>ENA-OOZX01000651-OOZX01000651.1-human-gut-metagenome-genome-assembly--contig:-NODE-651-length-28508-cov-4.624082_pt1 | contig 28508 bp, 20 predicted proteins | sample MGYA00241048_ERZ501412 | MGnify/ENA primary metagenome ERZ501412 (study PRJEB25962, sample SAMEA2042518) | human gut metagenome | biome: human gut; feature: human-associated habitat; material: faeces... | reverse complement strand
TAATACACATTGTCCAAATGCGTCCGCATTGAAGAACTTTTAATCAACTAAATAGTGACTTAGCTAAGTACCTTCCTGGACTCCTCATCCGCAAATTGCTGCCGTACCAACTGATAATAATATCCCTTTTTCTCCAGCAGCTCCTTATGTTTTCCCTGCTCCACAATCTTGCCATCCCGGACTACCAGAATCAGGTCGGCATTACGGATTGTAGATAATCTGTGAGCGATCAGGAAGGAAGTTCGCCCTTTCAGCAGTTTGTCTGTAGCCTGCTGGATCAGCTGCTCGGTTTTGGTGTCGATAGAGGAAGTTGCTTCGTCCAGAACGAAAATGGCAGGATCTGCCAGTACTGCGCGGGCAAAGGAAAGAAGCTGCTTTTCTCCGGTGGAGAGACGGTCGCCGCCTTCACCTACGTCACTGTCATAACCTTTGTCAAGCTTTTCAGCTACCTCATCGGCATGAACTGCCTTCGCAGCAGCCTTTACTTCTTCATCAGTGGCATCCAGTCTTCCATAACGGATATTCTCCATCACAGTCCCGGAGAACAGATGGGGATTCTGAAGCACATACCCGATGTTGCTGTGCAGCCACAACTGACTTCGCTCACGGTAATCTCTGTCGTCGATGAGGATTCTTCCCTTAGTGGGCTCAAAGAAACGGCAGGCCAGGTTCACCAGCGTACTTTTTCCTGCACCGGTCTCTCCGACGATTGCCACATTGGTACCAGCCGGAATTTTTAGGTTGAAGTTGCTGAGCACCTCTTCTTTTCCATCGGGATACTGGAATGAAACGTTTTCAAACTCAATGTCGCCTTTAATGGGTTCCCAGTTCTCCTTGTGGGGATCAAAGAAATCTCCATACTTTTCCAGAACCTCTGGGGAGTCTACCACCTGGGGCTTCTCTTCCAGAAGAGAGGTCACCCGCTCAATATTGGCCTGAGCAGAAATGCACTGGGACAAAATTCCTGCAAGCCTCTGAATTGGTTCAAAAATTCCAACTGCATATGCAGTAAATGCAGCAAGTGTTCCTATGTCCATACTTCCATTCAGAACCATAATGCCACCACGCTCCAGTACAAGGGCAGTTGCCAGAGCTCCAAAGAAAACTACCAGCGGAATATAAATTGCATTTAATCTGGCAGCCTTGATAGACGCACTTCTCATCTCCTCAGTGACAGAGGCAAACTCCCGGAAGTTTTTCTCCTCCACAACCAGGGATTTCACAGTTTTCGCACCCATAATTCCTTCGTTATAGCCACTTGTGATCTTGGAATTGATTTTTCTCACCTGACGGTTCCATGTGAGGATCTTATTCTGGAAATACCAGGTAAGAACTGCAATAGCTGGAACGATCAGCATGATCACCAGAGCCAGCTTCCAGTTCAGAAACAGCATTGCCACAAACACACCCACTACATAAAAGATAGCCCACAGCATATCGATCACATCCCAGGCGATCAACTCTGTGATCCTGGCTACGTCGTTCATTACCCTGGACAGGATATATCCAACCGGAGTTGCATTGTAGTAGGAAAAAGACAGCTTCTGAAGATGAACAAACAATGCCCTTTTCATATCACGGCCTGTTTCCACATCAAGTGTCATGCAGCCTCTGGTGAAACAGATGACGGACCACATCTGAAAGACGATTACTGCAATATAGAGCGCAATAAATCCTCCAAGTCCTGCCAGAGTATTTTTCTCGATAAAGGAATCAATGGCCTGTCGCTGAAATAACGGCATGATAATATCCACTACTGAGCAGAGAATATTCATCACAATTACCATAATCAGCACATTTTTCCGGGGTGCAAGGAAAGGGAAAACTTTTTTCCAGATGGAAATGTCAATGGACTTTGTATATTCTTTTTCTTCTATTCGCATGCTGCACCTCCTTCCATGAGACGGATGTCACTGTTCATCTGGATCTCATAAATGTCTTTGTATGGTCCCTCCTGGTGGATCAGTTCCTCATGGGTACCCATCTGCTGGATTACTCCCTTGTCCATCACAATAATACAGTCAGCCTGCATAAGAGATGTGATCCGGTGGGAAATCATAATAACCGTTGCTTTCTCCATCTCTTTTTTCAGTTCTTTGCGGATCTTGTTGTCTGTCTCCGTATCTACTGCGGATAGGGAATCGTCAAATACCAGGATCGGAGCTTCTTTCATCAGCATTCTGGCAATTGCAACACGCTGCTTCTGTCCACCGGACAAAGTGACGCCACGCTCACCTACGATGGTGTCATATCCGTCTGCAAAATGAAGAATTGACTCATCTACACAGGCAATCTCCGCTGCATGGCGGATTTCTTCATCCAGAAGCTTCTCCTTTGTGATGCCAATATTCTCACGGATGGTTCTGGAGAAAAGGAACGGTTCCTGGAGTACCATTCCGATGTTCTGGCGCAGGTACTGACGGTCAATGTCACGAATGTCTGTACCACCAATGGTAATACTGCCGCAGTCTTCCGGCAGATCATATAAACGGTTCAGTAAATGAACCAGAGTTGATTTTCCACTTCCGGTTGTGCCAAGGATTGCAAAGGTGCTTCCGGATGGGATTGTAAAATTGATATTTTTCAGGACCGGGTGGTCTGGGGAATAACTGAAAGATACATCGCGGAAGCAGATATCGCCATCCATGGCAGGTTTCATTCCAATGATATGTCCCAAAGTCTGCTTTTCTCCACAGCCTTTATTTTCGGAATCCTCACTCGTTCGCTCTGCTGTCCGCGCAGGAATCTTATAATCCAGAGTTGCCTCACTCTGTCCTGCCTTCTTCTTTTTCACAATATTCTCTGCATTTTCATTTCTGTCTGTAGACTTAGCTTCACACTTTACAGCAGCATCCTCTTCCTCAGCCTCCAGAATATAAGCCACACGCTCCATGGAAACCCCAGCCTTACTCATATCTGAAATAATCCTTCCCAGGCTTCGCACCGGCCAGGTCAGAGACGCATTGTAGGAAATAAATGCCATAAACTCGCCCAATGTGATCCGTCCATTCACGGCAAAAACAACACCAGTCACCATAACCACCAGCACCTGCAGGTTGGTGATCAAATCTCCCGATGCCCAGTAAACGCTCATCAGTTTTCCAAGATATACCCACAAATTGGAGTAGGCATTATTTTTCTCATCAAACCGATCGATCTCATACTTTTCTCTACCAAAAGCACGCACTACACGAACTCCAGTCAGATTCTCCTGCACGGTACTGGAAAGTGCCCCCTCCGCCTCATCAGCATCCTGAAAACGTTTCCCGATCCTGGAATAGAAATAGCAGGAATAACCGATGATCACCGGGAAAAAAGCTGCCGCAGCCAGTGTGATCTGCACATTCATGGAAAACATGATTCCCAGATACAGTACGATCAGGAAACAGATTCGAAACACCTCAGGCAGCTGCCTGCACACAAAATTACGGATCACTTCCACGTCAGAGGTACATCTCTGGATGATCTCCCCGGTCTGGTGCTTTACATGCCAGGAAAAAGGCAGATACTGGGTGTGGTGATACAAGGTGTCACGGATGGATTTCAGGAAATTCTCTGAGCCTTTTGCCAGGCACATTTTACTTAAGTAATTAAAAACTCCCGAAAGAACTGCCGAAGCAGCTACCAGAAGTGCTGACAAAAGCAGTGTCTGCCGCACATTCAGACCATCCGGGATTCCATCCAGCACCAGAATATGGTCTGCTGTGTATTTCACGATCTGTGGGATCAACGCATTACATGCTGTAAACAGCACCGAAAATAATAGCGTTCCCACAAAGAACCGGATATTTCCTTTCAGGAAACGGAAAATGACCCGGAATTTCCCGGTTTTATTCTTCGTATTCATACTTCCCCCATTTTATAGAAAAGGGCACTCCCTGATTGAATCAAGGAATGTCCTCCTTCACTCCAAAAGTTTTACATATTCTTTCCAATGCATCATATTCCAAGGCCTGGTTTCCTACATAACTCTCAAAGGCTCCAAAAAATTCCCAGGCCGCAGGCTGCAGATACAGTTCTTTTTTCACATATCCATCCAGGATCACTGCTTCTGGCAAAAGACTTTTATAGGCGGCGCTCTGTGCCCCCAGCACATAAATCCTGTGCTCCTTCGACAGCTGCTCCAATGCTTTTTTCTGCTCTGCCGTTGGTGCAAGCTCACCATTTACCAGAATACTTCCCGGAACCGGCTTTTGTACCAGCTTCATGGAAATACGCTCTCCCTGCAGGTTCCATTTCCCACACACAAGGTAAGTCGCACCATTGTAGGAAACCGTTTCCACCTGGTTCTCTTCTGGTCTGGCTGCAGCAAGTACCGGAAGGCGCATTATCCGAAGGCGGTTTTCCTTTCCGTAGTCTCCCAGCTGCTGGCAATCTGCCGGAGCATATATCCGGTCAAATACAGTAAGGGCTTTTCGCCATCTTGCCGGATATTTTTCATGGATGTAAGGCAGAAAATCAAGATCCACCAGAACTTTCATTTTCGCCGGTGCCTCTGCTGCCAGATAATATGGCAGATACCCTGTACTTCCAGCCATGATCACCACATCCCAGGAACTGCTGCCGAACAGCCTGCCCCACTCTCTTCTGGCAAGCATTCGCATATATCTTCGTATTTCCGGATTTTCCAGATAAAGAGCCGGATTTTTCTCAATCATACGGTAATTCAGGAAATCTTCCTCACTCAAAGTCATCCTTCCTGCGCCCATCACTTTTGGAAGCTCTTTTTCAAAGGCGAGAAATTCTTTCACATCTCCCTTGCTTCCAAGCCAGCCACTATAAATAACCGTATCATATTTTTCCCTGTCCATACTGTCTGCAAGCTTTCGGACAACAAGCTTAGCCTCCCGCTCGGCTTTCCAGCTGCTAAGGATCAGGACTTTCTTCCTTTCCTCCTGATTTCGAAGGGAGAAAAACTCCATTCCAGGCACTGCATTCTGCCTTCGGATACACTCCAGAAGACTGCCTCTGCCTTCTTTTAATCCTTCCTTTTTCTCTATGATCACATTTCCATCATAGACTTTTCCCAGGGTGCATTTTTCCAGCCATGCTTCCTTCGCTTTACTCTTAGACGGAGCGCAGATATAATCTGTTTTCAGAAGCTCCCTTGCCGTAACTGAGAGAAATTCTGCAGTCTCCACAGACTTCCTATCATAAATTTCCAGCATGGGATTAAAATAAACCTGTGTTTCTTTTTTCACAAAAGAGCCTGGCAGAACCATATTACCGATAATGTAACCTGCCTGGGAAAGCGCCTCCAGATATTCACGACTTTCCTCTTTTACATAGTCCACACCTGTTTTTTTCACCAGATGAAAACCGCCTTTTATGCAGGCCGTAACACTCGCCTTCTCAGAGGAAACATAATTCTTCAGCGCATAGTCCAGCATTTCCAGAAGCAGGTCACTGCCAGGCTTTTTTTCATCTATAAGGAAGAAAAAATGGGAAGCATCCACCGGATTCCCGCATACCTCTGCGTAGGCATAGTTTTTGGAAAGTTCTTTCTTATTCTCATGGATGAATTTCAGAGCCTGACGCTTCACGCTCTCATAATCCTCCATATTATCTTTCAAAATCTTCTCTATCTCATTCATCTGAAGTCCTCTTACCTTCTATCAGCTCATCCAGCTTCTCACTCTGTTCCTGATTCCAGGACCTGGCCTGAAAGCTGTAAGGCATCTCTGTTGTGCAGTCTTCTGCCAGCAGCTTCATATTCATGGTTTTTGCAGCAAGGGTACCCAGGCTTTCTTCTTCCCCTTCCGGACAGATAAAATAATCGCACAGATTCATAAATGCAAAGGGTTTCTCAAGCCATCCGGTAAGGATCACCCTTCCCTCCAGGTGAAGATCTGAAACCATAGCTTTCAGCTTCTGATACCCTTTCCCTTTTCCGGTAATGTAAAGACAGGTATTTTTCTCCAGACGGCAAAAGGCTTTCAGAACGTTCTGGGCTTTCTGCTGGTACATACAGATATAATTGATTTTCTCTGTATCCGGTGCCGGAATGGCTTCCACGGTAATAACAGCTGGATTGCTTCCCTGGTATCTGGCAATAAAGTAGCTTTCTGTGGCAGATACGATTACCTGCTGGCCTGCCAGCTCCTTTGCAATCTGTTTTTCCCTGACAAAACGTGCATTGTATTGGAAAAACCGAACACCCTCCATCTCCTTTACCACCACGGAAAACAGGCTCTTTTTCTCGGTAAGGTCAATTGCACAGTCGAATTTCGCCTCTCCAAACAGGCGCCTTGCCTCTCTCTTGTAAAAAGCATGTGGAATATCTTTTATTTTTCCCTTCAAAAACAGCTCATTCTTCGCGATTTCCTCCGCTTTTCCGTTAAAAGGCTGACCACGGTAAAGGATCCGAAGCCCGGCAGGAAGACCTATGATCTGTTCTTCTGCAAAATCGTCTCCACCACCGCACACAAGCAAGGTAACATCGTATTTCTGAAAATCCAGGTTCTCTACAAGCCCAAGAAATGCTTCGGTGTCATCTCCCTCAGAAAAATCACCGGCATACATCAGAAGCTTTTTCTTTGGTAACTGCGCCTCATCCTGACAGGCTATACACCGGGAATCTTCTTTTCCGTGGAACACAATGTCTGCAAGGCGGCGGCAGACCTCTCCGTCATCTTGCGGGCACGCCCAGGCAGCTTCCCTTTCGTAAACCTTCCGGTATGGCTCCATGGCTCTTTCGGCATCCTTCACATAATCTCCAAGCTGCTCATAAGTTTCTGCAACAGGCCCCGGCAGCTTATCAATTCCAAAGTATAAGCCTCTGTAATTCTTATATTCTGCAAGATCCTGGATGAAGAACAAAATGGGCTTTTTTGATACCAGATAGTCAAAATAAATACTGGAATAATCGGAAATCAGAACATCTGTAGCACGAAGAAGCTCATTGGTATCTACGGTTGCAGGAATATACTGTCCGGTTATCCCTACTGTGTCTTTAATGTGGTAGTATACAATCTGATGAGGCTTCACCAGCACCTGGTACTCCCTGGTATCCACATTCTCCTCGATAGTGCGGATCATCTTCTCATAGGCATCCAGGCTGGTATCAGGGCTGGAATACCTGCTGCCCTTCCAGGTAGGCGCATAAAGGATCAGCTTCTTCTTTGGATCTGCCTCCACGCCTGCCATCTGTAGCTTCTTAAATACGTTTTCCCGGTCTGTGTGAAAATAACTGTCATTACGTGGCTGCCCGATTTCCAGAATTTTTCCGGGATAAAGATTTTTCATTTTGAACGCATTCTCATAAATCTCTGTCATAAAATGATTGGGCGCGATCAGATAGTCTGCTGCAAGGAAATTCCTTACTGTATTTCCTGCACTCACCTTGCCTGCCGGAATGTCAAATCCAATGGTTTTTAATGGGATTCCGTGCCAGGTATCCACAAAGATCTGCTCCTTGCGTTTGGTAAAATATCCGGGAAAGCTTACATTATTGATCAGATATTTGGCTGTAGCCAGATATTCCCTGTATTCTACAGACTGGAATTTAATAAATTTCACATTTGGATCATCCCTGTAAAGTCCCATCCAGGGTTCATTATCCGAAAAATCGTCAATGACCCAGACATGGAGATACTCCTGAAATTCTGTCTGGGTCAGCAAATACTTGAAAATGGCATGAGGGCTGCAGGTCATGCCTCTGCCCCCAAATGCCTCGTATAGTATACATTTTTCTTTTATGGGACTGTCAAGAAAATCCACGTACTTCTCCCGAAGCTCCTCAGTAAGATTGTATTTTGCCTCATCCCTGGCTCTCTTTAAGGCCGCCTCAAAAGTGTCCTTCTCTTTACCGGAATTTCCATCCGTGCGGACCATCTTTTTCACCAGCTTCTTCAGGTTGTTCACAGTGATCTTCATGTCACTTCCCCCTCTTCTTTGCAACTACACGTTCAAAAAGTCCGTCCCATTCTTTCACAGCCTTGTCGATAGAGAAATCATCAGACTTGGCAATGGCATTCGCAGACATCCGGGCACGAAGCTCTTCGTCATGTGCCAGTTTCAGCATGGCCTGGGCAAATTTGTGGGGATCAAATGCTTCAGGAAGGAAACCAGTCTTTCCGTCATCAATGATCAGATCCATGGCGCCCATATGATAAGCGATCACCGGAAGGCCGAACTCAAAGGCTTCCATAATCACCATAGGCCAGCCTTCCCATCTGGATGGAAGAAGGAAAACAGAAGAATTCAGATAATACTTCTCAGGCTCATTGGTATATCCTACAAAATGGACACGCTTCTCCAGATGACGCTTCTTCGCGTCTGCCCTGATCTGGTCAAAAAGATCTCCGTCTCCGATGATATCAAGCTCCCACTCCGAATCCTCTTTGCAGAACTCTTCAAAGGATTCCATCATCAGATCCAGTCCTTTGGCATATACGAAACGGGTCGCCATGAGAAAACGTTTGGATTTCACATCGCACTTCTTTTCACTGACAAAGCTTCTGGGATTGATTTTTACTTCACAATCTATTCCAAGCTTCTCCATATAGTCCCGCTTATCATAATCACTCAACACAATGTAGCGGTCCAGATTTGGCAGATACTGCTGAAGAAGGTTCTCCTGCTGCCAGAAAACGACAGGCTTCACATGAAGATATCCGTCATAGCAGTTATGCTGCCAGCCGATGGTTGCGGCTTTTAGCCGGGGCGCGATCATGGCAAGTCTCAGGCTTAGGGATGCTGTGGTAAGGATCACGTCATAATCCTGGGAATTAAAATATTCCACCCATTTCTCTCTTGTTTTTTTGGGAAAAATTGCTTCTGCAAGAATGGAATTCAGGCTTTTTTTATTAAACAGACCAGATCTGTCATTGAGCTTCTTCACCAGATAGCGTGCGCAGAAAGCCGGGGTATGATGCTTATTCACGAACTGGCTGTTGTCAATGAAATCCACATTAATATCTTCACTTAAATGATACATGGTGCGGTCTTCACGAAAGCGGTCTTCATAAGTCATGATCGTCACTTCATGCTCTTTCACCAGCTCGTTTGCCAACAGGGAAACCACTCTCTTGGTTCCGCCCAGATCAAAGATTTTTGTTATCCAGATACATATTTTCATGTTATATACCACCCCTGCAGGGGCTTCCTCCTTTTGCGGGATAAATCCTGAAGCATGTAAAAAAGGCTTTCGTATTTTCTCTGTTATACCGTAATTTTGAAATAATCCAGAACACGTTTGCAGTAATTATCTGTTACATTATGAGTCTTTGCAAGAATTGCCTTACGCTGATTCTCATAGTCATCTTTTCCATTTTTGACATCCAGAACAAACTGTTCAAACTGCTGTACATTGTAAATATGTTCTCCTGGCATGTATTCCAGTGGATTTTCAAATACCCATCCTCTGGACTCCGTATAGGCATCATAGTCATCCAGGGTAAATCCAATAGGTCTGTTGAGAAGCAGATAATCAATTGCCACAGAGGAATAGTCAGAAATCAGGGCATCCGAACAGTTGATAAACTCATAAAGCTGCAAGCCATTGTCTTCCAGATCCTGATTTTCCAGGTAAACAATGTTTGTCAGCACATTTTCTCCAAAGTCATATGGAATCTGGAGATAATGCTTCTTAATTACCACAAGTACATGATTATCACGACAGAAATTATTAAAAGCAAGAAGCCGCTCCTTATCGTCCAGGATCGGGATATTAAATTCATTGTTCAGCGTTTCCTCATTCAGTCTCTCGCTGCTTGCATGACGGTAGGTAGGCATCCACAGGATCAGCCTGTCACTGTCAGCTGCTTTCAGAAGCTTTTCCTTATATGCTCTTGCGGCGTCGCTTCCCTTCATCATCTGATCGTAACGCGGATAGCCAAGTGCAAGAAGCTTCCTGGAACTGCAGCCAAAGAACTCTTTCTTCGTCTCAATAAACACATCTCCTGGCACCAGACAGTAGTCGAAAAATACCTTGCGGTTGTTCTTGTTCGCCTTGTAGCCGCAGCCATGCCAGAGATTTACAAAAGTCTGACCCTTTCTTGCCATTCCGATCCAGTTAAACGCCTGGGTGTAGAAAATAAAGGCTGAAGTCAATGCATAGCGGTAAGCTGCTGCCCTGCGGATCGTCGTGTTCTTCTTGAAATTGCGAACAAACTTCACATTCTCCGCCTGGTATTTCTTATACTTCTCCGGCTCATGAACAAGCCAGACAAGCTCATATTTTTTATTATATCCATTTGCAACCATATAATCAAAAAGAGCCCGGCAATTGTCTGTAAAATCATCATTTGTCTCAAACAGGATTCTGTTTTTCACCATACGCGGGGGGAATTTGCGAAGTCTTCTCACTTTCCAGCGGTCATATAAAGCATAAGTCACATAGCCTTTGAAAGTGGTGAACAAAGGTCCTGCGCCCTGCTCTTTCAGGATTTTTGAAAATTTCTTTAGAATTCTCTGTGCTCTTTCCATGGATTTTACCTTTCTTAATATATTACAATCCAGAGCCTGTTTAAAAAAGGCTCTAAATCAGTCCGCATTAATACTCTTTCAGTTTCTCACGAAGCATTGTAGAAGAAGTATCTTTGGTGTAGGGAAGATAAACCAGCCTGGCTCCCAGGGCTTCCATCTCTTTCCCGGTGCGCTCCCAGCGCTCATTTCCCTTCCAGTCATCTCCGATATAAATTTCATCGAAACGGATCTTATCCCAGATTTCTTTTTTATCAAGGGTATTTGTGATGATCACCTCGTCCACATATTTAATAGACCGGACGATCTCAGCCCGCTCTTCCAATGGCACGATAGGTCTTTTATTCTTATAGCTTTCCACAAGCTCATCTGTATTTACGCCTACGATCAGATAATCACATCTTCTCTTAGCATTTTTGATCAGGTTCAGATGACCGATATGAAACATATCGTAAGTTCCCTGTGTGTATCCGATTACCTTTCCCATTTATCCCTCTCCTGTATCTGTTTTTTCGAAAAAATAATCATAGCACATTGTTTTCTAAATAACTATACCACTCACTTGTCTGTGAATCCGATTGATATAATTATTTACGAAATGATGTACTAGAACCTTTTTGGATGGGTAACTTCTGCTTTTATTTTACTTTATATTCAAATACTCTGCAAGTGCCTCGCAGTAACCTGACTTCTTTGGCATAGTGTGCATTGCAGGCAATAATCTTCTTCTCTCTTCCTTAAAAGGATCCTCTCCCACTGCGATATGGGAAAAATAGTCCTTCAGATCCTCTAAATTGTAAATCTTCTCACCTGGCATATATGCTTCCGGATTTTCAAATACAAATCCTCTTGTATTTCGATAGCTTTCCAGGTCTGTGAGCACATAGCCCAGAGGTCGGTCAAGAAGCATATAGTCTACTGCAATGGAGGAATAATCCGAAATCAGTCCATCCATAAGTCCCACCAGTTCATACAGCTGAATGCCCGATTTCTGAAGCATTTCTTCTGTCACATAACGGATATTGGTATACGCACCTTCATCCAGGGACCAGCCAGACTGAAGGGGATGTTTTTTGATGATCAGAAATATTCCGCATTCCCTCAAATGAGCATCCAGAGCTTTCAGCTCCGCCTCGCTCTCCAATGCAGGAAGCTGAAAGGGAAGTTCAATTTCATTCTCTGCGCTGATCAGCACCTCACTTTTTCGGAAAGTAGGCATCCAGATCACAGTTTTCATATCCTTATGGGAAAAAAGCTTCTCCAGTGCCTCCCCACGGCTGACAGATGGATGGAGCATCCAGTCATATCTTGGATAGCCAAGGGCAAGAATCTTCTCTTTCTCACAGTTCCAGTAACGGGATTTTGTTTCCACAAACACAGGTCCCGGCACCATGGCATGGTCAAAATGCATCATGCTTTTTCCTGCAGGCGGCTTGTTGTCTTTGGCTGCATCCTTATAGCCGCAGCCATGCCACATGTTCACTGTGGTCTGCCCTTTACAATGGTAAAAATTCAGGTAAGCTGTATTGTTTGTATAGAAAAAAAATCCTGCAACAGCACCATAATAATAAGCAAGGGGGCTGGACCAGCCATATTTATTCTCTGCTGTTACAAATTTAACATTCTTGCATTTCAGTTTCTCACATTTTTTCTTATCGGAAACCATCCAGATAATCTGATAGTTCTCATTTATTTTATTCTGAATCAGATATTCATAAAAGGCCCTGGGATTGTCTGTCATGTCCTGCATAGTACGGTTTTTCAGCACAATGCAGTTCTGACGGAGCTTCCCGTGATTCCCGAACCATTTTCCCACCAGGGCAAGCTCCGCCTTTGAACAAAAGCGGCCCAGATAATAAAGAACACTTCCAGCCAGACCCTCTTCTTTTATTTTCCTTTTAAGGGAATCCTTTGTCATCTCTTACCCTCGTTTCTATAATTTACCTGATAAAATTACGATACACCAGAGTGCTTTTGAAAAAAGCTATTTGCAATTACATCTCAAAAGACGATTTCTCTGGAAAAATCACTTCGAAGCTTTTCTGAATTTCTTTCTTCTGCTTCTCAAAATCGCCCACATTCACATCATCATTAAGGCAGATCATCTTACACGCCTGTCTGCGAATGGTATGGTGGATCTGCTGATCATGTTTTCCTATGGTATAAAATCTTCCAAGCTTCGGTGACTGGGGCGTAAATTTCCCTTCCATGTACTGCCAGTATTTCATCACGTACTGGTTCACATCGAATACTGTGCGGAAACGATTCTTACAAACCTCATCCAGAACAGCACCCTCTTCGTCCCATACTTTCCAATAGGTTGCTTTCAAAAAAGGACTTGGAAGATGTGAATATTTAAAACTGGAAAATTCACGATAAGGCAGCATCAGCACATTGCGAAAGAGCATTGCTCCATAAGCCGGACTGAACCATTTTTTTGCCTGTTTTTTGATCACTTCTTTTTTATTATAATGCATATTGGCAAGAGCTGCATCATTCATAAGAATATTGGCAAAAGGGTTGCGGATATTGTCCTGCACAAGGGCGGTCTCAATACAGCAGTCACAGGGAAATCCGTTTTTGAAAAAATCTTCCGGTCTCACGGAATCAATGAGAAACATATCATCATTAAAAAAGACAAAATGCTCTGACAATCCTTTTATTCGGTGAAGATTCAGTTCTATGGAATTAATATTAAAGGTAGGAAGATAAGCAGGCGCCATAAAATCCTCATGCTTTACAATCTGAATCTTCTCATGAGCTGTGTTCAGCCACTTTGGAACATGTCCCCATGTGACAAAATATATTTTATTTACCCAGGGAGCAAATTTCTCCACACCGCGGAACCAGTACTGAAGATTGTCCCAGTCGCGGTATCTGCTCTCCCCGGCGTCAGTTCCCCTGCCAGGCTGATATTCCCTACGCTGTGCAAGCCAGTCAGGGTCACTGCCGTCCACCCAGGTGAGCACAAAATCTATTTTTTCCATTCCTATTCTCCTGCTCTTTAAATGGTTGCGGTCTAGAGCCTTTTTCAAACACGCTCTAAAGCTTTCTCAGTCAGCTTATCTGCCATACAGAAGCATCAGCTTCTGCCCTTCCTTATGGATGTCAAATCCTGCTTCTGCCAGCCTTCTGGCCGCTTCTTCTCTTTCGATTCTCCCGGCTTCCTTCATCTTAAACACAGCTTTGGCCCATTTCTCCGGGCTTTCTGCCAAGGAAATCATTGTCACATTTTCCCGGGAGAGTACTGCTTCTCCTGTGATCTGGTCTGAAATCACACAGGGCAGGCCATTGGCCTGAGCTTCCAGAAGAGTAAATGGAAGTCCCTCAAATAAAGAAGGAAACAGGAAAACATCCATGGCGCTTAAGTACCGCTCCACGTCCTGACATACTCCCGTAAATATGATTTTATCCAGGACACCCGCCTTCTTAGCCTGCTCCTGGATCTGTTCCTTTAATTCGCCGTCACCAATAAGGCAAAGCCTTGCAGCCGGCTCTTTTCGTTGGATTTCATGGAAAATACGAAGAATGGCCTCATGATTCTTCTGAACCTGAAACCTGCCTACATGCCCTACTACCAGGGCATCCCCAGAAATCCCCAGCTTTTCTCTGATTTTCCGCCTGTTTGACTCTGAAAAGCCATATTTATCTGTCTCAATTGCGTTTGCAACCAAAGTTACTTCGCCCCGTTCAAAAGCCTTATCTCCGAACAGCCATCTGCCTGCTTTTTCGGAACAGGCAAACTTCTCATTCACATAATGCTTTATTCTGGGACGATTCATGCCATCCATCAGCTTACGCACAATTCCCGGTGCTGAAGCGTTATGGGAATGTGCGATCACCTTTCTCACTCCTGCCTGCTTCGCCAGGCGAAGTGGTACAATATTGGCTGCTGAAAGCATATTCACATGCACGACATCGTACTTTTCCTGGGAAAGGAGCTTCCGAAAGGCCTTTATATAGCCAAAGTAATCTTTTTTTATATTGGGAACATAAAAAACCCGTCCACCAAGCTCCAGGATTTCTTTCTCATAAGCAATCGTTCCATACATGGATACAAAATCAAAGGATACTCCCTGCCTGGCCAGTTCCCTGAAATAATTCATTACAAATGCTTCCATACCGCCAGGATTATTTCCCAGCCCTACCTGCAGGATTTTCACGATGATCAGCCACCTATCATTTTACTGTATTGCTCAGAGATCGGATCAATGTCGCCGTATGCGATCAGCTTGCCTTTTTCCAGAATCATGGCCTTATTGCAAAGGCGCTGTACCTGTTCCAGAGAATGGGATACAAAAAGGACGGTAACACCTGAGTCAAACATACTCATGATCTTCTTTTCACTTTTTTTACGGAACTTGGCGTCACCTACGGAAAGGACCTCGTCCAGAATCAGGATCTTCGGTTCTACTACTGTGGCAATGGAAAAGCCAAGTCTGGATTTCATACCGGAGGAATAATTTTTCACCGGAACATCCATGAATTTCTGAAGTTCAGAAAATTCTACGATTTCATCATATTTGCTGTCAATAAATTTCTTGGTATATCCAAGCATGGCACCATACAGGTAAATATTCTCTTTTCCTGTATACTGCGGGTCAAAACCAGCGCCAAGCTCCAGAAGGGGAACCATTTTCCCATGTTTGTCCACATGACCCTCAGTAGGCTTGAATACACCGGAAATCACCTTCAGAAGAGTACTTTTTCCAGCTCCGTTAAGACCAAGGATACCTACACGGTCTCCCTTTTCTACGCTGAAGCTTACATTCTTCAGAGCCCAGAATTCATTGTACTGGATTTCTCTCTTAATGGTTTTAAATATATAATCTTTTAAGCTGTCAACCTTCTCACGGCTCAGGTTGAACTTCATGCTTACGTTATCGACTTCAATGGCTGTCTTGCTCATATTTTCTCCTTAACATGTTCCTGTAAATAGTAACTTAGAGCGTGTTTGAAAAAGACTTTCTGCATGAATGATTTTTCAAACAGGTTCTAGATATACAGAATAAAATTATCCTGTTTTTTCTTGAAGCATACAAGTCCGATGATGGTGATCACTACGCTGAATGCAGCTGCATAAATTACATATGGCGCATACATAGGCTCTCCGAATATTGCAGATCGGAAAATCTGAATGGTACAGTACAGAGGATTGAACTTCAGGATCCATGCCCAGCCACTCTTCAGCAGCTTGCTTGGATAATAGAAGATGGCACATGTATACATGATCAGCATCAGGGCAACAGACCAGAGGTACTCAATATCTCTGAAAAATACACCGATAGTTGCAAGGAACATTCCACTTCCGTAGGAAAGGATCAGAATGATGATCAAGGCAACCGGTGCCTGAAGCAGATAAATAGTCGGTTTCACACCCAGGATCACGCCTACAATGGCAAGCACAACCAGGGAGATCAGAAAAATAATATAATTATAAATTACAGTTGAAAGTGGATACAGATATTTCGGTACATACACTTTCTTGATCATTGCTGCATTGGACCGGATGGATTTCAGCGCAGCTTTGGTTGCAGAGGAATAAAAGCTGTACAGAAGACGTCCGGAAAGAATGTATACAGGGAATGTTTTGTCCGTGTTTCCATACAGGGTTCCGAAGACAATAGTCAGTACCACCATGGAAAGCAGTGGTTCTAGCATGGACCACAAAATACCAAGGTAGGAACGACGATATTTCAGCTTGATTCCTTTTTTGACCAGCTCACTTAACAGGAACTGATACTGTCTGAGATTATCTAAATATTTCTTCATATTCACTCCATTATATTTTGAAAAATTTGGCTTTCTGTTTTATCCAAAGCATTCGTATATAAACTTCTCTTTAAAAAAAGCCAAACTGTATTGTAACATACTCTTTCGCAGGTTGCAATATTGCGATTTAACCTGGAAGCGATCAATCATTCCAGATTCTTACTTGCGTCTACTGCCATCTGGTAGGCTTCTGCATAAGAAATTCCAGTCTTTCTACAGATTTCCGCCAGGCTTTCATACTCCGGATAGCATTTCTCTGCTCCTTCTGAACCGCAGATTTTCACTTCCACCTCACCGAAGGGAATCATTACTTTCCGCTTTCTCCGGGGCAAAATCGTGCGCTCCATCCTGACCCTGCGGATACCAATACTGGTAGTTTCTGCAAAAATCAAAGCTTCCATTCCCGGGACATCTTCTTCCTTACAGATTACGGTAAGAAGCCATGCAGGACGGTTTTTCTTCATATATACAGGAGTATAATGCACATCCCTTGCACCGGCCTCAAAAAGCTTCTCCATGACAAAGCCAAGTACTTCACCGCTGCAGTCATCGATATTTGTTTCCAGCTTGTAGATGTAATCTGCACAATCCGCGCTTTCCGCAACACCGGTCTGAATTTTGGCAGCAGCTTCCCGATTGAAAATTTCAGCAGTTTCATTTGCCGCACTTTCATTTCCTGCCGGAATTCCCACCGCTTTTTCCGGTTTATGGGATTCTTCCGGGTGAATCAGCATTGCACGCAGGATTCCCGGGCACTCATACGTCCTCTTGCCAGCTCCGATACCCGTTTTCTCAATTGCAAAGGTTTCCGGTAATTTGCAGGAAGTACGGACTGCTGCCACAATTGCCGCACCTGTAGGAGTTACCAGCTCGCCCCGTACCTGAGTGATCCGCAGATCCAGGCCACACTGCTGTACGATATGGGTCACCGCCGGAACCGGAACTGGTAAAATGCCATGCTGGCAGCGGACCGTACCCATTCCTTCGCATAATACAGGTACAATGACCTCTGTAATTCCAAGATTGTCCAGGCAGACTGCCACGGACAAAATATCTACAATGGAATCCACAGCTCCAACTTCGTGAAAATGCACCTCTTCCACCGGAACATTGTGGGCTTTTGCTTCTGCCTTTGCCAGAATCTGAAAAATTTTAAGGGCAATACCTCTGGCGCTGTCAGTCATCTTCGTATCAGCAAGTATCTGACGGATTTCGTTCATGCCGCGGTGTTTGTGCTGACGATGGTGCTCGTGAGTATGTACTGCTGTCTCATCTCCATAATCATGTCCATGTACTGCCACATTCTTTTCTGCTGCCTCATGGCTATGCCCATACTGGTGATTATGTTCTTCTGCCCCATGCATATGACTGTGATCATGTCCATGTAAATACTCCATATCATGGTCATGTCCATCTATCTCTTCGTTCAGAATCACATCGAAATCACAGGCATCAATCCCGGATTTCGTCACCCGACTTACTTTTATCTCAAATCCCTGCACTGGAAGACTTTCAAGCACATCCTCCAACACCTTCTGATCTGCTCCCAGATCCAGCAGGGCTGCCACTGTCATATCTCCACTGATTCCGGAATAACACTCCAGATATAATGATTTTCCCATAATTCTCCTCGTTGCAAATTTATCAAATTGCTTCCCAATCTATGGCTCTTACTTACCAAGCGCCAGCCGGTTCATCTGCGTTGCCAGATATCCGGCTCCATATCCATTGTCAATATTCACTGTGGCAATTCCATTGGCACAGGAATTGATCATGGTCAAAAGTGCTGATAATCCATGGAAATTCGCTCCATATCCCACAGACGTAGGCACCGCGATCACCGGTCTGCTCACAAGACCGCCCATAACGCTGGCAAGAGCGCCCTCCATGCCAGCCACAGCCACAACACAATTCGCGTCCTGAATGATCTCCAGCCTGGAAAACAGCCTGTGCATTCCACTTACACCAACATCATAAATTCGTTCCACGTAGGTTCCAAAATATTCTGCAGTCTGTGCTGCTTCCTCGGCCACCGGAATATCTGCAGTGCCTGCGGTACAGACAGCCACCTTTCCCTCATGAACCTTATCTGGCTTCTCTATTTTCAGGATTCTGGAAACAGGGTCATACTGAGCTTCCGGAAACTTCTCCTTCACCAGCTCATACTGTGCCTGGGAAGCCCTTGTTCCAAGTACTTCTCCCTCTTCCATATATAAACGTTCAAATATTTTCAGCAAATGGGCATCTGCCTTATTGCTGCAGTAAATCACCTCTGCGAAACCAGTACGGGCTTTTCTCCCCGTATCCAGCTTGGCATAATCCATTTCCTTGTAACCATCCTGTCGAATCAGCTTCCCTGCTGCTTCCGGAGAAAGTCCTCCCATTTGCACCTGGGCAAGGATTTCTTCTAGTGTCATGTACAAATCACTCCATTTCCTAAAACGTATTTGAAAAAGGCATTCTGCAAAATGTACGTCACAATTTGCGGGAATCTTTTTTCAAACAGGCTCTAAAATGCAACACAATTATAACGTTTTCTTCTCTTTTATTCAACAAAAAAATCCTGCCTCATTTTGCTGAAGCAGGATTTCTATGCATCGCGAAGCGTGTTACTTGTCACGGAGCGAACCGTAACGGATTTCTTCCAAAGCCGGCTGTTCTGAGCGTAATCAGCGCTCTCAGGACGTCTGATTATGTTTTATTTCGCTTTGGCTGCCTTTTTATCTCCAAGGAAACCAATAGATGTAACACAGATCAGTTTATCGAAGATCATAAACATAGCTGGTAAGATAAACAGTACAACTACCATACTGATGATCGCACCACGGGCAAGCAATGTACAGATAGAACCGATCATCTCAACCTGTGAATAACAGGAAACACCGAAGGTTGCTGCGAAGAAGCTGAGACCACTGCTGATAATGGACGGCATGCTGGTCTTATGGGCAATGCTGATGGCTTCCATCTTATTCTTACCGTGCTGTCTCTCTCTCTGATAACGGGTAGTCATCAGGATCGCATAGTCAACGGTTGCACCCAGCTGGATGGCACCAATAACAATACTTGCAACGAACGGAAGGCTGATTCCCTGATAGTACGGAATGGCCATATTGACAAAAATCGCAAACTCAATAACCGCAACCAGAATGATCGGAAGGGAAATTGATTTAAAGATAATCATAATGATCAGGAAAATGGCACCGATGGAGATTACATTTACACGAACCAGATCGGCATCTGTGGTATCCTGAAGATCTTTCATAAGCGGTGCCTCACCGATTACCATTGCAGTATTATCGTATTTCTTTACTATTTTATCAATTTCTGCAAGCTGGGCATTTACCTCATCTGTAGCAGAACCATATTCAGAGCATACAAATGCAAGCTCATATTGATCTCCTTTGAAAATCTTCTTCAGATCATCCGGGATCACAGACTCCGGAACGGTAGGTCCGATCAAGGAATTCATACCCAGACTCCACTTCACACCCTCAACCTTATCAATATCATTTAACATCTGCTGTTTCTGCTTGGAGTCCATATTCTTATCCATCATAATCATATGGATATTGCCTACTGCGAAAGTTTTCTCCAGCTCATCATTGGCAATGTTGCAATCCAAAGTGGATGGAAGGGATTCTGCAATATTATAGTAAATCTTTGTATGATTGTTTCCATAAATAGCCGGAAGCAGAAGCACCAGGAAAATCACAGTCCAAAGCTTATAATGCTTCGTAATAAATGCAGACGGTTTATCCATTCTGGCAAGAAGCAGCTTATGCTGTGTCTTCTCAATAGGCTTGTCAAAAAACAGAACCAGTGCCGGAAGAATGGTTACACAGCAGATAACACCAATAATAACGCCCTTTGCCATAACAATACCAAGGTCACGTCCAAGAGCAAAGGTCATAACACAAAGTGCAACGAAGCCGGCTACTGTGGTAACAGAGCTTCCAGCTACAGACTTAAAAGTATTTGCAATGGCATGCCCCATGGCACGGTCCTTTTCTCCAGGAAAACGCTTCTTATTTTCCTCATAGCTGTTCAGAAGGAAAATGGAATAATCCATGGTAACACCCAGCTGAAGTACCGCGGTAAGTGCCTGTGTAATATAAGAGGTCTCGCCCAGAATAATATTACTTCCCAGGTTGTAAAGGATAGCAAGTCCAATACTAAGCAGGAACAAAAACGGAACAACAAAGGATCCGCTTGTCAGCTCCAGAACGATCAGACTGAGTACTGCTGCGATCACAACGTAAATCGGCAGCTCCTGCATGGCAATGTTCTTAATATCTGTAACAACTCCTGTCATGCCACTGAGGAAGCACTGCTCGTTGGCAATCTTACGTAGTTCTGTGATAGCTTCCATGGAAGTATCTGAAGATGTGGTATTATCAAACAGAACCAGCATCATGGTTGCATCGCCATTTATAAATACCTTTCTGTACTTCTCAGGAATCATCTCTACCGGAAGAGTGATATCCGCCACATCATCATACCAAAGAACATCCTTTACATGCTCTACTTCACTGAATTTCTCTTCCAGCTTCTGGACATCCTTCATATCCATATTCTCCACAATTACCATGGAAAAGGCGCCCATACCAAACTCATCTACCAGAATATCCTGACCTTTTACTGTCTCAAGGGTATCCGGCAGGTAACTTAACAGATCATAATTGACTCTCGTCTCTGCGATTCCGATCACAGACGGGATTACCAGCAAAAGTCCGATCAAAAGCACCAGGACCTTATGCTTGGCTATCCATTTTCCTACTTTGACCATTGATGTCATCTCCTTAAATTCATTTCTTTCGTACTATAGTATAACCCAAAATGACCAATAGTCAATATTATTTTTAACAAAAATGAAAAATAGTCATTTTTCTCAAAATCCGATCAAAACGCCGACGATTTTTACCAAAAATGCCGCAATCCAGGCGATCACACACTGACCGATTACCACTCCTGCTGCCCATTTACCGCCCAGCTCACGTTTCACAGAAGCGATTGCGGCTACACAAGGCGTATATAAAAGACAGAAGGTAAGAAGGCACACTGCTGCCAGCGGAGAAAGCACCTCCACCAGTGCCGCTGTGCTTCCAAATAATATGGACAATGTGGAAACCACGCTCTCCTTTGCCATGAAACCTGTTACAAGAGCTGTGGAAAATCTCCAGTCTCCAAAGCCAAGATGCTTAAATACCGGTGCAATAAATCCGGCAAGTACTGCAAGAATACTGTCTTTGGAATCTGTCACAATATTCAGATGCAGATCAAAGGTCTGTAAAAACCAGATCACAATGGTTGCCACAAAAATAACAGTAAAGGCTCTCTGAAGAAAATCCTTTGCTTTTTCCCAAAGAAGCTGGCCAACGTTTTTTACACCTGGAAGACGATAATTAGGAAGCTCCATTACAAAGGGAACTGCTTCTCCCTTGAACATGGTTTTTCCAAAAATCAGTGCCATCAGGATTCCCATAATAATTCCGCCGAAATAAAGTGCTATCATTACCAGTGCGCCGTATTTCGGGAAAAAGGCAGCTGTAAAGAAAGCATAAATCGGAAGCTTTGCTGAACAGCTCATAAAGGGAGTAAGGAGGATGGTCATCTTACGGTCACGCTCTGAAGGCAGAGTTCTGCTTGCCATAACGCCTGGAACTGTACAGCCAAAGCCTACAAGCATTGGAACAATGCTTCGTCCGGAAAGTCCAATCTTTCGAAGCAGCTTATCCATTACAAATGCCACTCTGGCCATGTAGCCACTGTCTTCCAGAAGTGACAGGAAGAAAAACAGGGTGACGATAATCGGCAGAAAGCTGAGCACACTTCCAACTCCATTGAAAATACCGTCAATTACAAGAGAATGAAGCACATTATTTACGTTCCATGCAGTCATTGCCTGATCCACCACTGCAGTCAGCCAGGTAATTCCCATATCCAGAAGATCCGAAAGTCCCTTTCCGATCACACCAAAGGTCAGCCAGAAAACCAGAGCCATAATACCTGCAAAGCATGGAATAGCTGTATATTTACCTGTAAGTATTTTATCCATCTTCTGACTGCGCAGATGCTCCTTGCTCTCATGAGGCTTAATCACGGTCTCAGCACAGACTTTTTCAATAAAATCAAAGCGCATATGGGCAATCGCTGCGGACCGGTCAAGCCCACGCTCTGTCTCCATCTGCTTTACAATATGCTCCAGGGTTTCTTTTTCATTCTGATCCAGTCCAAGCTTTTCCAGGATCAGTTCATCCCCTTCTGCAAGCTTACTGGCTGCAAAACGCACCGGAATATCTGCCTGCTGTGCATGATCCTCAATGAGATGCATAATTCCATGAAGACATCTGTGAACGGCTCCGCCGTCATCGTTTGCATCACAGAAATCCAGTCGCTTTGGTTTTTCCTGATATTTTGCCACATGAATGGCATGTGCAACCAATTCATCAATACCTTCATTTTTTGCTGCGGAAATAGGTACAACCGGAATCCCCAAGGCCTCCTCCATCTGGTTCACACGCACAGAACCACCATTCTGCCTTACTTCATCCATCATATTCAATGCCAGTACCATAGGCACATCCAGCTCCATCAGCTGCATAGTAAGATAAAGATTTCTCTCGATATTCGTGGCATCCACAATATTGATAATTCCCTTAGGATGCTGCTCCAGAATAAAGCTTCTGGTTACGATTTCCTCGCTTGTATAAGGAGACATGGAATAAATTCCCGGCAGATCTGTCACCAAAGTATTCTTTTTCCCACGGATAATACCATCTTTACGGTCTACTGTAACTCCCGGAAAGTTGCCTACATGTTGACTGGAGCCGGTTAACTGATTAAACAGGGTTGTTTTACCGCAGTTCTGGTTTCCTGCCAGCGCAAAGGTAAGAAGCTCACTGTCAGGAAGGGGATGCTCATCTGCTTTTTCATGATATTTACCTCCCTCGCCCAGACCTGGATGAGGAATCGCCCTGACACGGCTTCCTCGTTTCTGCTCTTTTTCATCCCTTACATTATCAATCTGAATCTGGGCAGCATCTGCAAGACGCAGAGTCAGCTCATAGCTATGTATCCTGACTTCAACAGGATCACCCATAGGTGCATATTTTACCATGGTCACGTCAGCCATGGGAATGATTCCCATATCCAGGAAATGCTGCCGCAGGGCACCCTCTCCTCCTACTACTGTAACTGTGGCAGTTTTCCCGATGGGAAGGTCTTTTAATGTCATATGTACTTGTCCTCTTTTCCCATATGTAAGATTTTTGCTGCTGTTCAAAACTAAGCAGCAACCATTTTTGATAAAATTCGTTTGCTAATGATAAATTTTATCATTAATGTTACAGGAGTTAGTTTATTCTAATATCGTCAGGATGTCAATATTATTGAGAAAAATTATTGACAATTTTCTCATTATCTGATAAAGTTACGAAACAAGGTTTCCCTGTGAGGGAGTAGCAAGCGTGTCCACAGACGCGTGGCAAGTCAACATACCGACCGTATGAATCTGTTTGTATAGATTGCTGTTCACTGAATGAACAGTAGCTTTTAAAGCAGTGTTTCGATCTGGCTTGCATTAAATTGCGAGACTCATGTATAACGTTATGCTATACATGGAGTCTGTCCTTTTATAAGAATGCAGATGACCCATATATAGCCTGTGGTTATATATTGGGTCTTTTTTCATGCTGTAAGAGGCTTTACTAAACGATCTGTTTCCATAGCAAATTAAAAAATGGAAACCAGCAATAAAATACATTACGGAGGAATGTAAAAATGAACTACAGTTTTGTGTTTTTTCTGAACAGCGCCCTGCTTGGAGTCGGACTTGCAATGGATGCTTTTTCTGTGTCCCTGGCAAACGGCCTTCACGAGCCCAGGATGCGCATGAAAAAAATGTGCGGCATTGCAGGCACATTCGGTGCTTTTCAGGCCTTCATGCCAATGACCGGATGGTTATGTGTCCACACCATTGTAGGATACTTCAGGACATTTGAGAAATTTATTCCATGGATCGCGCTGATCCTTCTTGGCTATATTGGTGGCTCCATGCTGATCAATGGTATCCGGGGAACCGATGAGGATGATGAAATTCCGGGAGTTGGTCCCAAGGCCCTTTTCATTCAGGGCGTTGCAACTTCCATTGACGCCCTGTCCGTAGGATTCACCATCTCTAAGTATGACTGGCTAATGGCTCTTGTCTGTTCCCTGATCATTGCCATAGTCACATTCTTTATCTGCATGACCGGACTTTCCCTTGGAAAACGCTTCGGAACCAGACTTTCCAACAAGGCGGATATTCTCGGCGGCGTCATTCTAATTGCAATTGGTCTGGAAATTTTTATCAGCAATATGTTTTAATTATTTCAGCATATTTACCGCTATTCAGCAAGTACTGTTCCGCCAGGTGTTTTACTATACAAGCGTTAATTTTCACCTGTTTTCCAATCAAAAAAAGCTTTCATCTCTCCCTTTACGGGATGGATGAAAGCTTTTTCTGCTTTTATTAGCGGGCAATAATATATGCGCAATAAATCAGATATACCACTACCATTATAATACCCTCTTTGCGCTCAATTTTTTTCCTGGTTCCTGCAAAGATCCAGACCATAACCGAAAATACCATAAGAAGCACTATATCGATTATGTTTTCCCGGATCAAAGCTACCGGACTGATAGCAGATGAGATTCCAAGGACCATCAGAATATTGAAAATATTGGATCCGACTGCATTTCCAACTGCCATATCAACTTCATTTTTTCTTGCTGCAACTACAGAGGTTACAAGCTCCGGAAGCGAAGTTCCGATAGACACAATGGTAAGCCCGACCAGAGTCTGGCTCATTCCAAGCTCTATTGCAATCCTGCTGGCTGTATCAACGGTAAGGTCACCGCCAAAAGCAATTGCAGCTGCACCCACGATCAAAAAGAGAATACTTTTGCCGTATGACAGCTCTTTCATATTGTCACATTCTTCAACGCCTTCTATTTCAACCTTCTGTCCTGCAGCACGCGCTTTCATTGCGCTTCGTACCATAGTGAAAATGTATCCGGCAAACACGATCAGGAAAATAACTCCATCTGCATGCCCCAGCGTCATTCCCGTCTTATCTCCCAGTCCTGAAACTCCCAGTACAAGCAGAAATAGTGCACAGCCTAAAGACAAGGGAATATCTCTTACCACAGTTGCTTTCTGGACCATAATTGGCGTCAGAATTGAACAGACACCAATTACAAACATCAGATTAAAAATATTGGATCCTACTACATTGCTGACCGCCAGTTCATTATTCTGTACCAGAGAAGCAGTCACACTCACGGCTGTTTCTGGCAGTGAAGTTCCCATAGCCACAATCGTAAGACCAATGATGATGGGCGGAACCTTTAACTTCTTCGCAATGCTGGAACTTCCCTCCACAAAAAAGTCAGCCCCTTTTACCAGAAAGGCAAATCCCACTGCCAGCAGCAGGATAACAGCTGCAATTGGCAATCCATTAATAATATTTTGCATAATATTCTCCTTTTGTTATCCGCATATTTTTACCTTTACAGATTCTCCAGAGTGTGTTTGAAAAAGGCTTTCTGCAAAATGTGTGTTACAAAACAGTATTTACTTCATAAGCCTGCTTCTTTGGAATTACATTTGCCCAAAATGTAAAAAGACTCATGTATGCCATAACATGCATACATGAGTCTCATTCTTTAAGATTTGCCAGGCCAGAATCAGATCCGATCAAAGCCGCGACTGTTGACAAACCACGTTTTCACGCAAACTACTCCCTCACAGAATCCATATGTGTAGTTAATATACCAAATTGCTGTTAAGAAGTCAACCTCTAATCTTCCTCTATATGCTCTCTTCCCTGGTCAATGATCGTCCGAACATGCTCATCTGCCAGAGAATAGAATATAGATTTTCCATCCCTGCGGCTTTTTACCAGTTTATTCTGTTTCAGGATACGAAGCTGATGGGAAATAGCTGACTGGGTCATGTTCAATGCCTTTGCAAGGTCACACACGCACACCTCTGCTTCAAAAAGTACAAACAGGATCCGGATCCTGGTAGAATCGCCAAACACCTTGAACAGCTCTGCCAGATCATACAGCTCGTTTTCCTCCGGGATGGTCTCGTTTACAATTTGCAGAAGATTTTCATGAACCTCACAGCAATCACAGATTTCCACTTCTTTATCTATGTCTTTTTTCATTCTGAATACCTCGATATCATCATCAAAGATTTTTCACAAACAAAGTACGGATTGCATTGAGCACTGCCAGTACCATAACTCCTACATCTGCAAAAATGGCTATCCACATGTTTGCAATACCGAAGGCACCAAGTACCAGGCAGATCAGTTTCACGCCAATTGCAAAATAAATATTTTCATATACAATTCGCATACACTTCTTGGCAATGCGAATGGCTTTCCCAATCTTCAACGGGTCATCGTCCATCAGGACAACGTCAGCCGCCTCGATTGCAGCATCAGAACCAAGCGCCCCCATTGCAATACCAATATCCGCTCTTGAAAGAACCGGTGCATCATTGATTCCGTCTCCAACAAAGGCAAGCTTCTCTTTTTCAGACTTGTTTGAAAGAAGCTCTTCCACCTTGGAAACCTTATCTGCCGGAAGAAGCTCGCTGTGAACCTCTCCGATTCCAAGGTCAGCTGCTACAGACTCTGCTACTTTTTTTCCGTCACCGGTGAGCATAACCGTTCTTGTAATGCCTGCTTTTTTCAGGTTCTCAATTGCCTCTTTGGCATGAGGTTTGATAATGTCAGAAATCAGGATATGACCTGCATATTTTCCATCCACAGCCATATGGACAACCGTTCCTACATGATGGCACTCTTTGTACGCAATACCAAGACGGTTCATCAGCTTCGCGTTGCCGGCAGCTACAGACACACCGTCCACCTTTGCAATAACACCGTTTCCACCGATTTCCTCAATGTCTGTGACACGGCTGCGGTCGATTGGCTTGCCATATGCTTTCTGAAGGCTTTTGCTGATGGGGTGTGAGGAAGAACACTCTGCATATGCCGCATATTCCAGAAGCTTTGCATCCTCCATCTCATTATGGTGGATTCCGCTGACCTCGAATACGCCCTTTGTCATAGTACCTGTTTTATCAAAAACAACAATCTTCGTCTGGGAAAGTGTCTCCAGATAGTTGGAGCCTTTTACCAGAACGCCTTGATTGCTGGCACCACCGATTCCAGCAAAGAAACTGAGAGGAATACTGATCACCAGTGCACATGGACAGCTGATTACAAGGAACGTCAGAGCACGGTAGATCCAGTCTCCCCATTCCGGAGAAAGTCCCATAAACAGCATTCTACAAAGAGGCGGAATGACTGCAAGTGCCAGAGCACTGTAGCAGACTGCCGGGGTATAATATTTCGCAAATTTTGAAATAAAGTTTTCAGATCTGGATTTCTTGGAGCTTGAGTTCTCAACAAGGTCCAGGATCTTGGAAACCGTAGATTCACCAAATTCCTTCGTGGTGCGAATTTTCAATACACCTGTCATGTTAATGCAGCCGCTGATGACCTCATCTCCCACTTTCGCATCTCGCGGAAGGCTTTCTCCTGTCAATGCGCTTGTATTTAATGTGGAATTTCCGTCTTCAATCATTCCGTCAATTGGAATCTTCTCTCCTGGCTGAACCACAATGATAGTTCCAACCTCTACCTCGTCCGGGTCTACCTTTTCCAGCTTACCGTCCTGCTCAATATTTGCATAATCCGGACGGATATCCATCAGCTCGCTGATATTTCTTCTGCTCTTTCCAACGGCATAACTCTGGAAAAGTTCTCCGATCTGGTAAAACAGCATAACCGCAGTGCCTTCCTGATAATCGCCGAGAGCAATGGCACCAATTGTGGCAACTGCCATCAGAAAATTCTCATCAAATACCTGACGGTTCCTAATTCCCTTAAGCGCTTTTTTCAGAATATCATAACCGATCACCAGATACGGGACCATGTAAAGTGCCATTCGAAGATAGCCATCTACCGGAAGAAAGCGCAGCAAAACCAAAAGGACAAAAGCAATAATAATTCTGATCAATACTTTTTTCTGCTTCTTGTTCATATTCTTTCACATGCCTTGAGGGCACGGCCTCCATTATAATGATGTCGCTGGCACGCGACATATTCGCTTAATTCATTTGCGTGACTGAACAGAGTACATCCTGTCCGGTCATTGTCTTACCGTTCATTCTGTGCCTAGAACGTGTTTGAAAAAAGCTTTCTGCAAGATGTGCGTCACAATTTGTGGGAGATTTCGCCCGGATGAGGGCG
>ENA-OOZX01000649-OOZX01000649.1-human-gut-metagenome-genome-assembly--contig:-NODE-649-length-28560-cov-20.349412_pt1 | contig 28560 bp, 28 predicted proteins | sample MGYA00241048_ERZ501412 | MGnify/ENA primary metagenome ERZ501412 (study PRJEB25962, sample SAMEA2042518) | human gut metagenome | biome: human gut; feature: human-associated habitat; material: faeces... | reverse complement strand
CTCGTCGACGAGGGCATGATCACCGAGCGCGAGGCCGTGCTGCGCGTCGAGCCCAAGCAGCTCGATACGCTCCTGCACCCGCAGTTTGACGCCGAGGCGCTCAAAAAAGCCGACGCCATCGGCAAGGGCCTTGCCGCATCCCCCGGCTCTGCCTGTGGCCAGATCGTGTTCTCCGCCGAGGAGGCCGAGGAAGCCGTCAAGAACAAGACCATGCCGAAGGTCGTGCTCGTCCGCCTCGAGACCAGCCCCGAGGACATCGTGGGTATGCAGGTCTCGCAGGGCATCCTGCCCGTGCGCGGGGGCATGACCAGCCACGCGGCCGTCGTCGCCCGCGGCATGGGCACGTGCTGCGTCTCCGGCTGCGGCAACGACAATGACGTGAAGATCGACGAAGAGGCAAAGACCTTCGAAATCAACGGCCACAAGTTCGTTGAGGGCGACTGGATCTCCATCGACGGTTCTACCGGCAACATCTACGGCGAGCAGGTCGCTACCGTGGCCGCTACCGGCAACAAGAACTTCAACCGCTTCATGGGCTGGGCCGATGCTGCCCGCCAGCTGCTGGTTATGACCAACGCCGACAACCCCCGCGACGCACAGCAGGCCGTTGACCTGGGTGCTGAGGGCATCGGCCTGTGCCGTACCGAGCACATGTTCTTCGCTGAGGACCGCATCAAGGCTGTCCGTGAGATGATCTGCGCCCGTACCGTGGAAGAGCGCGAAGCTGCTCTGGCCAAGGTCGAGCCGTTCCAGCAGGGTGACTTCGAGGCCATGTACCGCATCATGGGTGAGCGCCCGATGACCATCCGCTACCTGGATCCCCCTCTGCACGAGTTCCTGCCCACCAAGGACGAGGACATCAAGGAGCTGGCTGCCGATATGGGCATGACCTTCGATGACCTGAAGAACGTGGTTGCTTCTCTGCACGAGTTCAACCCCATGATGGGTCACCGTGGCTGCCGTCTGGCTGTTACCTATCCCGAGATCGCTGCTATGCAGACCCGCGCTGTGATCAAGGCTGCCCTGAACGTCTCCGCTGAGACCGGCTGCATGATCACCCCGCATATCATGATCCCGCTGGTCGGCGAGGTCAAGGAGCTGAAGTTCGTCAAGGACGTTGTGGTCAAGGTCGCTGATGAGCTGATCGCTGCTGCTGGCGTTGACATGAAGTATCAGGTCGGTACTATGATCGAGATCCCCCGTGCAGCCCTGACTGCCGGCGAGATCGCCAAGGAGGCTGAGTTCTTCAGCTTCGGCACCAACGACCTGACCCAGATGACCTTCGGCTTCAGCCGTGATGACGCTGCCAAGTTCCTGGGCGCTTACTACGAGAACAAGATCTACGAGAGCGATCCGTTCCAGCACCTGGATCAGATCGGCGTGGGCAAGCTGGTGAAGATGGCCGCCCACGATGGCCGTGAGACCCGCCCCGATCTGGGCCTGGGCATCTGCGGTGAGCACGGCGGCGATCCCACGAGCGTGGAGTTCTGCCACAACGTCGGTTTGGACTACGTCAGCTGCTCTCCCTTCCGTGTGCCCATTGCACGTCTGGCTGCTGCGCAGGCTGCTATTAAAAACCCCCGCAAGTAATTGCGTGAGGGCTTGAGAAAGCACCAATAAAGTATATGACCGCCCCGGTTTCCGTAACAGGAGATCGGGGCGGTTTTTATATCGTGGATTATATTTATTTTACATATTTACACAGAAAGATTTAAAAAGAAGCGGAGGCGGTGACTGGTTGAAAATTTAAGAGCGACTGAGTATAATAAGACTGTAAAATGCTTTATTTGGGAAAAGAGGTCTGTATGGCAAAGTTTGTACCATTTATTATAAAAACAGACGGCAGTCAGAATATCAGTGTGAAAATCGTGCGCATGAAAAAGTCTGATGCGGTACAGACTGAAAAAGAACCCGTCTGGCAAACAAGCTGGTTGTCAGATTATATTCAGGATGATGCCTTTGAAAAGTATGCCTTAAAGACGAGTAGTGGCGAATTGGTTGCGCTGGCTGCATACGAAATATTGGAAAATGACGTGATGGTTCATATTACCTACATTGAGAGCCAGCCGGAAAGCAATCCGACAATTGTCGGGCATTCTAAAAAGTATCAGGGCATTGGCCGAGTGTTGATTGCGTACGGAATCAAGCTGTCGATTGACCATGAATGCGGCGGGACGGTCACGTTCGAGGCAAAGGTTCCGGAGCTGGCAGAGCATTATGTCCGGGACTATGGAGCTTGTCCATTGCCGAGTTTTGGCGGAGCACCGCGTTATGAACTTTCTGGTGAGGCGGCAATGAACATCTTTGTAACTTACTTGAAATGAGGTGTGTTTGATGAGTGCAAAAGAATATTTTCAGCGTGATGCAGAGCGAGAGATATTTTATCGCACATTTTATCAAATTTGCAGACGCTTTAATGTCACATGGTCAACAGCAACACCGGAAGTCCGAGCTTTTATTGAGGAAGTTACCCGTGTGACTTATGAACAGGAAAAGGCAAAGCGTAACGGAGTTTCTCTTAGTACAGTGAAGCCGTTCTTTGGTGATACAGCGTGTTAAAGAAACGGCAGAACACTGTTCCGAACGCTCTGTAATTTTGGCACCCGCCCAGGCTGCGATTAAGTCTCCCCGGAAATAAAATCTGATAGGACAAAGAAGAAAAAAGCTCTTGGCTTCTGTAATGGAGGCCAAGAGCTTTTTGCATCTTGTTTTGTAAGAGGAAAGAGGTTACAATAATAGAAAAGAAAGCGTATATCAGTCGAATAAGGTGGTAGGCCTATGAAGTTTTTTGAAGCGGTTCCAAGCGAACTTTTCTCGCCGCTGGCTTCGCCCAACCGTATTTTATATGCGGATGCACTGGACGTACTGTACGCAGCATACCAAGAAAACCTGAAAATACGGGAAGATGTCTTGTATTCCATGCTGCGCGGCAGGCTGGAGCAGGAACTGGCGGATGCTACGTTTGAAGATGAAGACATTGACGAAGAGGAACTGAGGGATATCTCTGGCCGCGCTCGTTTTTTGATCCGCAAGCTGTGTAGTAAGGGGTGGTTTGAGAAAGAACGCGGGGACGACTTTGAAGAGTACATCACGATTCCTAATTACAGCAGTCGCCTGCTGGAACTATTTCATCAACTCAGGGATGATAGTCCGGCTCGTGGATATTCCTATGTGTTCGGAACTTTCTCAGTCTTAAAGACCGCCGACGACAGCAACAATGCTTACGATAAAATGACGGCTCTCTATAGTGCCTACGATAACACAACGGCGCTGATTAGCTTGTTGCAAATGGTCTATCATAATGTGAAGCATTATTTTCAGACGCAGATCGATATGCAGGATGTCAACCAAGTGCTGGCTGCACACTTTAACGACTTCGGACAAAAGGTTGTGGAGGCATATATCCGTCCGCTGAAAATCAAAGATTCAGTGCCGAAGTATCGTGTGCCCATTCAGTCTGTGCTTAGGCGCTGGGAAGAGGATGATACCTTGCTGATGGCGATGGCAAATGAAGCATTGCGTGATAAGCGGGGCAAGACATTGGAAGACTGCCGTGCCGATCTGCTGAGGAAAATTTTCTGGATCGAAGAACGCTATGACAATTTAGAGAAGGACTATCTTGAGGAAATTGATACGCAGGTCCGGCGCTATACCAGGGCAGCAACACAGAAAATCGAGAACCTGACGAACCGAGATCAAAGCGTGCGCGGCAATTTGAATGTTTTGCTGACGGCACTGTCCAGAAACCGCAGGGCGGCTGAGCTGGTGGACCAGATACAACCGGCATTTCAATTGTATGAGCAGTCTTTTTTGTCAGAAAAAAGTCTGTGGTACCGTAAGCGCCCCGAAAAACGGACAAAAACCGCGTCGGTGCTGATACAAGATGATCAGGCACTGAATACGGAAGAACAGGTCAGAGCGGCACAGTTACTGCAATCGAAATATGGCCGAGCAGAAGTAAATGCTTACGTGCAGGGATGGCTGGGAGACGCTGACATTCGTTGCTCGGAGGAGCTCTCGCTTGAAGAAGACAAGGATTATATCATGAGTTTGCTGGCAATCCTTGGAAGCAAGGATACATCTGCCGGTTATGTGGTCCAGGAACTCGATGGCATTTTTTGCAAAAATGGCTATTCGATCCCGAAAATGCAGATCCGGAGGAAGGAGAAGAAGCCGTGAATTTTGATTTTGTTACCAATGCAACGGCAAAAGAACTGGAACAATTCAAATCTGTCTGCAATCAGCTGCTCAGCCGCACATACATTGTGCGAACCATCTACCAGCCGGGAAAAGGCAGGGTGGATAACCCAGACTATCTTTTTCTATCACGGCACTATGAGGCTGTACAGGAGTACCTGAGTCTGCTGGACTGGGATTTGCGCAGGGATGAACTGAACGGATACTTTTATGTGTTGAACACAGACGAGGCTAACCGTTGCAACCTCAATAAAAAAGAAACGGCGATTTTGCTGGCATTACGGCTGATCTACGAAGAAAATATGGAGCGTTTGGGTTTGGAGCAGGATGCCGTATGTACTGTGCGGGATGTGCTGGAAAAAGTGGTGACCGACTATCCAGTTTTTCCGGCTAAGCCGAATATGGAAGAGGTCAAACGCGCGTTTACGGTACTGGAAAACCATTCTGTGATTCAAAGACTGGAAGGAAAATTCAACCAGGGCAGCTGCAGGATCGCAATATTGCCAACCATTCTTTCTGCGGTCTCCAGCGAAAAGCTGAACTTGGTGGTGTCTGTTTTGAAAAAGGAGGAAACAGATGAAGAAGCTGAAGAAGATCCTGCTGATCAACTGGCTCTATTTCAGTAAGGAACTGATTGAAGTGGGCGACATCAATTTCCTGACCGGCAAGAACGGCGCCGGAAAGTCAACGGTCATCGATGCACTGCAGATCGTGCTGCTGGGCGAGACAAATTCCCGCAATTTCAATCAGGCAGCCAACGAAAAATCGCAGCGCACATTGGAAGGCTATCTGCGCGCCGACATGGATGATAACAGCCCGTATTCCCGCCGTGGTAAGGACTTTTCTACCTATATTGTCTGCGAATTTCAGGATGAGATGGAGGGCAGCAGCTTTGTGACGGGCGTTACCTTTGACTGCCGCAGCGATGGAAGTTACCGTGATACATTCTTTATTTACACGGGGACACTGCCGGAAAATTGCTTTATTGAGCAGGGCGAGGCAATGGAGATTTCTGCACTTCGCCGTTTTTTGAAGCAGAACTATGCACGGGCAGAATTTTACGATACCCAAAAAGAGTATCGCCGCAACATGCTTGCAAAGTGGAACGTCCACAACGAGCAGGTCTTACGGATGATGAAGAAGGCTGTTTCGTTCCGGCCAATTGTGGATATCCAAAAATTCATCACGGAAAACATCTGCGATATTCCGGATAAACCCAATATTGAGCTGATGCAGCAAAACATCCGGGATTATAAACGGCACGAATTGCTGGCGCAGCGTCAGCAGGAAAAGCTGGATGCGCTGCAGCAAATCAGCAGGCTGTATCAGGAGATGAACCAAGCCATAGACCGCTGCCAGATCCAGAAGTTTCTGGTACGGTGGGCCGAAAAAGAAGCTGCGCAGACAGAGATCGACCAGAGGGAATTGGAACGAACTGAATGCAAGGAGAACCTTGCAAATGTGAATGAGCAACGGGAGGAGCTTGAGCGGCAGATCGAACAGAAAGAAACGCGCCGCAGTGAGCTGGAGCTGGCCTACAGGCAGAGCAACGTTTTCCAGGAGGAAGAGTGTCTGCTCAACACGGAAAAGGCTCTGAGAGATGAGCAGAAAAAGCTGGAACAGGGTCTGCAAAATCTTGAAGTGGAGATCAAGCGGGAAGCACGGCATTTGCAGAGATTCTGTGGGGAGATACAAGAACTGGAACCGGAAGAACTTCTCATACCGGTGCAGGAAGCGGCGAACACGGCGCAGAAAGCATATGCTGTATTTACTGGTGACGAGAAGGGATTGTTTGCCCGGCCTGTGGAATTGTTTGAAACGGGGCAGCAGGCAGTGGCCGAATTGTCGGATGCTGTCCGCAGTGCGGCTCATAAAACAGAGGATCGTATTGCAGAGCTGAAGAAGCAAGCCGACCAGAAAAGTGCGGTGCTTGCAAATCTGCGCAGGAACATAAAAGATTATCCCCATGGACTTCTGCTGTTCAAAGACCGGCTGGAAAAGGATCTGGCGGATAAAACGGGGCATGCGGTTCCCGTTTATATTCTGGCTGATGTGCTGGAAATGGCAGATGAGCGCTGGCGTGGAGCGGTAGAAGGCTACCTAAATAACCAGAAATATTATCTGCTGGTGGAGCCGGGATGTTATCAGGATGCACTTAACATTTACGACCGGCTGAAGCAGGAAGCAGAGTACCGTGCGTTTGGTCTGGTAGATATCGGAAAACTGCGGGAAAAAGAAACACTTCGACCGCTGCCCGGCAGTCTGGCAGAAAAAGTGGAGACAGAAAACAAGCTGGCACGCAGCTATGTGGACTATCTTCTGGGTCGGGTGATATGCTGCGACACGGCAGAACAGTTGCGCTGCTATAAGACGGCAATTACGGCAGAGGGAATGCTGTATCAGGGCTATGTGGCCCGCGCACTTCGGAAGGGCTGGATGGAAGACGCCTTCATCGGGCGACGTGCGGTGCAGCTCCGCATCGACCATCTGGAAAAGGAACTGGCCTGTCTGCAGAAAGAGCTGCGGCATTGGCAGCCGCTCCAGAAGCAGCTGACCGGCCTGCAGGAGCCGCTTTTTACCCAAAGATTCGTCCGAATCGATGTGGCGCAAAAGCAGGAGGACTACCAGCGCGTCCAGACGATCATCAAGGAAATCGCAGAAGTCAAAAATCAGCTTTCCCAGTTGAATCTGTTCTGGTTGGATGAGCAGCGACGCATCATTGAACAGTTGAAAGAAGAGATCCTTGCATTCAATAAGGAAAAAGATGCGAAAAATGTGCAAAAAGGGAAGTTGGAAGACCGCATCCATCAGCTGGAATATGAGATCTTGCCGGAAAAATACCAACGGTATGAGGCTATCGAAGATGTTTTGAACGAGGAGTTCACGAAGGAATACCGAGAAACCATCGGCGTTCCCCGCTATCGGCAGGAGCTTGTCCGCTTGAAAAAGGCAGATGTCATCCGCAAGAACTTTGGCGACAGTTTGGCGCAGAGCACAAAGGCGATGGACGGGGCTCAGAAGAAACTGTTTGCAGCACGCAGAGAATATGCAGAACGGTTCAAACCCTGTGCATTCCAGATCGAGGTGATGGATAACACCGAATACGAGGAAGAACGGCGTACTCTGCAGGAAAGCGAGCTGCCCCGATACAAAGAAAAAATTCGGGCGGCACGGGAAAGCGCAATGGAGCAATTCCAGAACGATTTCCTTGCCAAACTGAAATCCAGCATCGACCAGGTGCAAGAACAGGTGCACAATTTGAACAAGGCCCTGCGCCAGGCACAATTTGGCACAGACAAGTACCAATTCCGTGTAGGGCCAAACCCGGATTATCTGGATTACTATAACATGATCATGGCAGATGAACTGATGGAAGGCGAATCCGGTCTATTCGCACTGCCCTTTCAGCAAAAATACGGCCCATTGATCGAAAAACTGTTCAGCCAGATCACAATGGCAGACGATACGCAGCTCAATGCCCGCAAACAGAGCGAACTGCAGGAGAATATCGTCCGCTATACAGACTTCCGGACGTATCTGAAGTTTGATTTGGAAACGACCGATCAGAACGGTTCCAAGCAGCTGCTTTCTCAAACACTGAATATGAAGTCTGGTGGTGAAACACAAACGCCATTCTATATTGCGGTGCTGGCCTCGTTTGCCCAGCTGTACCGCGTCAACGATGCTACCCGTTTTGGTAATACGGTGCGTCTGGTGGTGTTCGATGAAGCTTTCAATAAAATGGATAGTGACCGGATCACGGAGAGTGTACTCCTTCTCCGAAAGATGGGGCTGCAGGCGATCATCTGTACGCCGCCGGATAAGGTCTCGGACATTATGCCCATTGCAGACCGTACATTATTAGTGGACAAATCCGGATACCGGATGCACATCATTCCATTTGGAAAGGAGATGCAGAATGAAGGAAGCACAGGTGATCCTGAATCGTCTGCTGGATAAGTTTGAAAACAGTAAGCATCTTTCTGAACCCAACACATCCAGACGTCGGGTAATGCTGCGCATTGATAAAAGGGAGTTGCCGGAGTATCAATACGAAGATGCGGTGGTTCGGGATGCTTACAATATTGCAGCGCGGGAGCTGGAGCAGCAGGCTTTGGTGCGTCTGGAATGGGCGAGAAAGCAGAGCGTTCTCTCCTGCATTGTGCTGGATCTGGAACGGGTCGCACAGTGCTATGAATGCGCCGACAGAGTGCATCCGCGAAAAAAGGCAGAAGAGGTTGCAAACATCATCATGCAGAAGCTGGCAGACAATCCCGTTCCATGGATCGCGGCATGGAGGAATGCTGTATGTGCTCAGGTGCGGAACAGCATGAAAGTGCCAACGTATTGCAGGGAAAACGACGGTCTGCTGCAGGAGCTTTTGCTCACGTTTCAACGGTATGCGGAGCTGTCCGGCAGTGTGACGATGCGTGCATTCAGCAGCCAGTGTTTTCACGATACCAAGTATTTTGAGCGAAATGTACGGGAGCTGTTTCTTACCATTGCACGAAAGTACAATACCCAACTGGCGGCGGCCTGTACAGAAGCGGAACTTGGTGAGCGGGATCAGCTTGCATTTCTGGGAATCTATGCCCGCCCGGAGCTTTACGAACTCTCGGGCGATTGCGCAATCTGCTTGAAGAAGGGAGAACTACAGCTCAGCGCAGCAGAACCTTATGGATTGGCTTTGCCCAGTACACTTGTGTCAGAGATTGTGGACATTGAACTGAAAAACATCTGCTGCATTACCTTTATCGAAAATAAAACGAACTATGATGAATATTTGCTGGCGGAAAAACAGCCGGAAGAACTTGTTGTTTATCACGGCGGCTTTCTGAGCCCGCGGAAGAAAAAACTTTTTGAAAAACTGGCTGCTGCGGCAGGGGAAACCATGCAAATTCGATTCTGGGCAGATATTGATCTGGGCGGTTTTTGCATGTTTGAAAACCTGCAAACGGTGTTCCCACAGCTTGAACCCATGCGTATGGAAGGGCGCTTTGTGGAACAGTACCACAAAAATGGCCTGAAGCGGCCGGAGCAGTATCTGAAGAAGCTGAAGGAAGAGCGGAATGCGGGAAGACATACGCTGTTTGTTGATGCAATTGATAAGATTTTGCAATATGGGGTCACAATCGAACAAGAAACATTTCTGGAGTAGAATTCATGCGAAGATAAAAACGCTTGTTGACCTATAGAAACGTACTATTATTCTTTTCAACGCCCTGCAATTTTGGAACCCGCCCAGGCTGCAATTAAGTCTCCCCGGAAATAAAATCTGATAGGACAAAGAAGATAAAAGCTCTTGGTTTCTGTAATGGAGGCCAAGAGCTTTTTGCATCTTGTTTTGTAAGCTGAAAGAGGGTACAATGATAGCAGAAGTACGCACATCGACGAGGTGATAAGATGCTGAACATTTTTTACGGTGATATGAAGGAAGCTGTGTATAATACAGCTTCCTATTTCAAATATGATTACGAGGAAGACTGGATCGTTGACCCGATGGTCAAGGAAATGATTCGGGATGTGGATAAGTCTACCGTTATCGACAGTGGTATCATTGACAGCCCGGTCTTGGGTAAAATTCCACCGATTGGTTTGTCTGGTGGCGTAAAGACACTGATTTTGGTAAAGTTTGAGCCAGAGAAAGTGTTCAATGTATCGACTTGTGGCGACAACTGTGCAAAGTGGCTGCTCAAAATTGCAGAGCAGGAGGATCGCACGGTGAATTTGCGTCACCTGATGGATTTTGGCAAAAAGCCATTTACAATAAAAGTGCTGAATACGAATCAAATCGTTCACAGTATGGAAGAGCTGATTTTGGCCGCAGGTGAGTTTGTGTAAAGGGGCTGACAGAAATGAAAGGCATTCATAAAGTGGTCGTTGGCACAAAGTACCTGAAATATGAATTTGAACTGCGCCGCAACTTGACCATCATTCGCGGGGATAGCGCAACGGGTAAAACGACCCTCGTGGATATGATCCGTACCCATATGAACGATGGAGAGAGTGGACCGGTTACTCTAAATTGTGATAAAAGTTGCTACGTGGTAGAAGGAAATCTTTGGAAGGGACAACTTGACAATATTCAGGACAGTATTGTTTTTATCGACGAAGGAAACGAGTTTGTCAGGACCAAAGATTTTGCACGTGCGATTCAGCAGACGGACAACTATTACGTCATCGTGACCAGAGAGGGTTTGTCTGCCTTGCCATACAGTGTGGAAGAAGTGTATGGTATCCGAACCTCTGGTAAGTATGGCTCACTGAAACAGAGCTATCATTCGTTCTATCGAATTTACCCGGATAGTACGACTGAAAATATTAAACCGGAGAAGATCTTGACAGAGGACAGCAATTCGGGGTATCAATTCTTTGATGCGGTCTGTGCAGAGCATCAAATGCAGTGTGATACTGCAAATGGAAAGTCAAATGTGTTTTCCTATTTGAAGGCGCATAAGGATGAAAAGATTCTGGTGATTGCAGATGGCGCTGCCTTTGGCCCGGAAATGGATAGGGTGTTGCAGTTGGTGCTGACAAGAGAGAATCTGGCACTCTATTTGCCAGAATCTTTTGAATGGCTGATACTTTCTTCTGGAATCCTGAAAGATACGGAGGTTGCACAGATATTGCAGACACCGTCTGACTACATCGATGGCAAAGACTATTTCAGCTGGGAACGTTACTTTACTGCACTTCTGACAGAGAAAACGGCTGGAACTTATCTGAATTATACTAAGAAAACGCTAAATGAGGCCTATTTGAGTGATGGCGTGAAGAACGCAATTTTGGGACAGATGCAGAAAGTCGAATTGAAATAAAATCAAAAGAAGGATCGTAATGAGGACACAGTATACATTAAAGGTTTATCCGGCAGGGCTTGGGCGCAGCGTATACAGAACGATAACCATCTGTGGTACGGATACACTGGATCAGCTCTGCATGGCGATTTTGAGTGCATTTGATTTTACGGCAGAGCATCTGTATGAATTTTGTATGGACAACAAGATGTACAGCGAAGACTGCTACCGATTCAATCCGATGGAAGATGACCTGTTTGACGAGGATGATGCAGAGGGAACCGATATTGCATTGGATGAACTGGGGCTGGTCGAAGGACAGAAATTCTCGCTCCATTATGACTTTGGAGATGATTGGATGTTTGCCATCCGTGTGATGAAAATAGAAGAAATAAAAAGACATCGCAAGCCGATGCTGCTCAGTTCAAAAGGAAGCGTTGAGCAGTACCCGGAGGGAGAAGAATGATGTCCAATGCCCTGTAATTTTGGCACCCGCCCAGGCTGCGATCAAGAACCCCCGCAAGTAATGGCGTGAGGGCTTGAGAAAGCACCAATAAAGTATATGACCGCCCCGGTTTCTGTGATAGGAAACCGGGGCGTTTTTTTGCGCTCACGGAGGGGCAGATGAAAAACGCAGTATGAATATATACTATATAAAAATGAATATATGCTAAAATTTCGGGAAAATACTTGTATTTTCATTAAAATGGGTGTATTATAACACCTGCCGACGAAATGCCGACAATCAACAAGAGAGGGATCGATACTATTATGTCTTTGAAGAAGAAAATTGCTGCGGCTTTCATCGCTTGTGCGATGACGCTTGCCGTGGTTCCTTCCGCCTTCGCCTGCACGGCACTCTATGTCGGCAGCGACCTCACCGAGGATGGCACCACCATGTTTGGCCGGATCGAGGATCTGGGCACCAACGATTACAACAAGCTGTTCAACATCAGCCCCGCCGGGAAGCACACCGCGGGCGAGGTGTACGAGGGCTGCTACGGCTTTACCTACACCTTCACCCACGACAGCTACCGCTACACCGCCCGCCGGGACGACAACGGTCTGGGTGTCTGCCCGGACTGCGACAGCAGCCACGAGCACACCCCCTATGAGGAGGCTGGCACCAACGAGAAGGGTGTCATGGTCTCTGCCACCGAGTCTCTCTACGGCACCGACGCCGTGCTGAGCGTAGACCCCTATGTGGACAACGGCATTGAGGAAGCCGAGATCACCACGGTGCTGCTGAGCGAAGCTTCCACGGCCCGCGAGGGTGTTGCTCTGCTGACCTCCATCTACGACAACGCCGGTGCAGCCGGCGGCTCCGGCGTGTTCATTGCCGACCAGAACGAGACCTGGTTCGTGGAGAACCTGACGGGCCACACCTACCTTGCCCTGAAGCTCTCCTCCAGCGTGGTCTTCATGCAGCCCAACATCGCCGCTATGGGCAAGATCGATCTGGATGACACCGACCATGTGGTGGCCTCTGCCAACCTGATCTCCGTGGCCCAGAAGGCCGGTACCTTTGTGGGCGACGCCGCTGCCAATGTCATCGATCTGGATGCCTCCTACAACGGCGACATCACATCGGACCGCATGGCAGCCGGCCTGAACTACCTGTACGGCACCGACACCTTTACAAAGGACAACTACAGTGAGACCGACTTTGCCATCAGCAACGTCGGCGAGAACGGTGCCATCGTCCCGGTCTACTCCAACATCCAGCTGACCAAGAAGTTCTCGGTGGAGGATTCCATCCACTTCTTTCAGACCGAGCCCATCGGCAAGACGGGCAATGTGGAGACTCATCTGTTCCAGGTGAGCGCCACCGGCGATCTGAACACCGCCATTACCGAGTGGACCGCTTTTGACGACGACGTGTACAACGCCTTCGTCCCTTACTATCCGATGCTGACCACCGACACCGCAGATGCCTACAAGGTCTCGGTCCACACGGTCACCCGCTCCGACGAGCAGCCCACCGAGGGCGTCTGGTATCAGGATGCCAAGGGCCGCTACTATACCTACCCGGACGACTGGACCGACTCCTTCTACGGCGTGCGTGACGCCCTCTCCAACCTGCTGACCTACGGCAGCAATGGCAATCAGGTCACCGCAAAGGATCGGGAAGCAGCCAAGGCCAGCTATGCCGCGCTCCAGCAGGAGATCATGGCCGACTACGCCGATATGAAGGCCGCCGTTGCCGCCGCCGACACGCTGGAGGCCAAGCAGGCTGCCGCCACCAACGCCAGCAATGCCATGAGCCAGAAGGTGTACAACACCACCCTGAAGATGTACAATAAGCTCCAGGCCAAGACGGCCGCCCGGGCATGGGTCAGCTCCCTGCTGCACTGAGGCTTTGCAGCCGCCTGAGGCGTTTCCCATAAAACCGCAGCGCCCCCGGTTTCCATGACAGGAAGCCGGGGGCGTTTTGTGTATGACTGCTCCTTGCAAACGCCGCCCATTCGTTCTATATGACAAGGCAAAACTGCCGGAATTCTATTTGCAGGAAGAAAATTTGGAGAAGATCATTGCGGAGATGGGGTAAAACACACTGGAAGTTCACAAATAACGTATCATCGTTACTTCGAACGCCCTGCAATTTTGGCACCCGCTCAGGCTGCGATCAAGAACCCCCGCAAGTAATTGCGTGAGCGCTTGGAAAAGCACAAATAACGCAATCGAACCGCCCCGGTTTCCGTAACAGGAAGCCGGGGCGGTTTTTGTATCATTTGATGAATCGGAAGAATCTGCTTGTAAAGCTGAGAAAAAGGTGTAATACTTTTCCCCGCCTACGCGGGGGTTCCACATTGACAACCCTGCGCAAAAAGCAGATAATAGGTTTATCTTGAATGCAGAGCGAGGGAAAGTATATGCTGTATTTTGAAAACGATTACTGCGAGGGTGCGCATCCGGCGATCTTACAGAAGCTGGTGGAGACCAACTTTGAGAAGGTTTCCGGCTACGGCACCGATCCCTATTGCGCCAGTGCGCGGGAGAAGATCCGCGCGGCGTGCGGCGCACCGGATGCCGATGTCTGGTTCATTTCGGGCGGCACCCAGAGCAACGCCATCGTCATTGCATCGATGCTGCGCCGCTGGGAGGGTGTGCTGGCCGCATCCACCGGCCATGTGGCCGCTCACGAGGCCGGTGCCATCGAGTTCACGGGCCACAAGGTCATCGGCCTGCCGCACACCAACGGCAAGCTGGATGCCGGGACGGTTGAGGACTGGTGCAGGACCTTCTATGCCGATGGCAATGTGGACCACCTCGTGTTCCCGGGCATGGTGTACATCTCCCACCCGTCGGAGTACGGCACCCTGTACACCAAGGCAGAGCTGGAAGCGCTGTCCGCTGTCTGCCATAAGTACCACATGCCGCTGTTTATGGACGGTGCCCGTCTGGGCTATGGTCTGGCCGCCGAGGGCACCGATGTGACGCTGGCCGATGTGGCCCGCCTGACCGATGTGTTCTATATCGGCGGCACCAAGGTGGGTGCGCTCTGCGGCGAGGCAGTTGTGTTCCCCCACGGCGCACCGGCTCACTTTATGACCATGGTCAAGCAGCAGGGCGCTCTGCTGGCAAAGGGCCGTCTGCTGGGCATCCAGTTCGATGTGCTGTTCACCGATAACCTGTACCAGACCATCAGCAAAAATGCCATTGAGACCGCCGCCGTGCTCAAGAAGGGATTGGCCGAAAAGGGCTATTCGTTCTTCATGGATTCGCCCACGAATCAGGTGTTCATCGTGTTGTCCAACGAGCAGCTGGCCGCACTGGAAGGCAAGGCCAAGTTCGGCTTCTGGGAGAAGTACGATGATACCCACACCGTTGTCCGCATTGCCACCAGCTGGGCCACCCGGATGGAAGAGGTGGAGCAGCTGCTGGAGCTGATGTAAGGGCACACCTGCCAAATGGCGGAGCGTCTCTTTGTGCAGGATGCAGATTGTATTTCCCGCGCGGATATGCTATTCTTAACTGGATAAAGGCTGCACTTTGTGCACCGTGGAAGGATGGTTTGTATTATGGGCTTTTTTGACAAGCTTTTTGGCGGCAAAGCCGCATCCGAGACGAAATTTTCCGGCCAGAAGATGACGGTCATGCTTCCCATTGACGGCAAGGTGATCCCGCTGGAGCAGCTGCCTGACGAGACCTTTGCCTCTGCGATCCTGGGCCCCGGCTGCGGCGTGGAGCCCACCGGCGACACCGTTTATGCTCCCTTTGACGGCACTGTTACGCAGGTGCCCGAAAGCCTGCACGCCGTTGGTATGATGAGCGATGACGGCATTGAGCTGCTGATCCATGTTGGCATGGACACGGTGGAGATGAAGGGACAGGGCTTTACCTCCCTGACCAAAGAAGGGGCCAAGGTCAAGGCCGGCACCCCGCTGCTGAAGGTGGATCTGGAAGCCATCCGCGCCGCAGGCCACCCCACTGCAACGGCTCTCATCGTGACCAACAGTGATGACCTGCCGGAGATCAGTGTTGTTGCAAACGGCGATGCTGCCGCTGGCACGCCGGTGTTCAAGTTCAAGAAATAAGTGAGCAGATCCCCCGGAGGCAGAGTGCTTTCGGGGGATTTTTGCGGAGAAAAGTCGTACTTATTTGCAAAAAAAGCTGTATTTTGCGTGATTTTCTCTTGCATTGCAGGGAGAGTTGTGCTAGAGTAGGCAAAGTGTGAGCCAAAAACCGGTATTGTGAGAGGAAAAGGATATGGAAACAAAAAAGAAACACGAATTATCCCTTGCAAAACGCATGGCGATTTCTCTGGTCTGCGGCCTGGTGGCCGGTCTGGCCTTTATGTTCCTGCGGGAGCATCTGAACGCCAGCGGTCAGGCACAGACCTGGACCACCATCAACAACCTGCTGTTCCAGGATATCACCGCCGAGGGCGCTGAGCGTGCCTTTGGCATCTTCTACATCATCGGCCAGCTCTTCATCAAGGCGCTGCAGCTGGTGATCATCCCCATGGTCTTTACCTCCATTTCGCTGGCCATCGGCAGCATTGCAGACACCCGCACCATGGGCCGCATTTCCGCAAAGACCCTGTTCTGGTTCCTGCTGTGCTCCTTCCTGGCGCTGCTGCTGGCAGGCTGTGTGGGCTACGGCACCTACTCCATGGGCCTGTTCAACACCCGCATCGAGGGTCTGGCAGAAGCCAGCGGTTCCACCGGTTCCAACCCCCTGAACGTGGTGCTGAACATCATCCCCTCCAACATCATCACTGCCTTTGGCAGCAATGGCGCTGTGCTTTCCAGCGTGTTCCTGGCAGTGGCCATCGGCCTGAGCATGAACACCCTGGGCGAGAGCCGCACCGCGACCCTGCGCCGCCTGCTGGGCGAGGTCAACGATGTGGTGGTCGTGTTCCTGAACTTCATCGTCAGCAACTTTGCCCCCTTTGCAGTCTTTGTGCTGCTGACCCGTACCTTCGCCATCTACGGCATCGATTACCTTAAGCCCGCGCTGGTCTATGTGGTGGTCACGGTGGTCCTGCTGCTGGCCTTTCTGATCATTGCCTACCCGCTGGTCATTGCACTGGGGGCCAAGCTGGACCCTTTCACCTTCATCCGCAAGATCGCCAACGTGGCAGTGTTTGGCTTCTCCACCTCCTCCAGCGCCGCCACCCTGCCCCTGAACATCAAGGTGTGCGAGGAAGAGTTCGGCGTGGATGAGAGCATCGCTTCCTTCGTCCTGCCGCTGGGCATGACCATCAACATGGACGGCACCGCCATCATGCAGGTCATTGCCACCGTGTTCATTGCAGGCTGTGCCGGTTACACCGTCACCCCCGGCCAGCTGGTCGTGGTTGCCCTGCTGGCCCTGCTGGCATCTGTGGGCACCCCCGCCGCTCCCGGCGCTGGGGCTGTCATCCTGTTCACCATCCTGTCCGGCATGGGCTTCGTCAACGACGGCGCTCTGCTGGCCTACTCCCTGATCCTGGCCATCAACCGCCCCATCGAGATGCTGGTCACCTCCCTGAACGTGGTGGGTGATGCAGTTGCCAGCATCTGCGTTGCCAAGAGCGAGGGCCTGCTGAACGAGGAAACCTTCAATAAGTAACAATACGCCGTAACAGGCGCAGCAAAAACTCCCATGCACAGCATCTTCCGATGTGAGCATGGGAGTTTTTTGTGTGGTAGTATTTGTGGGAAGAGTGTGGTATACTCGGCTCAGTTCAACAACTCGGAATTTGAGAAGGTAAGTGAATGGGATACCACGATACAAGATACCATGGAGGAATATGAGAATGTCGAAAGATGAGTATTTGATCACCGATGCGCCCCTCAAAGCGTTGACGGTTTTTGCAATGCCGATGATTCTTGGGAGTTTTTTTCAGCAAATATACAATATGGCCGACTCCATTATTGTCGGCCAGTTTGTTGGTTCTTCTGCACTTGCAGCTGTCGGTGCCTGTGCAGCATTGACCAATGTGTTCATTTGTGTGGCACTGGGAGCCGGCGTAGGTGCCGGTGTGCTGGTGAGCCGCTATTTCGGTGCCAAAGAATATGGCAAAATGAAAACCATTGTGTCAACGTCCTTGCTCAGCTTTTTGATTCTGAGCATTGTCCTTGGCGTTTTTGGCTTATGCTTTTCCCTCCCGATGATGCGGGGCTTGCAAACCCCTCCCGACATTCTGGATGAGGCGGTGCTGTATCTGCGGGTCTATTTTGCGGGCTTTCCGTTCTTGTTTATGTATAACATTCTCTCCAACATGTTCACCTCCATCGGTGAATCAAGAATTCCCTTGGCACTCCTGATTTTTTCTTCTGTCCTGAATATTTTTATGGACCTTTGGATGGTTGCTGGGCTTGGTCTGGGCGTGTTCGGTGCCGCTCTTGCAACCTTGATTGCCCAAGGCATTTCCGCCGTATTTTCCTTTCTGATTTTTCTTCATCGGATGCGGCGATACGAGAGCCCATTTCAACGATTTGACTGGCGGGAGCTGCAATCCATGCTGCAAATTGCCGTGCCGTCGATTCTTCAGCAGTCTACGGTGTCCATCGGTATGCTGATTGTGCAGGCAGTTGTAAATCCATTCGGCACACAGGCGCTGGCAGGCTATTCGGCAACGATGCGAGTAGAGAATGTGTTCTCTTTGATTTTTGTCTCCATCGGCAATGCGGTTTCGCCGTTTGTTTCCCAAAACCTTGGCGCAGGCAAGCCCCAACGCATCAAAAAAGGGTACCACGCTGCACTGGTGCTGGATCTGTGCTTTGCAGCCATTGCGTTTGTGGTCATTGAAGCGCTGCACACGCAGATTTCCTCGCTGTTCTTGGGAAAAGACGGAACGGCGTTGGCCTATCAGGTGTCTGGTGACTATATGAGGTGGCTTGGTTACTTTTTCATCTTCATGGGTATCAAGATGGCAACCGATGGAGTCCTTCGCGGTCTCGGAATTATGCGTCCGTTCCTCGTTGCAAACATGGTGAACCTTGCGATTCGTCTGTCCGTTGCCCTGATCTGTGCACCGCGTTTCGGCATTGCCTTTGTCTGGCTTGCTGTACCAGCTGGTTGGCTTGCAAACTTTTTAATCTCCTATGTGGCTCTCAGGAGATCATGGCCGACTGATAAAATGGCATCCATTAGTTAACTTCAAGTTTGGAGAATTGAGAAAATCGGAAGTTTTGGAGAGAAAATCAATGGAAGAAAAAACATATCAGACTCCTTGCGGAACAATCCACTATTGGACAAACGTTTCACACTCGGATGAAATTACCCTTGTTTTTCTACCGGGATTGACGGCGGACCATAGATTGTTTGATAAGCAGATTCAGTATTTCGAGAACAGGTATAATGTTATCGTCTGGGATGCACCGGCACACGCTTCCTCATGGCCGTTTCGGTTTGATTTTGATTTGTTCGACAAGGCAAAATGGCTGGATGATATCTTAAACCAAGAAGGACTTACAAAGCCTGTTATTGTCGGGCAGTCTATGGGTGGATATGTGGGACAGGCTTATGCGCAGCTTTACCCAGACAAAATGACAGGCTTTGTCTCCATTGACTCTGCACCGCTGCAACGAAGCTATGTGACGGCAGTTGAGATCTGGCTTTTGAAACGGATGGAGCCGGTATATGCTCATTATCCGTGGAAATGGCTCCTGAAATCGGGGGCGGAAGGCGTTGCCACGACTGACTATGGTAGAAGCCTCATGCGTGAAATGATGCTAAATTATGACGGAAACCAGAAACGCTATGCACAAATTGCTGGACATGGCTATCGTATTTTGGCAGCGGCCATGGAAAAGAATCTGCCATATGAACTGAAGTGCCCATCTCTGTTAATATGTGGAACTCAAGACCATGCCGGTTCATGTATAAGGTATAACAAAGCATGGCACCAAAAGAGCAAAATTCCTTTGAAGTGGATTGAAGGAGCTGGACATAATTCTAATACAGATAAACCGGAATTGATAAACAGTTTAATAGAAGAATTTGCCGCAGGTATTTAATAACAGACAACTCTCAGATTATGTAATCGCAAAATCGGGAGTTGCGGAGGTGATGGTATATGGCAAAACATGAGTTTGGAATTATGATGAATACTCCTCGGCAGAGCGAGCGATATGACGAATATGAACCGTGGAAATACGAATGCATTTCTGTTGATGATAAAGATTTAGAAGGTGTTGTTACCAGATAAGGCAGTTCTTGAAAAGAAATTGCAACAACTGGTTAATATTCCACAGATTGAGGATTAAGAGAAATTTATAAAATAATAAGTTAAGAAGCCGTTAGGGTTAAATACCTTAGCGGCTGTTTTTTTTACCCATTTTGGGGTAATGGATGTAGAAAGAAGGTGAGAACATTGAAGATAAAGAAAGTGGATGACAAGCCAATGGTCATTCACACCAAGGAGAAAGAATCTGTTGATTTCGCCTGATGTACAAAATGAACATGCAAAAGTTTTTGAAAAATGAGAGAAAATAAAAACAAAAACAGTTTATAAATAAAAATAGTTTCCAAAATATTGTATTTTTACACATAAAATTTTATAATGTAAGTGTCAAATTAGTGCTATAAATTGGTATGTATTCAGAAAGGAAAGGACAATTTATATGAAGAAGTTACATAAACAAAATCTGATCATTACATGGTGTTCCATTCTTGCATTGAGTATGGTTTCGGTATTGGGTTTTGGATTATCTGTTATGGCGCTGAAAGGCAGTATTGTTGTAATCGTATGTGGTATCATTTCAACAATAGGTTATTTTTTGCCTTTGCCTGATGATAAAAAAATATTGATGCTGGTATTTCCACCGGCCATAGGTACATTGGTCTATTCATGGATCACAGGAGGTAATTCAATAGCATATTTGGCGAATTATGTCCTCCTGGCAATGACGACATCATACTTTATAGAATCTGTGATTATCTGGTTTGCAGTACCTTTTACAGCAATCTCCATAGTTTTTATGATTTTCAGTCCGGAAACAATTGCGGGAAATGAATATTCATGGGCGGGTGTTGTTTCACGCGTTTTCCTTTTTGCAGTAACGGGCGTATTATTATATCTGGCAACGAAGCGTGGTGCGAATGTTGTTAAAAAGACGGAAAAAGCGCTGGAACAGGTCAAACAAAATGCCAGCGTAGCAAATGAAATTTCAGAGAATCTGAATACAACAATTCAAAAAAGCATGAGTTCTATTCATCAGCTCGCAGAGGGCAGCAGCAGTGTAAGGACAGAAGCGACTCAGATGGGGCAGGTAGTAGAGGATACTGCCAAATCTACGGTTACAGTTATGGATAAGATCAATGCTGCTACAGATGAGATCAATAAGAACCATGAACTGGCTACACAGTTAGATGGTGGATTCCAGAAGGTACAGGAGGCTGTAGCCAAGGGCAATGATGTGGTTGTTCATGCAAAGAATTCTATACTGGAAATGGAACAGACGGTAGAGTCGGCACGTCAGTCTACAGATTCACTGCTTACAGAAATGAACAGGATCACTGCTATTCTGGGGGATATCAATTCCATTGCTTCCCAAACGAATCTGTTGTCTCTGAATGCATCAATAGAAGCAGCCAGAGCGGGAGAACATGGCAAAGGGTTTGCAGTTGTTGCAGACGAAATTCGTTCCTTATCAGAGGAAAGTGCCAAATCAGCCAACAATATTCAGGAGATTCTGAAATGGCTGACAGAAACAACCTCTCAGGTATCAAAGAATATTACGGCGGGAACAGAAGCCGCCGCAGCCAGTGTAGAAATGGTCAGTGGACTGTTGGAATATTTTACAAACATTAACAGTGCAACAGATGATGCAAGTAAAACAGTCAGTGAAGAATATCAGATCATTGAGCATGTGAAAGATCATTTTAACCATATTCAGGAGGAAATAGAGACTCTGGTAGCTACTTCCGAGGAGAATTCAGCTACGATTCAGAATATAACAGAAACGATAGCGGCACAGAATGATTCCATCAACAATATCTCCACTGAAATAGAAGAAATATCCAGTTTATCATTAGATCTGGAACAGCATTTTACCAAATAGGACAGAAGTAGAGAATGTATAGTGGATTCTTGTTTTACGATGATAATGGAATGCCACTTGTGGCAATGTACTGGTAACATCGTTTCAATCATATGGTCGGCAGATACAATGACATCTACCGGGTGCAGTTGCCAAATATCACGCCTCATGTATGCCGACATACCTATTGCTCGAATATGGCAAAATCGGGAATGAATCCAAAGATATTACAGTACCTCATGGGGCATTCGGATATATCGGTTACAATGAATGTGTACACGCATATCGGATTCGATGATGCAGAGGAAGAATTGAAACGGATGGAAGAGTTTAGGAAAGCACAGGCGGAGGTTGAACAGAAGAATGAGAAACCGATGTCGCAGAAAATGTTTAAGGTAATTTAATATAGATGATAGGTAACGCTCTGGCTTTTGATGGTTGGGGCGTTATATTGCTATAGAAAAAACGAAAATAAGATTGCATAATATATTTTGGAAAAATTTTGCCTTGAAAAGGATGTGAATAGATAAATGAAAACTTTTTATTTGATTGATTTTGAAAATGTTCATAATGATGGCATTGCGAATATTGAAAGTATGACAAAGGAAGAACATGTGCATATTTTCTCAACACAGAATGCAACAAATATAAGACAGGATATTTTTTGGTTAAATGGAGATATCAAATCTCATTTAGTTCCAGTGCGAAAGCAGTCATTGGATATGCATCTGGTTTCTTACCTAGGCCATTTGTTGGGAGTGTATGGTAAGGAATGTAGTTATGTGATTATCAGTAAGGATAAGGATTACGATAACATAGTTAAGTTTTGGAAAGAGGAAGGCTATCCTAATATTTCACGAAAAGAGAAGTTGCCGGGAACTGCTTCTACTCAGAGGCAAAAAACACAGACAGTATCTCAAACAAAAAGTAATGTGCAGACTGTGAAGAGTAAAATTAGTGCAGGTATGGCATATGAATTTGAAGGTGATGATAGAAGTGAATTAAACCTGTTTATGCAGCATGGACTTGTGGCTATAGGATATGATAGAAATTCGGCAAATAGAATCTGCAAGTTTGTTATTGCTCATTGTAATGATGAAATTCTCACATATCAAATGGAAAAGAAACACAAATACAACGTTTTTTGGAAAATGACAAAGGGAATAATTAGAAAAATGGTTGCTAAAGAGACAGCAGTAGCGAAATAAAAAAGTGATTTTTAAATATAAATTGATGAAATAGAAGGATGTTTTATGGTATACTATAATCGGTTAAGGGTATATCCTTAACGATATAGGGAAAGAGAGGACGTAATGGTGGCACTTTCGGACGCACAAAAAAAGGCTAATGAAAAATATTTAAAAAATAATTATAAACAAGTAAAATTATCTATGCCAAAAGCAGAAGCAGAAGCATTGGAAGAATATTGTACAAGCAAAAAATATACAAAGGCTGGATTTATTCGTCAAGCTATAAAGGAAAAAATGGAAAGAGAACCATAATAAAAACGTTGTTTTCATGGTTTAAAAAGGGCACTTGATTTCTCAAATGCCCTAGTGTCTAATCTACTTAGAAAGTGAATCGGATGTAATATCCGATTTGCCCTCAGTTGAATACTAAATATGAAATAGCATCTAACTTTGGTCGGTTGGGATGCTATTTCTTTTTCTCAAACCAACGCATAAGGGATTTTGGAATGAATTTATCTGGTGTGTGTTGTAGAATGGAAAACAATATATCTTCCACTTTAGAATGAATCTTATGTAATAAATCTTTGAAGCGGTTCGGCTTCTGAATCTCAATGTAAATGTAAATCAACTCCTTCCATATATAGTATAACGGAGATACGGAATATATACAAGAAATAAGGCAAAAATGACCTCAATTATTTTTTCAATATAAGGGGAATATTACTGAAAAAATGTGTATTAGTAAGTAGGAAGCAAAAAGAAATTTCAATATAATTTCTGAAAATATGCAAAATAATAATTCAATAAAATTTCTAGGAGGTGTGCGCTTATGGATGAACTGATAAGGGATTTTAAAAACAAGATGCACTTAGAGGGAAAATCCGAAAAGACAATCAAAATATATGTTGCATCGGTAAAGGAATTTTTCAGATGATTTAATGACAGCTTCGGGGATGTAGAATTTAAGAAGCTGTATAGGGAAAATATTCTGGAATATAAAAGCTATTTGAAGAATGTGAAAATCTGTAAGAGGACAGGACAGAATCTAAATGCAAAGTCTATAAATGCAAAATTATCTGCACTCATTAAATATAATGAGCTGATGCAACCAGATAACATTGTAATAAGCAAAGCAGACTTGATAAAGGTACAAGCGGAAATAATTAGTCCTACCAATATCACGAAAAAGGAAGTTGAAGAGTTCAGACAAAGAGTGCTGCAATCTGAAGGTTGTTCGGCAAAACGGAATTATGCAATAGTTACCATTATGGCTTACTCTTATTATGGAGGGCTTGGAACGGGAAAATGTGCCAATGTAAATGAATTTGAAAAATATGCGGTAACAGTTGAAGAACTTTCAATTCCGGAGCAAACAAAGATTGTGGCATTAGGGGAAGCAACTCATGGAAATAAGGAATTTCAACAATTAAAGCTGGATATATTCAAAATCATGGTAGAAGATTATGGAGTCCGGGCGTTTTCATTAGAAGGAGATTATGGCGGATGTGAAGCTGTTAACCGCTATATTCATGGCGGTGAAGGAACGGTAAAAGATGCTGTTTCTGCTATTGGTTTTGCAATCTATCGGACAGAAGAAATGGAAAATCTGATCTCATGGATGCGTGATTATAATAAATCAGCAGCTCAGGGCAACGACATTCGGTTTTATGGTTTTGACATGCAAAGAAGAGAATGCAATTATCGGTATTTACTGGAAGCAGTAAAAAATGGCGGAATGGATGCAGAAGAACTGGAGAAAATCTGGAACCAGGATAAACAGGAATATACAGAGGGATATACGGTTGAACAGAGAAAAAAGATAATTGAAGATATAAAAAGGGAGTTTGAAGAGAAAGACACATTACAGAATGCGTCGGCAGTTCATTTAGCCGATGTGCTTCTTCAGAATATGGAACTGGGCAAATACATAGATGATGCAGGAGAAATAAATATCCACAGGGATAAAATGATGGCTGAAAACATTATGTGGGTATTAAAACAGGAAGAAGCAAGAGGAAATGGACGTATTTTTATCTCCGGACATAACGGACATGTGAAGAAATCAGGAAATTATGATGCGAATAATAATGTAATGGGTAATCTCCTGGCAGATGAGATTGGAAATGAATATTTTGTGATAGGAACAGATTTTTATAAAACTACGTGTAATCTGCCGGTTGATGAAAACGGCAAGCGAAAAAATCATATTTTTTACTCATATGATCCGATGGCAAAGGCATCTAAAAAGTGTGGATTTGATATAAGTTATATGGATTTTGAAAAGATACCGGATTCTTCTGAATTAAAAAAGCAAGTATCTGAATGTGGTTGGATGGGAAGTTTAGGAGAAATGTATAGTATATTATACAGAATTCTTCCAAGAGGCTATCGTGTATGGGCATCTCCAGCAGAACTTTATGATGCGATGATTTATGTTTCGGATGCTCATCCGATAGAAGTGATAGAAGATTAGAAAAAGATTGACAAGTTACCGCTTGGTTACTATAATGCAAGTTACCAAATGGTAACTTGCAGGAAAATGGAGGTAAGATAAGTATATGAGAGAATTTATTATGGCAGCAATGCCATTTGTAACATTTGGAATTGTGTTAGCAATTGTCTGTGTATATCATAATTGGAAAGAGCAGAAGAAAGCAAGAGGGGTGGCAGAAATGCTTGGATATGATTATCCCGTAAAGGCAAAAGAATGTGCTGAAAAGTTTATAAACGGATGCAGCCAAAGTTAACACGGGTCAGAAAAATATGACAAGTTTGTATGGTGTAAAACAAAACTGACGCGAACTATAATGGAAGCAACAGAAAGGAAGTGGTGATCATGTTGGCAGAGAATCTTGTGACGTTACGCAATTTAAAGGGATTCACACAGGAGCAGGTGGCAGAAGTGGTCGGAATCTCAAGACAGTCCTATGCCAAATGGGAGCAGGGGGAGACGGTTCCGGATATTGAAAAATGTGACAGACTGGCATCCTTTTACGGAATCAGGCTGGATGATCTGATGCATTACACTGAAAAGATCGGGAACACAAAACTGGCTCCACCACCGGAAGGAAAGTTTTTATGGGGAACGGTAAAACTGGGCAACCGGGGACAAATCGTAATACCGAAAGAGGCAAGAGACAAGTACGGATTACAGGAAGGCTCCCGGCTGGTGGTATTGGGCGATGAAGAAGGCATTGCCTTGATACAGGCGGAAAAGTTTGAAAATCAGTTGAAAAATGCGATGGAGCTCAGCAGAAAAATGGTGGAGGACTAGGATATGAAGTGTTCAATTTGTGAAAAAGAAATGAAAAAAGGCTATTTGTTTAGTAGTAAGGATGGAGCCTTCAGCTTCGCAAATGAGGTTCCCGGAGTATTCGAGAATGCAAAAAACGCGGATGGTTTTGTAGAGATCACAAAGCTGAAGCCCAGTCACAGAACAAGAATAGAAGCAGAGTGCTGCGAAGAATGCAGGATGCTGGTGATTCATTACTAAAAGATGGGAGGATTAGAAGATGAAGTGTTCAAAATGTGGTAAAGAAATGAGAAAAGGATATTTATTCAGCAGTAAGGACGGAGCTTTCAGCTTTGCAAATGAAGTACCTGGAGTTTTTGAGAATGCAAAAAACGCAGAGGGTTTTGTAGAAATAACAAAACTCAAACCAAGTCACAGGACAAGAGTGGAAGCGAACTGCTGTGAAGAATGCAGAATGATAGTGATTAATTACTAAGAGTGACAGACGCCAGACGCTAAGACGCAGAGCAGCACTTTTATTGCCTGCGTCTTTTGTGATTATATTAGGAAAGAGAGGAAGAACAGGCAGTGAGTAATATTATTGTTTTATCAGGAAGCGTACGAAAAGATGGAAATACTGAGTTACTTGTGCAGGCATTTGTTACTTGTATTAAATTATTTCAAGCTGGAAGATGCAGGAACAGTATTTGTGAGAGGCGCAAAAGATAAGGGCGATGTGAAAAATACAGATGGCTTGGAAAAAGCATATCAATTAGGAACTGCTATTTAATGATGGAGTAAATGATGTATTTCAATGTTCACCAATGCCATGGGTTACATTTACGCATATTTCGCATACAAATTCGGGAAAGAAGGATAACGTAACTCCATTATTTGAATGGGGAAAATATTATGAGAAAAATGGAAGAATTATGATACCGATATCGTTACAGGCGCATCATTCATTTGTGGATGGAATACATGTTGGACAATTTGTGAACGGATTACAGGCGTATTTTAATATAATGGATTAACATAATTGAGGAAATGATGATGAGTAAAAGAACAAGGCAATATATAGGCATTCTATTTGCAATAATAGTTTATTACATAGTGCATGAAGGTGCACACTTGATCGTGGCGCTCGCATTACATGCATTTAAGAAAATTAACTTTATGGGTATTGGAATACAGATTGATATATATCGTGACAGATTAACAGATACGCAACTGGGAATATTTTGCATTGCCGGAGTGACAGCAACATTAATTACTGCTTATGCACTGGTATATTTTAAGGATAAAATTTGTGAAATAAAGAATAAGCTTGCGAAAGCTATTTTTTATATGGAGTAATTGGAGAAGAAGGTCCCAGATTTGTTTACAGAGGAAAAGAAAATGAACGATAATCTGGAAACATAATTGAATTGGAGGAAATTAGTGATGAACAGGGATGGCATTAACAAAACAATATTCTGGTCATTGTTATACATATTCTTGTATTCTGCATGTACTGTAATCGCAAATCTATATTTGCCAAATTTATTATTGATTACTGTAGGAGTTAGTGGAATAATCTACATAATATTCAATCTGTTTTTTATTCCATATAAGAGAGAAAAGCTGTTTATCAATGGGATTTTTGGAGCTTTGGCTGTTATGTTTATTGGAATATGGCTTGGAAAACAGCTTGATCTTGAGAGTACGATATCTATCGGAGCTGTTGTGACTACGATGGATATTATCAGTTTTACAAAAATTGGAAAAAGAACTGTTAATGCAAAAGCTATGTCAAATAAAACTGTAGCAGCAAAGTTGTTTGTATATGGATTGGAAAAGAATGATGTGCTCATACCGACTTGTGGGTTTGGAGATTATTTGTATTATGCTATGTGGATTTCAGGAACGCATGTATTAAGTTCGTCTGGAATATCTTATGTATTTGTAGCGTTTATGGTATGTGTTGGAACAATAATACAGTCAATTACCGTAAAATCACTTTCAAATAAAGATGGATTTAAGGGATTCCCAGGCACAGTATTTCCTTTTTTATGTACGGTATTGGCATATTTTGTATTGTACTATCAGGTTTTATAAACTTATTTGATATGGAGGGGAAGAAGAATGGCGCAACAGGAAATAAATCCGCAGGATACAACAAGAGCAAAGGCATTTGAATTGTGGATGAATGCACCAAACCCAATGGTGACTTTTTTTAAGAAAATTGATGTGACAAATCTGGTACATATTAGCAGAAAACACAAAATGAAGTTTAATATGTTGTTATGTTGGTGCATTGGCAGGGCTGCTAGTGAAGTAAAAGAATTTTATATGCTTCCGGTTGATGGAAAACTGTATAAGTATGAGAGACTGGCTGTAAATACTATTGTGAAGAATAGAAACGGAGAGGTCAGCTCCTGTGATATTCCTTATAGCAGAAATCTTTCAGAATTTAATCATAATTACCTAAAACTTACAAAGCAGGTAAATCCAACATATACTGCGGCATTTAAGGAAAGATGAAACAAAAGGAGAAGATATGGAATCAGATATCATTAAAATCAGCCATCTGAATAAAAGCTTTGGCGAAGTAAAAGCGGTAAATGATTTGAGTTTTCGTGTGAAAAAAGGAGAATTGTTTGCGTTTCTTGGAGTAAACGGTGCAGGGA
>ENA-OOZX01000648-OOZX01000648.1-human-gut-metagenome-genome-assembly--contig:-NODE-648-length-28566-cov-4.072288_pt1 | contig 28566 bp, 12 predicted proteins | sample MGYA00241048_ERZ501412 | MGnify/ENA primary metagenome ERZ501412 (study PRJEB25962, sample SAMEA2042518) | human gut metagenome | biome: human gut; feature: human-associated habitat; material: faeces... | reverse complement strand
GGCTGGTAGGGGGCTTCCTCGACCGGCACGTCCAGTTTGTGGGCGGCACGGAGCGGCCAATACGGGTCGCGCAGTGCAGCGCGGCCGATTTCCACGGCGTCGGCGGCGCCCGACTTCAGAATCTTCTTCGCCTGCTTCGGCTTGGTGATGAGCCCGACTGCGGTGGTGGGAATGCCCGCGCGACTGCGCACCTGTTCGGCGAACGGCACTTGGTAGTCGGGCTTCACCGGAATGGTCACGTCGGGAATCAATCCGCCTGTGGACACGTCAATCAGGTCCACGCCGTGGGCCTTCAGAATCTTAGCCAGTTCAACGGTCTGGTCAAGGTCCCAACCGCCTGCGGCCCAGTCGGTGGCGGAGACGCGCACCAGCACCGGCATGGTGTCGGGCACGACGGAACGAATCGCATCCACGACTTCGACCAGCATGCGGACGCGATTGTCGAACGATCCGCCGTACTCGTCGTCACGCTCGTTGATGAGCGGGTCGAGGAACTGCGACAGCAAGTAGCCGTGCGCGGCATGGACTTCCACCGCGTCGAAGCCGATGTTCATGGCACGCCAGGCGGCGTCGCGGAACTGGTCCACGATGGTGTGGATCTCATCGACGCTCAGCGCGCGCGGACAAGCCAGGGAACCGTATGCGTTGGCGCTTGGGCAAACCGTCCGCCATCCGCCTTGCTCTTCCGGCACGCTCTGTCCATCGAAACCGATCGCGTGGCAGCCGGTGGAACCCTTGCGTCCGGCGTGGTTGAGCTGCACCGCCATCGTGGCACCCGCTGCCTTCGCGTCGGCCACGATCCAACGCCATGCGTCCATCTGTCCGTCATCCCACAATCCCAGATCGCACGGCGAAATGCGGCCTTCCGGCGCGACGGCGGTCGCTTCCATGATGATCATGCCGAAGCCGCCCATCGCACGCGAAACGTAATGCTGGTAGTGGAATGGCGTGGGCTTGCCGTCCTGCGCCAATGCGGAATACGTGTCCATTGGCGGCAGCCAGATGCGGTTGCGCACGGTGACGCCACGCAACGTCATCGGATCGAACGGTTTGACCGTCTTGTTCTGCTTGCCGTTCTTCTTGTCTTCGCTCATTGTCATCTCTCTTATGAATCGTTGGTATCGCCTGAATCGTCGATATCCGCACCGCGTTCCCACGCGACGGGCATGGTACCGATTGCATTGTAAGCAGAACGCCCGCCGGTTGGGGCGGGCGTTCATGGACTGTTCACTTTGCCATGCGATTTACGCTCCGGTGACGTGGGCAGTCAGTGCGGTCAGTCAATGCGGGCAGTCGGCATGAATAGCCGACAATCGCAACTATTGATGCTGCTGACCATTTTGCTGCTCAGCAGGCTGTTGCTGCGATTGCTGCTGCTGGCCTTGGTTGGTCTGCTGCTGGCTTTGCTGCTGACTGTTCTGCTGGCGCTGGTATTGGTACTGGTTGTATGTTCTGGTGGCGCCCTTCGAAACCGTGTACTTGTCGGCACCCTTTCCGTAATCGTTGTCAATCGGCGCGTTGATGGCGGCAAGATACGTGTTCATGAACTGCTTCCACGCCGGCGTTGCGATGTACATGCCGTACCAAGACGGGCGGTACACGCCGTTGATGGTCTTGTTGTCGAAGGTGTTGTTGATCGGGTCCTGCGCGTCGGCGACCGCGACGAACGCCGCGACCTGGTTCGGCACGAAACCTGCGGTGGTCATCACCGTGTTCTCGTTGGTACCGGTCTTGGCGAAGGTCTTGCGATTGTTGTCAAGCTGCGTGGTCGACGCTTCGCCGCCAGGCTGCACGACACCTTGGTTCAGCGCGTAGGACACGGTCTGCGCGATGTCCGGGTCGATGGCCTGATGGCAGTTCGCGGACGGCACTTTCACCTTGCTGCCGCTGCGGTCGGTCACCTTGGTGATGGCGATCGGAGTGCATTCCACGCCGTTGGCGCCCATGGTGGCGTACACGTTGGCCATGGTCAACGGCGACGCCTGCACCGTACCGATGGTCATTGGCGGCTGGAACGAGTTAGCGGAGTAGATGTCGGACGCGTTGGAGATGGCGTTGTGGTAGCCCATCTCCTTGGCCGCGTCGGCGATCGCGCACAGGCCGATGTTCGACGCCATCGAGGCCTGCGTGGTGTTGTGCGACTTGATCAGACCCTGCAGCGGGCTTTCCGGAGAGGTGGTGCCGCCGCCGGAATTCTGCACCCTCCACGGGCCGACGAAACCGTAGCCGTTGCAGTTGAACTTCGACGTGTCGTAGACGGTGGATGTGACGAGCGACTCGTTGATGGAGTGGCCTTTCTGCATCCACGCCACCATGTTGATGGGCTTCCAGGTGGAGCCGACGTTGAAGCCCATACCGCCGCCGTCCTCCTGATCGACCATGTAGTTCATGGAGGTCTTGGTCTCATCCGTTCGGGCGTCATCCGTGGCATCGTAGGTTCGGTTGATGCCGAACGACAGGATTTCGCCGGTGCCCGGCTTCACGGCCGCTATCATCACTTCGAATCCGGACGGGTCTGTGGCCGGCACGGTGCTGTTCGCCGCCTGCATGGCCGCGTTGTTGGCGTTGCGGTCGAGCGTGGTGACGATCTTCAGACCGCCTTCCTTCAGCAGCTTCTCGCGAGCCTCGTCGTCCTTGCCGAACGCCTTGTTCTTCAGGATCTGGTTGACCACGTACGAGCAGAAGAAGCCGGTGTTTTCAATGGCCGACTGGCATCCGGAGCTCACGTCCTGCAGGTTCAGCGTGTCCTTCAACGGCGTGTTGATGGCGTCTTTGAATTCCTTTTCGGAGGTGATGTAGCCCTGGTCGTGCATCAGCTGCAGCACGATGTTGCGCTGGTGTTCGGCTTCCTTCTGGTTGGCTTCCACGGAAGGATCGAAGTTCTGCGGATTCTTGGTGATTGCCGCGATGGTCGCCGCCTGGGTCACGTTCAGTTCCGAAGCGGAGACATTGAAGTAGCGTTTGGCGGCCATTTCCACGCCGCACAGGTTGTTGCGGCCGAACTGCGCGATGTTGAGGTAGCCCTGCAGGATCTCGGCTTTGGAGTATTTCTTTTCGATCTGCACCGAGATCAGCATCTCGCGTAGCTTGCGTGCCACGGTGTCTTCCGTCGCATGGTATTCGGCGATCGGATCGTCGTCTTCACGGGCTTGGGTGGACAGCACGTTCTTGACGTACTGCTGCGTCAGCGTGGAACCGCCCTGCTGGTCGCCGCCTCTGACGTAGGTTTGGAAGAACGCTCGGAACACGCCCTGCACGTCCACGCCGGTATGTTCGAAGAAGCGCTTGTCTTCACGGGCCACGACGGCCTGCTGCATGGCTTTGGAGATTTTCTTCAGCGGCACGACCTCGCGGTTCTGCGTATAGAATTCCGCGAAAGCGGTCTTGCCGTCGTTGAAATACATCGTCGAGCGTTGCGGAAGCGAGGTCACATCGAAATCGATGCCTTCGACCGCAAGGGACGGAATGACGGCTTTGGCCGCGTTATTGGCGGCGAACACAGCGGGCATAAAGAAAATACTCGTCACAACGCCGCCGCCCACGCATAACGTGATGTATGCGATTACCAATGCGAGCACACGTTGAACGGTAAGGGTCTTCTTCTTGGGCATGACGCCCATTCTAAAGTGGCGGGTCTACTAAACACATGCTCGTCAACGCATGTGCCGGAAGCCGTCACGGGTTTCTCACAAAACAGACAATTTCTTAGGAAAAGTTGGAAATCAGCCGAAAACCAGCCGAATGTCATCGTCTTGATCGGCGAATCAGCATGCCCGGCTGGTAGATGATGATGGACCGGCCTTCCCTGGCGATCCATCCGCGGTTAGCGAAATCCATCAACGCCTTGTTCACCGTTTCGCGTGAGGATCCGACGAGCTGCGCCATCTCCTCCTGTGTCAGATCGTGCGGCACCTTCAGGCCGGCTTCGACCGGTTCGCCGAATCGTGATGCCAGATTGAGCAGTGTTTTGGCGAGTCGTCCGGGAACGTCCATGAACACCAGATCGCAGATGCGTTCGTTGTTGCTGCGCATGCGGTGCGCCAATACCTGCAGCATGTCCACGGCCACGCGCGGATGTTCGTCGAGCCAGTCGAACAGCGCGTCATGTTCCAGCCAGACCACACGCGTGCCGTTGGTCATCGCCACCGCCGAAGCGGTACGCGGTCCGCCATGCGGATCGAACACCGGAATCTCGCCCAGCACTTCGCCGTACGCGTGGATGCTCAGCAGCTGCACGCGCTTGTCGGAGGATTGTCTGGTCAGTTTGACGCGGCCTTCCTCCAGCAGATACATGCGATGGTCGGTGTCTCCCTCGCGGAAGATGAAATCGCCCTTGTCGTATTCGGCATGCTGCAGATACGGCAGCAGTTCCCGGGCTTCTTCGGACGAAACCTGCTTGAACAGCGCGGTGTGCAGCAACGTCTCACGCTCATCGTCGAAACCACCAAAACCATTGATTCCGTTGGTTCCATTCGGGGTGACCATCGACGTGCCTCCGTTCCGACGTGCTTCTGCGTTTTCCGTTGTCGACATCCATGCCAACGCTCGTTAAGTCGGGCACCATCGACCATTCGGGCTACATTGTAACTCGAACGGCGGCGTCGACCAGTCGCGCCACTACCTCGTCTCGGCCCATGCCGGTTTGAGAGCGCATGGGATCGACATGTTTTGCCGCTGATTTCACCGCTTTGTCGGACATTTTCTCTCGTGAGATGTTCAACACGCGGGTCATCTTTTCCGCGTCGATGTCGTAGGCGAGCGTGACGTGGTGCAGAATCGCGCCGGGTCCGCCGTGGGTGGGCGCGAACCGGCGTTGCGCGGCGCCGCCGAGTTTGCCGTATTGTGTGGCGATGTCGTTGAGTCCGGCGAATCGTACGTTGAGGCCGAGGGCGCGTAACGCTTCGACGAGCCAGTAGTCGCAGAATTCGTAGGATTCCTCGACGCTCATGCCGTGGGCGAAGTCGAGTGGCGCGTACAGCGAGTAGGTGATGGTGTTGCCTGGTTCGATGAACATCGCTCCCCCGCCGGTGCAGCGGCGGACTATGTGGAATCCTTCGTCTTGCGCGGTGTGCACGTTGACTTCGTCTTCGAGCGACTGGAATCTGCCGATGACCACGGCCGGCTCGGCCCATTCCCAGAAACGCAGGGTGGGTTCGCGGGTTCCGGCAGCCACTTCGCGTGCCCATTCGACGTCGAGGTCCATTTGTTCCTGCGGTTTGCGGGGGTCGTCGTGCACGATGTTCGGTTTGAGTGCGTGCCAGCGTCGCGCGTATTCCGCCCAATTGCCGGTTTCGGCGATTTCGCCGGTTCCAACGGTTCCAGCGTTTTCGTCGCTTTCCGCGGTTCCAGCGTTTTCAATGTTTTTTGCGATTTCCGCGGTTTCTGCGGTTTCCATTGGGCTGGTATGCCGCCGAATGCGCAGGTCGTCGCGTGGTTCCACTTTCGTAACATCATTACCGCCGATACCGGCAATGCCATCGGCGCCATCGATGCCGTCAATCGCACGTTGAAAGGCGATGGCGATGCCACGCGCGCCCATGCCGACGATGCGCACGTCCGGATGGTGCAGCATCGTCCGTTCGACGGCGGCGGTCACGTCACGTTCGGAAACCATCGAACCGCTGAGGCAACGGGCCGCGCACTGTTCCAGCGCACATTCCATGGAATGCAAGAGATTCCGCGTTCCGGCATCGTCCCCGTCGAGGAAGAAATCGCCGTCGATATGGCATTCGATAACAGTCGATGATGCAGCCGGCCCAGCGTATGGAACCGTTTTCACGGCATTCGTATGAGCCGAATCAATATAGTCCGAATCGGCGTAATCCGAATCGGTACAATCCGGATCGGCATGAGAAAGCCGGACAGTCACTCCAACGAGTTTGCCGCCCGGCTGTTTGTAAAGTCCTCGAGTCATCAATCCTGCAGTTCGACGCCTTGAGCGTCACGGTGCCATTGCGAGCCGTAGTGGGAGCACAGAATCAGGATGCCTTCCACCAGTCCCCAGATGCCTGCGACGGCTGGGCCGATGATGAGAATCCAGCCGATGACGGTCAGCAGCAGCTGTGCCACGGCCTTGCCGGTGTTGCCCAAGTAGAAGTTGTGCACGCCGAAGCAGCCCAGGAAGATGCCAAGCAGACCGGCTGCCAGTTTCGACTTCTGGGCGTATCCGGCCGGTGCGACGGGCTGGCCGTATGCCGGCTGCTGCGCGTAGGCGGGCTGGGTATAGGCGGATTGGTTGTAAGACGGGGCCGCGTAGCCTTGCTGTCCGTAGTTCGCTTGGTTGTAATCCGGCTGGGCGTAAGCGTTGTTGGGGTCATACGCCGGGGCTGCCGGCTGACCGTACGACGGCTGCGCAGATTGGGCAGGCTGGGACGGCTGGCCATACTGACCGTACTGGTTGTACGATGCGGCGTTCGGATCATATACCGGAGCAGCGGGCGTGGCCGGCTGAGCCGGCTGGGTATAGCCGGGAGCCGTACCGTATGCCGGGGCCGGAGTCGCCGGCTGACCGTATGACGGCTGAGCGGTCTGGCCATACTGGCTGTATGCGGAAGCGTTCGGATCGTACGCCGGAACGGCAGGCTCGGCCGGCTGAGCGGGCTGAGTGTATGCGGCGGAGTTCTGATCGTATGCGGGGGTTTCCGGCTGCGACTCCGGATGGTTCATCTGCGCATCGTTCTGTTGTGGAATGTACGGTTGGTTGTAGTCGGCCTGGGCTGCGTTATCCGACGTTGGATTGTTGACTTGACCGGTGCCGTTGAAATCGGCGTTGTTATCACTCATGTCTCAACAATATCCCAAAGTTTGCCCATTTCCACCCGATTCCACCTTAGGTGGCCCCTGAAAAATCCCCGAATATGCGAAGACGCCCGCCGATTCGGGAAAAACCCTTTTCGGTGGGCGTCTCAAAGGATGGGACGGAAGTCGGAATCAGCCGATTTCTCGGCTTTTCGAACCGTCACATGCCGTCACATATCTTTATATGTCGTCTCACATGCGCGCCAGAATGTCGCGACCGACCTCGTCGGTGGAACGCGTGGTGGAGCCGAGCTCCTCGATGTCAGCCTCAACGGCGACGTGGATCTTCTTGGCAGCGTCGTCGAATCCGAGATGCTCGAGCAGCATGGCGGCGGACAGGATGGCCGCGGTCGGGTTGGCCTTGTTCTGGCCGGCGATGTCCGGAGCGGAACCGTGGATCGGCTCGAACATGGACGGATACTCGTTGGACGCGTTGATGCAGCCCGAAGCGGAGTAGCCGACGCCACCGACCACGGCACCGGCCTCGTCGGTGATGATGTCGCCGAAGAGGTTGTCGGTCAGGATCACGTCGAAGCGGGACGGGTTGGACACCATGAAGATGGTGGTCGCGTCGATGTGCAGGTAGTCGTGGGAGACCTCCGGGTATTCCTCGGCCACCTTGTCGACGATGCGCTGCCACATGTCGCCGGCGTTGACCAGCACGTTCTTCTTGTGCACAAGGGTCACGTGCTTCCTGCGCTTCATGGCCAGCTGGAAGGCGTAACGCACCACGCGCTCCACACCGTAGGCGGTGTTGATGGAGACTTCGGTGGCCACCTCGTTCGGGGTGCCACGGCGGACCGCTCCGCCGGCACCGCAGTACAGGCCTTCGGTGCCTTCACGCACGACCACGAAGTCGATGTCACCCGGGTTGGCGAGCGGCGAGGTAACGCCCTTGTACAGCTTGGACGGACGCAGGTTCACGTACTGGTCCAGGTCGAAGCGGAGCTTGAGCAGCAGGCCGCGTTCCAGAATGCCCGCCTTGATGCGCGGATCGCCGACGGCGCCCAGCAGGATGGCGTCGGTCTTCTTGATGCGCTCCTCTTCCTCCTCGGGGAGGATCGCGCCGTCACGCAGATAGCGTTCGGCACCGAGGTCGAAATGCTCGTAATCGAATTCGGCGACGCCTTCGGCCGCCTTCTCCAGAGCCTTCTGGGCCCACGGAGTCACTTCCTTGCCAATGCCATCGCCCGGAATGACGGCGATGGTGTACTTCTTTGCAGAATCACTCATAGCACGCGACTCTAGTCAACGAATCAGCACGTGGACTTAAAACGCTCAACTAGTGGACATTCCTTGCCGCGTTCATGTGCGAATACGGTTTCACCCGGCTTCAAACGCCACGAACAACGAACGATCCAATGATCCGGACGCAACAATCCATACACCGTACATGAAAAAGGGGGCCGACCTGAAGGCCGACCCCACCCTTGGATTCCAACACTCAGCGAACGCTCTTGGGTTTCACATAATCCTCGGCGACGGAACCGAAATTCGTGCCCGAGAATTTGCCCGATTGTCTCACTATGGCATCGAACGCTGCCAACCCGTTCAATCCCGTGTAGGAATCGGAATACGCGCCGGAATAGCTCGTCGAAGATCCCGTCGAACCGGACGATTCCGGCTTCACTACCCTGTTCTCCCGCGACCACAACGCATACAGCGTGCCGTCGCGATCGATGGGCATCAACGATTTCCCGGACGAATCAAAGGAGACCACGCTGACTGCGAGCGCGTCGTCTTTCACCGTGCTCCACCCTTCGAAGGTGTAGCCGTCAAGCTGAGGCTCGTTGGCGATGTCCGCCGTGGGCGAGACCAGCGAATCACCGTCGTAGACTTTCCGCTCGGCGTACAGGGTCTTCGCATCCTTGCCGGCGGGCGCATGCCCTCCGTTCAGATCGAAGGTTATGGTCCACTGGTGCGCGGTGCGCACCCACTGCGCGGTCAGGGTGATGTCGCCGGTCACCTTCGAGCCGAAATCGTAGCTTTTGCCGTCATACTGCCAGCCGGTGAACCGGCAGTCGTCGCGTGTCGGCGACGGATCAGGCGCAACGGCCACTCCTCCATCGTCCACGGTCTGGCTGTTCACGGCACTGCCGCCGGCCGTGTCGAAGGTGACCGTCCATGTCTTGACCCACTTGGCATACAAGGTCATGTCGGCGGTTACGGCGGTGCCAGCATCATAGTCCGTCTTCCGCTGTTCGTCGCTGGTCAATCCTGCGAAACGATATCCACCGCGGGAAGGAGCGGAATCGGGGATCGTAAGCTTCTCCCCTTCCTTGACGAACAACGTCATATCCTGCGGCAGGTCCGACGAATAATCGTCGCCGTCATTCAAATGAATGGTGACGGTATGGTACGTCGCGCCCGCATCATCCCACTTGGCATACAGCGTGATACCGCCGGTGACGGGCATGCCGAAACCGTACGGCGTGGTGCCGGCCGCATCCGTGGTCCAGCCGACGAACGTGTATCCGTCACGGGTCGGTGTGGCAGGTTGCGTCGCGTAACCACCGTACGCAACCTGTTGCGCATCGACCGCGCTGCCGCCTTGCGAGTCGAAGGTCACGGCGTACATGTTCGGCGTCCACTTCGCATACAAGGTCACATCATCGTTCACCGCAGCCGTGAAATCGTATTCGCTACCCGAAGTGTCGGCGCTAGTATACCATCCCGCGAACGCGTATCCCACGCGCTCAGGATTTTCCGGTCGTACGGCCGATTTCCCTGTTTGCACCTGTTGTGCGGCGATCTCGCTGCCGCCTTGGACGTCGAAGGTCACGGTTTTCGCTTCCGTCCACTGCGCATACAACGTTATCGGCGCGCTCACCGTGGTGGCGAAATCATACTCATGTTCACCGGCCACGTCCGTGGTCCACTTCGAGAACACGTAGCCGTCGCGAGTAGGCGTTTCGGGAACGCTCGCAGTGCCTCCGATGGCGACCGCCTGTGCGGGAACGCTGCTGCCGCCTTGGGTGTCGAAGGTTATTCCGGCCACGTTCACCGGATGCGTGTACACGGTCGGATCCCCGCTGACGATCCAGAATTCCGCGACGCCGTTTTCCACGTTTCCCGCGGTCATGCTGATCACGGATTCCGGAATCTCGCGATCGTTGTCGTCGCAGTCCTTGCCGGTCCATGATGAGCCACCGTTGCGAATGATGAACCATGGGTTGCGCACGCCTTTGGCTGTCTGGCTCAGCGTGTATTCCGCGACCTCGCCGAATTCGTCATGGGAGGTGAATTCCTGGGATTCGCCGCTGGTGCTTTCCGCATACCAAGACCACAGATCCCAGCCTTTCCACGCGTCGGATTCCATGCTGTATTCCTGATAATTGCCGTCGGGACGGTAATAATGCAGTTTGATGGTCAGGTTTTTCGGATTTTTGATGTCATTCGGCTGCGGTGTCGCCGAGGGAGACGCTTTTTCCGAGGATCGGTCGGAAGCGGTATCGGGTTGCGCGCCGTCCACCCACGCTTCGATGGCACCGCTCACATGCGCGTCACCGAATTTGGCGAGTTTCCACACGCTCGCCTCATATTGTTCGACGGTTCCCGCGGACGCTCCAGTCGCATCGGCACCATCCACGATTCTGAAATGCACTGTTGCCAGATCGCCGTCCAGTTCGCCGCTGGCTTTCCTGCCGTATTGCGTTGGCGTGCTTTCGAATGGAATATACGTGGCGCTTTCCATGTCGTCGCCGTTCCACACCTTCACGCCGGATGCGTTCTCACCGACGCCGGAGACGGAACGGAAGTTGACGGTCACTTTGGTTTTCGCCGCATGGTTGCGCGTGTAGGGCACGCCCGTCTGCTGCCGGTGCCCGCTGACGTTGATCATAGTGGCGCCGACCTGTGCCGTATATTCCGTTCCCCGCTTGCCCCCGTTCCAGTCCGTGGAGTCAGATTCCCCGGATTGTGTGGATGCGAAATGGTATTTCACCGCGCTTAGGTTGGCCCCTTCCGGCAGATCGGCCTTATACCAGCCTGCCGCATTCGTGGAATCGGCTACATCGACCGCGCTCATCACAATGCTACCGCTGCCGTTGTCGGACGTGTAACGCACATACACCTGCCCGTCCCACGATTCGTCGGGCTTGTAGTAGATGGTGAGGGTTTTGTCACCTATCAGCGAACTGTTCGGCGAATCCTTGTATTGCGGAGCGTAGGTGCCGCTAGGTTCCGTGGTTTCCGTCCACGCGCCCTTGACCGCACCGGCATAGATGGCAATGGCGCTTCGTTTGCCGATGGTCGCTTTGGCGTGACCGCCGCTGACGGTCACGGTTTGCGAGCAGGTGCGGGAAGCGTACACGTTGCAGTATTCCCCGTCCGGCAACGATGTCGTATAGTCGACGTCATGCTCCTGCAGGGTGTTGTTCAATGCGAGCAGACCCTTGCTTTTCCCGTTGGCGTCAACCCTTTCGAAGGCGATGTCGTTGGATCCGGATTCCTGCCAGTTGCTTACGCTGGTGCCGTTCACGGCATTATGGAATTTGATCATGCCTCGGATTGACGTCCACCGCTGTTGGCAGTTCCAATCGCCATACTCCATCTGCGTTGGGTCCTTTTGCGTGGAGCACACGTCGTCCATGCTGATTTTCGGCACGGTGGTGTCAGTCGAATCCTTGACGCCGTCATCATATTGGGTGCTTTCATTGAATGCGTAGTCTGAAAGGATCTTCGGATGCCCGTAGTCGTACCCGAGCATGAACGCGTTGGCGAGCTCGTATCGGGCGCCGGAAACGGGTTTGAGCGTTTCCGAACCGCGTGCGGTATCCCAGTTGGACACGAATACGGTGGCATTATCGGCGTCGTCGAGCAGATCGCTGGTGATGTTCTTCAAATTGGTGATGGATCCGTTGAAATCCTTCAACAATGAGTACGCGTACGAGAATTCGGTGACCTGTCCGTTCTTTTCGTATCGTTCCGGCGCGAATTTTTCGGATTCTCCATTATGGTAGATGACTTCCTGCGACCATGGGAAGCTTTGTTCGTCCGTAATGCCCGCTTTGGTCATGAACTTGCGTTTGATGGATGCGATGTCGTTGGGATCCATATGTTTTGCGGAGTCGATGCGGAATCCGCGTACGCCGTCTTCCCATAGGTGCGCCAAGTATTCGGCTTGGATGTTTTGCACGCGGTCGCTGCCGGTGTTGATGTCCCACATGGTCGACAGTCGGCAGTTCCACACTTCGTCGGCGTTGGTGTAGTCGGAGATGTTGTCTGACACGTTCGACTTGCAGGTGTGGAAGTCGCCGCTGGGAAGGCCGTATTGGTGGTTGTTGCCGCTTTCCTCATACTGGTAGATGCCGATTCCCGGGTATCGTCCGTATGATCCGTTGTATTCGGTTCCGGCCACGCCATACTGGTCGTCAACCCATGACACGTCATGTCCGGTGGTGTGGTTGAGCACCATGTCGGCCACGATTTGCACGCCAGCCGCGTCGCATTGGCTGATCATGGTTTTGAACTCGTCTTCCGTACCGAAACGCGAGTCGAGTTTGTAGCTGACCGGCTGGTAGACGGTCCACCATTGCGTGCCTTGGATGGATTCCTGCGGCGGGGAGACCTGCACGTATTTCACGCCTTCCGGACCATAGGTTTTCGTGCATTCGTCGCCAATCGTCTTCCATGATTGCTGGAATGCGATCATGGTCACGTCAGTGGCTGCCGGATTGGTCGGATCGTCATTGCCAAAAGCCACCGATTGCGCGCTGAGCCCCGCGAGGGAAAGCGCCAGGCCAAGTGCCGCGGCCGCGATGCGGCGCACCGAACGCATGCCGGTATGTCGTGCAGCCGCGTGACGGGCCATGCGGTAATCCATCCGATTCCCCTGTTTCGCTCCGTGACGCCTCATCGCGCGTCTCCTTCCTTGTTGGTCTTGTTACGTTTGGCGATGCCGTAGCCCATGCCGATCATGCCGAGCGCCACTACCGCGAGAAGTGTGCCGTAGCACCATCGTTGCCCGCCCGTGGAGGGAAGCACGATGGAGATGGTGTTGGTGATGGTGGAGATTCCGGTTTTTCGGTCATCGCTGATGACCGGCTGGCAGTAGCCGTCCACTCCGCTGATCGCTTCGCCCTTTTCGTTGGTTTCCTTCACCGTGTACACCTTGTTTTCATCTAGGTCGGTGAACGTGTATTGCCAGTTGTTGCCGTCGCTCAACGCCACCGTCTTGCCGGTGGATTGGCCGTTCGCATACAACGTCGCATATACCGCTTTCGGACGTTTGCTGCTGTCGCCGTAGTCCTTCCACACTTTATGCACGCTGTGGCTGGTATGCCCCGGCGTGTAGGTGTTGGTCAGCGTGTACGCCCAGGATTCCGCATTCTGACCGCTTTCGCTTGTTTCATCCGCCTTGTCGGATTCGCCCGACTCGTTGGCCTTGCCCTCGGCGCCGTCAGCCGCAGCGACTTTGCCTCCGGTGAGCGTCGGCGTGTAGTTCTTCACGGCCTCTTCGGTCACCGAATACTGAATTTCCTTGCCCTTGTAGTATTTGGGCAGGTTCGTGAAGGTGTAGGTCCACGTGTTCGCGCTCACCTCTTGCGAAGTGGTCGCTTCGCTTGTTCCGTCAGCCCCGTTGACGTTGGCCGTGGTGGCCTGCGTCGCTTTGGCGTTCTCCGAGGTCAGCACCATGCAGCTCACACCCCATGGATTCGTGCCATCCGTCGCGCCGGTGTTCTTGCACTCGCTGTTGTGTTGCGGTGAGGGCCATCCGGGCAGCGTCTGGTTCTTCGCATCGGTCCACACGCTGGAAAGCACCCAGATCGTGGCCTTGTCGCCCGGCCGTTTCACATTGCTGGGCGCATCAGTGTCATCCCACGTCTTGTCCACGCTCAATGTCGTGGTTTCGGGCGTATGCGTGTTGGTCACATCGAACGCGCAGGATTTGACCGTGCTCGTCACCGCACAGCGTGTTTCCGTACCGCCGGCGAGCGTCACGTCGCTTGCCGTATAGCCATCTACGGATTCCTCGGTTACCGTATACGTGTACGGATTGTTGTACAGGTTCTGCTTGGGAAGACCTTCGAACGTCCACGATTGCGTGTTGCTGCCGTTGGTTCGCACGGTTTGCACCACCAATTGTTCGGTCACGTCTTCCGTTTCGTCGGTACTGCCGCTCTTCGGCTGTTTGCTGGTTCCCCAAATATGGAAGGTCAGCGTCTTCGGCCGTTTGCCATCGTTGTCATCCTGATCGTTCCACGTTTTGTTCACCGTGATGCTTGCCGTTTCCGGCTCCCGAATGTTCAATACCGTGAATTCGGCGCCGTCGATGTACGGACGTTTGATCACGGAAACGCGGTATTCCTTACCTGTGAGCTCTTGGGTCAGTTCCTCGTCAACCGTGTAGTTGTACCTGTTGCCGTCCGCATCATATCGGGGCAGATCGGTCCACGTGTACGTCCAGTCGCTGGTGTTCTTGTTGTCCAACGTCCGCGTGTACTTCGCATCTTGCAGCTGCTTGGAGTTGCGCAGCAGGTGGAATGTCACCGATGTCGGACGCTCCGAATAGTTATGGTCGGACCAGATTTTGCGCACGCGCACCATGGTCGTATCCACGCGATCCTCGACGCGGATGGTGTTGCCATCCACCAGCTTGCCGTCCACGTATGCTTCGCCGCGGGAAATGGTGAAGTTGACCGCGTTCGCCTTTTCATACCCGACCGGCGCCTTGGTTTCGGTGAGCTTGTAGACGCCGTCCTGCAGCTGGAATTGTTTCGGCAGTCCGCCGCCGCTGGTCCAGGTGATCTCGTCGATCGCCTTGCCATCCAAGGTGGTGCCGGTGATGCTCATCTGCGCGCCGTCGATATTGGTGATGCCACTGGTGAGACTGTTTTTATTGACGGTCACCTGATGCGTCCGGTACTGGTCGGTCATCACGATGGTATTGTCCTGCACGTCGGCATATGTGCCATCGGTTTGCTTGATCTGCACGCTGAGCTTGCCGGTGACGGCGTCGCTCACGACTTTGAATTCGACCGGATCCGCTACCAGATAACCATCCGGCGCCTTGGTTTCGGTCAAGGTGTAGGTGCCGGGCTTGAGCTTGATGCTCTTCGACTTATCCCGCTCACTTACCCAGGTCTGCGTTTTGAATTCGGTGCCATCATTCAGCGTACCGGTGAGGCGCATGGTGGCACCTGCGATCTCCGCACCCTTGAGGTCCTGCTTGGAGAACCACACCTCCTCGTTTTCGGGGTGGTGCGTGTTGGTGATGGCGAAACCTTGGGTTTGCGAGCCGGTGATGTGCGTGGTGTAGCCGCTCACCGTATCTTCGCGTATGGTATACACGATCTTCTTGCCATCCTCGTAGACGGGCAGATTGGTGAACGCGCTGTCGTTCCGCCAGTTTCCAACCGCATCGAGTGTCACGCTTTGATCGGTTTCCTCTCCGTTTTTCAACAGATGCACGGTTACGCTGTCAGGGCGCTTCTGGTCCTGGTTGTCGGCGTCGTCCCATGCTTTTTCAACGCCGATCGACGTGGTTTCGGGCGTGTGCGTGTTGGTGCATTGTTCGGTGGCAGCCGAACCGTCGGTGTTGTATTGCACGTCAGCGCATTGCGAGTCGTACCCGCCCAGCGTCGTGGTTTCGACGGCCATGTAGGCCGCGGTTTTGCCGTCGACTTTCACCGGCAGTCCCGTCCATTGCACGTTATCGTTCTTGTCGGGATTGAGTATGCGGCTTTGCCCGTCGACTTTCGTATAATCGGCATCGCCGTCGGTCTTGCGGTACAAATCGAAGGTGACGGATGCACGTTTGCCGTCCTGGTTGTTATTGTCGTTCCATGTTTTCGTAACAGTCAACGACGTGGTTTTCGGTGCGTCCTCCGCCTGCACGTGACCGATGCCGTCGCTACCGGTCACATTTTTGCCGTCGACGGTGATGGTGCCGTCTTCGCCGACCAGAATGATGATCGGATCCATGACTTGGTATCCGTCCGGTGCGTTGGCTTCGGTCAGCTTGTACCGTCCGGGCAGGAGTTCGAGCGTTTTCGTCTCGCTGCCGGAGGTGGTCCATGTCCAATCGGATTCCACCTGCGACGATCCGACACGAGTCAGCTGCATGGTGGCACCGTCGACGGGTACACCGGCATTCGCCGCATCCACCTTTGTGAATTGCACCTTGAACTTCGTTTTGTGGTCGTTGCTGCAGTTCCAACGGTAGTTGCCCAATGTGGTCGTCTTGCCGTCGCTGTCTTTGGCTACGGCGACGATCAATTTGCCGCTTTGCCCGTCTACGGTAACGGTTTTGTTGTCGTATCGTCCGTCGTATGCACCGGCAGCGGTCTGCGCGTCATGTCCGGGGAATATCACATAGAGCGGAGCGGATTTCTCGTATTGCGAATCAGTGCTGCCGGGCACTTTGCCGTCCGGACCTGTCAGCTCGGTGACCTTATATACGGTGTCGTAGTCCAGCTGCAGTCGGTCGGACAGTCCGTTGGATGCTCCTGTGGTCAGCTGCTTGGTGATTTCTTTGCCAACCGTACCATTGCAGGTGCCGTCGGCATCGGCCGTAGACGACACGAAGTTGCATCCGGTGACGCTTTCCACTTTGAAGGTGGCGCTGCCCGCCGGCTTGCCGAGATCGCCATCCGCGTACTTGTAGATCTGCAGTGTGCTCTGGTCGTATTTCATGCCGCCTTTGCTCTGCTGCACGGTTCCGGTGATTGTGTTCTGCGAGGTTCCGCCGTTGTTCTCATACCCGGCGAGCACGATTTTGTTGCCGCCCAGCGATCCGAAGCTTTCGCCTGGTTTGAGCTGCACCGCGGCCGTGTAGGTGATGGTGCATGCACGGGCGTCGGGAATGGAGAACACTAGTTCGCGGGTCTGCGGATTGTATGACCATGTTGCACCGTTGATGGCGGTTCCATTGTCGGAGTCCATGATCGACACGCTGTTGGCGTTGAGGTCGAGTGCCTGACCCATGGTGTCGGTCAGAGTGAGGTTGTTGCCTTTGTTAAGCGTGTCCGCATTCGGGTTGACTTTGACCGTGTAGTTCACGTTCGGCGCGGTCGTGGCATCGTATTTGCCGTTTTTGTCAAGAAGTTTCGGCTTGCTCGCGCCCACTGTGGCGGAAGCGTCGCCTCCGGCGCTGCCATCAATGTCGATGTGCGCCTTGTTCTCGTAATTTCCCCAATCAGGTGCGGTGATCGGGTCGATGCTCGTCTCATACACGATGAGCACACCAGCCGAGGTCTTCGCCTGGCTGAACGCCGGGGTACCCTTGGCTATGGTGAAGGTCACCGTGCCGTCGCCGTTGTCTTTGGCGCTCACTCCGGACAGCATTTTTGTGGTGCTGGAAGCGTCGAAGATCTTCAACGATTTCGCGTCGTACCGCGTGTGGACGGGCAACGTATCGGTCACCACGATGTTTTCGGCGTCCGACATCACGTCATGCACTTTGATGCGCCAGCGGATCACGCCTTTGGAGTTGGCGGTGTAGCCGTACCCGTATTGGTCCCAATACTGGTTGGCGTCTTCCTTGCCGAGCACGTCGCCGCGATGCTGGTGTTTCGCCGTGGAGGTTTTGTTCAATGCCGAAGCTCGGTTCCACACGGTTTCGTCGGTCACACCGTCGTTGACGGTGGACTGGTATTGCACGTACACCGTAGTGCCTTTGGGCAATGATGCGAACACGATGGTGAATCCCCTATCGGTGGCCTCTGTCGTGTATCCGCCCGCGTATTGCTGCGTCAGGGCGGCGTCGGTGTACACTTTAATGCTGTCTTTCACCAAGGTTTGCTTGGATCCCAGATCCTTGCCGCTGTCGTCCACATCCAGCTTGTCGGTCAGTTCGGCGTTGGTGAGGTCTTCCAAGGCTTTCATGCTGGTCACCCACGTCAGGTTCTTCGCTTCGGATGCCGGCGACGTGCATGTTTTCTTCAGTTCGACCGCGTCCGTGCCGAGTTGAGGTTCGGCCGTGGCTGTTTTGCCGGTTCCATCCTGAGGTTTTACGGTGACTTCGTTCTTGTATTTCTGGTGTTCGCCGCTTCCTTCGACCGGCACGTTTTTCGCTTCGGTCCAATACTGGATTTGGAAATGGTCGTAGCCGCCGGAGGGCAGGGTCACGGTGCCTGCTACGAGATCGCTCCAGCTAAGTTTGATGTAATGCTGCGGATTGTACGGGTCGTCGTCCGTATATGCGCCGGGCGAGCCGGTCGGACACACGGATTTCCAGTCGCCGCTGTTGTAGCAGCTGAGCACCAGATCTCCGGTCGGTTCCTTGAGGTTGTTCTTGTCGAGCAGATCTTTGACGGTGGCTCCGTCGACGGATTGGCCTTCGCCAGCGCCGATGGTGATGTTCCAAGTGAAGCCTTGCGTGCCATTTTCGTCTTTTGCTGCGGTTGCGCTTTTGTTCACATACCAGTCGCTGTAGTTGAACCAGATGGAGTTGCTGGTTTCCTTCTTGTTGACGTCTTCGTTGCTGGAATAGGTCACCTTGTTTTTGTTTTCGGTGGCATTGCTGCAATTGCCGGCCTCGCGGCATGCCTTGATGACGCTGTCTTTGTCGGCGTTCACCGAGTAGCGCACGTATAGTTTCTCACCGTCGCCCATGGAGCCGATGGTGACGTTGAAATTATGGTCGTCGGTTTTGGAGGATTGCCATGCGCCCGTGTATTCGTTCTTGCAGTCGGCGTCGGTGTAGATGTGCACGGATCCGTCCACGAAGGTCAGCAGGCCGCCCATGGTGTCGTCTATGGTCACGCCGGTGTTCGTGCCTGTAGAGGTCACTTCCAAAACGAAATCGTAGGTGGATGCGTCGGAAGTGGAGATTGCCGGGCGTTTGACCACGTTGACGCTGTGTTTGCCCTCCACGTTCACGGTGATGGTGCCATATCCGGGGAAGGTAAAGCTGGTATCGCCGCCAGCCGAACCACCGGTTTTGTTCGAGGTGATGGTTCCGTCAGTGGTCACGAACGCTTCGATGTTGGACCCCGCCGATTCGCCGCGGGTGTAGGTGGCCACCATTTTGTCGCCGTCGATGGTGTAGTAGCCGACCACGTCGCCACCGTTGTAGATCGGGTATTTCTCGTTCGATTTGTATTCCAGATTGCCGGGAAGGTCGTAGACGAAGGTGTCGCCCTCGTTGATTTTGACGTCGTTCGGCACTTTCCAATGCAGTTCGGTGCGGATCTGATCACCGTAGTTGACTTGCATGCCGGAAATGTACGGCTTCCACGTCTTGCCTCCGTCGGAACTGATTTCGAAGGAGGTGTCGTCCTTGTCAACCCAACCGAGATCGCTGATATTGTATTCCTCAGCATACGCGCGTTGCGGCGCTGCGATCACACTTGCGAAGATCATCGCAACGATTGCCACCAACGCGGCAATCGTTGTCATTCCATGCCGCTCACTTACGGCTTTATGCATGCCTGCCATTCTTCCCCCTGGTCGCAATGCAATCTAGTCGGTTTTACCCGTAAACCTACTATTTCTCTGGACCTTACGAGACCACCCCGCACAGACAATGAAACACTCTGAAAACGGGTGCAAGCATGACCTTATAAAAGGTTTAACATGCCGTCAAAAGTTGAAAAAAACGTTTGACGGAACACCCCTAAATCGGAGGATTCTGCAAGAAACGCCGAAAACAATCACCCGACCTGTTTCAATGTTTCATGAAACAAACTGCAAATGGAAGCGTTTGCAAAACGGGGTGCGCCATACGGTGCACCCCGTCACATAACAACAGACCGTTCCGAAACCGACCTCATCCGAACATGAAAGGTCCCACAAACCGGATCAATGCGTGATACCCATCATCGAAAGACACCAAGCATTCTCATAGGAGATCTCCTCCCACTGCTTGTACCTTCCAGACGTACCCCCATGACCAGCCTCAACCTCAATCTTCGCCACGGCATCCACGCCCGCACGCTGCAGTCGGGCCAACCATTTCATCGGCTCCACATACAGCACACGAGTGTCATTCATCGACGTGGTAATGAAAATCTTGGGAAAAACCGCAACCCGCGCATCATTTGCATCAGACGGCGCATTCTCATACGGCGTATATTCCTTCATATACCTGTACACGTCCGCATTATGCAGCGGATCGCCCCACTCATCCCACTCCGTAACCGTCAACGGCAACGACGGATCAAGAATCGACGTCAACGCATCCACAAAAGGCACATCCGCCTCAACGCCCGCGAAACATTCGGGAGCCATATTCGCCACGGCACCCATCAACAGGCCACCGGCGGAACCGCCATCGGCCACCGTGCGAGCAGGCGACGCCAAACCGGCACGCTGCAACGCACGCACGGCATCAACGAAATCCTCAAACGAATGCTTCTTATTGAGCAAATGCCCCTGCTCATACCAGGCACGACCCATCTCACCGCCGCCGCGAATGTGCGGCACCGCATAAAGCACACCACGATCAAGCATGCTGATGCGAGACACCGAGAATCCCGGATCCGAACTGATCTCATACGCGCCATACCCGGTAACGAACATCGCCGAATCACACGCGGGCACATCCCTGCGCCACACCAAGGAAACAGGAATGCGCTCGCCATCGCGGGCGGTAACCCACACCCTGCGCTCCATGTATTCGCGCGGTTCAAATCCACCAAGCACCGTGGCACGCTTCAACAGGCGATCCTCGCCGGTCGCCGGATCGATATCATGCAGTTCGCCGGGACGCGTGTAACTGGAGAACGAGTAGCGCATGCGGGGCGCATCATACGAAGGATTACCTCCCACACCAATCGAATACAAGCGCCGGGTCTCCCCCGGCATCGCATCGGCGGTCGCGCCATCCGATGAGGTCATCGCCTTGCGGGAAACCCCATGCACGGCCGACCCCTCGCCTTGCGCGGCGGCCAATTGGTCGAGCGCGCCCCACACTTCGGCACGTTCCTCGTTGATCTCGTCCACCGACTCGTCGACATCCCAATCGTCTTCCAACGCGTGGGGAACCAGCTCGGTGAACTTCCATGGACGCCCCGCAAGAAAATCCTCCGCAGCGGCATCCTTCGTCATCACCGCAATATGCGTCAGGCTTTCCGCCCGGTACTGCAGCGCCACATAATGCCGGTGAATCGAGATCCCCTCAATGCCAAGACCATGCGCACCCTGCAAAATGGCTGGATTGCAGGGATTGGAATACGGTGTGCCGATCGGCATCCCAGAAGCGCCCGGTTCGACCTCGTCGCCATACTCGCATCCGTACGGCGAACCGACGGCCACACGCACGCCCTCACCCAAACGGTACGGGGGCTCATGGGAGCGCATGTCGATCACATCGATTTCGAAATTCGGGTTCAACGCATTGTGATAGACCACGGCGAGCGGAATATCCTCACCGCGTTCGCCGGCACCTTCGAAACGGCTGAAACTCACGTCGTATTCCACGTCCTGCTCGCGCGGAATGAACGCGCGGAATTCACCTTCCGGATCGTCGGTGGAAAGCAGCAGCACTTCGGTAGTGGTTTTCGATCCGGTGCCGATCACCAGATTGCGTTCGTCGAACGACAGGCCGATGCCCACCCAGAATCGTTCGTCCTGTTCGTGATACACTTCCACATCGTCGGTGACGGGGGTGCCGACGCGGTGCCTCATCACCGCGTATGGACGCCACGCGTCGTCGAGCTTCACATAGAACACCCATTGCGCGTCCGGTGTGAAGCAGGCGCCACCGATGCCCTTGAACACTTCCGGCAGTTCCTTGCCGGTTTCCAAGCTGCGGATGCGGAAATCGTAACGTTCGTCGCCGCTGGTGTCGGTGCCGTACAGCATCCAACGTCCGTCTTTGGAAATATCCATGCCGCCGATACGGAAGAAATCATGGCCTTGCGCTTCGGCATTGGTGTCGAACACCACTTGTTCGCCGTCGATAGGCACGCCGATTTCAATGGTTGGCGGATCCCAATCGTCTGCGCTTCGAATCGGCACACGGCATTGCACCGCATACTGCTGGCCCTCCTGGGTGCGTACGAAATACCAGTAGCCATCCATGCGTGTCGGCACGGACATGTCGTTTTCCTGAACGTGCGACTTGAGCTCGTCGAACAGTGTGGAGCGTAGGGTTTTCAACGGTTCCATGCGCTGCTCGCAATACCGGTTCTGCGCGGCGACGTAATCCTGCACGTCATGCGATTCCTTGTCGCGCAGCCATTCGTACTCGTCGATGAAGGTGTCGCCGTGGAATACGCGCTCCTTCGGCACACGCTTCGCGATCGGCATCCCGCATTTGTCTTGCACGCTTTCGTCGCTTTCTCGCGCGCCCGTTGCGCCCTGTTCACCCCGAAAATCAGTCATGCACGCGATTATACCGGCATTGCATTCCCAATCCCACGCGGCACGCAACCCCTGCTCTGGGCGTACGAAAAAGTCAGACGCCCATCTGTTGTTTCAGGAACGGCAGCATGGTTTTCATGATGTTCGATCCGGTCGTTCCCGTGAATACCGGCACGTCGGTGACCGGCATCGGCTGCGTGGCCACGCGCCCGGCGACGGAACCGAAATTGCCGGTCACTTCGCGCGGTGACAGCTGCCGGATGCCGATCGCCAGCACACGCCCCGGGTAGCGGCGTGCGATCGTGGCGTATGTGGTCGGATCCTTCTGCCCGTCGTCGCCGATCAGAATGAACTTCATATCGGGAAAATCGGCCATGAGCTGTTCGGCGTATTCAAGCTTGTGCTGCACGCCCGACGGAATGAAGGTTTTCGGCCTCGGGTCAAGGTCGCGCAGCAGCAGCGGCCCTTCCGGAAAACCGTGGTTCGTAATGAAATGGCGGATCGAGCTTTCCACATTCCATGGCGAAGTGGACAGGTAGAAGAACGGCGCGTCCGGGAACATGTCCGCGATGCGGTTGAACAGCAGGTTCATGCTGGCCACCGGCACTTTTTTGCGCGGATTAAGCAGCAGCAGATTGTAGGCGGCCTTCATCAGACGCGGCGCCTGCGTGACCATGATGGTGTCGTCCACGTCGGAGATCACGCCCACTTTGGTGCCGCTGGGAATGGTGAAAAGATTGGCGTTGACCGGCTTGCGGCTGCGCACTTTGTACGAGACGTTGTGGATGCCCGGTTCGAGCGAATGCTCGGCCACGAGGTCGAGGTAGCCGGCATCGTCGGATGCCGCGAATTCGCTGGAAATATCAGGATTGCTGTCGATCGCGTCGTATACTTCCGACGCACCCACCTGCACTGTTTCGATGGGCACGTCATCGATGGCGATCCGCACTTTGGTATGCGGGGACGGCACCATCAGCATGCCACGGATGCCGCGAATCAGGCGGCCGGCCTGCCGTTTGAACGGGCCGTATACGGTACGGCAGATCAGTCGGGAGTAGTGTTCGGTGCCGTAGCCGACGTAGGGTTCGACACGTGGATACCAGTCGAGCGACCGTACCAATGCGGTCGAGAATTTCAGCCAGACACTGAATGCTTTGGTGATCGTGCGGCGGAACAGCCTGGTCAGCGGCGGTTTGACTTCAAGACGCTCATGTCTGGAGGCCGCGTCGAAGGTGGTGACCACCTTGCGTGCCGGAATCGGCACGGTGGGCATGTCATCGCAAGAATCGTCCATCCGCTCCCCCATACGCTGCTGTTCGCGCTGCTGGTCGTGCTGCGGCGCGTGCTGCGGCGGGAACTGCGGCAACGGCTGAATTTCACTCATATGCCCACTATAGGGGTCGCGTTCGAACAAACAGTAACGCCACCGAGAAAATCAGGGAACTTTCAGGGCCCCGCAAGGCACTTCCCATAAAAAGGCTGCGGCCGGCGGGTACGATGCGCGACCGTAAGCCCGGCCGAACGGCCTTGAGTGTGCCGCGCATCGCACCCGCCGGCCGCAGCCGTAATTAAAACTAGACGTCCGTGCTATTCAGTCAGCCACAATCTTGGCATACTCGTCAGCGCTAAGCAGGTCAGGCTCGTCATCCTCAAGCTCGATCTTGAAAATCCAGCCCTCGCCGTACGGATCGTCCGTCACAATGCTCGGATCGTCCGCAGCCTCGTTGTTGACGTAGCGGATGGGGCCAGCCACCGGCGAGACCAGCGCGGTGACCGCCTTGGAGGATTCGAATTCCGCCACTTCGTCGCCAGCTTCGACCTGTGTACCGACTTCAGGCAAATCGATGTACACGAGTTCGCCGAACTGTTCGGTGGCGTATTCGGTAACGCCCACCATGGCGGGTTCAACGGAGGAATCCACCCACACGTGCTCGTCGGAGTATTCGAGGTGCTCGGGCACGTCGAGGTTCACTTTGCTATCGTTTGCTTCGCTCATGCCGCCCATTGTACGGCGTATGCGAACGCCGCGCACCCGCGCCACGCGTAACGGGTCAGCGTACCGGTCCGGATGGCATGGCGCCGACTACCTGCACGATGGTGCCTTCCGGACAGTTGTCGTAGATCCACTTGGAATCGGCTTCGTACATGTTCACGCAGCCGTGGGAGCCGTAGTGCGCCGGGTCGCCGTGGGCGATGCCGTAATTGTTCCAGCTTGCCGTGTGGAAGCCTTCGCCGCCGTAGAAGTAGCTTACCCACTTCACACCCTTGGACAGGTAGCGCGAGCCGTCGTCGTTCAGGCCGGTCATGTCCTGGATCTGATACTTGAGGTAGATGTAGAAGGTGCCCAGGTCGGTTTCGTGCTTGCCGGTGGTGCCCGTGCACACCGGGAAGGTCTTGACGGCCTCGTCGTTGTGATACACGGTGGCAGTTTGCGCGGTACGGTCCACCACGATGCGGTATTCGCTCTTCTTCTGCACGGTTTTGAAGTTCTGCACGTCGCCGTCCACCGGAATGGTGGCGCCTTGGCCGTTTTTGAGCGCTTCGCCGATCTTCGGTGCGAGCGCCTCCATGTTCTTGACCTTCACGCCGTTCACGCCTTTGACGATGGTGGCCAGCACTTTGCCGCTGTTGTCGACGGCGTCTTCCTGGTCGACCGCGTCCTGGTTGAGCTGGGCTGGGACCTGCTGCTGCACGTAGTTGGTGATGGCGTTGTCATCGTAGGACAGCGAAAGCGTGCCGTGTTCGAGGTCGGCGTCGGTTTTCAGCCATGAGGCCACGACTTCGGCTGGAATCTGGAAGGTCTTGCCTTGTCCGTTGTCCAGCACGATCGGCGCATTCAGTCGCGCGTTTGCCTGGTCGGCCACGTTTTGGGCTTCAGGCAGTGCGACCGGCACGTCGATGGTTTCGTACGTGATCGTCACGCTGCCGCTGTGCCCTGGGTTCGCGATGGCTTTGGCGACCGTGTCGATCACGTTGTCCACCTTCGGGGACCTGCCGCCGCGGCCTTCCACTGCGACGAAGGCGCGCGCGTTGGCATCGTACGATGCGGTGGACGGTACCGCGCGGTCGGTGTCCTGCACGAATTTGTCGGTGACGAACGTCCTGAGGGCCAGCTTGTTGGACTTGGCGTTCAGTGGCACGTTCTTCTTGACGAACGGGTTGACTTCGTTGATGTATTCGAGTGCGCCGTTGGTCTGGTGCTTGGCGGCGAGCAGTTCCGTGACCGTCTTGTCGACGTTGTAGCTCACGCCGAGGTCGCTCAGGCTGCCGGAAGCGTTGTTGCCGTTGCCGTCCTTGATGTTCACGGTGGTGTTCTTCACGGCGGCCGTCACCGTGTTTTTCAGCTGGTCGGCGGTCTGTCCGGCCACACTGGTTCCGCCGAAGGTCACGCCCGGCGCGGCCTTGTCTTGGAAGTACCAGCGTGCGGTGAAGAAGCCGGCGATCGCGGCGACCACCAGTACGGCGAGCACGATTCCGGTGATGATCAGCGGCAGTTTGCGTTTCTTGGCCACGACGGCTTCTCCTTCGACCGGCATGGTGAGCACGGGAATGGCGGGAGCGGGCGTGGATGAGGGCATGTCACCGGTAGGAATGGCACCAGTGGGAACAGCTCCGTTGGGGACAGTTCCGGCAGGCGTGGTTTCGGCGGCACCGGCCGTCGGGAATGACTGGAACGGCTGGGTCTGGTCCGATGCGAAATTCAACGGCGGCATGGTCTCGGTGGCGGCGTTGGACACGTCGTCCTGTTCGGACACATCGGCCACGTCGGCGAGATTGATCGTATCGCCGTTCTCACCAGACTGCGGCGGCACGGCATTCACCCCTTCAAACGAGATGCCGGCGAAACTGTTGTCCGTATCGTTCTGCCCACTTCTATCAGACATGTATGTGGTTTCCTCATTCACTCTCTTAACGGTACATACCATGCAGTATGATACGCAGACGAGTGCCCAAACGAATACCTAAACAAGCTCCCCCGGCAACCGCCCCGAAGACAGGCTCAGCCGATACCACCTTTTAATGACAGGTCTTGTCACGGCAGGTCGTGGCCGAGCCATTCCTCAATCATGTAGCGTGCGATCGTGGCTTTGCCCGGAGCCTCCATACGTCCCGAAACCAGTTCGCTCATGTATTCGTCGCGTGTGACCCAACGCGCCTGCAACGTTTCCTCGCCGTCCACGTGCACGTCGGTGGTGACCGCCACGCCTTTGAACGCCATCATGAGAGACGAGGGGAACGGCCACGGCTGGGAGCCGAGGTATTTGAGTTCGCCTATTTCGATGCCGACTTCCTCTTTGGCTTCGCGTCGGCATGCGTGCTCCAGGTTTTCGCCAGCCTCCACGAATCCGGCCGAAACCGAGTACAGGCCGTTGTTGCGCCATGCGCTGTTGTGCTGCAGCAGCAGACGGTCATCATGGTCGACGATCGCAGTAATCACCGCTGGCTCGATTCGGGGGAACAGCAAACGATTGCCATCCTCGTCGTTCGTGCAGTGCTGAGCCCAGCCGCCGAGCGCCGGTTTGACGGGCGCGCCGCACGTCGGGCAGTGACGCTGCCGGGCGTGCCACATGCTGAGCGAGATGGCGGAGGTTGCCTGTCCGGCTTCGCGTGCGCTGGCGTGGGGCGCGAATCCGCGCAGGTCCACCCAGTCGAATCGGGTTGCCGCGCTTTCCAGCAGCGATTTCGCGTTTTCCTGCGATTCATGCGCCGGCACTTCGGCGAACGCGTCATCCGCTCCCCCGCTGCGAGCCGTAATCGTCGTATCGTTCGGCTGGACGTGCGTCACGTCCACGGCGACGACGTGCTCGCCCAATCGTCCGCCGTACGAGCCGAGGAATATGGCGAGCGCCGATGGGTGCGATTCGAGTTCCGCGGCAACGTACGCGCCCGGCAGTTGGGCGAGGCGCATTTTCACGTTGGCGTAGTCGGCGATGGCGCCTTGGCCGTGCGGCACGGCCACTTTGCCGTCTTTGACGAGGATGACTTTCGTTGCCGGTTCCGCCAGGACTTTGGCGAACAGGTCGGGTTCGCCGCGTCGTGCCACTTCGTAGTCGATGTCTCCTTGGGCGAGTGGCAGGAACGGCAGGGTCTGCGTCAATGCCAGTGGTGAGAACACGCTCATGGTTGTGTTGCCTCTTTCATGCGTGTTATATACGGAATATATTCGTTATACATACGCAGTACATATTCCGTATATACGTTTTATATATTTTCTCTATATCTTGTCGATACGCCGGATGGTCTGCCACAGATAATCGTCGCAGCCGGCTCAGCCGACTCGCTTCACCAGTTCCAGTAACGCGGCGGCCACCTGGTCGGGGTGTTCGTACGCGCTGAAGTGGCCGCAGTCGTCGATCACCGTCATCGTCACGTCGGTTTTCGTCATCGCGTCGGCGACCGGCTTCATCACTGCCGGCGGGCTGGACGGGTCCTTGTCGCCGCAGATTACTGCGACTGGCACGTTGATGTTCGGCAGCACGTCGTTCAGGTCGGGACGGCCAGCGGCCATGCGTTCGCGCCAGGCGATGCCGTCGGCGGGCTGTTCGTTGATCCACGTTTCGAACTGCCTGCAGTAGGCGTCCGACTGTTTCACGGTGGAATCGGCTTCCGACGGCACGGCGAATCCCATGACCGGCTCGTGTGTGCCGGTCGTTTCGCAGTCGGTGGCGATTGCGACGCGCTTCAATCGCATGTCGGCGGAGTCGGCGTCGGCTTTCGTGTCGCACAGGGCGAGCGCCGCCACCGCTTCCGGATGCAGGCGTTGGATGTCGAGAATCAGGTAGCCGCCCATCGACAGGCCCACCCAGATGGCCTTGCCGTAGCCGGCGGCGTGCAGCAGGTCCACGTACGCGTCCGCCATGCGGTCCAGTCCGTACGGGAACGCGCCGTCGGCGTCCTTGCCGCCGCTGTCTTCGTCGGACGGAATCGGTCCTTCGCCGGCGCCGGGCATATCCGGAGCCCAGATCGCAAATGGTTTCACGCCTTGTTTCACAGCTTGGTCGCGTAAAGCCGCCGCGCACTCGTCCCACATGCGGTGGTCCACCGGAAAGCCGTGCACGAGCACCACCGGCGTGGTTTCGGTATCGTTGCCGCCGTCCGCATATACGTTGTTGTTCAGTTCAATCGTCATATTTTTTTCTAATCCTCCCCTATCTGCCTGTTCGCCTAGTTTGACTAGCTCTTGCCTCGCGTGCGCGGCTTGTCCTACTTGCCGGTCCATGCGAGCGCCTGCCGCACGATGGTGCCGTAACCATTGGCCATCTGCCCGACGAAGGTGTCGAGCATGTCTCCGGACGGGTCGACCCATTCCACATCGAGCGTCTCGTCCTGCGGCTTGCAATCGCCGGCGATCGGCACCACGTAGCACAGCGCGATCGCATGTTGGCGTGGATCGTAATAGTCGGACAGGCCGGGTGTCGGGAAGAATTCGGCCACGGTGAACGGCTGCAGGCTGATCGGCAGCTGCGGCAGGGCGATATCGCCCAAATCTTTTGCGACGTTGCGCGCCACCGCTTCACG
>ENA-OOZX01000636-OOZX01000636.1-human-gut-metagenome-genome-assembly--contig:-NODE-636-length-29133-cov-10.920215_pt1 | contig 29133 bp, 28 predicted proteins | sample MGYA00241048_ERZ501412 | MGnify/ENA primary metagenome ERZ501412 (study PRJEB25962, sample SAMEA2042518) | human gut metagenome | biome: human gut; feature: human-associated habitat; material: faeces... | reverse complement strand
CCACGGCGGCAATGGTGCCGCCTGTGGTATCCATGGGTGCAGGTTCCACGCCGAAGTCTTCATCAAGAGGTTCGTCCGGGTCGATGCGCTGCTCCGGGTCAAGCGAGCTGGCCGACCACTGAGCGACCAGTTCCACCGGGCCATTGGGCATTTTAAAGGTAAAGGTTGTGCTGGTCTGCCAGTTATCAGACGGCTCCACCGGCGTGGTACTGCCGTCCTGCGCGGTCCACTGCTTAAACTCCATCCAGTAGCCGTCTTTCAGGGTGGTGGCCACTGTCACCGGCTCGCCTTCCTTGACCCAAAGGCTGCTGCGCGGTTCGCCGTTGATGGTCACACTGCCCAGACTGTCGTTGATGGATACCTTGTACAGCTGGTCCCGCTGTGCTTCCAGCGTCACATTGCCGTTAGGCATTTTAAAGGTGAACTCCGGGCTGGTCTGCCAGTCGCCCTCCGGCCAGCCGTCATCCGGCTCTACGGGTGCAGTGCCGGTATATGTCCACTGCAGGAAGGGGTTTTCCTCCGTGCTTTCGGCCCGGACGGTGACCGGCTGGCCCGGCTTCACGATCTTTTTGGATGTGCCGGTGTCGCCGGTTCCGTCCACGATGGTGCCGTGTGTGACGTTGACATCGTACAGGGTCGTAAAGAATGCCTGCAGCTCTACATCACCTTCGGGCATGGTGAAGCGGAAACTCTGCTTGCCCTGCCAGTTTTGATCCGGTTCCACGAGTTCTTTCTCGCTGAAAAGCCGCCACATATTAAACTGGCGGTAGTCGTTGAGCTCGCTGTCAGGAACTTTTGCGATGATCCTTGTGCCCGGCAGCGCCTCATAAATGTTCTGCTCTTCTGCCCCTTCGGCAAAGAACTCAGCCTTTCCTGCGGTCTCAAAGATCAGATACGTTTTTCGATAATCTGCGCTCAGGCTCACGTTGCCTGCAGGCATTTTAAAGGTAAAGGTTTTGCTGGTCTGCCAGCCGCCATCCGGCTCTTCGGGTGCAGTGCCGGTATACGTCCACTGCTTGAACTGTTTTGTAATATCGTCGCTGTCGGTGAACTGAATGGTCACCTCGGTGCCCGGCAGATAGATGCCGGTGTCGGTTCCATTCACGATGGTGCCGCCCTTCACGGTGAGATCATACAGCTGCTTGTAATCAGCGGTCAGGGCCACGTCGCCTGCGGGCATGGTGAAGGTGAATTCTTTGCTGTTTTCCCAGTTATCAGACGGGCGCACAAGAGGCGTGCTGCTGGTAAGCTTCCAGCCATCAAATTCACGGTACGCATCGAAGAAGGTGTCCGACGCTTTCACCGTGACGGTCTCACCTTCCAGCGCCCGGCTGCGCTCCTCGTTGTTTACGAGAACCGTGCCGCGGCTATCAGCCACCGACACATTGTAAACCGTTTTGCACTCGGCTTTCAGTGTCACGTTGCCTGCAGGCATGGTAAAGCTAAAGCTCGGCTTGCTCTGCCAATCATTGGGCAGGTCTGTGGGTTTCGTGCCGCTGAGCGTCCACTGCGCGAACTTCTTCGTATCCGTGTCCGCCGGGGCCGTAACGGTCACCATTTCACCGGCATAGAAGCGGGTATCGCTGGTGCCGTTTGTCTTGGCGGTGACACCTTCCGGCTCGGTATGGAGGGTGTAAAGGGCGGCGGATTCGATGCGGAAATACGCCTCACTCGCATAATACCTGTCGCCTGTGCCATGCGTATGCGTTTTTTCCGCATTGCTTGCAGAGGAGGTATAATAAACACTGCCCATGCCATCCGGCGGCACATACTCGACCATTCCCACCCAGCCTTCATTGCCTTTGTTCCAGATCTCCACTTTTGGGGTATTGACGAATCTGGGGGCTCTGGTATAGTTGGAACCCCAGAGAAAGGCTTCCTTGTCGTCGCTTACAGCAGTCACCGTAACACCGCTGCTCTTGTTCACCGTCAGCTTTTCATCGGACACCTGTCCGCCATTGGAGGTAATATTCACCGCGCCATTGCTGGTGATTGTAGTAATGCCCTTAAGGGCATACTCACCCTTGCTCGTCACCGTAACATCACCGCTGGTGTTATTCACGGTCAGGCCGCCGTCAACTGCGATTCCATCCGGATTGCTTATGTTCACACTGCTGCCTGCCGTAATGTTGGCGCCCTTTGCAATTGCGGCCTTCGTTGCATCAACCGTATCTCCGGTCACGGTAACGGCACCGCCGGCGTTTACGGTCAGTTTTCCGCCCACAGCTGTGCCTTGCGCGTTGGTGATCGTCACTGCACCATCACTGGTGATGTCGGCGTTACCGATGATCGTTGCATAGTCTCCGCTTGCACCGGTCACCTCAACGCTGCTGCTTTGGGTCACGCTCAGGCTGCCGCGTGTAGCCGGGCCCACAAGTGCTCCCACGCCCGCAAGAAGAGCAAGTGTATTCTCGATCTTTACCGGACCATTGCTGGCGATCACGGTATTGCCGCCTGCATCATTGCAAAGAGGATACAGATGGCTGCTTGTGATCGTCACGCCGCCATTGCCAGCGGTATTGTCTATATTCAGGCTGCCCAGCACCACCCGGTTATACTGGGCCGTCAGAGAGACTTCGCCGTTGCAGTTCTCAATTTTCAGGGAACCGGCCATGCCATATCCGCTGAGGGTAATGTTATGCATTCCAGTGATCACGACCGGATTTGCGATTGCTGTCACATACCTATATCCGCAGACCAGCTCCAGATCGGTCCCCGGATTGACCGCAGTCAAAACTGCATCGCTCAGCAAATTTCCATCCGTATTGCTGCTCAGATTAAGGGTCACTTTTGAGCCATTCACCGACATGGTGCATTGGGGCAGTGCTTTGGCAACATTGCCCGGTGTAAGGCCCGTTGTTGTCCCGCCTTTTGTAAGCGTGATCATCGCCGCGCTTCCGATTTCCGGTTCTGCCGCCAGTGCCGGTGCGCACACGCTCAGCACCATGCACAGCGCCACGAGGGCCGAAAGCAGCCTTTGGGTCAGGGTCGTCTGCTTCATATGGAATTCCTCCTTTTTCCCCAGCACTTGACTAAGGAACACACTCATTATATATAATTTGAATCGCTATGGCAACGAATTATCCCTATAATTCTGATAATTGCATCATTCATCGCACTTTTTCCATTACAAAAGATGCCTATACATCAAAATTCTTAAAAACTCCCTGTAACATGGACACTGTGCTGATGATAACCTTTTTTTGTAACAAGCAGCCTTATTCTCCGTCTAACTTGAATGGAATAGTAAATTCGCCTTTATTTTATATTGCGTCCATTACACAAAAACAAATCATAGACAAAGTAGTAAATTATTGATACGATATAATTGATAATTCTGTATTTTATATCAAAGGAGGCCTTTTCATGACCAGCAAGATCCTGCAAGAACTTCTCAAGAGTACTGCTTTCCTAGGTGTTCTGCTCCTTATCGGACTCTATCTTCGAGCCAAGATTTCCCTATTCAGACGTTTCCTGGTTCCCGCGTCTGTCATCGGCGGATTCCTCGGACTTCTTTTAGGGCCTGAAGTCCTTGGTCTTACAGGCTATTCCCCCATATCCCCTGAATGGAACAAGACGTGGTCCCTGCTTGCAGGGATTCTCGTCGTTCCCATGTTTGCCGGGATTCCCTTGGGAAACTTCGTCAAGAAAAAACGGCTCGATCCTCAAGAAAACCGCAAAGAAGCCGCTAAGATTGCTATTGTGAGCGGCATTGCAAGCGGAGCCTTTGGCTTTCAGATTATCCTAGGCGTCGGACTTCCCCTACTTTTTATGGCCTTTATTCCCGGTCTAGAATTCTACAACCAATTCGGCTACGAAATCTGTCAGGGCTTTAACGGCGGTCACGGTATGGCCGGGGCCATTGGGAGTCTGCTCATGGAAGGAGGCGCCAGCTACTGGGAACTGTCCCAAGGCGTTCTTACCACCTTTGCCACGATTGGCCTGCTTGGCGGGATCCTGCTAGGCGTCATGATTATCAACCGCGCTGCCGCAAAAGGGGAAACGGCCTTTTTGAAAGGATCCGCCTCTCTCCCGACAGAAGATACCTATGGATTTACAAAGGAAATAAACAAGCAGGGACAAATGGGACGGGAGACCACCCAAAGTGCTGCCATTGAACCATTGACCGTTCACCTTGCCATTATCCTTGCCGACTGCGGACTAGCTTATTATCTGCGCGGCCTATTTGTCAAATATCAGATCATCGGACTTCAGGACGTACCTGTTTGGCCCTATGCCCTGCTTCTCATGTATGCCGTCAACTATGGCATTCAAAAACTGCATTTGGAATGGATGATTGACGTTAAAATAAAGAACCATATTTGCGGCATTTTTGCTGACTTCTCCATTATCGCTGCCATCGCCAGCATGCCGATTCGCGCCGTCTTGGATTATATTCTCCCCATCCTTGTCATTTCTGCGGCGGGCTTTGTTCTGGTCTACTATACGACCATCAAGATGTTCCAATATTTCCTTCCTGACAGCTATCCTTTTGAACGGGGCATCCTCAGTTTTGGCATCAATACCGGCGTCATGATGACAGGTGCCACGCTGCTTAAAATCTGCGATCCCAATTTTGACTCCCCTGTTATGACGGACTACTCCCTATCCTACGCCATCCGGCAGGTCATTGAGCTTGTAAGCACACCCATCATGTATGCTATCCTCGTTAAAGGAACAGCCATGGATATGCTGAAATTTGGCATCATCTATACCGTTTGCTGTTATCTGATTGCTTTTATTGGGAAAAAGCTCTATGGATCCCCTCGCAAGGAGAAGATGAGGGAAACCGTTCTGGCTGAGTGATTCTTTTTTCCATCCAAAAAGACCGCTGCTCTTCATGCAGCGGTCTTTGTTCTTTATCAGAAAAGGACGATTTCTTATGGAAGGAGGGCCTTGACCTTATCAAGAAAACTATCTTTCGCCGCCGACTTCGACGGTATTATGGCAAGGGTTCTCACAATGTTCCTAAGTTTCCGCCCGTCATCATTCCAATAGGCTTCCTCCTCCTTAGGATAGGAGGCCGTCAAGATATGGATGCGGTCATTATTGAGGAAGGTCCAGCGCAGGGTGTGGACCGTCACAAGGGGAACGCCTTCCTGTAGGATGGTCTTATCGTAGGCCGTAAAAAGATGTTCCACACCGTTTATGATTTCCGTCTTCATTGGGCTCCAGTTACTGTAAGTGACAGTATACCCATCTGGAAGGCCCTTTCCATCACTGAATTTTATGCCGTCCATGGTGGCTGTGCCAAATTCCTGGATGGCCTTTTCATCCATACCTAGATTCTGTCCATACCGAGGAAGCTTCATAGGACTTCCCACGGTTTGAAACGTAATTCGCGCCGCATGGTTTCCGGCCTCAAGGAAAGCCGCTCCTTGATCTGTTGTCACAAGGACGATGCTTCCTTTTTTGGAATATTGGGCCCGATCCTTTTCAAGGAGGGCCTTTACATAGGGATCTGTTTCTTCAGCTTCCATCTTTTTCCGAATTGCTTCCGTTTCCTCAAAAAAAACGGAAGGAACCGAAAACCGGGCATCCGGATCCAATTTGACTTCAATCCAGCCCGGATACTGGACCGGCTCAATCTTAGGCGCTGCCGCTTTTTTCCCGCATCCAGCTGCCAAAAGAGCCAGGGTGCAAACAAGAAAAAGGAAGGGGCGCAGTAATTTTCTCATAGAAATCCATCCTTTCCATGCGTCATTATACCATGTTTTTCAAAACAAGGCGCAAAAAACCGGCCCCCCGCAGGAGACCGGTTGCGGTTCAAAGGTTATACAGCAAGGGAAAGCTGCTCATTTCCCAAGCCAAGTTCATCCCGTACATCCTCCCAAATAACCATACGGGCCTTTTTGAACCCATTGAAGGTCGTTGCTGAAGCCGATGTATAGGCACCGCAGACAGGAACAAGGAGCAAGTCATCCACTTCAAGGGGTTCGGTCATCTTGCCGCGGAACATAATATCCAAGGAATCACAGCTCGGGCCAGCAAAGGTTGCCGGGATCTTCTCCCCTTCCTTGAAGCTGATAAGCTTGTAGTCCCACTGATCGAAGATTACGCCGGAGAAGGTCCCATAAATACCATCATCGAGGAAATACCAGACCTGACCATTGCGTTCATTGACGCCAATGACCTTGGTAATAAGATTTTGAGCCGTGCCAGCCATATAGCGGCCGGGTTCACTCCAAATGATCTTATCGGAAAAGTCTTCCCGCAAGCGGGCTGCTATCTGATCCAAGATAGCCGTCAAGTTGTAATGGACACCCGTTTCCGGAATGGGGAACCCGCCACCAATATCCATGATGGGAAGGTCAAACCCCTCATTTTTTGCTTCTTCCAAGAGTTCATGGACAACATCAAAGGCGTGGAGATAAGAATCGGCCGTTGTAACCTGACTGCCGACATGGAAGGCAATTCCAGCCATGTCAAGGCCAGCCTGCCGTGCCAGTCTCATAAGGGACAGGGCCTTTTCCCGCGGCGCGCCAAATTTCTTGTTAAGGTCCACATGGGCCTTGGGATTATCAATGCGCAAGCGCAGAAGCACGGTCGCATGGGGTACCCATTTGGCAATTTTGCAGATTTCCGATTCACTGTCAAAGGTCATACGCGTTACACCAGCATCGACGCAGGCCTTGAGGCCAGCTTCCGTCTTGATGGGATTGGCATAGATCATCTTTTCCCCCGGAACACCAAGGCTTGCCAAGGTACGGATTTCCCCGTCACTTGCAACGTCAAAATCAGCGTTTTTATCAATCATGGTCTCCAGGATTCTCAAATCCGGATTGGCCTTCATTGCGTAATGGATTCTCATCTGCGGGATATGGGTCCGCAGGATGTCATAATTTTTTTCAATCTGTTCCAAGGAAAGCACCAGCAAAGGAGTGCCGTATCTTTCAGCTAACCGGCTGACTGCATCTTGACTCAATTGAAAAAAAGCTTGTTCGTTCATCTATCCATCCCCCTCTGGCGTCAGCGACGCATATTTTAGTTCGCTGTTAATTATACTACAGAGCACAGAAAAGACAAGAGGAAAATAGAGGAAATTGAAGGAGATTTGAGGAGATTGAAGAAAAAATATGAAAATCGCTGGATAGTCCTATAAATTAAATGAATAAAAGCAATTATTCTATTTACTCCCTCATACTATCTCTTACGGCCTCATACGGCTCCATACGGAGCCAAAGCTCTTTAGGAGAAAAAGGGCTTATGAATATTTTTAAATCTGTACCATCTTTTACAACTTGATAACGTCTTTTGCATACACCCCTATACTCCTTTTTTCATTGAAGCAGAGCTATACTCTTCTTTTTTCTCTTAATAAGAAAGAGGCGTCCATGAATAAATATTCACGGACGCCTCTTTCTTATTAAGAGCTAAAACAAGCAAATTATCCCAACAAAAAGCAAAAATGGGATTCCTTTCCTCAAAGGAATCCCATTCATTTCATCCGACTTAGGGTTTAGCAATGACATCGCAGCCCATGTACGGTCTCAAGACTTCAGGGACCACGATACTGCCGTCTGCCTGCTGATAGTTTTCAAGAATAGCGGCCACCGTACGTCCAACAGCAAGGCCGGACCCATTGAGGGTGTGGACAAACTCCGGTTTGGATTTGCTGTCACGGCGGAACCGAATATTGGCACGACGCGCTTGGAAATCTACACAGTTGGAGCAGGAAGAGATTTCACGGTACTTGTTCTGTGCGGGGAACCAGACTTCGATGTCATAGCATTTGGTGGCCGAGAACCCAAGGTCACCCGTGCAGAGGCAAACCACATGGTATGGCAGTCCAAGGGCCTGAAGAATCCCTTCGGCATCATGGGTCAGCTTTTCCAACTCATCAAAGGAATCTTCCGGTTTAGTGAATTTCACCATCTCCACCTTATGGAACTGGTGCTGGCGGATCAAGCCGCGCGTGTCACGTCCGGCGCTCCCGGCTTCTGCACGGAAGCAGGGGGTAAAGGCCGTCAAATAAATCGGCAGTTTGGCGCCGTCAATAATTTCATCACGGTAGTAGTTCGTCAAGGGAACCTCCGCCGTCGGGATAAGATACATCTCCATCCCTTCAAGGCGATACATATCTTCGTGAAATTTTGGGAGTTGACCTGTACCGGTCATGGTCTCCCGATTGACGATATAGGGCGGGATGACTTCCGTATAGCCGTCTTTTTGGGTGTGCTGATCAAGCATGAAGTTATAGACCGCACGTTCCAGACGGGCCCCCAGGCCCAGATAATAATAGAAACGACCGCCCGAAACCTTGGCTGCCCGATTGGAATCGAGGATGCCCAGGTCTTCCCCAAGATCCCAATGGGCCTTGGGTTCAAAATCAAAGTGCGTCGGTTCACCCCATTTACGGACTTCCGGGTTTTCCGTATCATCCTTGCCAACGGGAACACTGGCATCAGGCATATTGGGGATTGTCAGCATGATGTCACGCAGTCCCTGTTCCACTTCCTTGAGTTTCTTGTCCGTTTCAGCAATCTTATCTCCAAGGGTACGCATGGAAAGGATCTTCTCCGAAGCGTCTTCACCATTTTTCTTCATCTTGCTGATTTCAGCACTGACGCTATTGCGCATGCTCTTATCCGCTTCCACTTCCTGGAGCAGGTCACGGCGCTCTTGGTCAAGCTTCCTGAACGCATCAAGATCCACTTCTGTGTGACGGTTCTTCATGGCCTCGGCCACTTTATCTAGATTTTCCCGAACAAACTTCAAATCTAACATCGACATTACCCCCCAAATCAAAAGGACATTTTAGGCCATTATATCACAAATTGCGTGAAAAAATCATCTTTTCAAGGCAATTGTTCCATGACTTTTCCGATGGCTGCTGAAATGACAAGTTGGGCATCCTGATCGTAGGCGGTTGTCCCTTTATTGATGAGGACCAGTTTCTTACCTTGATAATATCGGATAAGGCCGGCTGCCGGATAGACCACAAGGCTCGTACCGCCTACAATCAGTATATCAGCCTGGCGGATGTAGGAAACCGCCCGCTCCAAGGTTTCCCTATCAAGGCCTTCCTCATAAAGGACCACATCAGGTTTGATGACGCCGCCGCAGGTGTCGCAACGAGGAATGCCGACATGGGCTCTCATATAGGCAGCGTCAAAAAATTTGTGGCATTTTTGACAGTAATTACGGTGTACACTGCCATGCAGTTCAAGGACATTCCGACTGCCTGCCGCCTGATGCAGACCATCGATATTCTGGGTAATGACAGCCTTTAGACGACCGTCCCGTTCCCACTGGGTCAATTTCTTGTGGGCTGCGTTTGGTTTGGCATCAAGGCAGAGCATCTTATCATGATAGAAGCGATAGAATTCGTCGGGATGCGCTTCAAAAAACGTATGGCTCAAAATCGTTTCCGGCGGAAAATCATACTTTTGGTGATAAAGGCCATCGATACTGCGAAAGTCGGGGATCCCACTTTCCGTCGAAACCCCAGCTCCGCCAAAAAAGACAATGTTTTGACTTTCCCCCACCCACTTAGCAAGGGTTTTGATTTTTTCTTCTACTTCTTGAGATTCCATAAGGATCGACTCCTTTCTCTATCCTGCTCTTCCATTATAGTATGGTCCGGAAGAAAAACATACCCCTTGCAGCGTCCTTTTCCCCTGCCGCACTGTATCTTTTCATACATCTTTCCATAAGGAGTTTTTTGCTTTTTCCCGTTTGTTGTCTCCTTCCATCTTGTCCCCTATAATGGATTTATCGAAGCTTTTCCCGATTCTTTTCCAAAAGGAGGTTTGTATGATTACTTGGTCAAAGGCAAAAGCGAAAAAGAAAGCCCTTGCTGCCGTGGCAATGGCACTTTCACTCTTGGGTCCAACGACAGCTTTTACGGCACCGGCCAATCCCCTAGTCACCAGCAAAGGAAAAGGAATGGTTGTTTCCTCCCAAGCCCTTGCCGATCGGATTGGGCAGGATGTCCTTGATCGGGGCGGCAATGCCGTCGATGCCGCTGTCGCTGTAGGCTATGCCCTAGCTGTCTGTCATCCGAATGCAGGCAATATTGGCGGCGGATTTGCAGTCATCCATACGAAGGATGGAGAGGACATTGCCCTTGATTTCCGGGAAACAGCCCCTGGAAAGGCTACAAAGGATATGTACCTTGATGAAAAAGGCAATGTAGACAGTAATAAGAGCCGTCTGGGCTATCTTTCCGTTGGCGTACCGGGCACGGTTGCCGGGATGACTGAAATGCTGAACAAATATGGCACCAAGAGTCTAAAGGAACTCATGGAACCATCCATCGAAATGGCAGAAAAAGGATTTGCCGTTTCCCGGAATATGGCAGGAACCCTGAAAGATGTTGGGACGGAACGCTTCACGCCTTACAAAGCCTCCCGCAACTATTTTCTCCACAAGGACGGCAGTCTCTATCAAGAAGGAGAAATCTTTGTCCAAAAGGACCTGGGAAAAGTCCTGCGCCGCATTGCCGATGACCCGAGAGATTTCTATACGGGCAAAACAGCCAAACTCATTGTCAAGGATATGAAGAAAAATGGCGGCCTCATTACAGCCGCTGATCTGGCCCAATATAAACCGGTCTGGCGGAAGCCAAGTGAGACCACGTATCGGGGATACAAGATCATTTCCATGGCCCCACCCTCTTCCGGCGGGCCCATTATCGCGGAAATCCTGAACATCATGGAAAATGCGGACATCGAAAAGAGTGGATTCCAAACGCCTGAAACCATCCATATCATGGCCGAAGCCATGCGGCGCGCTTATGCTGACCGCAGTGAATATTTTGGTGATCCTGACTTTGTAAAAGTACCTTTGAAGGAACTCACCGATAAAGCTTACGCCAAGCGGCTTTATGAAAGTATCGATGAAAAAAAAGCCACACCCAGTGATCTTGTAAAGCCAGGTCTTATCCCCCTGAAGGAAGGCACACAGACCACGCATTACTCCGTTGCAGACCGTTTTGGCAACGCCGTTTCCGTCACATACACCATTAATGACTGGTACGGCAGTGGGGTTGCCGTTGAAGGGGCCGGATTCCTCCTCAACGATGAAATGGATGATTTTTCGGCAAAACCAGGCGTACCTAATATGTACGGCGTCATTGGCGGTGATGCCAATGCCATTGCCCCCTATAAACGGCCCTTAAGTTCCATGAGCCCTTCCATCATTTCCAAGGATGGTAAGATTTTCATGGTTGTCGGAAGTCCGGGTGGAAGCCGCATCATTACAACTGTTCTTCAAGTCATTTCGAATGTCATTGACCATAAGATGCCTGTCAACGAAGCTGTTTCGGCACCGCGCTTCCACATGCAGTGGCAGCCTGATGAAATTCGTCTGGAACCGGAAAACGGACTGACTGAGGCCCAAAAGAAAGACCTCGTGGCACGGGGCTATCACCTGACCGTTAAACCGTATATGGGCGACGTCAATGCCATCATCATCGATCCTGTCTCGGGAGAGATGACAGGAAGCCATGATTCCCGCAGCGACCTAAGTTTCATTGAAGTTGCGCCAACAAAGAAATAACGAAAGAAAGAGGAACCGCGGAGCTTTGCTCCGTGGTTCCTCTTCCTTTTCCTAAGCAATAAAGTCGCCATTCATATCAACCAGTTTCCCAGGGTTCATGATGTTATTGGGATCAAGGGCCCGTTTGATGGCCTTGATGATCTTCACTTCCCCTTCCGGCGTATTGCGGGCAAACTCTTCCAGCTTCTTATAACCGACCCCATGCTCGCCGCTCATCTTTCCTCCCAGGGCATAGACGCGTGGGAAGAGATCGGCATGGAAAGCCTTGATCTTTTCAAACCATTCATCCGGTGTCAGGCCATATTTATTAAGGGGCAGGACATGGATGTTGCCATCACCGATATGGGCAACGGTTACGCAATAAAGACCGTATTTTTCCCGCAGTTCCGGAATTTGTTTGGTCATATCGCCAATTTTGTCGAGAGGAACCACAAAGTCCTCGGTCTGGAACATCTTATCAATGGCCCTGGCCGCTTCGGCAAATTCCTTACGCAGTTTCCAGATGCGTTCGTCAGCTTCAAATTCATCGATGGATCCATTTTCTTCGGCAAGATCACACAGCAGCTCCATCTTCCGGTCAAGTTCATCTTCCGTAAAGGTCTCAACGGTCACGATAACATAGCAGGCCCCTTCATCTGCATGAGGAAAGTGCATATCAAGGTACTTTTCCGTCATGATAATGGCCTCGTTATCCATATATTCAAGGCTTGTCGGATCAACCCCGGCTTTAAGGATCTTATTGGGCAGGGCAAAGGCTTCTTCATCCGTCTTGAATACACAGACCATATTGAAACTGTATGGCGGCAGGGGACGCAGCTTGACCGTAATTTCCGTAATGATGCCGAGCGTTCCCTCGGAACCAGCAAAAAGCTGTTCCAAAGCAAGGCCAGTCGAGCATTTTTGCAGCCGTGCCCCAACATCAACGATATCTCCTGTCGGCGTCACCACTTTGAGGGCATAGATCTGGTTGCGCGTCGTCCCGTACTTGACAGCCTTGTTGCCGCCTGCATTGTTTGCAACATTGCCGCCGACCTGGCTGGAAGATGCAGAAGAGGGATCAGCTGCATAGAGCAGGCCATGTTTTTTAGCTTCTTCCTGCAGCTGGGCGCAATAGACGCCCGTCTGTACGACCGCGTACATAGCATTTGCATTCAGTTCCAGGATCTTGTTCATCCGTTCCAGTTCTACAACCATGCCATGGTAGATAGGAATGGCGCCACAGGCCACGCCGGAACCTGCAGCCCGCGGCGTAATGGGGACAAGGTATTGGTTGGCAAGTTTGACAATGGATGCAACTTCCTCTGTAGAGCCAGGGAAAACGACGACTTCTGGCTTTTTGAAAAAATGAGGATTGCCTTCCTCGTCGGTTTGGTACTGATCCAGAGTATCTTCGTCGTAACGAACATATTTCTCCCCCACCACTTTTTTAAGATCATCGAGCAGTTCCGGCGTCACCGGATGAAAACAACTTGCCATGCTAAGAACCTTCTTCCTTATAAAATAGACTCTATATTGTATACCGAATACAAAGTTTGAGATGTCCTTTACTATACCACTTTTTTCTTATTTGTAAATAAATTTATTACATAAATTTTGCAACATTCCACATTATATGTAATATTGTTCTATTCTTTACAGGAATATTCCCGGTATTACTTGTCTCTTCGTCCTTCTTTTAAGGACAGAAGCATATGGAACAAAAATAGCAGCAAAAAACGCCCCAGGAATAATTCCTGAGGCGCGTTTACGGATTTGGATCCGCATAAAATTATTTATGTTCCCACACATCCACACGACGGTTATCGGCTTTGCCCTGTTCCGTCGCATTGGAAGCAACCGGATCCTTTTCACCCTTGTAGTTGAGTTTCAGACGATCGCTAGAAACCCCATTATTGGAGACGTACTGGGCGACATGGTCAACACGGCGCTTGGAAAGATCTTCATTGTAGGCATCAGAAGCATCAGAATCCGTATTCCCAACCAGTTTGAACGTAGAATCCGGATGATCCTTGGCAACCTGGACAAGATGGTCCATCTTGTCCCGTTCAGAAGGAAGTGGCTGATCATCATCAGAGGCAAAATGAATGCTGTCCAGATAGTAGTCATTGTAGACATGGGCCGGTTCTTGGACCGGTTCTTCCACAACAGGAGCCGGTTCTTCCACGACAGGAGCAGCTTCTGCCTTATGCCCGCCAAAACGATAGGTCAGGCCGACCAAGAAACCTCTGTATTTGATATTGTTATCATCATCCAGCTTGGTGTCAAGGTAACGATACCCAGCATTCAGATCCCAATCCTTGGCAATGGTATAACTAAGACCCGCTTCCCACATAGAAGTCTTCTTCGTTCCCAAAGCGCCTTCTGCGTACAGAGCGAGGTTCTTAGCAAGGTCAGCCTTCACAATGGCACCAAACTGGGCCACATTGTTCACAACACTGTCAGAGCTGTCAATCCCATAGGTGCCTCGTGCCACGCTGCCATCGAAATCATTGTTGATGCGGGCCCAGCCTGCAAAAAGGGCGGCGTTCCGTCCCAGGCTGTACATCAAGTTGACTTCATTTTCATCGCCGGCCGTCTTGAAATCGCCAGCTTCGGTCTTTAGCCCATGATAATCATAACGCAAGGCCCATTTATCAGAAAGGGCGTAGCCAAGACCACCATTAAAGTTCCATTTCGTATCGCTTTCCAGTCCATCAAATTTTGCTTTGGGATCAGATGCCCCCAAATCAACTTGCCATTGGCCCTGTTCCCAACTCGTTGCGGGAGCTGCGCTTGCAATGGAAGTAAAGGCGGCAAGAGCGGCAACCGTCATGACCAAAGACTTTTTCTTCATTCCAGATTCCTTCTTTCCCTCTCATTGATTTAGCTCATGAAAACCAGTGAAACACTGATTGTTCTATTTATTTTACTGCCCAGAAAATGAAAGCTAAATGAAAAATATGTGTCAAAAATGCGAAATCGGACATTTATTTTTGTTTGGGATGAATTGTCTCTTCCCATTATATACAGAAAAGCATTCGTCCTTTATTTGTGGATAGTGTAAAGATTAAGTCATTTATATCGTTTTTAGAACACAAAATCATCCATATGTCTTTAAATAATTGACAAATTATAACATTATGGCTATTATATTTGGGTACTTATTCAATTAAGTTACAAGTTACTGGAAAGGATCTGAATGACTTATGACAAAGGTATCACTTGATTGGTCCAGCTTGGGTTTTGGTTATATGCCAATTTCCAAACGGTATGTAGCGACCTATAAAGATGGGAAATGGGGTCCAGGTGCTCTGACAGATGATCCCACCGTTCCCCTTAACGAATGCGCTGGAATCCTTCAATATTGCCAGCAGGTCTTTGAAGGACTGAAGGCCTACAAGACCAAGGATGGCAGAACCGTTACGTTCCGTCCGGACCAGAACGCAAAACGCATGGTAGATTCAGCAAAACGTATTGAAATGCCTCCTGTTCCGGAAGCCATGTTCATGGAAGCTGTCGATGAAGTCGTGCGTGCCAACAAGGATTGGATTCCTCCCTTTGAATCAGGCGGAGCCCTTTACCTGCGGCCCTACCTTTTTGCAACCGGTTCCGTCATCGGGGTCAAGCCAGCCGATGAATATCAGTTCCGTTTGTTTGGCACCCCTGTAGGCAACTATTTCAAAAATGGAGTCAAGCCAATCACCATTTGTGTTTCCGACTTTGACCGTGCAGCCCCTCGTGGGACAGGCCATATCAAAGCTGGCCTGAACTACGCCATGAGTCTTCATGCTTATATGACCGCCCATGCTAAAGGCTTTGACGAAAACATGTACCTTGATCCGGCTACTCGCACTTATGTCGAGGAAACGGGCGGTGCTAACTTCCTTTTTGTCACAAAAGACGGTACCCTTGTCACACCTAAATCTGACTCCATCCTGCCGTCCATCACGCGCCGCAGCCTGATTACCATTGCGGAAGATATGCTTGGCATGAAGGTGGAACATCGGCCCGTAGCCTTCTCGGAAGTGGCTGATTTTGCAGAAGCTGGCCTCTGTGGTACTGCGGCTGTCATCTGCCCTGTCGGCCGCGTTGTCGATCATGGCAAGGTCATCAATATCAAAAGCGGCATGGATGAAATGGGCCCTGTCTTAACCAAACTCTATAAGACCCTTCGCGGAATCCAGATGGGCGAAATTGAAGGTCCCAAAGGCTGGATCCACGAAGTCAAATAACAGGTTCAATTCCCTGAAACTATCAAAGGACCGGTACGGAACAATATGTTCCGTACCGGTCCTTTGACATGAAAAAATCACTTGGAAGGCAATGCCTTCCAAGTGATCCTACGATTTCAATCAGCCTTCAACCGGTTTATCAGCCAGGTCGATTTCACCGCGTTCAACTTTCTTTGCGCGCTTCCAGAAGAGGATGTTTGCAATGACAGCCACAGCAATACCAGCAGGATAAGCAATGCTGGTCGAAAGGCCAAGGCCTTCCTTAGCCATGAGGATGTACGTGCAGGATACAGCGCTCATGAATGTACCTGGAACCAAAGCAATCACATAGTTGCCCTTGTTAGCCAGGAGGTACATGGCACCAGCCCAGAGAACGAAGACAGCCAAGGTTTGGTTCGTCCAGGAGAAGTATCTCCAAAGGATGGTCACGTCAACCTGGGTCAGGATCCCACCGACAGCAATGATAGGAATGGAAAGTTTCAGACGGCTTGCTACCGTGTGCTGGTCAATCTTGAACCAGTCGCAAATGGTGTAGCGGGCAGAACGGAAAGCCGTATCGGCAGAGGATACAGGGCAAGCAATTACACCGATCATGGCAATGATTGTACCAACCGTACCCATCAGGCCGGAGCAGATATCATAAACAACACCGCCAGCGCCCTTATAGGTAACAAAAGCCTTGGCAAGGCCCTGCGTACCATCATAGAAGGTCGTACCAGCAGCAGCCCAAATCAGGGCAATGATGCCTTCGCAAACCATGGCACCATAGAAAATCTTATGGCATTCACGTTCACTCTTGATGCAGCGAGCCATCAGCGGAGACTGGGTAGAATGGAAGCCAGAGATAGCACCGCAAGCAACGGTGATGAACATGATCGGCCAAATCGGGGTTCCTTTCGGATGCATGTTAGTGAAGCTGATTTCAGGAATGGTATATCCCTTCGCAAAGAGCATGGTCCCAACACCAACAGCCATAAAGATCAAGCAGAAACCAAAGAACGGATAGAGCTTACCGATGACCTTATCAATCGGCAGGAAGGTTGCAATGAAGTAGTAGATCAACAGGACAACCAGCCAGAAGTTGAAGCTCTGGGTCGTGATCTTGGTCAGAAGGCCAGCAGGGCCCGTCGTGAAAGCAACACCGACGAGGATCAGGAGGATAACGGAGAATCCACGCATGATATGTCTCATGGTATCGCCGAGGTACTTCCCTACGATTTCGGAAATGGAGGCACCATCATTTCTTTCAGACAGCAACCCAGAAATAAAGTCGTGGACACCGCCTGCAAAAACCGTACCAAAGGTAATCCAAAGGAACACAGCAGGTCCCCACATAGCACCGGCCAAAGCACCGAAGATCGGGCCCAGTCCAGCGATGTTCAGCAGCTGGATCAAGAAGACACGGCCCGTTCCCATCGGAACATAGTCGACACCATCTTCCAGTCTGTATGCCGGAGTCTTTCTGTCATCGATAGGAGGACGGAAACAACTCTCGACATAGCCGCCGTAAATGAAGTAGCCGAGAATTAAGATTGCAAGACACACAAAAAAGCTAATCATTACATAAACCCCCTTCTGCGAATTTACTTCGCGTTTCTTACCTCTTATTATAGTCCCTTTGTCACACAAATGCTACAATATTTTAAAACTTTCTGAAAAAAACTGTCCTTGAGAATGTACTTAATTAGGAATAGTTTTCTATAAAAAGAAATAAATAAAACCGCGGAAAACAACATTTTCCGCGGTTTTATCTTTTTTCGTCATTATTTAATCAATGTCCACTTGCTGCATACCTTGAGTCCTGATTCTTCCGGGACAAGGCCAGTAAGGGTAACAATGTCGAATAGATTACGGTCCTTGATTACAAACTGAGCTGCTTTGCTCTTTTTGATGACATCTGTAAAGTCAACCGTCAGCGTATTGTCACTGTAAGTGCAGACAATGTCATCCTTGCTGATGGTCTTCATATTGAAGACCGCATTGACAAGACTCATGATGAGGCGCGAGCCAAGAAGCTTTACGACAAGCTCACCAATCTTGTTCTCACTGACCGCAAAATCATGGATGCGGAAGCGCCCATAAGAAGCACTGCTCGTAAGGGCAAACGCTTCAATTCCTGCATCGATGGTGATGGTGCCATATTTTCCATGTTCCACGACAAGTTCCAAGAGTCCATCCTTGGCATAGTGGCAGCCGCCGAACCTAAACTCACTGTCCTTCATGGCTTCGCGGATCCCTTTTTCGAGATCTTCATAAGGAACAACAAGGGTCCCAGACCGCAGTTCATCCCAGGTCTGGGCCTCAATCCAGCGCAGGGCCATTTCCTTATAAGGCTGAAGGGCGAGACGGGCCTGCTCTGCTACATCACTTGCCGCATCCATTGCGGAGGCAAGCTTGCCTTTCGGTCCTTCCTTGCTGGACCGGATATCTTCCACCGCAGCCGTAACCTTATCCGTGGCCGTATCGGCAGCATTCTTGATTTTATCAAAAAGCGGACCTGCTTTTTCCTTCATCATATCCTTTGTTTCATCTCCTAAGGGAAGGTTCCTTGTCGGATCTTCCTTAAATTCCTTAAAACGCGCTATCCCTTCCTTGCGAGCGGCTTCAAAGATTTCCTTGATTCGGTCCATATCCTTGGGCTGGCCCGCCTTCAGCCAGGCATCAGCCGCCTTCCCTACACCATAGGTGATAGCAACAGCCATGGGTACCTGAAGCGGTGGGAATGGAATGAGGGTAAAGAGGGTCTGTCCCACAAAAGAAGCACCCAAAGAGCCAATGAGACCGGCAATGGCACCCGTTTCAAGTTCCACACCATACAGATCGCTTAATCTCGTAATCATATAGACTTCATTGGCCATAAGGGCAAGGGAGCCCAAGAAAGGGGTCATGACAATGACGCTGGCCCTTGCAGCACCCCAGCGGCAGATATATTCTGCTTCCTTTTCATAATCCACGGGCTGCTCGGTTTCAATAAGTTCTCCCTTGACGGCCTCCTTTTCCCTTTCTTCCAAGGGGCGGACATCGGTTTCCACCAGATCTTCCTGATCGACAGGGTCTTGGTGAGCCATCTGGTTCTTATCTTCCATCATTAAAAATCCCTCCTGACTGCTTTGCCAAGGAACTGCAGCTAAAAATGAACTTCCAAAGGCAAAAAATGGTCTTTTTATCATTATACCATATCAGTAAGGAAAAAATGTGACAAATAGGGACCTCTTCAAGACAGGCAGGCAAGCATTCCCACTATCCAGACACGACTGGATCTGCTGCCTATTCTTTTGTCAAGACCAATTTGGCAAAAAATCCATGCAGTCCAAAAAGATGAACACGCTTCCTATCTTTTTATTTTTAACGAACATATTTTTGATTTAGCTATTGAAAAACGAAATTTATCATGATATCATACAAACAAATAAACAGTAGTTCAGTTTTATGATGTATGAACGTGAGGTGGAATCATGATGATGAAACAGATGATTGGATCATTATTCGTGCTTTTGATTGGTTTTTTTCCCTTTGGAATCCTGCAGATGAACGCCGCTCCGTCTGCCTTTCTTCATAAACAGCAGGTCACCGTCTACACGGGTGACAGCCTTTGGTCCATCGCAAGCCGCCATACAGAAGACGGCGAAGATGTGCGAAACGTCATTGAACGGATCATTGATGCCAACAAGCTGGACCGCAAAGCAGCCCTTCAGCCAGGTCAGAAATTGATCATCCCTGTCCGGGGGGATAAAGACCAGAAACTGGCTTCAAACCAATAAAAAAGGCGGTCAAGAAAGGAGAAGATCCTTTTTTGGCCGCCTTTTTACGTTCTTTCCAGCTAAATGAATTATGGAACCGCCTCATCCATGATGGGGCCTTCATCTTTCTGCAGCAGACTTTCCTTGATACAAAAAGACAAAGAGACCCCCCAGCGATACACATATATAAAAACACGTAACGCCATCCGATGATGACTGGTTTATTCCTGAAGGCTTGGATCGCGGCGCTCTTCCACAGGTTTTTCAAAACGTTCCTTGACAAAGTCTGTCGCTAGCATCTTGACGTCATCAAGGGTTGCCACACCATGAGTCAGGTTCTTTTCAAGGAATGGCAAGACGCGCTTAATCTGTTCTTCCGTATCAATAATGGTAATGATTACAGGAAGATTGATAGCCTCCGAAACACTGATGAGAAGCCGCCGTTCCCTTCCGCGGACACGGCTTCCGTAGCCTTGGAGGCCGCGGAACACCGTGCAGCCAGCAAGTTTGAGTTTAGCTGCCTTTTCCAGCATGACTTTGTAGAATGGACGATCTCCACAGAAAAAGTCCTCTCCTACAAAAATTGTCAGTTTTTTTAATTCCAGAAATTCAGTTGCCATATTTGTCCCTCCAGCTCCTATGAAATACCCATACAAATAACCCACAACTGCCTTTATTTATCAATTCTATTGTAACAGAATTTGGACGGTCATGCAAAAGAAACGGCAGATAGCGGATCTTTCAGGACAACTTGGTCTTATCGCTTTGTTTCTTTTCTAACGCTTCAAGGGCCTTTTCCCGGCGTCGTTTCCGGAAGTAAACAGAGCCTAAGCCACCTAAGATCCCAATCAGGACAATCCAGCCTGCCGCTTTCATGGGATTGAGATAGGTCACGGAGGCATCAAGATCGGAATCCTCTCCCAAGGGCAGACGCCACATAAGGACCCGGCCATCCTCACTGACGCTCGTTGCATTGGCACTGTCGACGCGGGTCGGCAGCTTCAGGATGAAGCGCAGGTCAAACTGACCCATGATGCTGCGCAGGATCCCCGCCGTACGGGGATCTTTCATCGCCTCACGGGGGCTGAGCTGGACGGTCTTATGAACGCTCACCGTATCAAAAAGAAGCCCTCCATGATAGGTCACAACAGGCGCATGCCGTTCTGCTGGAAGGGCGGGACGCAGGGCCTTATCTTCGGACCCCGATCCAGCAGCCCCGTTATTTTTCACGGCATACTGGGCCGCATGGGACCAAGTTTCAAAGTCATAGGTCCGCAGCAGCTTGGATTCTTTGATGTCCGAAAGCTGGTTGTAATGACGATGGGCGACAAAGCCCTTATATTCACCTTCATCGACTTTTTGGACCGTATAGCCATCTTTTTTGAAGTCCTCTTCAAAAGAGGCTGCCGCAAGAGTGGAAAAGTTGCTGCGCTCTGCAATTGCTAACTGGGAGCAGAAAAACGAACGTAAAGCTGAAAGTGGCGAGCTGTTCGTAACCAAGATTTTTGTTGATGGTGGTGCTACACTCAAAAGAATGAGACCGGCTCCGCGGGGTAGAGGTTACAGAATTCGTAAACGTTCAAACCACGTAACGTTGTTCGTTGGTTCTAAAAGTAATAACGAAGATCAAAATTAAGGTAAATGGGACAAAAAGTTAATCCAATAAGCAACCGTTTAGGAATTATCAGAGGATGGGATTCCAATTGGTATGGTGGAAAGAATTACGGCGATTCTCTGCTGGAAGATAGCAAGATTCGTAAATATTTGAACGCTCGTCTGGCAAAGGCTAGTGTGTCAAGAATTGTAATTGAACGTACACTGAAACTCGTGACTATTACCGTTTGTACTGCACGTCCGGGTATCATTATCGGCAAAGGTGGCCAAGAAGTTGACAAGTTGAAAGAGGAGTTGAAGAAGGTTACTGATAAGGATATTCAGATTAATATCTTCGAAGTTAAGAGACCAGAGTTGGATGCTGTTATCGTGGCTAACAACATTGCCCGTCAGGTTGAAGGCAAAATAGCCTACCGTCGTGCCATCAAGATGGCTATTGCCAATACAATGCGTATGGGTGCGGAAGGTATCAAGATTCAGATTTCAGGACGTTTGAATGGTGCAGAAATGGCCCGTTCTGAAATGTATAAGGAAGGAAGAACTCCGTTGCACACTTTCAGAGCAGATATCGACTATTGTCATGCAGAAGCATTGACTAAGGTTGGTCTTCTCGGCATTAAAGTTTGGATTTGTAGAGGTGAAGTTTATGGTAAGAAGGAGTTGGCTCCGAACTTTACGCAAAGCAAGGAAAGTGGTCGTGGAAGCAATAGCGGAAACAATGGCGGAAAGAACTTCAAAAGAAAGAAAAATAATCGCTAACGAATTTGATTTTTAGGAATTATGTTACAACCGAAAAAAACAAAATTCAGAAGACAACAAAAAGGCCGTCAAAAGGGTAATGCCCAAAGAGGAAACCAGTTGGCTTTCGGATCTTTTGGTATTAAGGCCTTGGAAACGAAATGGATTACAGGCCGTCAGATTGAAGCTGCGCGTATTGCAGTGACAAGATATATGCAACGTCAAGGACAGATTTGGATTCGTATTTTCCCCGACAAACCTATCACCAGAAAGCCTGCTGATGTGCGTATGGGTAAGGGTAAGGGTGCGCCGGAAGGATTCGTAGCGCCTGTTACACCGGGTAGAATTATTATCGAAGCCGAAGGAGTATCTTATGAAATCGCTAAAGAAGCTTTGCGCTTGGCTGCACAGAAGCTTCCTATCACAACTAAGTTTGTGGTTAGACGTGATTATGATATTCAAAATCAAAATGCGTAAGAAGTATGAAAACAGCAGAAATTAAAGAGATGCCTACCAGTGACTTGGTAGAAAGAGTTGAAGCAGAAGTAGCTAATTACAACCAAGTGATTTTAAATCATTCTATTTCTCCTTTGGATAATCCTGCTCAGATCAAACAATTACGCAGGACTATTGCGCGTATGAAGACTGAATTACGCCAAAGAGAACTTAACAATAAATGATGAGCTTGATGGAAGCAAGAAATTTAAGAAAAGAAAGAACTGGGGTTGTGCTGAGCAACAAGATGGATAAGACCATTACAGTAGCAGCTAAGTTTAAGGAGAAACACCCCATATATGGTAAGTTCGTTAGCAAGACGAAGAAGTACCATGCTCATGATGAAAAGAATGAGTGCAATATCGGCGATACTGTACACATCATGGAAACTCGTCCTTTGAGCAAGACTAAGAGATGGAGATTGGTAGAAATAATTGAAAGAGCTAAGTAATTATGATACAAGTAGAATCCAGACTTACAGTATGTGATAATAGTGGGGCAAAAGAGGCTCTCTGTATCCGCGTTTTGGGTGGTACAGGTCGTCGCTATGCTTCAGTAGGGGACGTGATTGTCGTTTCTGTTAAGAGCGTTATCCCTTCAAGTGATATTAAAAAAGGTGCAGTGTCTAAAGCTTTGATCGTACGTACTAAGAAAGAAATCCGTCGTGCTGATGGCTCTTACATACGTTTTGATGATAATGCTTGCGTGTTGTTGAACAATGCAGGTGAAATTAGAGGTAGTCGTATTTTCGGTCCGGTAGCTCGTGAACTTCGTGCTACTAACATGAAAGTTGTGTCACTCGCTCCTGAAGTACTTTAATATTGTAAAAGATTTGAGTAATGAGTAAATTACATATTAAAAAAGGCGATACAGTTTATGTAAACTCCGGTGAAGACAAGGGTAAGACTGGTCGTGTATTGAAGGTTCTTGTTGATAAAAACCGCGCAATCGTTGAAGGTATCAACATGGTGTCTAAGAGCACAAAACCGAATGCTAAGAACCCGCAAGGTGGTATTGTGAAGCAAGAAGCTTCTATCCACTTGTCAAACTTGAACCCCGTTGATCCAAAGACTGGCAAAGCAACGCGTGTTGGTAGAAAAGTAAGTGCTGAAGGCACTTTAGTGCGTTATTCTAAAAAATCAGGAGAGGAGATTAAGTAATGAGTAATACTGCTAGCCTTAAGAAAGAATATGCAGAGCGTATTGCGCCTGCATTGAAATCACAGTTCCAGTATTCTTCTTCTATGCAGATACCCGTACTTAAGAAGATTGTTATCAATCAGGGTCTGGGTATGGCTGTTGCCGACAAGAAGATTATTGAAGTGGCAATTAATGAAATGACTACTATCACTGGCCAGAAAGCCGTGGCAACCATTTCTCGTAAGGATATTGCAAACTTTAAGTTGCGTAAGAAAATGCCGATTGGCGTTATGGTAACTCTGCGTCGTGAGAGAATGTACGAATTCCTTGAAAAGTTGGTTCGTGTAGCTCTGCCTCGTATCCGCGACTTCAAGGGTATTGAAAGTAAGTTCGATGGTAAGGGTAACTATACCCTTGGTATTCAGGAACAAATCATTTTCCCTGAAATTAATATCGATAGTATTACTAGAATTCTCGGAATGAATATTACCTTTGTAACCTCTGCGCAAACAGATGAAGAAGGGTATGCCTTGTTGAAAGAATTCGGTTTACCGTTTAAAAACGCTAAAAAAGATTGATAATATGGCAAAGGAATCAATGAAAGCACGCGAAGTAAAGCGTGCTAAATTAGTAGCCAGATATGCCGAGAAAAGAGCTGCGTTGAAGCAAATCGTTAGAACCGGTGATCCTGCTGAAGCTTTTGAAGCTGCACAGAAATTGCAGGATTTGCCTAAAAATTCTAACCCGATTCGCATGCACAACCGTTGCAAGCTGACAGGTCGTCCCAAAGGATATATCCGTCAGTTTGGCATCTCCAGAATCCAGTTCCGTGAGATGGCTTCTAACGGTCTTATTCCCGGTGTAAAGAAAGCAAGCTGGTAATTATTGTTTTTAAATATTGTCAGGGTAGGCCTGATTAATTTAATTTATTTTTTATATGACTGATCCAATAGCAGATTATTTGACGAGGTTGCGGAACGCTATTCAAGCGAAGCACAGAGTTGTGGAAGTTCCGGCTTCTAATTTGAAAAAAGAAATCACTAAGATTCTTTTTGAAAAGGGCTACATTCTTAATTATAAGTTTGTAGAAGATGGTCCTCAAGGTACAATCAAAGTTGCCTTGAAGTATGATCCGGTAAACAAGGTTAACGCAATCAAGAAGCTGGAGAGAATCTCTTCTCCGGGTTTGCGTCAATATACCGGTTATAAAGACATGCCGCGTGTTATTAATGGTTTGGGTATTGCTATAATATCTACTTCCAAGGGTGTAATGACCAACAAAGAAGCCGCTGAACTGAAGATTGGTGGTGAAGTTTTGTGTTATGTATATTAATAGGAGGAATTAGCAATGTCAAGAATAGGAAAATTACCCATTAGTATTCCCGCTGGAGTAACAGTTACTCTGAAAGATGACGTGGTTACCGTTAAGGGACCCAAAGGCGAAATGAGCCAATATGTAAATCCTGCTATCAATGTTACCATCGAAGACGGTCATGTTGTTTTGGCTGAGAATGAAAATGCAATGCTGGATAACCCCAAGCAAAAGCATGCATTCCATGGATTATACCGTTCATTGGTGCACAACATGGTTGTTGGTGTATCAGAAGGATATAAGAAAGAATTGGAACTTGTCGGTGTAGGTTACCGTGCCTCTAACCAGGGAAATATCATTGAACTGGCTTTAGGTTATACTCACAGTATCTTTATACAGTTGCCTCCTGAAGTTAAAGTTGAGACTAAGTCTGAAAGAAACAAGAATCCTTTGATTATATTGGAATCTTGCGACAAGCAGTTACTTGGTCAAGTTTGCTCTAAAATACGTTCTTTCCGTAAGCCTGAACCGTATAAGGGTAAGGGTATTAAGTTTGTTGGCGAAGAAATTCGTAGAAAGTCTGGTAAATCAGCTGGTGCTAAATAATCATTTAAATTGATATTATTATGACAACAAAAATAGAAAGACGAATTAAGATCAAATATAGAGTACGCAACAAAATTTCAGGTACTACTGAATGCCCGCGTATGAGTGTATTTAGAAGTAACAAGCAAATCTATGTTCAGATTATCGATGACTTGTCCGGTAAGACATTGGCTGCCGCTTCTTCGTTGGGTATGACTGAAAAAATGCCTAAGAAGGAACAAGCTGCTAAAGTAGGTGAACTGATTGCGAAAAAAGCTCAGGAAGCAGGTATTACTACTGTTGTTTTCGACCGTAATGGTTACTTGTATCATGGGAGAGTAAAAGAGGTGGCTGATGCTGCCCGTAACGGTGGACTTAAATTTTAATCATTATGGCAGGACTTAATAATAGAGTTAAGATTACAAACGATATAGAGCTGAAAGACAGATTGGTTGCTATTAATCGTGTAACCAAAGTAACCAAAGGTGGTAGAACTTTTAGTTTCTCTGCTATTGTGGTAGTAGGAAACGAAGAAGGCATCATCGGTTGGGGCCTTGGTAAAGCTGGTGAAGTAACCGCTGCTATTGCCAAAGGTGTTGAATCTGCAAAGAAAAACCTGACAAGAGTGCCTGTACTGAAAGGTACAGTTCCTCACGAACAGTCTGCAAAGTTCGGTGGCGCTGAAGTATTTATTAAACCGGCTTCTCACGGTACTGGTGTTGTTGCTGGCGGTGCAATGCGTGCCGTATTGGAAAGTGTTGGTGTAACAGACGTTTTGGCTAAGTCAAAAGGTTCTTCCAACCCGCACAACTTGGTAAAGGCTACTATCTTGGCATTGAGTGAAATGCGCGATGCTCGTATGGTTGCCCAGAACAGAGGAGTTAGTATGGAAAAAGTATTTAGAGGATAAGGAGGAAGAATATGTCGACTATAAAGATTAAACAAGTTAAAAGTAGAATTGGTGCTCCTGCTGATCAGAAGAGAACTCTCGATGCACTGGGACTTCATAAGTTGAATCGTGTGGTTGAACACGAATGCACTCCTTCAATTCTTGGAATGGTGGATAAGGTTAAACACTTGGTTACCATTGTTAAGTAATTATTTGTTGAATATAAAACGAATTACAATATGAACTTAAGTAATTTAAAACCTGCAGAGGGATCTACTAAAACAAGAAAGAGAATTGGACGTGGTCCGGGTTCTGGCTTGGGAGGTACTTCTACTAGAGGTCATAAAGGAGCTAAATCAAGATCTGGATACTCTAAGAAAATCGGTTTTGAAGGTGGTCAGATGCCTCTTCAACGTCGTGTACCTAAGTTTGGCTTTAAAAATATCAATCGTGTAGAGTATAAGGCTATCAACTTGGATACAATTCAGAAATTGGCTGAAGCAAAGAACTTGCAGACTGTAGGTATCAGTGACTTCATTGCTGCTGGTTTCATTTCTGCAAGCCAGTTGGTAAAAGTATTAGGTAACGGAACTTTGACTGCTAAGTTGGATGTACAAGCACATGCATTTTCTAAGACTGCTGTTGCTGCCATCGAAGCTGCTGGTGGACAAGTAGTAAAACTCTAATTCAATGAGAAAAGCTATTGAAACATTAAAGAATATATGGAAAATTGAGGATCTGAGACAACGGATCCTCATTACCATATTGTTTGTGGCAATCTACCGTTTTGGTTCGTATGTCGTTTTGCCGGGTATCAATCCGTCAATGCTGACACAATTGCATCAACAGACAAGCGAAGGTCTTTTAGCCTTGTTAAATATGTTTTCCGGAGGAGCATTTTCCAATGCCTCTATTTTTGCATTGGGTATCATGCCGTACATCTCTGCCTCCATTGTGATTCAGTTGCTGGGTATTGCGGTTCCGTATTTCCAGAAATTGCAGCGCGAAGGTGAGAGTGGTAGAAGAAAAATGAATCAATATACTCGTTATCTGACGATTCTTATTCTTTTGGTTCAGGCTCCTTCTTATTTGCTCAATCTTAAGATGCAGGCTGGTCCTTCTTTAAATGCTTCATTAGATTGGACTCTGTTTATGTTTACTTCTACCATTATTTTAGCGGCTGGAAGTATGTTTATTTTGTGGCTTGGTGAGAGAATTACGGATAAGGGTATCGGTAATGGTATTTCGCTGATTATCATGATTGGTATCATCGCCCGTCTGCCACAGTCCTTATTCCAGGAATTGATTTCCCGTATGACGGACAAGACTGGTGGTCTGGTAATGTTCTTGATTGAGCTTGTTGTTCTGCTGGTTGTTATTGCATTCGCTATTCTTTTGGTGCAGGGAACTAGAAAGATTCCTGTACAATATGCGAAGAAGATCGTGGGTAACAAGCAATATGGCGGTGCTAGACAGTATATTCCTTTGAAGGTGAATGCTGCTAACGTGATGCCTATCATTTTTGCTCAGGCTATCATGTTTATTCCTATCACTCTTGTTGGGTTCTCAAATGTAAATGATGCAAGTGGTTTCGTACGTGCATTGACTGATCATACAAGCTTTTGGTATAATTTGATTTTTGCAGTGTTGATTATATTGTTTACGTATTTCTATACTGCAATTACTATTAACCCGACTCAGATGGCTGAAGATATGAAGAGAAACAATGGTTTTATTCCGGGTATCAAGCCAGGAAAGCAAACTGCTGAGTATATTGACGTGATTATGTCGCGTATTACTTTGCCTGGTTCTTTCTTCTTGGCCTTGGTTGCCATTATGCCTGCGTTTGCCGGTATATTCGGTGTGAAAGCTGAGTTTGCTCAATTCTTTGGCGGTACATCTTTGTTAATCCTTGTGGGTGTGGTGCTTGATACTCTCCAGCAGGTAGAAAGTCATTTGTTGATGAGACACTATGACGGTTTGCTGAAATCCGGACGTATTAAAGGCCGCAGTGGTAATGTAGCTGCATATTAATCTTTTTTGAAGAATGATATTTCTTAAAACAGAAGATGAAATAGAGCTGCTCCGCAAGAGTAATTTGCTTGTTGGAAAGACGTTGGCTGAGATAGCTAAGGTTATAAAGCCCGGAGTGACAACAAAAGAGCTGGATAGGGTGGCGGAAGAGTTCATCAGAGACAATGGTGCTGTTCCAACCTTTAAAGGTTTTCCTAATCAATATGGCGATCCGTTTCCAGCTTCTATTTGCACATCTGTAAATGACCAGGTGGTACATGGTATTCCGGGAGATGATGTGGTACTGAAAGATGGTGATATCGTGTCTGTTGATTGTGGTACTTACATGAATGGCTTTTGTGGCGACTCAGCCTATACGTTTTGTGTAGGTGAAGTTGACGAAGAAGTCCGCAAATTACTGAAGGTTACTAAAGAAGCATTGTACATAGGGATACAGAATGCCGTTCACGGCAAGCGGTTGGGTGATATCGGTTATGCGATACAGCAGCACTGCGAATCTAATTCTTATGGTGTGGTGCGTGAGTTTGTGGGTCACGGAATAGGCAAGGAAATGCATGAAGATCCTCAGGTTCCCAATTACGGAAAGCGTGGTTATGGGACAATGCTGAAGAAAGGCTTGTGCATTGCCATTGAACCGATGATAACTTTAGGTAACCGACAAATACTCATGGAGCGTGATGGCTGGACGGTGAGGACAAAAGACCGCAAGTGTGCAGCTCATTTTGAACATACGATAGCAGTCGGCACTGGTGAAGCTGATATATTGTCATCATTCGAGTTCATTGAAGAAGTATTAGGAGATAAAGCAATTTAAGAAATTAATATGGCAAAGCAATCTGCAATAGAACAAGATGGAGTTATAGTTGAAGCATTG
>ENA-OOZX01000598-OOZX01000598.1-human-gut-metagenome-genome-assembly--contig:-NODE-598-length-30579-cov-3.933757_pt1 | contig 30579 bp, 28 predicted proteins | sample MGYA00241048_ERZ501412 | MGnify/ENA primary metagenome ERZ501412 (study PRJEB25962, sample SAMEA2042518) | human gut metagenome | biome: human gut; feature: human-associated habitat; material: faeces... | reverse complement strand
ATCTATTCATGCGACACGGCTGAACTGACCAACTTCTTCGCCGCTTTTTCCACAGGCGAACGTACACGTGCATTCCTGAAGGTACAGGACGGCTGCGACTACAAGTGCTCCTACTGTACGATACATTACGCCCGCGGAGCGAGCCGCAACATGCCCGTCGCCGACCTCGTGCAGGAAGCGGAGCGAATCGCCGCTTCGGGTCGAAAGGAAATCGTGATAACGGGCATCAATACAGGCGATTTCGGACGGACTACCGGCGAGCGGTTCGCTGACCTGCTCACGGCGCTCGACCGGGTGGCGGGCATCGAACGCTACCGCATCTCTTCCATCGAGCCGAACCTTCTGACCGATGACATCATCGGCTTCTGCGCGGCGTCGGCCAAGTTCCAGCCCCATTTCCACATGCCGCTGCAAAGCGGTTCGGACCGTATTCTCGGCCTGATGCGCAGACGTTACCGGGCGGAAACTTTCCGCAACCGCATCGAAACGGTCCGCAGCAGCATGCCTGATGCCTTCATCGGCGTGGATGTCATCGTAGGTTTTCCGGGTGAGACGGACGAGGATTTCCGGCAGACTTACGACCTGCTCGAATCGCTCGCTCCTGCTTACCTGCATGTCTTTCCCTTCTCGGAACGCCCCGGCACGCCCGCGGCCGACATGCCCGGCCGGGTGCGCGACGACGTGAAAACCCTGCGGGCCGAGCGGCTCGGTGCACTCTGCTCGACACTTCACCGTCGTTTCTGCGAGGCATACGAGGGACGTTCGGCCGAGGTACTGTTCGAAGGACGCGGCAGTGGCGGCATGATGTACGGATACACCGGCAACTACATACGCTGCAAAGCCCCCTACGACCGAACGCGCGTGAACGAACTGTGTTCCGTACGGCTTGGCCGGCCCGACGCCGACGGAACGGTTCCGGTCTCACTGCCGGAACGATGACTCCCGCAATGCCGTACGGAAAAAGCCGTCGGCACGAATACTGTCCGCAAAACCGGCCGAACCGGAGTAACGTCCGGTATCCGTCTTCTTTTTCATCGAATTATATGTTATATTTGCCGTAAGAATCATCAACAACAACGCGTTGCCATGCGCAAGAAAATTTCGATAGGTTTCATCAGCCTCGCCCTCGTACTCCTGCTGGCGGGGGCTGTATCCGTCTATGAACTGCAAAGGCTTCGCAACCAGTCGGAAGAGATAGTGGCCCTCAATATGCGCAACACCGAACTGGCCGACCGTATGCTGACCGCCCTGCAGTCCCAGAACAGCGCGATATTGCGTATGATATTCTCGGATGCGACGACCCCCGACGCGGGATACGAACTCGGCCGGACGGCTTTTTACGATGCCTTGGAGGCCGCTTCGGTAACGGAAGAGGATATATCCGACCTGGCCGCAGTCCGGGTGGCCGACCGCGAATACCAAGAGGTCGTGACTGCCCATCTGGCAGACGACGGCACGGAAGACCTCGACTGGTTCCTCGCAACCTACATGCAGGCCTACTACCACCTCGACGAAACGCTCAAGGAGTACCTCACCTCTCCGGCCAACTCCATACCGGCCCGGGCGCAGATGCTCGAAAAAAGCGTCTACAAGACCATCACGCCCAGTATCCTGACGCTCATGATAGCCATCATCATCGTCCTGATGTTCTATTTTTTCGTGGACAGTTACTACGTGCGCCCGGTAATACGCATCCACAAATCACTGCATAACTACCTGTCGCACGGAATACCGTTCGCCCCGAAATTCGAGAGCAACGACGATGAAATAGAGGGACTCAAGGAGATGATAGACGAATTGGTGGAACGGAAAAAGACCGAACCGAAATGAGGACCGGACTGGTATTGAAATACATCGGTGCCGTACTGCTGCTCGATTCTGCCTTTATGCTCCTTTCGGCGGGCATTTCGTGGATAAACGGCATGGATAGCGGTTTCACGCCGCTGTTCCTCTCTTTTCTGCTGACAGCCATACTCGGTATGTTTCCCACCCTTTTCGTCCGCCGCAGAGAACAGATAAATGCCAAGGAGGGGTACTGCATCGTGACCGGTGCATGGCTGCTCTCCTGCTTCGTGGGCACTTTCCCCTACCTGCTCTACGGCGGGGAGTTCAACTTCGTCAATGCCTGGTTCGAGAGCGTATCGGGATTCACCACGACCGGTTCCACGATACTCACCGATGTGGAATCGCTGCCTAACGGACTGCTCTTCTGGCGTTCGGCGACGCATTGGATAGGCGGTATCGGCGTCGTCATGTTCGCACTCGCCATCCTGCCTTCGCTCGGCAAGACGAAGATGACGCTTTACAGCGTGGAGCTGTCCACACTGGCCAAGGACAATTATCGTTTTCAGACACGGAAAATCGTCTATATCCTGCTTTTCGTTTACGTGGGCATGACAGCCATGGCCACGGTGATGCTCCGCATCGCCGGAATGGACTGGTTCGATGCGGTGAACCATGCCTTTTCGGCCATCTCCACCGGCGGGTTCAGTACCAAAAATGCGAGCATCGCCTATTTCGACAACCTGTGGATTGAGCTGGTTATCGTCTTCTTTACCTTCGTTTCCGGTCTGCATTTCGGTTTGATATACTCCACCCTGACCGGAAGCAGGAACAACCTGTTCCGGTCCGAAGTGACGCGCTACTATTTTCTCTGTGCAGTGACCGGCGTCTTTCTCATTACACTCAGCCTTTGGCTTTCAGGCACATACGGCTCTTTTGCCACCGCCTTGCGGTACGGATTGTTTCAGGGAGTCACCGTACTGACCACTACCGGATTCGCAACCGCAGACACCAATCTGTGGACTCCGCTGGCCATGACCGTACTCTTCTTTTTCACATTGCAGTGCGCATGTGCCGGTTCAACGGCCGGAGGTATCAAATGCGACCGTATCCTGCTTTCGTTCAAGGTGCTGCGCAACCGTATCCGGCAGCAGCAACACCCCAACGCCGTGCTGCGCATCAAGCTCAACGGCGTGACGCAGGAGGAGTCCACGATAAATTTCGCCATGCTGTACATTGCCGTTTACTTCCTTTTCATTATCTTAGGGACACTGATAAATACCGCCTGCGGAGTCGATTTCATCACCTCGCTGACTGCCTCTGCCACCTGTATGGGGAATGTAGGGCCGGGATTCGGAGAGGTCGGTTCGATGGAGAGTTTTGCAGCAATGCCGGGAGTGATGAAGTTCTCGTCTACCGCACTCATGCTGTTCGGACGTCTGGAGATATTCGGACTTATTCAGTTGTTCATGATAAAGTGGTGGGTATAACCGCAAGGACTTTACAATTTGGGAAAGACTTATGGAACGGAGAGTACTGAAATATTTTCTTTTGCTGTCGCTTCTGGCTCCGTTGACGCTGGCGGCACAGCGACCGGCCAAAGGGCGGAAGACCGTTGTGCAGCAGCCGGCCCCGGTCAGTTACGACTCTCTTGCCATGCGCCGCAACGAACTGGCGGGAAAGGAAGCCCGTCTCAAGGAACGGCTGGATGAAGCACGGGAGCTTTTCTCGTCGGATTCACCGGGAAAAGAGGCGCTCGGTGCCAATATCGTGGAACTCGAACAGGCCCTGTTCGACGTAAGGGCAGACCTGGAAAGTCTATCGGAGACGATGGCCCGTATGGAACGCGAACAGGGCTTCCGGCTTCCGGTAATGCCTGCCGCCACTGCCGCTGCGGACAACGGGAAAACGATGCTGGTGGACAACGATTATTTCCGCGACAACCTTTCCGCAGCCGATTACAAGCAACTGCTCGCAGCACAGAAGAAAGAGAGCGAAGTGGCTGAGCTGATAGGAAAACTGCAGGAGAATTACGACCAGATGGCGCTTCTGCTTCCCGTCTATCATGTCGCAGTCAAAGGCCCACAGGCGGACAGTCTCCATGCACGGATAACGGCACTGGCGGCGGAGAACGAACGCCTGGCACCCGCTATCGGCGACCTCTGGCAAAGCGTCTTCGATACGAAGGTCTATGCCTATAATTATGTGCTCGACAAGAACGGCGAGAGCGATATCCTTGCGGTACAGGAGAAACAGATGAACAACATGCTCCTGCTGGAGGCGGAAATCGAAGGGGAGTATATGTATGAAGAGGTCGCACGGTATGCCCTGCAAAAACTGCTGATAGCCGGATACGAGATACGGATAGCCGACCGGGCCGGACTGACCGGGGCGGCGGATTCGCTCAACAGCCTCACCCCTCCCACCAGCCATATCGACGACTATTTCCTGCCCGTGCTCGACACCCGCGAACGCATGTTTTACGATTTTGCCGATGCCCAAATTGTGCGGCCTGCGAAATATGCGAATATCAACCAGGTACCGCAGGTAGAGATATTTCCACGCGGTTCGATGTACCGGATACTGTTAGGCGCCTATTCGAGACCGCAGCCCGTATCGGTCTTCAGGAATGTCTATCCGCTGTCGCAGGAGACGAAAGCCGACCGGAAGCACTACTATTATGCCGGAGGATATGCGACCTATGCCGAAGCGGAAGAGGCGGCGGCCCGGCTTAAACGGCAGGGATTCCGGAACCCGCGGGTGGTGGCATGGCACGACGGTCTGTACGACGCCGCGCCGGGTGCCGAGAGCGGAAGCGCTGTGACCGAACCGTCCACCAGGATACGCTACCGTGTAGAGATAGGCGGAGCCGGAGAGAGCCTGAGCCGCGTCGTCCGCGACGTCATATCAACACAGGCTGCCGGGAAAGAGGTTTCGCGCACGGCCGACCCGGAAACGGGCGAACCCCTGTTCGTGGTCGGTTCGTTCAACAACAAAACACTGGCCGAAGCGCTCGTACAGGATATCGACACCGTGGAACCGGGACTGACAATTCGGATAGTCGCCGTCCAGTAGCCCGAATCAATCGGATATTTTAAACAAAATACATCATGGCACTGGTAATCATTCTCATCATACTCGGCATATTTCTGCTCGGCGTGGAGGTATTCCTGCTCCCGGGCATTACGGTCGCAGGCATAGGCGCACTCATCTCTTGCGGGTTCGGCATCTATGAAGCGTTCGTGAAATACGGCAATGCCGGGGGATTCATTGCGCTGGCGGCCGTACTCGTATTGTCGGTCATCATGCTGGCAATGGGGCTGCGAGCAAAGACATGGAAGCGGCTTGCCCTGCACAACAACATAGACGGAGCCTCGCAGCCGTCGCCCGAAAAGGAGCATATCGCGGCTGGCGACCGGGGAACGACCGTCACACGGCTCGCCCCCGGCGGCAAAGTGATGCTGAACGGCAAAACTTACGAAGCCAAATCCATCGACGTCTACATCGACCCGCACAGGGAAGTGGAGGTCATCGGTTTCGACAACTTCACCGTCGTGGTAAAACCCCTCTCACGTTCCGCAGAAGAGGAGGCATAACGGAACGGTCGTTCCCGAACATCGACACGAACGGACAAAGACAAACCCAAATACCAAACAATGCTTATGGAAAATATCGGACTCATCATCGCGGTCGCCGTAGTTGTCATCGTACTACTTTGGCTGCTTTTCTATTTCGTCCCCGTCGGACTGTGGTTCAAGGCACTGCTGTCGGGTGTAAGGATATCGCTCCTGCAGCTTATACTGATGCGCTGGCGCAAGGTTCCCGCTACGCTGATAGTCAATGAGATGATAACCGGAACGAAAGCAGGGCTCCATCTGAATCCGAATGAACTCGAGGCGCATTATCTGGCGAAAGGCAATGTACCGAACGTCATCCAGGCACTCGTATCCGCACAGAAAGCCAACATCAATCTCGATTTCAAGATGGCATCCGCCATCGACCTGGCCGGCCGGAACGTATTCGAGGCGGTCCAGATGTCGGTCAATCCGAAAGTCATCAATACTCCGCCCGTGTCGGCCGTCGCCAAGAACGGTATCCAACTCATCGCCAAGGCGAGGGTTACGGTTCGTGCCAACATCAAGCAGCTTGTCGGAGGGGCCGGCGAGGAGACGGTGCTCGCCCGCGTCGGAGAGGGAATCGTCTCTTCGATAGGCTCCGCCGAATCGCATACGGTCGTACTCGAAAATCCCGATTACATCTCCCGCGTAGTGCTCGAAAAAGGCCTGGATGCGGGAACGGCATTCGAGATTCTCTCCATCGACATAGCGGATATCGACGTAGGGAAGAACATCGGTGCCGAACTTCAGATTGACCAGGCCAATGCCGACAAGAACATCGCACAGGCCAAAGCGGAGGAGAAACGCGCCATGGCAGTAGCGCATGAGCAGGAGAACAAGGCCAAAGCACAGGAAGCGCGGGCCAAAGTAATACTCGCCGAAGCGGAAATACCGCTTGCGATAGCCGAAGCGTTCCGGAGCGGGAACCTCGGCATCATGGACTATTACAGACTCCAGAACGTACAGGCCGATACGCAGATGCGCGAAAGCATAGCAAAGCCCGAGAAAAAATAGCAAATGCCATCCCCTTCGACAAGGGAATACCGCTGCGGCACGGTATTCCCTTGTCGTTACTTGTTCTCTGTCTTCCGGCCCGACCGTTCCGATGAAGGCTGAAGAGACCGATAACTGCCGCCTTTTCAGCGTTTTTGCAGCCGGACATGTTTCTGCTCTCCTCCCTGCAGTTTCCACTTAAAACTCAAAAGGATTATGGAGAGAGTAATCGTTTACAATGTCAGCCAGTATTCCGTGCTATCCGGAATTGACAGGCATCGCTCACACTCGGTATCGTATTTCTGGCCATCGGTCTCGTATTGATACCTGGCTCGGCCCTCACAGCGGCCGATACCGTCCTTTATGCCGTCCATAGGAATCGGTTACGGAAATTTCTCGTCTAACCGCAGATTGCAACAAGTCTTCGCCGGACAGTCTGTATCAAGCCGGCCGCCGCGGCATTCAGAACAACTTTCCCTGTATTTTCCGCAGACTCTCTGCGGTACGTTCTCGAATGGTATCCTCCGGCCGCGGATATCCCAGCATCATGGGAGAGTGAATATCGTGCATGCCGTACCTCTTCGCCGCCGCTGCCGCACCGTCCCTTACAGCGTAACAATACGTGCAACCGTGCGGGCAGCTTCCGTACATCCCGATATCGATACTCTCCGCACAGTTGCATACGCCGCGCTGGCCGCCATCTTTCCGGGCGGAGAGCGGATACCCCGTCAGCCGCTCCGCCAATTCCCTGTCTATACAACAACCGCTTCGGATGCCGAAACGCCGCAAATCCACTTTGGATGTACAGGTTTCGAGTAAGATGCCGTACTTCGCAGCCGTATCCCCGAAAGCAGCGGCCAGACGTTCCGTATCCTCCGGAGACGGAGCCCCTGCCCCAGCCTCATCCATGACCTTGCGAATATGGCGGTAAAAGTCGAGGAATCCTATCATACACCTCTCGGTATATCCCTTCAATCCGGCGGCCAACGCGGCGAAAGCCCCCGTATGGAACCGAATATCGTAAGCACCTCCCAGCAGTACCGGGTCGTAACGCCATATCACACGTTCCGGGCCTATCCGTTCCGCCAACCGCCGGAAAGTACCGAGCCTCGCTTCCAATGCCGGCAGGTTACGTTCCATATCCCGGCCGTATGGATTCAGCGTGAACTGGAAATAATACCGGTAATCTCTCAGCCGCTCCAATCCGTCCAGCATGGGAGCGGGATTCTTCGTCCAGAAAACGATGCAGTCCACCGTATCGGGAGTAAGGCCGACCCGGCTTACCGTACGCGGATTGAACGGATTGGGTACGAGTACGTACCCCTCCTTCAATCTGTTATAGAACCACGGCGCATAAAACGCCGGAATATCCGTTCTCCTGCTCGCACTTACTATCATGGTGCACAATGAACGTAAAAGGGCGCTGTCGAATTGTCCCTGCACCAGCTTTCCTGCAAACAGGGCCGTCCGGACAAAATCGTACCGGTCATGCGGGAAGCATTATCGAAAACCGGCTGCCCTTACCTATCTCGCTTTCGACGCTAATCGTTCCGCCGTGCGCCTCCACAAACTCCTTGGAGATGGCCAGGCCGAGACCGCTGCCCTGCACCTTTGTCCCGGGTACCCGGAAGTAACGCTCGAAAATGCTCTTGTGGTAGCGCGGGTCGATGCCGCGTCCGAAATCCTGAACGTATATTTCTACGGCCTTGTCGTGCTGCACGGCTCCCACGATGATGCGCGAACGTTCGGGCGAATGATGTATCGCATTGGAGAGCAGATTCGTAATGACCCATGCTATCTTCTCGCTGTCCACGAAAATCTTGGAAATCTTCTCCGGATAATCCACTTCCACGAAACAGCAGAACCTTTCGGCCAGTACCCGTGTGGATTTTATTGCGTAATCAATCAGTTCGATAGGCTTCGTAATCTTGGGATGCAGCTTCAGTTTGCCCGTTTCTATCTGCGTCATGTTGAGCAGTTCGCCCGTTATCTCCAGAAGCCGGTCGCTGCTGTCCTTGATGCTCTCCACCAGCTGCTTCTGTTCCCCGTTCAACGTACCGAGACGGTCGTCGTTCAACAGTTGCAGGCTCATCATGATGGATGATATGGGCGTTTTCATCTCGTGCGACACGGTGGATATGAAGTTGGTTTTCGCCGAGTCGAGTTCCTTATATCGTGTAATATTGTTCAGAATAATCAAATTGCCTATGAATTCACGTTCCGTTTTTCCGATAGGCGTGATATAGAGCGGCACGTTCTCCATCTGGAAATAACTTTCCTTATTGTCGGCATAGATTTTCAATGGCTCCCTGCTCTCGGGCTTCGCATCGCCGTAAAGTTCCCGGACGAGCCTGCGCAGCAAGTCGTTGGAAAGGGCGACATCGGTCGCGTTGCGTCCGACCACATCGTCCGTCAGATTGAGTACGGAGAGCGCCTCCCGGTTCATGAACAGGATGGTACGGTCGGGACCGAGCCCGACGATGGGTTCGTGCAACGAATTCACGATGGCCTCGATACGCTTCTTGGCCATCATCAAATCGTCCAGCGAGCTGCGCCGGTATTCGTCGAGCCGGGCCGCCATGTCGTTGAACGATTCAGCGACGGACTCGAATTCCCTATTGCCCGAAAAGTCGAGCCGCTGGTCGTAATTATGGTTGGCTATCTCCGTTATTCCTTTCTTCAATTCGTCTATCGGCCTCACGATTACCTTGGGAAACCACACGAGGAACACTCCGGCAATAACCGCACACAAGGCGGCAATCACTATCAGCCACCACATCACTTGGTCGGCCCGTTCCTCCACGCCCGCACTCTTTGCACGGATGGCCGCCATGTTGACCTCCATGATGCGCAGCAGGTCTTCGCGCACGAGTTGCAGTTCCTGTTCCGTGACGGAGTCGCTCAACGCCGCCACATGCCTTTCGAGGGAAGAGGTAATCTCCTTCTCATTGATTTCCGTAATATTCCGCTGCTGCATGGCGAGACTCTGCCGCAGGTCGTGCCGCGAAACAGAATCCTCCCCGATGTCGTTGAGCGAACGGAGCATGTCGGCCGCATACTCCAGCGACGCGTAATTGTCGGCGAGTATGGTTTTCGTAGCCTGCGAAAGCTGCCGGACATAACTGGTGGACAGCACGCCGAGCAACAGTATCATGGCGAACAGAACGCCGATTCCCAATGTAAGCCTCTTCTGTATCTTCATAGCCTACGATAAAATTAAAAGGTCTATATTCATGCGGGAAAGCCTTCCCGTCAGTTTCCAGAATCCGAGTATCCCTTTTACGGGTGAAAATTCGGGACGCGCGATGCAGACGAAACTCACCTTCTGTTCGCGGCATACCTCGAGAATGGTTTCCACCGGCCGGTTGGAATGTATCCTGCGTATCTCGCCGCCGAGTTCCGAAGCAAGATTCAGGTTGTTTATCAGATACCGCTGATTGGCGAGCGGTATCCGGTCCGCCGTCTCGCGGTCACTCTGTATGTAGAGTACGGAGAAGGGCGCATTGATGTGGGTCGCCATGCGGGCAGTCTTGCGTATCACCCGCCGGGAGCGTTTCTCGGACGAGTCGATGACGGCCAGTAACCGGTCGCGGTGCGGTTTGTCACCCGCCGTGATTTCATTCTCCACCTTCTTCTCTACCCGCATGGCCACCTCCTTGAGAGCCAGTTCGCGCAATTGCAGAATGTTATCCTGCGTAAAGAAATTATTGAGCGCGGCGTTTATCTTGTCGGGTTTGTATATCTTACCGGCTTTCAGCCGATTGATAAGCTCCTCGGCGGTCAGGTCGATATTCACCACTTCATCCGCCATGGCCAGTACGCTGTCGGGAATACGCTCCCGTATCTCTACGCCCGTAATTTCCTGCACGGATTCGTTCAGTCCCTCGATGTGCTGGATATTCACCGCCGAGATAACGCTGATACCCGCTTCGAGTATCTGCATCACATCCTGCCACCGTTTCGGATTGCCGCTCCCCTCGATGTTGGTGTGCGCCAGTTCGTCCACGATGACGATTTCGGGATGGAGATTGATGATGGCCTGCGTATCCATTTCCTCCAGCTCCTTCCCCTTGTAAAACAGTTTGCGTAAAGGCACGACCGGAAGCCCTTCTCGAAGGGCTTCCGTATCGGGCCTGCCGTGCGTTTCGATGTATCCGATTCGCACGTCCACACCGGCTTCAAGCAGTTGATGGGCCTCCTGGAGCATACGGTATGTCTTGCCCACACCGGCACTCATACCAATGTAAATCTTGAACTTTCCCCGGTGCGAACGCCGTATGAGTTCCAGAAAACGCTGTACACTGTCTTGTTTATCCATCTCCGTTACATCCTCAGGGATATGCCTCCCACAAAATTAACATCTTCCAGGGCAGGATTCCAACTGAGCGAGGTAAAAAGTCCCAACTGGAGCGAACCGGCCACCGTCCAGCTTTTTCCAGCATTCAGGAAAACATTCTGGACGTAAAAATCCCTGTCGATACCATAGGTGCCGTAAGCGTTCCAGGGAACGATGCCGATGCCGGCCTTCATATCAACCCCCTTGACAGCAAACGGATAGGAGAGCTCCACGTAAGTCGCATAGGCGCGGTTACCTTTGGAGTTCACGTCCGCTGCGCCGAACAGTACCGTATTCCATGCAAGCGTAAGAGGGACTTTTTGCGAAATGCACCAGCTTACTCCAAGTTCCACCCGATGGGGCGAATCGGCACCGAAGTGGAAATAGTGACGGCCGATAGTGTTTCGGTCTGCCGCACTCCCCTCCCAATAGAGGTCGGCTAACGAAACGGTCACGGGACCGAGTGCATAGGCGAGCGTGAGGTCCATCTCCTTGTAACTCGTCGAAGCGAAATCCACCGAGCCCCATGCAGTCGCCGAGAAGTTGCCTGCCGACAGCACCAGTGTCGGCTGGATGCTGGGCCCCGCTTCCCAGACACCGCGCCAGATATATCCGCTCACTACATCGGCACCTCCGCCGAAACGTACTCCGCGTTCGTTCTCCTGAGCACACACATCTATGGAGAAGAGTACTACGAATACGGCCACCATGGCCCATATCCACCTTTTCATTACCTTATTTACTTTCATAGCTTTCAAAAATCCATTTATCGTTTTCTGTTTCATTTTCCATCCGTAGCCGTCCGCTTTCCGCAGGAAGGCAGCATAACCGACGGACCGTCCGTCCCCCTCAGCGGAAATTCCTCCGCTGTACGGACGGCCGCCGGCATCTGCCTGCCGCATATGCGGCGACTAACGGAAAAACATTGTTCAAAGGTCGCTTCCTGATTCATTTATGTTCGAGCGTAACGTTGGGCTGCAACTTTTCGAGGGCAATATTGAGTCTGAGCACATTCACTTTCTCGGTACCGAACAGGCCCAGCCACGGACGCTGCGTCAGCGAATCAACCAGACTGCGTACGACCCCCTCGTCCAGTCCGCGGGCCTGTGCCACACGGCGAACTTGTACCTCCGCGCCTCGGGGCGATATGTCCGGGTCAAGTCCCGAACCGCTCGCCGTAACCATCTCGGAGGGTACCTCCTCCCGCGAAAGGTAGGGATGCGCGGCGAGGAAATCCTCCACACGCTGCTCCACCTCGGCCAGATATTCTTCGTTCGTCGTACCCTTGTTGCTGCCGCCCGAACCGGAACCGTTGTAATCCACGGCCGAAGGACGCCCCCAAAAGTAACGCACGTCGGTGAACTGCTGTCCCACGTTGGCCGCACCGACCACCCGTCCGTCGAAAGTCACCGTCGGGGCTTCGCCGTCGTTGGGCGATGCCACGGCTGCCGTCAGACGCAGTATCAGGACATAACCGACCGTTAGCAAGACACACATCGCAAGGGTTATCTTTATGGAAATCCACAAATTTTTCATCTCTTATCCTAATTTAAAAAAACACACTTACTATCATGTCAATCAGCTTAATGCCGATGAACGGGGCTATCAGACCGCCGAGACCGTAGATGAACAGGTTCCGACGCAGCAGAGCCGAAGCACCGATGGGCTTGTAGGCCACACCGCGAAGTGCCAGCGGAATGAGCAGCGGAATGATGACGGCATTGAAGATGATAGCCGACAGGATTGCGCTTTCGGGCGAATGCAGGTGCATGATGTTGAGAGCCTGCAACGAAGGAATGGAAGCTATGAATAGCGCGGGCACGATGGCGAAATACTTCGCGACGTCGTTGGCGATGGAGAACGTGGTCAGCGTCCCGCGTGTCATAAGCAACTGTTTACCGATTTCGACAATCTCTATCAGTTTGGTCGGGTCGTTGTCGAGGTCCACCATGTTGCCCGCCTCTTTGGCCGCCTGCGTACCGCTGTTCATCGCAACGCCCACATCGGCCTGTGCGAGAGCCGGAGCATCGTTCGTACCGTCGCCCATCATGGCCACCAGTTTGCCCCCGCGCTGCTCGCGCCGGATGTATTCGAGTTTGTCTTCCGGTTTGGCCTCGGCGATAAAATCGTCCACCCCTGCCTTTTCCGCTATATACTTTGCCGTAAGAGGGTTGTCGCCCGTTACCATCACCGTTTTGACACCCATCTTGCGCAGGCGCTCGAAACGTTCGCGGATACCGGTTTTGATGATATCCTGCAATTCGATGACTCCCATGACACGGTCGTTCTCGCAAACGACGAGCGGCGTACCGCCGTTTTCGGAAATCCGGCATACGGTCTTGTCGATAGTATCCGGATACTCGTTGCCTGCCTCGGTCACGATACGACGGATGGTTTCCGATGCACCCTTACGGATGCGAACGCCGTCCGGCATGTCCACGCCCGAACACTTCGTTTCGGCCGTAAAGTTCACCATACGGACTCCGACCAACTGCATCGGGTCTATCCGGACACCGTTGTCGGCTCCGAGTTCCACAATCGACTTGCCTTCGGGCGTCTGGTCGGCAATCGATGAAAGCACGCACAAGCGGACGAATTCCCCTGCATCAATTCCGTCGGCCGGGTAGAATCCGGTCGCCTTGCGGTTTCCTATCGTAATCGTCCCCGTCTTGTCGAGCAGGAGCGTATCGATGTCGCCGGCCGTTTCGACCGCCTTACCCGATTTGGTAATGACATTGGCACGCAGCGCACGGTCCATTCCCGCAATGCCGATGGAAGAGAGCAACCCGCCGATAGTAGTCGGTATGAGGCAGACGAACAGCGATATGAAAGCGGCCACCGTGATGTTGGCACCCACGTAATCCGCGAACGGTTTCAGCGTAGCGCAAACGATGATGAACACGATGGTAAAGCCGGCCAGCAGGATGGTGAGCGCGATTTCGTTCGGCGTCTTCTGACGCGAGGAACCTTCCACGAGGGCTATCATCCGGTCGAGGAAACTTTCCCCCGGGCGTGCCGTCACCTTTACCAGTATCCGGTCCGACAGCACCTTCGTACCGCCGGTCACGGAACTCTTGTCACCCCCGGCCTCGCGTATCACCGGTGCGGACTCGCCCGTAATGGCGCTTTCGTCTATGGAGGCCAATCCTTCGATGATTTCTCCATCGGCAGCGACCGTATCTCCGGCTACGCATTCGAAGACATCGCCCTGTTTTAACTCCGAGCTGCTGACGATACGGACCTGACCGTCAGCGGCGACGAGTTTGGCCGGCGTTTCCTCACGCGTCTTGCGGAGCGAATCGGCCTGCGCCTTGCCGCGTGCTTCGGCTATCGCTTCGGCGAAATTGGCGAAAAGTACCGTAAGAAACAGAACGACGAAGACAACAAAATTGTAGGCGAACGACCCCTGCGACCGGTCGCCGGTCACAGCTATGTACACGAGCAGGAGCAGCATGACGAAAGTCACCACCTCCACCGTGAACATGATGGGGCTCTTTATCATCTTCCGCGGGTCGAGCTTCACGAAAGAGGCGTGCAAGCTCTGGCGTAAAAGGGATTTGTCGAACAGTGAAATATTTCTGTTGCGTTTCATATTCGGTTGCTATTTAAAAAGTCAGATAATCGGCTATCGGCCCAAGTGCGAGTGCAGGGAAGAACGACAGGGCTGCCACGATGATGATGACGGCGAAGGTCATTACCGAGAAGGTCGCCGTATCGGTCTTGAGCGTACCTGCGCTTTCGGGAACGAACTTCTTGCCGGCCAGCAGCCCGGCTATCGCCACCTGTCCTACAATCGGGAAATAACGACCCATAATCAGGACAATGCCGGTCGTGATGTTCCAGAAAGGCGTATTGTCCGAAAGTCCTTCGAAACCGGAACCGTTGTTGGCGGCCGAAGAGGTATACTCGTACAGCATTTCGCTCAATCCGTGAAACGACGGGTTGTTCAGCCAACTCGACGCCAGTTCCGGATTTCTGGCGGCAAGCCACGACGCGAGGCCCGTACCGACGAGAATGAGGAACGGATGCATCAATACGACCATGGTGGCGATTTTCATTTCGCGGACCTCCACTTTCTTGCCGAGGAACTCCGGCGTACGCCCTACCATGAGGCCGCTGATGAATACGGCGATGATAAGGAAGGCATAGTAGTTCATAAAACCGACGCCTACGCCACCGAACCAGCAGTTTATCTGCATGTTCAGCATCTGGAGCATCCCGCTGAGAGGCGTTTGCGAATCGTGCATGGAATTGACCGAACCGTTCGAAGTGACGGTTGTGGTCATACCCCACATAGCCGAAGCGGCCGAACCGATTCTTATCTCCTTGCCCTCCATGGAACCGAGGTCCTGTGCGATACCCATTTCGTCTATCTGCGGACTTCCCGCCATCTCCTGCCATACGGATATGACGATGCCGCACGTATAGGCCGCCAGCATGACCGTGAAGATGCACGCGGCCAACTTACGGCGTTTCAGGTAGAAGCCCAGCGCGAACACCATCGCCATCGGGATGATAAGGATAGACCAGCATTCGAGCATGTTGGTGAAGGCATTCGGGTTCTCCAGCGGGTGCGAAGAGTTCACGCCGAAATAACCGCCGCCGTTCGTACCGAGCTGCTTGATGGGGACGATGGCTGCCGTCGGTCCCTGCGAAATCTCCTGCGTGGCGCCTTCCAGCGTCGTAAGCGTCTGCTTGCCGTCGAAGGACATGGGCGTACCGTTTATCACGAGCAGGATACCCACCAGCAGCGACAGAGGCATCAGGATACGGGTGACGCTGCGGGTCAGGTATACCCAGAAGTTCCCTATCGACTTGGTCGTCTTGGCTGCCATACCCTTGAATATCCCGGCCAAAGCTGCCATACCGCAGGCGGCCGTGATGAACTGGAACAGCATGATGACGAACAGTTGGGTAAAGTAGCTCAGACCGGTTTCCCCGCTGTAATGCTGGAGGTTGCAGTTGACCATGAACGATATGCACGTATTGAACGCCTGGTCGGGTGTCTGGCCCGGATTGCCGTCCGGATTCAGCGGCAACCATCCCTGGCAAACGAGCAGCACCATACCCCATATGAACCAGAACAGGTTCACGGTCAACAACGCTTTCAGGAACTGCTTCCAGTTCATCTCGCGTTCCGGGTCGATGCCGCAGACCTTATAGATAAAACGTTCTACGGGGGCCATGAAATCCATGATGTTCTTCTCCCCCTTGTACACCTTCGCAATGTGGCGTCCCAGCGGATAGCAGAGCACTACCAGGCACACCCATTGCAGTATGACGCCTAAAATCTCCGTATTCATTTATTTCTTCATTTTTGTGAGTAGACTATCAGAATTCTTCGGGTTTGACGAGTACGTACATCATGTACACGAACCCGACGACGCTCAGTATGAACAATGTGGTAAACATCTCTCAATCATATTTTTTCAAACCAATCCACACATTTGTAGAAAAACAGGTAGCACAACAGGCCGAGTGCGACCAAAAGCAAAAACATTACGAATCCATTCATCTCATTTCATTTTCCTTTTCGAGTTAGACAATTGTTTCACAAAGCCTGAAAATATGCGGCATATCATATACAGTATGATACACGACAATACGATTACAAATACAACATCCATTCATGCACCGTCCTTAACTTCCGACGCTTCCCCCTTAACCAAGTGGATGCCAAAAAACCCCAATACAAGATAATTAAATGATTATAAACCACTTGTAACCAATCAAACAAATACGAAAAAGAGAGGGAGTCTATCAAAATGATAGGCTCCCTCTCTCAATTTGAAAGGACACGGCCGTTCCTGCAGCTCAGGATTTCAGGCCCCAACTCTCCAGTTTACGGTACAACGTCGCCACGCCTATACCGAGCAGGCGGGCCGCTTCGCTCTTGTTGCCGCCCGTATACTCCAGTATCTTCACGATGTGGTTCCGTTCCACGTCCTCAAGCGTCATGGAACCGTCTGCGGCCACTCCCGCATCGTTACGGAATTCGGGCGGAAGCGTTCCCACAGAGAGCACATTGCTGTCGGCCATTATCATACTGCGCTCCACGGCATTGCGCAGTTCGCGCACATTACCCCGCCACGTATGGTTCTCCATGGCTTCGATATATCCCTTGTCGATATTTTCGATGCGTTTCCCCATCTTGGCCGAGAAAAGACCGGCAAAATAGCGGACATAATCGGCGATATCGCCCCGTCTTTGGTTGAGCGACGGGAGCTGTATCCGGAAAACGGAGAGGCGGAAAAAGAGGTCTTCCCGAAAGTTACCGGCTTTTATCTCCTTTTCCAGGTCTCGGTTAGTCGCTGCGATAATACGCAGGTCGGCCTTGGTGGGACGTGTCTCTCCTATCTTGATAAACTCACCGTTTTCAAGTACCCGAAGCAGTTTGGTCTGCAGTTCCAGCGGCATTTCGCCTATTTCATCGAGGAAAAGAGTCCCTCCGTCGGCCTCCTCCACAAGTCCTTTCTTGTCTTTGGTAGCCCCTGTGAAACTCCCCGCCCGGTGGCCGAACAGTTCGCTTTCCAGCAGCTCCTTGGAAAAGGCGGAACAGTTCACGGCAACGAACGCCTCGTGCGCCCGACGACTGGCATGGTGGATGGCCCGGGCGAACACCTCCTTTCCCGTACCCGTTTCACCGGTCAGCAGTACGGAGGTATCTGTCACCGCCACCTTCCGGGCGAGCTCTACCGCCTCCCGAAGTGCCGCCGAAGAGCCGATAACCCGGTCGAAGGAGTTCTCCTCGGAAAGTTTGTCCTCGAAACGGGCGAGTCGCCGCTGCATCTGGGCCTTTTCGGAGGCACGGCTGAGCAACGGCAGTATCTTGTTATTGTCGTCACCTTTGGTAATGTAATCAAAAGCTCCGTTCTTGATGGCCTGCACACCGTCGGGAATGTTGCCGTAAGCGGTCATCAGGATGACTTCCACCGCAGGTGCCGCCTCCTTGATTCTGCTCACGAGCTCCACGCCGCTGCCGTCCGGCAATTTGACATCGCAGAGCACCACATCCGGCTCGTGCTGCCGGAGCATCTTCATTCCCGAAGCGCAGTCCGCCGCCTCCGCGACTTCATATCCTTCGAGTCCGATAATACGCGAGAGTAGTCTGCGCAGTTGCATTTCGTCGTCTATGATAAGCACCTTTGCCATACGATACTTCATTCTTCCCCTTTTTCAATCCGCCGCTGCCTGGAAACATGCCGGACGGTTTCCGGCCGCCTTTACCAATCCGGGAACAAAACGGCAGGCTTTATGCATACGGGATACAAAAATAGGGCAAAAAATAATGTCAGTCTCCATGCGCTAAATCGAACGTTCAAAAAAAGAGATTGATTAACTTGCACTGAAATTCGACCGATACCATGAAAAAGAGAGAATTGAGCGAATCGGAACGGCATGTCATCATAGACAAGGGAACGGAGATGCCGTTCAGCGGCAAATACTGGAATAACCGGCAGCCCGGTACATACGTCTGCCGTCAATGCGGAACTCCGCTCTACCGGTCGGCAGACAAGTTCGATGCCGGATGCGGCTGGCCAAGTTTCGACGACGCGATACCGGGCGCGGTCATCCGCCGGCCCGATGCCGACGGCATCCGTACCGAAATCGTCTGTGCGGCCTGCGGAGGCCATCTCGGCCACGTCTTTACCGGCGAAAGATTCACCCCGAAGAACACCCGCCACTGCGTCAATTCCATATCGTTGGAATTCATTCCGGAGACACGGTCCGAAGCCACAAACGGCTACGAAACGGCTGTTTTCGCCGGAGGGTGTTTCTGGGGTGTGGAATACTACATGCAAAAGGCACCCGGCGTTATCTCCGTTGAATCGGGCTATACGGGCGGCAGCGTCCCGGCCCCCTCTTACGAAGAGGTATGCAGCGACCGCACGGGCCATGCTGAAGCGGTACGGGTCACCTTCGACCCGACGCAGACCACTTACGAAGCGCTCGCCCGCCTCTTTTTTGAGATACATGACCCGGAACAGGTCAATCGGCAGGGCCCGGACATCGGCAGGCAGTACCGCTCGGAAATCTTCTATAACAGCGAGGCACAGCACCGAACCGCGGAAAGGCTTATCGACGAGCTGGTGGCGAAAGGCTATGACATAGCCACCCGCCTTTCGCCCGCCGGTCCCTTCTGGAAAGCGGAAGATTACCACCAGAATTACTACGAACGGAAAGGGACGACACCCTACTGTCACAGATATACCCGCCGGTTCTGAAACCGATACATGATATCTCCGGCCTCTTTTCCGATAAAGGTGCGACAGAGAGGCCGGTCAGTCGTCGGCCCTGTCCCGTTCAGGGTATTCGGCCCGATTTCCGCCTGTAAAAATTGTTCGATACCCTGCTGGGAGTTATCTTTGCAGCCGATTTCGGCAATTCATTATGACAGGTCAGGCGAACGGCAGTACGACGGGAGGGGCACCCGTCATCTCCGGCAATACGGAATGGAACGGGATACCCATGCCCAAACGGTTATGGGCCATACTGGCCGTTACATTCGGCGTATCGCTCTCCGTCCTCGACGGAGCCATCGCCAACGTGGCGCTCCCGACGATAGGCAGCCTGCTGAACATTTCGCCGGCAAACTCCATCTGGATAGTAAACGCCTACCAGTTGGCTATCGTGGTATCGCTCCTCTCTTTCTCGGCTCTCGGCGACGTCATCGGCTACCGGAAAATATACATCGGCGGACTGCTGCTCTTCACCATTGCTTCGGCCGGGTGTGCGCTCTCCGACTCACTCGCCACGCTCGTGGCGGCACGGGTATGCCAGGGATTCGGTGCCGCAGCGGTCACCAGCGTGAATACCACACTCATACGCATCATCTATCCGCGTAACCACCTGGGACGTGGCATGGGGCTTAATGCCACGGTCGTGGCGGTCTCTTCCGTCGCGGGCCCGACGATAGCGGCGGGAATACTCGCCGTTGCCCCCTGGCAATGGCTCTTCGCAATCAATATTCCCATCGGCATTACGGCCTTCTTCCTGAGCCGACGTTTCCTGCCCGACAATCCTGTAAAAGTGGCCGGACGGCGGTTCGACTGGCGCGACGGCGCGATGAACGCCCTGACTTTCGGTCTGCTCATCGCTTCGATAGAAGGATATGCACACGGGATAGACCCGCGCTACATCACCACAGGCATCATTCTCCTGCTCATCGTCGGAACGCTCTTCGTGCGCAGTCAGTTACACAAGCCCTACCCCATCCTTCCGTTCGACCTGCTGAAGATACCGATATTTTCGGTTTCGGTACTCACCTCCATCTGTTCGTTCATTGCCCAAATGTCGGCCATGGTGGCCCTGCCGTTCTATCTCCAGCATACGTTCGGATACAGTGCCGTCACCACAGGTCTCGTCATGACGGCCTGGCCGGCCGTCATCGTGGTCGTAGCACCGCTCGCAGGCATACTCGTCGAACGCGTACATGCAGGATTGTTGGGAGGCATCGGACTCTCCGTCATGACCTGCGGGCTCTTTCTGCTCGCCTGGCTTCCGCCCCAGCCCCACGAAATAGATATCATCTGGCGCCTCGTCCTCTGCGGGCTCGGATTCGGGCTCTTCCAGTCGCCGAACAACAGCATCATGGTAGGCTCGGCACCGCCTCACCGAAGCGGAAGTGCAAGCGGCATGCTCGCTACGGCGAGACTGTTGGGACAGACTACCGGAGCCGCACTCGTGGCCCTGCTCTTCCACATCACCTCGACCGACAGCATTCACACTGCACTCATTCTCGCGGGCGGTTTCGCCGCCGCCGGTGCGGTCATCAGTTTCACCCGGCTCTCGCTTCCCATGCCCCGGGAACTGCGCCCGGCCAAAAAACGTTGACGGATTTTAAGGATGCGTACCTACTCCAGATACCACCCACCCGGTCAAAAAAGCGGTTTCCGGCACGTAAAAAAGTTTTCTGTCCGAGAAACAAGCCGCCAAGCGGCAGCAAAAAGCACAGGCACGGGAAACGATTCCGTGCCTGCGCAGCAATTTACCGACCGTACCCGCTTTTTCAGGGCATTACGTACCGGGCCCATGCCGTAGCGTACCAAGCCTCCCGCGTTACGGGCAGCCACTCCCGCGGAATGTAGGAGGAGATACCGCACACATCGTCCGCAGGGAAAAAACCGCCCGAAAGACCAGTTCCCAACGCAGAGTATATCTGCGGAGTATGGCTTTCCGCCACGATGGCGTTCGCCAAAGCCGTCTCGAACTCAGCATAGGCACTCTTCGCCGCACCGTTTCCGGTAATGTCCTTCAGATAATCTTTCAGGTCGAAAAAAGCGTGTTCGGGCTCCAATACTTCGAGGTACTGTATCTCGCCGAAATCGGGCTCTTCCACCCCGGCCGCGAATATCCGTTTCACGGCATCGGCCACGCCCTGCAGGCCGGCGGTCGCGACGACCGTAAAGGCAGCCGAAGGATAACTCTCTCCCCTGTAATACTCCACGATTGCAGAAGCCGCCGAAGCGAGCCTGCGGTCGATGGGATAATCACGGCTGAAGAGCAACGGCAGCACCTTGTGATAAGGTATCCCCTTGCCCATTATCTCCGCCGGCGAAGCCAGAATGTAACGGGCATTGTCCTTCAAGTCGTACAGCAACTCGATGGAAGACATGAAACAGACGTCGAATATCACATAATCGAACTTTATCTCCGAGAGTCCCTCCGCCAAATCCCCGGCGGACATATACTCTTCCCCGTCGGGACCATAGGCCCTGGTCAGCGCATTGTCAGGCCGCCGCAGGTCGTGTTCGATATAGGGTTCGCCCGACATGGGCTGCCGCAGATTGTTGAGTTCGGGCGGGAACCACCCCGTTCCGTGGCCGTGCAGCGAAATGCCGTACACTTCGGCCGGCGCATAATACTGTACGTCCTGCAGAACGGCCTTCATGACGGCGGGGTCGGTCGAATCCTGCTCGCCATACTGCTTCAGTACCCGTTCGATTACCTCCCCGTTCTCCTTTACGATTTCCGTCAGCACCGTCTTGCTTTCGCCCGTATAGTTCGTCAGTCCGTCCCAATAGACCAACACCCGCGTATCGGCCGGAAGCCCCGCACGGACCGCTTCCATCGCCATGTTGACATTCCCTCTGATGTAACGCCACAAATTGTTGTTCGTCACTGCGTAAATGAGAAATGTATGGCTGCCTTCGGTCGGCTCGCAGCCCGGTCCGCCGGGACACACCGGTCCCTTCGTGCAGCCGACGAATGCCGCTGCCGTCGCAACGACGAGAAACGTTCTCCTTATCCTGTCAAAAACACTCATACCGCACCTTTTATTTATCATATCCGCCTATCGGATAGTCATTTATTTTCCACCGGCGTTCTTTCTGCGGAGCATCTTCCGGATTGCCCCAATAAACCCGGCTGTAATCGAAATAATATCCCTTGCTCAACTGCCGCCCGTTCTCGTTCGCAACCGTAATATACTCCGTGGTACGCGAAACGACCAATCGTTTGGCTACGGAGAGTCCCAGCGTCCCCAACACGTCGCTGGCATGCGAAAACCGCAGCACATGCATGGGCGACTTCTCCGTCAACCCCGTCCCCGAAGCGCTTATCGCAGCGAGCACCTTGTTCAGCCGGTCGTAGTTTATCCGTTCATTCAGCGTGTCCCCGACGGCCCCGTAGGCATAGGCGAGGAAATTGAGGTTCGTGGGGCTGAACGGATCCGACCGCATCACCTCCTCCGCGTAACGGATGATGTCGCGCATGTTTTCCTCGGAGGGGTCGCCATGCGCCTTCTCGAAAGCCATCAATACCTTATCTTCCGCCGGTATGGGAGCCAACGGATGATAATCGTCCGAAAAGGCATATCCGTAGTAAAGGTAATAATAATCCTTTTCCGTCAGCGTCGTATCGCCCGAATTGTACCGCAGCATCAAAGCCGGATAGTAATAGGGCGACTCGTTGTTGATGGTCTGTTCGAATATGTCGTCGTTGTCGGGAGCGACCTGTCCCGACAGCGTAGGGGCTGCCAGCACGGCCGCCAACAAAATAACGAATAATTTACGCATATATCAATAACGTTCAACGGGCGGTATTTATTGGCCCGCTTTCTCTGTCTCCGTCCGAAACGTCCAGGTCAGCCCCCGTCGTCAGAGACCGGCTTCCGAAGCGAGAAGGCGTATCCTATCGGAAAGTTCCGGCGACGACGCCACCAGAGGCAGGCGCAGATTGTTTGCAATCAATCCTTTGATACTCAAGGCGGCTTTTATACCCGTCGGATTGCCTTCGGCGAAAAGGCTCTTCTCAAGCTCCGCGATGTCGCTCCACAACCTGTGCGAGCGCTTCGCATCCTGTGCCATCGCCGCCCCCACCATCTCCGCCATATAGGCCGGATAGGCATTGGCCACGACGGAGATAAGCCCGTCGCCCCCCTTTTCAATCAAGGGTACGGCCAACGCATCGTCTCCCGACAATACATGGAAACCGTCCGGCCTGCCGGCTATCAGCTCGTCGACTTGCTCCATGTCGCCGCTCGCCTCCTTGACGGCGATAATGTTGCCGGTCTCTTCGGCAAGTTTCAACGTAGTCTGCGGTTGCATGTTGACTCCTGTCCGGCTCGGTACGTTATACAAAATGACCGGTACCGGAGAGGCATCCGCAACCGCTCGGAAATGTTCGTACAGCCCACGCTGCGAAGGACGGTTGTAAAACGGCGTCACACTGAGTATCGCGTCCACCCCTGCGAGGTCGAAATCATGCAGAGCGGCCACGACGGCAGCCGTATCGTTGCCTCCTATCCCCGCAACCAACGACAGACGACCGGCATTGCGGCTTTTGATACGTTCGAGAACGGCCTTGCGCTCGGCCGTAGAGAGAGTCGGGGTTTCGGCCGTAGTACCGAGAGCCACCAGATAGTCCACACCGCCGGCTGTCACATAGTCTACCAATGCGTCCAAAGCCGGAAAATCAATCGCTCCGTTATCCTGAAACGGGGTAACCAAAGCAACCCCGAGTCCCGAAGGAAAAGGTTTCATACGTTCATCTTATAAAATTCCATCCGCCGGCAAACTGCCGATACACCGACAAGGCAAAAGAAACCGACATCTTTCCGCCATTTTCTAACGGATGCTCATCTGCCCGACAGGAAGTCCTTCCCGTTCGTCAGGCAAATATAGATATTTTTTTCTTATCCCATCGAAAATATATAGACAAAAAGTAAAAATAAATAAATTGAAATACCCATAAAATAAGGATAGGGCAAAAATTAAAACAGTGATTGTTGGCCCGTTCCGTCCGTATCCGGAACAATACCATCGGTGGGTTCCCCATTTGCCATAGGTCTCTCTGCGGCCGTCTTCTCCACCCCTTCTTCCACCATGCGCTCGAAATCCTCTTCGGAAATTATCCGTACACCGAGCTTCGTGGCCTTGGCCAGTTTCGCAGGCCCCATGTTGTCGCCCGCGAGCAGATAATCCGCATTTTTCGAGACGGCCGCGAGGTTGCGCCCGCCGTGCGACTCTATCAGCGCTTTCAGCTCATCCCGGCTGTGACGGCGGAACGTGCCGGAAATAACGATATGCAACCCTGCCAGCGAATCGGAGAGCCGCTGCTCTTCGTCGGCTGCGAATTGCACGCCGGCGGCCCGCAGCCGCTCGACGATACGTAGATTCACCGGGTCGGCGAAATACTCCCGAATACTGCCGGCAATCTTGTCGCCCACCTCTTCGGCCTGAGCGAGCTCCTCCTGCGAGGCGGCCATGACGGCATCGAGGCTCCTGAAATGCGCCGCAAGGTTGCGGGCCGTCGTCTCGCCGACAAACCGTATGCCCAATGCGTAGTGCAAACGGAACTTCGCGCGAACGGAGAAGGCTTTCCATAATGTTGGCCGCAGACTTCTCGCCCAACCGGGGCAACACCGCCACCTGTTCCGGCTTCAGGTCATACAGGTCGGCCACATCCCGAACCATCCCTTCCGAATAGAAAAGTGCGGCGGTCTCCTCGCCGATTCCCTCGATATCCATCGCCTTGCGGGAGATGAAATGTACGATACGTCCGACTATCTGGGGAGGACAGCCGCTGCTGTTGGGACAGTACCAGGCCGCTTCGCCTTCGTACCTTACGAGCTCCGCTCCGCACTGCGGACAGTGTGTGACGAACTCGAAAGGTTTGCTGTCCGGTCTTCGCATCGCCTCCTCGACACCGGTTATCTTGGGGATGATTTCCCCCCCTTTCTCCACATAGACCATATCGTCGAGGCGCACATCGAGCAGCGCTATCTGGTCGGCATTGTGAAGGGACGCCCGTTTCACCGTCGTACCGGCAAGCTGTACCGGCTCGAGGTTTGCCACCGGCGTGACAGCCCCCGTACGCCCTACCGAAAACTCGACCGACACCAAACGGGTGAGTGCCTGCTCAGCCTTGAACTTGTAGGCTACGGCCCATCGGGGTGCCTTGGCTGTAGAGCCGAGACGACGCTGCAGGTCGTAACGGTCGACCTTGACTACCGCACCGTCCGTATCGTACGGCAGGTTCGGCCGCAGTCGGTCGGCATCGTCTATGAAACCGATAATCTCCTCCCAGGTACGGCACAGCCGCATGTGGTCCGAAATACGGAATCCCCACTCCCGAGCCTTGTTCAAATTCTCCCAATGCGATTCATAAGGCAATCCTTCGCCTGCCATGGCATACAGGAAACACTCCAAACGCCGCGATGCAACCACCGAGGAGTTCTGCAGTTTCAGCGTCCCGGCCGCCGCATTGCGCGGATTGGCGAAAGGCTGCTCCCCTATCTCCTCCTTCTCCCGGTTCAGGGCGGCAAACACCGCACGGGGCATATATATCTCCCCTCGCATCTCGAAATACCGGGGCCAGTCGTCTCCGGAGAGTACCAGCGGAATACTGCGTATGGTACGCACGTTGGCCGTCACATCGTCACCCATCGTACCGTCGCCGCGCGTCACGGCACGAACCAGCCTGCCCTCCTCGTAAGTGAGTGAAATAGCCGTACCGTCGAATTTGAGTTCGCAGGCGAACTCCGTATCGCCCGTCTCCTTCGTCACCCGGTCGTAAAATTCACGGAGCTCTTCCAGCGAATAGGTGTTCGCCAGCGACATCATCGGATAACGATGCCGGACGGCCTCGAAACGGTTCGTCATATCACTGCCCACCCGCTGGGTGGGCGAATTGACATCGTAATACTCCGGATATCGTTGCTCCAGTTCCTGCAGTTCGCGCAGCATCTCGTCGAACTGTCTGTCGCTCACGGCCGGAGTATTCTCCACATAATATAATCTGTTGTACTCGTTAAGCTTTTCGCGCAGCTCCTCTATCCTCTCTTTCGGGGCCATAGATACACTATTTCGTCTATTCTTTTCCAATATCCGCTACGGACACGATAAAGGTACGGATTTTGTCGTTCCTATCAGCACAAACCTGCTGAAAATCGTTGTCTGAAGGCCCTGCAAGGCACAAAACGTTTTTTCGCTGAAAAAACTCCGATTTGGTACTTGTCTTGCAAATTTTGCTTATACTTGCAAAAATTTTTTTCAGACTATGCCAAACGTAAAGACAAATAAGAAACGTGTAGTTGTCAAACTGCAGAACATGCCCGAAGAGCTGCAGGAAGAGGTGAGGAAACAGTACCCTTACGGTTTTACCGACCACATGATGCGCATAGACAAAGGACCGGGCGATTTCTTCTATGCCGTCGTATTCGAGACGGAAGATACGAATTACCTCGTCAAGATAGACGTCAATGTGGACGGACAGATAGAGGACGACGACGACAAGGAGTATTATAACGACGAAATAAAAGGTGCGGATGAACTCGCCGACAGGCCGGACGACGAATCCGACGAGGAGGACGAATAGAGGGTTCGCAGCTTTGCGGAGGGACGGCCCCGTAACCTCCGGACAGACAAACCGACAAACAAAAGGACAAGATTATGGCAGAGAATCACAAACATTACGACAACGGGGAGATAACGGTGCACTGGAAACCGGAGCTTTGCTGGCACGCCGCCGAATGCGTAAGCCATCTTCCGAAGGTTTTCAACGCGAAGAAACGTCCGTGGGTGGATGTACGGGGCGCCTCTACCGACGAAATCATCCGGGTGGTGGAGATGTGCCCGAGCGGAGCCCTGTCGTGGTCGAAGACGGAACCGAAAGGATAATCCGTTCACGAACCGCTCCAAAAGAGAAGGCAGACCGTTATGGTCTGCCTTCTCTTTTGGCCGCTGCGGTATCCGTCAAGGCCTTTCCCATTCGAGAATATTGTACAGGTCGTAATTCTCCGGGTCCGGCACATACCGGCGCGCCGCCTCGTAATCCGCCGGCCCCACATACGACAGGAGATTGTCAATCACATACCTGCACCGGTCGGATTCGATATCCACCGTCCGGGGCGGAATCTTGCCCGTCACCGGGTCCTGAATATCCCGGAGATAGAGGTGTCCGATACGTCCCGTCCGGTCCGCACAAACCATACATCCCGTCTTCCCTTCCGAGAAGAGTTTGTAAACCCCCACCCCGAGCGTGGAACAGTATTCGAGGTCATAGGCTACCGGCGTCTGGCATCGCATCTCATAACCGAGTTCCACCGGCCGCGGACGCACCTTCAGGTTAATTTTCGCCAGTTTGTCGTCTATCAGCGTACAGAACACATGCGCCTTCGACACCTTCCACAACTCCGGATGGCCATGGTCGTCGTAGGAGAAACATACACCGGCAGCAGCTATCTCTTCGGGTTTGAGTTCGTGAAACACCCCTTCGGATATCATTGCCGCACCGTAATTCATCCCCATCAGACGGCGTTTCACCATCGACGAAACGACCAGCCGCAGAATCTTGTCCACCGTGATTTCCGTCCGGTTGAACATCTCCGGTATCACTATCATGGGGTAATGGGCGGCCGTCCCTATTCCGAAGGCAAGATGCCCGGCCGAACGTCCCATCGCCGTAATGACGAACCAGTTGCTGCTGGTACATGCATCGGCATACACCGTGCGGGCGATAACGCTCCCCTTGTCCTTGGCCGACTCGTATCCGAAAGTCGGCATTCCGTCGGGCAAAGGCAGGTCGTTATCTATGGTTTTCGGCACATGGATATTGGCGATGGGATAGTGCTTTTCTTCGAGAAATTTCGCTATCCGATTGGCTGTCGAAGCCGTATCGTCGCCGCCGATGGTCACGAGCAGCCGGACGTTGTTATCGACGAAAAAACCGAGGTTGAACCGTTCGGCAAAGTCCTCGTCGCTGGGCCTGTAACGGCTCATGTGGAGGTACGACCCGCCGCGGGCGAAAATCTCGTCGGCCAGGCCGTAGTCTATGTCCAGCATTTTGGGTTCTCTGGAAAAGAGCCCTTTGTAACCGTCGTGAAGCCCTATCACACGGTATCCGTGTCCCAGAAAGGTCTTCGCGACGCTGCTGATAACGGTATTCATGCCCGGTGCCGGGCCACCCCCGGCAAGTATGGCTATGGCATTTTTCATTGCACTGCTTATCTTTTACAAGTTCGTTCCATATAGCTCCCCCTCCATTCCCGGCCTTCCCTGCGCGGAGACCGTTCCGAAAGATGCGGATTCAAAGCTTCGACAGGAATTTGGCCCGGTCCACGATATAACGCACATGGGTTCCTTCGCCTATCAGCGCCTCCCCGTCGAAAGCGGCTACCCGGAAGGTGAGCCTGCGTCCCTCCGTCTCCACGAGTTCCGCCTCCGCGGCGATGACGGCCCCGACGGCCGACGGCCTGACGTGCGTCGTCTCCATGCTGGCGCCGACTGTCGTGCTCCCTTCGGGAAGGTCGGCAGCGACGGCATACATCGCGGCATGCTCCATCAGCGCGACCATAGCGGGCGTAGCGAAAACCTCCATGTCGCCGGACCCCATCGCCAATGCCGTATTGTCGGCCCCGACCGTCGTCCGGGCAACGTATTTCAATCCCTTCTCCGGCATGGTCTACTTCCTCCCTGCCTTAATCCTTTCGGCCACAGCATCGGCCAAAGGCTCGAATTTCGCAAGGTTAGCGGGCGTCGCCGTACCGGTCACCTCCACCGGCTCGCACATCAACTCCCAACCGCTCGCTTCGGCGAATTTCCGAAGCGAACGCACGCCGCCGCCCCCGAAACTGCAGCTCCCGAAAATGGCCAATTCCCGGTTCTTGAGTCCGTAGTGCAGCATGGAGTTGCAGAGCAGCTCCATGAGCGGAAACATATCGGCATTATAGGCGCAGCTGCCGAGCATGACGTAACGGCAGCGCCAAATCTCGCTGATGAGATAGGAGAGGTGCGTCTTCGACACGTCATAAACCTTGACGCCCGTAACGCCCCGTTCGGCCATCCTGTCGGCAATGTGGTTGGCCATGTGGGCCGTGTTGTTGTACATGGAGGCATAAATGATAACGGCTTCCTCGTCAGCCTCGCAACGGCTCCACTTGTCGTAAAGCCCGATGACTTCGCCGGCCTGACGCGACCATACCGGCCCGTGCAGCGAACAAAGCGTTTTTACATCGAGGGACGACAGTTTGGCGAGCGCCTTCTGTACCATGCCTCCGTATTTGCCGACGATATTGGAGTAATAACGCCTCATCTCCTCCCGGTATTCGGCCAGGTCGGTCAGCGCATCGGTCATGGCGCCGTCCGTAGCTCCGAAAGTACCGAACGCATCGGCCGAAAAGAGTATTTTCTCGGTCGATTCATAGGTCATCATGGTCTCCGGCCAATGTACCCACGGCGTCATGTAAAAATGGAGCGTATGCTTGCCCAATGACAGCGAATCGCCGTCCTTCACCTCCATGAACCGGTCGCCGAGGTCGCCCGTATAACCGAGCAGTATCTTACGTGTCATGGCATTGCCTATGAGCTTCACGGAGGGATAACGCTTCAGCACCGTGCCTATCTCGCCCGAATGGTCAGGTTCCATATGATTCACCACCAGATAGTCGAGCTCCCGCTCTCCGAGTATCTCCTCAATCCGGTCGAGATACGCACCCTCGCTGCCGAATTCCACCGTGTCGAGCAGCGCACACTTGTCATCGCGTATGAGATAGGAGTTGTACGACACCCCATAGGGAATGGGCCAGATATTTTCGAACAGGGCCGTCCGCCTGTCGTTGACGCCTATCAGATAGACGCCCTCGGCGATACTAACATTTGTTTGCATACGTTATTTGTTTTAAGTAGATATAACATCGGCACAAACTGTTTACCTTTGCAAAGATAAGGCTTTTCGATGAGACCGAAATACATATTTGCACTTATACTTGCCGTGTTGGCTGCAGGGGAAACGTTGCAGGCACAGCAGCCCAATCCCTACCGTTTCCGCGGCGGGAGGTACAACGGTTTCGAAATCGAACAGGGCGACACCATCATCAGTGTAGCGGTAGACCCGCTCTATGTATTCGCCCCGCCGAAAAACATGAAACAGTACGAACGTCTTGTCCGGAACGTCAAGAAGGTCTATCCCTATGCCATCGAGGCGAGACAGTATATGCGGACGCTGGAAACGGAGCTCGACAAGATAAAATCGCCGCGCGAAAGGGAGAAATTCATCGCCTCGATGGAGAAGGAAATCGTGGTGAAATACACCCCGATTCTCGAAAAGATGACCTATACGCAGGGCAAGATACTGATTAAACTGATTGACCGGGAGACCAGTCGCACGCCGTACCAACTGCTCCGCGATTTCCGGGGACGGTTCACGGCGGGTTTCTACAACGCTATCGCCAAGATATTCAAAGCCGACCTGAAGCAGCATTACGACCCTTCCCAGGGCGGGGAGGATGCCATGATAGAGCAGATTATCACCCTGATAGATGCAGGGTTGCTGTAAAGGCACCGCTTTGTCGGCGCACCGAAAACGCAGGGAAGCATCGGGGGTACGTTCGATGAACGTACCCCCGATGCT
>ENA-OOZX01000542-OOZX01000542.1-human-gut-metagenome-genome-assembly--contig:-NODE-542-length-32621-cov-5.307161_pt1 | contig 32621 bp, 28 predicted proteins | sample MGYA00241048_ERZ501412 | MGnify/ENA primary metagenome ERZ501412 (study PRJEB25962, sample SAMEA2042518) | human gut metagenome | biome: human gut; feature: human-associated habitat; material: faeces... | reverse complement strand
GAGCACTTGACTTTTAATCAAGTTGTCCGGGGTTCGAATCCCCGATGCTTCACTTCAAGAAATGCCGGAAATCCTTTATTTATGAGGGTTTCCGGCATTTTTATATTTTCTTATAATTCTCAAATAACTCTAATTAATCAAAAGCATATGTCCCATTTGTATCCCATTGAAAATAAGATGTCTCAGATATGTCTCATATAATAGTAAAAATCCACGCTTTAATTTTGAAATTTTCTTAAGGCCAAAAATTTGATTACTGAGAAAATTAGTGATTTTAAAGCGTGGATTTTCATTATTTAGAAGTTATTTAGAGAGTTATAGGTTTATTGTTCACTGGTAATGTTCTGCAAGGTATTTTGTGAACGGAGTAAACAGTAATTATTATGGGCGCACGATAGTTCCTGCGCTTTCCATAATTTCTACAATTTCGTACATATTAGTAATGCCACCAACTGCCAGTTTTTCTTTTAAACCATAGAAATCAAGGCAGGTACCGCAGGTGAGAATCTTTACACCCTCGGCTTCCAAAGATTTCAGATCTTCCAGGGAATCGGAGTCTTCGCAGGTAAGGGATGCTCCGGAGTTGTAGCACAGAATGATCTCTGGGAGCTGATCCTGTTTGGTGAGAGCGAAAATGAAGGATTTCATAAGAATCTTTCCAAGCTGTTCTTCACCATTTCCCATGGTATTGGCGGAAAGGACGGCTACAAGACCATGTTTCTTGGAATCCGGGGTGCAGGCGGGAACGGCAGATTCAGCTGCTGGTGTTGAGGTTGTGCTGTTTTCCGGAATCTGGAAGGTTACGGTGAAATCTTTCTCTGTTTTTTTCTCAGAAGAGACTGTAAAGCCTTTGCTGTTGCCAAATTTGGTAAGGTTCTGGACGGCAATTTCATTGTCAACGAGAATGATAAGGGTACCGCCATTTGTCATTTCTTCGGATTCTTTCTTTGCGTTTACAACTGGGAGTGGGCAGGCCATTCCTCTTGCATCAAATGTTTTGGTTTCCATGTGTAATTCCTCCTACTATCTATATTGTATTTTTTGAATTGACATTTTTTAACAGACTCTATAATACAGCATATATTAAGTAATGGATACTCTAACACAGTAAATTTTTAATATATTGCGTGAGTAATGCTGAAAATTAATTTGTACTGCATTAGAGCCTGTTTAATAATTAAATTATACACTCATATATGCCCTCAGGATCCAGGTCTTGCTCCTGAAGTAGTTTTTCAAGGGTAGTGCGCCTTGTGGGGGGCGCACACCAGGAAAGTCCGCAGCTGGCAGAGATACTTCTTGGAACCGGAATCAGTCTTCCTGGAGCACCAGTGGCTTTGCAGGATTTCTCCATGGCGATGGCGTCGGTGGTGCAGCGAAAGGTGATGATTAAGCGTTTTTCCTGGGAAATCATGGGGTACCTCCTGATTGACCGCATATTTGGTCGTAAAAATTTTCTTGCTATTAAAGTGCGATATATGGTGCATTACAAACTTTCAGTAGAATAGGAAGTGGTTGTTATTTCACTGGGTTCTGATGAGAGTTCTCCGCAATCTGATTCATTTAAGGATGAAACTGCTCCCTGTTTCGGAGCCTCTTCAGCAGGTGTTACCAGATACCCATGCGAAACCGGTTCAATAGTCTGTTCCATTACCCTGTGAAGGAGCTCCAGGCCGCCTGTTCCCTTGAAGGCTCCATAGAGAAAGTTGTTGGAGATTTCTTCGGTGATGGATTCCAGACCTTCCATGATCATGCCTTTGCCTGGTGTTTCGTACCAGCGGATGAGAATTTCATCTTCGGGCAGGAAGAAAATGTTGATTTTTCTTCGAACACATTCTTCAAGGAAGGTGAAGTCCAGCTTCAGGACGGCGGTTCCGTTTTCATCTGTAGTGAAATCTCCGGAGGCTGCAATCAGATAGCTTTCCTCGTGGAGGGTAAGCCAGGATTCTTTGAATTTTCCAAGTCCGGTCGGGATGCTGTGCCATTCGCCGGATTCCAGAAAGTTTACGGAGAAATTGCCTTTTTCACAGGCGAATGAAATCTTTTGCACACCTTCCGTCATATTATTGTGGAAAATCTGGATAAACAGCGGGAAAAGACCAATGCTCTGTGGAGAAAGTTCAAAAATTTTGCCATTAAGCTGTTGGGTGAACTGGTAAGGATTCGGTTCAGGAAGTCCTTTCATGTAATTCCAGGTATTCGGTCTGGCGTTAGTACTGTGGCGGAGCCCAGATGGATTTTTTCTCCAGCCGCCTTTTCGGAGGGCTGGAAGTGTCTGAGGTGCTTGAATGCCGTTTTCAAGCTCTGCAGTCAGGCGGTTCAGGAGTGTCTGGGCGCATGGGTTTTCAGGCAGAATATCTGCAGGATGAAAGTTGCGCGGAAAGTGCTTGCGGATAATGTTCAGCATGACGCAGTTCTGGAAAAGTTCGTTATTTCCGGCATTTGTGACTACAACCATGTTCATGTCAGGGTAAACGATCACATTCTGACCAAGCATTCCATTGAATTCAAAGCTGCCCGGGCGAGCCTCCATCCACAGCTGGTAGCCATAGCCGAAAGTACCTTCGATGCTTTCCTTATGCTTAGCAGTGGAGACTTCAACCCAGAATTCCGGGATAATCTGCTGATCGTTCCATTTACCCTTCTGAAGATAAAGCTGACCTAATTTAGCCATGTCCTCAGTGCAGAGGAAAAGTCCCCAGCCGCCCTTGGTAATGCCTTTAGGGCAGGTTTCCCAGAAATAGCGGGTGATTCCAAGGGGAGCAAAAAGCCGTGGTTCCAGGTACTCGGTAAGTGACTGGCCGGTGCGTTCCGTGACGATGGCGGACAGAATGTAGGTATTCAGGCTGTTGTACTGGAAATTTTTCCCGGGGGTGCCGGTGATGGAAGAATTCAGGTAGCTGGTGAGCCAGTCGTTTCCAGAGACGATCCCGGATTCGTTGAAAGTGACGCCGCTGGTCATTGTGAGAAGATTTTCTACAGTGACTTTAGGGCGGAAAATCTTGTTAAAGGTGTTCAGGTTCTTCTGGAAAATGTCGTAAATGTTCTCATCCAGGGAAAGCTTGCCTTCCTCAACCAGAAGACCAATTGCCATGCCGGTGATGCTTTTGCACATGGAATGGGTCACATGCCAGATTCGGCTGCGGTAGGGGGCGAAATTAGCCTCGCAGATGACCTTTCCATTTCGGAGAACCATGAAATGGTGCATGTCTGTATAGTGTGAAGTGTCCAGCTCCCGCAGCAAGTCGGCCAGCATGTCAGAGGAAATACCCTGGCTCTCCGGCGTGGCGCGGGGAAATGGCTGCTCGTATGGTTTGTCAAATGGAAATTTAGGCTTTTGCGGGAAGAAATCTACCCGGCTGGCTCCGTCCGTTTTTCCCAGGATAATGTTTGTAATCAGTTCTGCAACTGCAATCTGTTCTTTTGCCATAAGGTGCTCCTTTCTTTGGGAAAGCGGTAAAAGTTGTTGTTAGGGTTATTGTAGCAGTGGGGGACAAGTGTGTCAATAAGGGGTGAAATGGGGAAAATTTATAAAAAATGGTTCTATGGGTTGTATTGGCAGACATAAATATTACTAGAGCCTGTTTGAAAAATCATTCCCGCAATCTGCACGCCCCACTTTGCGGTATATTTCACCCGAATTCGGTTGCCGTAGCCCGCTACGGCGCCCTCATCCGGGCAAAATCTCCCACAAATTGTGACGCACATCTTGCAGAAAGCCTTTTTCAAACACGCTCTAGAACCTGCACAATCACGAAAAGTGCGCAGTTCGCAGAGGAGTTTTTTCAAACATATTCTGGCGGCTGTTTGCTGTTAGCTGTTCGTGCAGTCTGCCGGAGGCAGAAAAAGTGCCTGAAATGGTACAAAGTTAATTGCATTAGGAGACAGCGGCGGTGATGAGCTTTTGGATTTTGGACAGGCATGACAAGAAGGAGGACCTTTATGAGATTATTGAAAAAATATTTCAACCGGGAAAATAAATTCAGTTTGAAAGAACGTTTCAATATGGTGATGACTGTGGTGACTTGCTTTTTCATGGGAGTGATGGGTGAAAATGGACGGGGTATGCAGGGAATAAAGGGACTGATTGGTGGAATCGGCGGACTGGCTGTAAGGATGAATGGATGGCTGAGTGTGGTGACTGGCTGGGAGTTGGGCGCGCATGAAGCACATGGAATATATGAAAAAGGTATAGTGGGAAGATTTTTCCAGGGAAAGATGCTGGAAGGAATAGATGTGGTGAAGCGTGGACAGGCTTTAGTGGAAAGGGCTGGGCTGCGAGGAAGAAGGGGAAATCGGATACGGGATGTTTCACATGAGAAGGGACTGCCTTGCATGGAACGATGGGTGTGCAGAGGCAGTCCGTAGGGGCATAATCGGTTGATTTAATGTAACTGTGAACTATGTTCACGAAAACATCTCGCGGTATAGTATCTGCGGAAAAGTTACATTAATTGTTAAAATGAACTGTAATCGGACAGATTTCGCTGTTGGTGCCGACTCTCATGTTCGGCCCCCAGATTCCGGCTCCGGAAGTGACAATGTTGTGCATATTTCCTTTTCGAAGGTAGCCACAGGAATTTTCCCAGAATAGATGGATAATCAGGTTTCCGGGGAAAATCTGGCCGTCATGGGTGTGACCACAAAGGTCAAGGTCAACACCGGCAGCTGCTGTCTCGTCCAATTCTTTTGGCTGATGGTCAATGAAAATAATTGGTTTTCCCTGGTCCAGCGATTCGGTAAGCTGGGCCGGAGTGGCTCTGGAGCCTTCTACTTTTTCACAGCGGGAGGCATCCCGGCGGCCGACAATATAAAATTTGTTGTCGATCAGAACAGATTCATCGTCTAGCAGGTGAATTCCTGCGTCTGTAAGAAATTCTTCCATTCTGGGATCGTTGTAGTTATCTTCTGTTCCGTTGAAGGTGAAACCTGCCAGGATTGGTTCGTTCAGGTCGTGATTGCCCCAGCAGGCGTAAACTCCATATTTGGACTTAATTCCTTTTAAAATTTCTTTTAATTTATCTGGTTTGGAAATGGCGTCATATTCATTATCGAAAATATCACCTGCGATACAGACTACATCTGGATTTTCAGTATTGATCTTTTTCACAATTCGTTTTGCCTGGGCGGTTCCCATGCTGTAGCCGAAATGGGTATCAGCGAGAAGGACTATTTTCAGGGAATCCATGCCGTCAACTGTTTTTTCAACGTTTATCTCATAAGGTGTAGTTTTCACATGGGTTACATGAAGGATTCCGTAAACACTGAGGCTGATGATCAGTATGGTGCAGATCAGGCCTGTGATGACGAAAGTGCTGCGGTGCCCGATAAACGGGGCATGGAATATGTATTTCAGTATCAGACGGCCAAAATCAACGACAGCGATTACCAGCAGAATATAGATGAAAGTTCCGAGAAAATAGTTACCTGTATGCTTGAGAATACGGTGCAGGTTGGCCGGCTTTTTGATGAGAAAGCCGGTGAGCAGGGCTGTTGCTAATATTATGTAAACTCCTATAAAGGAAGCGCGAAATGCCATTGTCTGAAAAAGTCTGTGACAGGCGCCCATCCATCGTATCATCCAACGGACAACGTATGCATTGATCAAGATGTATAGGGGTGCGAGAAAGAGTGCGGCCATAGAAAAACCTCCGTTATATTTACTTTGAAAATTAGCAGTTACACGCTTTGTTACCGTGTCTGCGCAACAATGGGTACAGTATACTACGGTTAATAAGTTTTTGCAATTGTGCATATAATAGGGAGAAATGAGAGAGTCAGGAGAGCTGTTGCTTATGCGGCAAAGCGAGAAAGATTCCTGAAACCGGGAACATCAGGTATGCCGATTATTTTTAAGCAATGGCAAAGTGCAGGAAATATATGAGAAAATGGTTTCGGAGCTTTTATTCTTCAGGGCTGTTTATTCCATTCATTTTATTATTGCCGTATATGTGTACAATCGCCTTGAATGGGGCGGATAAAGCACTTTTACTGCATTCTCCGGGGGTGGAGGATATGGTTCCGCTGATGTTGATGGTACAGATGAAAGGGGATTATGCGGAGGAAGCGGTGAAAGCTCAGGCGGTGATTGCAAGGTCGGAGGTGTACAGGCGGCTGGAGGAGGGGGAAAGTGAAGGAGAAATTCTGGATGAAGTAAGTGAAAGTATCGCAGGGAAAAACAGGGAAAGAAGAGTTGAGCAAATGACAGCTGCGACAGAAGATGAAGAGGTGTTATCCTTCCGAATAGCAGAATTAAATAGTGGCAGGAGTTTTGTTGTTGGATATGGAGGCGTTTGGAAATTACTGAGTGCGGTGGATAAGCTGCAGCAGTATGGAGCAGCGGCAGAGGCAACAGTCGGGCAGGTTCTTACATATAATGGAAAGCTGAAATTAGTTCCGTATCATGAGATCAGCAGCGGTAAAACCAGGGATGGGACAGAAGTTTTTCACAGTGCAGAATATGGCTATCTGAAATCAGTGGAAAGCAGTCAGGACAGGGAGGCTCCAGGCTATGTAAACAGTGCATATGTGCCTGCCAGTCAGCTTCCTGCGAAGCTGATGGTCAAAAAGCGAGATAGTGCCGGTTATGTGACTGCGCTGACAGCTGATGGAAACTGGCTTGAGGGTGAGACTTTTCGCCAGGGCATGCATCTGGCTTCCGCAGATTTTTCCGTGCAGAAAGTAGGAAAAATGGTACGCTTTTTATGTAAAGGAAAAGGACATGGGCTTGGATTTTCCCAGTATGGGGGGAATGAGATGGCGAAGAAAGGGAGTAGCTGGGAGGAGATATTGGAGACATATTTTCCGGAGATGGAGGTTGAGGCAGTGATGGAGATGGAGAGGTGAAAAATGTTGCTGAAAATCGAAAAATTACTTTTATTATAAAAGTTTTATAAAACCCCTTGAATTTTTCAAAAAAAGTGTTATAGTATAACACATACTTGATGATGTAGTAATTAAAACTACATGATAAAGTTTGCAAAAACATTGCAGCTCAGGGATCAAACTGATTGCTTGCAAAGTTGCTTTGGAAAAGTTCTAGGAGGTGCTATCATGAAATTTAAATTAAAAGATCCGGGAAGTGCGATTACACATGGGATTGCTTTTCTTCTGGCAGCAGTGGGAGCAGCGCCTTTATTGATTCGCTCGTCAGAGTGGAGCGATCATATTCATATTGTGGCACTGGGAGTGTTTATTCTTACGATGATGCTGCTTTATGCGGCAAGTACTCTTTATCATTCCGTTGATTCTACGGCGAAGGTGAACCGCAGACTGAAGAAGCTGGATCATATGATGATCTTTGTAATGATCGCTGGAAGCTATACGCCGGTGTGCCTGATTGTTCTTCATAACAAGATTGGATATATACTTTGCGCACTTGTGTGGGCGACAGCAATTCTGGGAATTGTATTTAAGGCATTCTGGGTGACTTGTCCGAAATGGATTTCTTCTGTGCTGTATATTGGAATGGGCTGGTTGTGTGTGCTTGCGTTCATGCCAATTATTCATGCATTGCCTAAGGCTGGATTTGGCTGGCTGCTGGCGGGGGGAATTATTTATACGATTGGCGGTGTGATCTATGCACTGAAGCTTCCCATCTTTAATGCGAAACATAAGAATTTTGGGTCACATGAGATTTTCCACGTATTTATTATGCTGGGAAGCGCGTGTCATTTTATTGTGATGTATTGTTTTGTGGCGAATATGCCGATTTGATGATATGGTAAGGTAAAATATTTTAGACAAGTTTTTTAATAACTTTTAATATTTAGAGGGAACTGTGACCTCCTTTAAAATTCCATCAGGGCTAATTTTTTCGCCCGGGTTAATTGTTTGATTGCATATTCCCGGCTCATGGCTTCTTCTTTGGTGGCGTAGCCTTCGTAGTAGACAAGAGTTACCGGACGTTTGGTTTTGGTGTATTTGGCTCCGTTTTTGCCGCTGTTGTGGGCTTTCAGGCGCTTTTCCAGACAGTTTGTCCATCCGGTGTAAAGAGTACCGTCGGCACACTGGACGATGTAGGTGTAATTCATGGGGCTCCTTTTTGGGGTGTAAGGTGAAAGTTCTTAATGTTTTACTATGAAAGTCCCGGACGGCAGCCAAGAATGAGCCATGCTTGCATGAGCGAATTATTGGATATCGGACGGGCTAGAGCGTATGAGTAAGTAGGGTGATAGCCCGGATTACGAATGCGGTCGGCAGCTGTGGGAGCGCTATAGGCGCGGAACAGCTGACTTTCATATATGGTGATGTTGCCAACAGGCGACATGTCCGTTTAGGAATTAAATAAATATTTATGTAAAGGAGTATCGTCATGCTGTTAACTGGCTGACAATGCTCCTTATTTTTATAAAAAGCAATCGGTAAGCTGGTATATTATTTGCAGTCCAAAAGAATACTATAGCGTGTCAGAATAGCTACCATGGCGTGTTCCGGGCTCTTAGCTGCCTGGAAGGACTGGAAAAAGCAGGTAGGATTTAGGTACCGACTGCGGATTTTCCCACCTGCTTTATTATACGTTGTTTTTTTACTTTTGTGAATGTTGATATTTCATGGACTGAATTTTTTTTACGGCAGATACGTGATCGGGTCGATTGGTTCTCCGTCTTTTTTCATGGCGAAGTACAGGTTACTGCCTTCTTCGCTGTAATAAATGGTAGGAGCTGCGACATAGCCTATGATGGAACCTTTGGTGACGGTATCGCCTTCAGCAACGTCCAGATCAGTAAGCTGACCATAGATTGCCTGGTAGCCGTTTCCAAGCTCCATGGTGACGGTAGTGCCAGTTTGGGCATTATTTTCAATCGAATATACGGTTCCGTTTACTGCGGAAACTACAGGGGCACCTTCCACTGCTTGTACGGAAATTGCAGGGCTCAGTTTATACTGATCCAGAGTTGGGAAGTAAACACTCTGATCCATGCTGTAATCAATGAGAACATGTCCGTTTACCGGCCACTCCATTAATGTATCTTCCGAGAAGTTGATTTCCGGTCCTTTGTGCAGGGAGATCTGGGCGTTTACGCTGGTACTTTCTCCAATGTCAGAGGAGCTGGAAATATCAGCGGTATCGTTAATGTCAGCAGAATTGGTTAAGTCCACGGTATTGTCAAGGCTTGCCATGTCTGTTGCGGATGAATTATCTGATTGGTTTATCAAAGACTCACTGTCTAGGATTCCGGTATCGGAAATTCCGTCCAGATCTGCTTCTACCATGTTAGTACCTGCTTCTGCAAGGGACGAATCATCAGTTGAGTTGGCTCCATCTGCTTTGGCAGTGTCATTTTCCTTGGTGCTTTCCAATGGAAGCACTTCCTGAATATGTTCTGGTTTGTTTGCAACCTGGTAAGCGGTCACTCCGAGAACTGCCATAACTGCAAGGAGAGCGCCGTTGAAAATAAATTTTGCTGTTCTGTTTTTCCTCATATTCTTTTCACCTCTACATACATTCTGTTCACAGCTGTTGTACCTGTCTGTATTTATAGGGTGTCCAGAAAATTGGAGGTTATTCATTAATTCATGAAAATGAGAAAATTTAAATTGGTGGCACTTATATAAGCGGCATGGTATAATAGGGGAAAACATGTGCGGTGCTGTGAAAAATAAATGATGTCGGCAGCTGTGGGAGCGCCATAGGCGCGGAACAGCTGACTTTCATATATGGTGATGTAGCCGACAGGCGACATGTCCGTTAAAAAATAATTTACAGGGGGTAACTTGTGGTGAAGATTACAGAGGAGCTTTTGCAGAAAGCTGATCAGATTCCGAATTTCTCAGATGGCGTTATTATGCCGGATGGGGATTACAGATTGATTGAGGAGAAGGGCCATCTTCAGACCATGATGGCGCTTTTGCCATATCCGGAGAAGGAGATTTGGAAGATGATCCCGGAGAATGATTCGGCACTGTTCTGGATGATCGAGAAGACAGGATGTGTGCTTACAGATTATAATTCAACTGTGGGTATGGTGATGACGCGGTCGCAGAAGGAGGTTTTTGATGCACTGGTTGCCCGTGGGATTATTTCGCCGGAGTATTTTGATATTACCAGGCAGAGGCAGAAGATGCGGGATCAGGGCAAGCAGGGTAGCACTGTATCTGAAGAGAAAACAGAACAGGATTGTTGAGGTATATAAATTCGAAAACTGCTGTACCATTTAATGGACTTTGAAGAAGGGCTAAATGGATACAGCAGTTTTTTAGTTTCTGTTCACTGGCAGATTGCGGGAATAATTTTTCAAACAGGCTCTATCGAGACGTTGACTGCAGCGATAACAAAATTATTGTTCCATCTGTCGTCCAAGAAACCCGGCGGCGGTCTGCGCCAGAAGCTTTTCGCTGGCGCCGGGAATGTCTTTGTCGGTTTTTCCCATGAGGATGACACTGCCGATAGCATCTCCGGCGGCTATGATGGGCTGGATGACCTGGGATGTGGATGGAGCTGGCTGTTCATCCACCACAGGGACTTTGCCACGGTCTTTGGCACTAAGACATTTGGCTTCTCTGTCATTGATAACAGCTTCCAGCTGGCTGCTGATCAATTTTCCAATGAATTCCTTACTTCCCGGACCGGCAGCAGCTACTACCTGGTCGTGGTCGGTGATGCAGGAAAGCATGCCGGTGGAATGGGAGAGGGACTCGGCGTATTCTTTTGCAAAAAGGCTAAGCTCTCCGATTGGGGAGTATTTTTTCAGAATGATTTCACCTTCACGGTCGGTGAAAATTTCAAGTGGGGTACCTTCTTTGATTCGCAGGGTCCGACGGATTTCTTTTGGGATGACCACCCGGCCCAGATCATCTATTCTTCTTACGATTCCTGTGGCTTTCATTTATCTGTTCCTCCTGTACTTTATGATGCAATTGTGGGAAACAATTGACTTTTTTAAACACACTATAGAGCTTGTTTGTTTTGTGGGTTTCCATATTTTGTAGTGTATGGATAGTATGTGAAAATATGGGGGAATTATGCGCACGAGATGAGGTAATTTTTTTGCTCGTGACAATAAGAAGGTATCATATTCAACAGTTTTTGAAAGGCAATTAGGCGAGTATGATTGGTTTACATAACAAAAAAATCTTATGAGTTGCCGGCCAGGTTGTGAACGCTACTTCTTGTGCTTGTCACAAGAAGGTTCGTCTTTTTGTGCATCGCGAAGCGCGTTACTGTGAACGGAGTGAACAGTAACCGAACGGTAATTTCGGAGAAAATTCATGCAAATTATGTATGGTTTACATATGGAAATTATGATAAAATATATTTATGAAGAAAAAAAAGCTTGTTTTTTTAGCGTTTGCAACCATTGCGATTGCATTATTGCTTGAAGCCGGAATTTTAAAGTATGTCAATGACAGTAATACATACAGGATGTCAAAAGTACTGCTGGATCGTGTTATCACCGTGCTCAATAAAAATGATGATAGTGAAAATGGACTCATCGAATCGCTAAAGGACGATTATATAGTAAGAGCAAAGGCTGTATCCTATATTATAGATGCAAAACCACAGGTGGAATATGATGTAGAAGAATTGCAGAAAATAGCAGATTTGATATTAGTAGACGAAATTCATCTGTTTGATAAAAACGGATATATCTACAGTGGTACTTTGCCTAAATACTATGGCTTCAGTTTTGACTCCGGAGAGCAGATGGAATATTTTAAGCCTATGCTTACAGATAAAAAGCTTACCATGTGTCAGGATGTTACTCCGAATACCGCTGAAGGAAAGGAACTGATGTATGCCATTACATGGAACGAAGCCGGTACCAGAATGATCCAGATCGGCATCGAACCAAAGCGTCTGCTTAAAGAACTAAAGCAAAATGAAATCTCCGCTGTAGTAAGTGATATGCCTGTTTATAAGGGAATCGAAATTTTTGTGGCAGACTCCCAGACAAAAATTGTAAAAGGTGCTACGGATTCCAGACAGATAGGCGTGAAACTGGAAGGACTTGTTGTATCATCTGATAAAAAAAGCGGCGAGACAGATGTCCGATTCATAAGGATAGGTGGAAAACGCTGCAAATGTTTACTCAGTCAGTATGGTAGCTATATTGTTGCTGTAACTATGGACAGTTCCTTTTATCGGCAAGGGAATATTTTTGCGGTTCTCATAGTTGGCGTGTATCTTGTATTGGCTTCCTGCTGTATGTTCTACATGCTTTCAAGAGTTATGAAAGAAAAATATGAAAAAGAAAAACTGCTGTACATATCAAACACAGATGAACTTACAAGATGCTTTAACCGACATGCATACGAAGAAAGGATAAACAACCTTGATCTCCGCGAGGAATGGATATATATTTCCATGGATCTTAATAACCTGAAACATACAAATGATTCTCTTGGACATGCTGCAGGCGATGAACTTATATGTGCAGCGGCCAATTGTATGAGGGAAAGTTTTGGAAAGTATGGAAATGTCTACAGAATCGGAGGAGATGAGTTTGTTGTGATTATCACCGGAAATACAAAGGAATTTCAAAGCATAATAGAAAGCTTTGACCGGCGTGTTGCACAATGGCATGGGAAACTGGTGGATTCTATGACAATCTCATGGGGATATGTTTTCAGTTCTGAGAAAGAATGGGATAACATCTATGACATCGCCAAAGAAGCAGATGAAAGAATGTATAAGAACAAGGAACGCTATTACCAGGAAAGCAAAATAGTCAGACGAAGGTAACAGATTGCGTTTTCCTTATATTTTCAAATATTCTAAATACAACAGAGTTGATTGAAATTCTTTTGGAATAACAAGAACCAGGATGAGACTTGTGCTCAGCCTGGTTCTTAGATTTTTTCGCTTTTTATTCCTGACCGCCCCAGAAATCCACGGGCTCGTAGTCCTGTAATTTCGCAAGGAACCCCTTCTGCTGAAGTTCTTCCTGAATGGCATCCAGAATTTCTTCGCTTTCGGCGTCGATGGTGTGATAGTGGTAGCCGGAGGTTACATTTTTCAGAAGGCTGGATTTGCCGGTGCTGATTTCCTCCATGTAGGCGCGGATGTCGCGGCGGGATTTGATTCCCATGTCAGCTTTCAGCACGCCGTAGACCTTGTGGTAGACGAATACGTCGCGAATCTGGCCGCCGGCGTCTACGATGGTGCTTAATTCCTCTTCAACCTGATCATCTGTGTGATAAACCTTAAAAACTCTGGAATATTTCCTGTCCTCCTGGAGCAGATAGCCTTTGTTGGTGGAAAAAATGGTAGCTCCGTTGGCACGCAGGAGAGAAATATCCTGGACAATAATCTGGCGGCTTACATTTAATTCCTTAGCTAAGGTACCGCCGGAAATGGGATTATTGCTGGAAGATAGGATATTCAGAAGTTGTTTTCGTCTTTCTTCACCTTTCATTTTTTTATCTCCTGTCTGCTGGTTTGTGATGAAAGTTATCTGTTACCGTGTAGAGCCTTTGTCAAATACGTTTTGGGACGTGTTGATGGCGGGAAACAGGTGACTTCCATTCTGATAATTACTGTCGGTGGGGGAGTTCAGCCGAATAGGGCTTACTCCACCGGATGAAGATTCTTCATAGATAAATCCATAATAGGAGCAGAATGTGTAAGTGCTCCGCTTGATACATAATTTACACCCAAACCAGTGAGTCTGGCAATATTTTCTTTTGTTACATTTCCGGAAACTTCAATTTCGGCACGTCCGGCAATGTAGTCGATGGATTCTTTCAGCTGTTCAGTGGTCATATTATCCAGCATGATAATGTCCGCACCAGCTTCTACTGCTTCTTTTACCATATCCAGGTTTTCTACCTCTATTTCAATTTTGCGGACAAAAGGAGCGTAGGCTTTTGCCATGGAGATGGCCTGTTTTACGCCTCCTGCGGCACCGATGTGATTGTCCTTGAGAAGAACGCCGTCGGAAAGATTATAGCGGTGGTTATTGCCGCCGCCTACACGAACGGAATATTTCTCGAAAATACGGTTGTTCGGGGTGGTTTTTCTGGTGTCAAGAAGCTTGATTCCGGTTCCCTCAAGAAGAGCTGCAACCTGGCTTGTGTAGGTGGCGATTCCGCTCATTCTCTGGAGATAGTTGAGGGCGGTTCTTTCTCCGCAAAGGAGCACACGGATATCTCCGTAAATTTTTCCCACAAGCTGTTTATTTTCTACGTGGTCTCCGTCTTTTACATAGAATTCAGTTCTGGTGGATGAATCCAGAAGTGTGAAAACACGCTCAAAAACCTGGAGTCCGCAGATGATTCCATCTTCTTTGCAGATAAGATCTACAACGCCTGGGGTGGAATCTGGCATTACGCTGTTGGTGGATACGTCTTCGCTTGTGATATCTTCTTTTAATGCGCTTAAAATGAACGGATCAACATTTAATCCGAGAGTTACCTGATCATACATATAAAAATTCCTTTCTGCCTTCTGGATTTTGGCCAAGGGTGATGGCCTGTGTGGCAAGATGGTGATAAGTTTTGGCCAGAGTCTGGATGTCCTGGTATGGGGTGAAGTCTACGTGGGAAGCAAGGTAATCAGCAACTTCGATGGCATTCTGGGGTGAAGCATTCTTAAGATCGTGCTCTGCCATATCCTGCGCTGCCCGTCTTGCGAAAACAAGGCTTTCCAGCAGGGAGTTGCTTGCCAGGCGGTTTTTGCCATGGACACCGTTGCAGGCAGCTTCTCCTACTACATAGAGATTTTCCATGGAAGAACGGCTCTGATAATCCACTTTTACGCCGCCCATGAAATAATGCTGTGCCGGAACAACCGGGATACATTCCTTGAAAACATCATAGCCCATTTCCCTGCAGTGTTCAACAATGTTTGGAAAATGGTGGCGAAGAGTTTCTGCCGGGATGGTGCGCAGGTCTTCCCAGACAAAGTCGGTGTCGTCTTTTGCCATCTGTTCGTGAATTTTCTGGGAAAGAAGATCACGGGGCAGCAGCTCGTTTACGAAACGGTTCATGTTTTTGTCGTAAAGTCTGGCACCTTCGCCACGGACAGATTCGGAAATCAGAAAGCTGCGGTCTTCCGGATGTCTGGTGTAGAAGGTGGTAGGGTGAATCTGCACGTAATCCGGGTTCTGCAGTTCAATATTATGCTTACCTGCAATAGCAAGTGCGTCGCCGGTAAGGTGGCGGAAGTTGGTGGAATGTCTGTAAAGTCCACCTACACCTCCGCTGGCCAGAACGGTATAGGTTGCAGTAACGGTGTCAAGGGAACCATCTGGACGGCGGATCACAGCGCCGTAGCAGTGGTTGTCTTTTTCCAGAATATCGACCAGGGTGGTGTATTCCAGAAGTTCTACATTGGAAAGCTTCTGGACTTCGCGGAGCAGGGTGCTGGTGATCTCTTTTCCGGTTACATCCTCGTGGAAAATAATACGGTTGGTGGAATGGGCGCCTTCTTTGGTGTAGGCAAGGCTGCCGTCTTCGTTTCGCTCGAACTGGGCACCGTAAGAGACAAGATCCCTGACAACCTCCGGGGAGGTTTTAATCATGATCTCTACGGATTTTTTGTCATTTTCGTAGTGTCCGGCTTTCATGGTGTCTTCGAAAAAGCTGTCATAGTCGGACTGTTCTTTCAGCATGCACATGCCGCCCTGGGCGAGAAAGGAATCGTTACTGGTAAGGTCGGACTTGGTGATGACGGTGATTTTTTTGTCGCGGGGAAGCTGGAGGGCACAGTAAAGACCGGAGCAGCCGCTTCCTGCGATGAGGATATCTGTTTTCATAATTGATGGTCCTTTTTTCGTGGATAAATTTGGTGTACAGAGAAATTTTGCAAAAATAATCTGAAGCGCAGGCTTATAAAATTTCTCTGTGAATGATTGCAATTGTGCGCGCGGATTCAAATTTTCCGAACGACATGCCCTGTAGTATATCACTAAACTTTACAATTGACAAGATAGCTGTAAACTTTTTTATTGACAGTGAGGACGGCAGGTAATATAATCCTAAGAAAATGTCCGAAAAGAGTGGAGCTATTAGCAGCCAATGAGGGTAAGAAGATATTTAAGAACACATTCGGGCATACATGGAAAATTAAAGTTCCGGAATAAATGAAAACACAGGAGTGAAAAACGATTATGATGACAACAAGACAGCTGCAGGATGAAATTCTGCGTTTAAAGAAGGAAAAAGATATCTGCATTCTGGCGCATGCATACCAGAGCCATGAGATTCTGGAGGTAGCAGATTACACAGGTGATTCTTATGGACTGAGCCAGCAGGCGGCTAAGGCTCCGCAGAAGAACGTGCTGATGTGTGGTGTAAGATTTATGGCAGAAACAGTGAAGATTCTTTCTCCGGAGAAAAAGGTTTACCTTTCCAACAGCGGTGCAGGATGTCCAATGGCAGAGCAGCTGGATGTGGAGATGCTTTCCGCACTGAAAGAGTCCAATCCGGACTATACAGTTGTAGCTTATATTAATACCACTTCCGAACTGAAAACGATTTGTGATGTGTGTGTAACTTCTTCTTCTGCCTTGAAGATTGTGAACAATATCGACAATGACAAGATCCTGTTTATCCCGGACTGCAACCTTGGCGCATGGGTGGAGAAGCAGGTTCCGCAAAAAACGTTCAAGTTCGTTCACGGGGGATGTCCAACCCATCTTAGAATGTCTGTAAGAGATGTGAAAAAAGCCAGAGGCGCTCACCAGGAAGCGAAGTTACTGGTTCATCCGGAGTGTCTGCCAGAGGTTTCTGCAATGGCAGATTATATCGGAAGTACAACTGGAATTATGAAATATGCCAAGGAAAGCGATGCCAAAGAATTTATTATCGGAACAGAGAACAGCATTGTTCAGCATCTTCAGTACGAGTGCCCGGACAAGAAATTTTATCCGCTGTCAAAGGACTGCGTATGCCACAATATGAAACTGACAACCTTGATGGATGTCTATAATTGCGTCTGCGGTCAGGGCGGAGAAGAGATCAAGCTGGATGAGAATGTGAGAGTGAAGGCGAAGGCTTGTATTGATACTATGTTGACGCTGGGGGAATAAAGATATTGACATACAGTAGAAGAGATTTTGGTACGAATATCCCAAAATCTCTTCTATAATGTTATGAATTTCTTAATTACTATTCTTTTTTGGTAAAAATAAGTCTGAAAACGTATCTATAATGTCAGCATAATATCTACGACATACAGCCCATTTTCCCAGTGGTTTTGAAAGTAGCCCTGATATTTAGTGACAATGGAGCGGATTACACGCATTCCAATGCCGTGGTTGCCGGAATCTTTTTTTGATGTGATTAGAAGCGGATTGCTTTTTAATACGTCAACTGAGGAACAGTTTTTTATGGAAATATAGAGATACTGGGAATCAGTGTGGATTTGCAGCTGAATGTCGCCATTTTTTTCCTTGCGGCAGGCATCGATGGCATTATCCATAAGATTCATGAGAAGACTGCACAGGTCATTTTCTTCGATGGAAATTTCAGGTGGAAGCTGAACATCTGCCATAAATTTAATATTGGAATCCTTTGCCTCATTTGCTTTTTGAGTCAAAAGATAGTCTACAAATTTGTTCCCGGTATTAAATTCTTCCAGGCGATCATAACGCTGTGAAAGGTTATGCTCTACAAATGTTTCCAGGTCATCATATTTTTTTAGTTGAAGTTCTGCCTGCAAATAAAAAAACAGGTTTTTCATCTCATGCTTATCGCGGTGCAGTTGTTCTACAAGCGCGGCAGAGCGTTCCAGATGTTCCAGTTGAAGTGCCTGTCTTTGATTGAGCATGGAAACCTCCATGAAGTGATCAAAGTTTCGGATCATCAGATAGGAAAGATAATATACAAGTACGATTAAAAAGCACAGCACAAATTCCTGTAAAAGTCCATAAAACGACTGAACCCGGTAACTTCCCCAAATAGAGAAATAAGATAATATCTGAAGTCTGTCTGCTGTATAGATAAGAACTGGTGCGAGAAACATGAAAAACCAGTAGGAATAAGGCTGTACAGATGTACTTTTTAAGGCATGGCGCTTATAGAAAGCAGATACTGCAATGATTGCCAGATAGTATAATAATGCGGAGAAAAAATTAAAACTATATTGGCTTACATAGCTGGAAAGCGTCAGTGAAAAAAGAATACCAATGCAGCCCTTTATGCTGACGAAAGTAAAAAGGCAGGAAACAAAAGTTGTCATAACATTTTTCAAATCGTAGTTCACAAAAAGCAAGGCATATAGCAGGCCACATCCGATTAACATAATGAGATAGAGATTAAATTCATCATAAAACACGTCAAACACATTAAATGGAATGGCAAAAATAATAGTAAACAGAATAATAGAAGCCCATTTGTTTATGTATTTATTTTCTTTAAAACTATAAGCGGAAACTAATGTAACCAGAAGGACGAAAAAAGTGATAACATCTTCCGGCCAGCTGACGATAATGCTTAATATTTCCATAAATAACTCCTCTTAATGCTGCATTTTCAATGAAATAAACTGAGCTCGTGTTTCAGTGATCCGATTTCTGCTTAAAGGAAGAACAGCGCCATTTTCCAATACAATCTGATTTTTTTCAATCCGGGAAATATAGCGGTGATTTACCAGATAGCTTCGATGAGGCTTTATAAATCCCTGATTGTTTAATTTGGTTTCAAAAAGGGAAAGGGTCTGGCGTAAAGAAACAGTTTCCTTGTTAGTGATAACTTTGCAGTGTTTTCCGTTTACTTCAATATATTGAATTTCGTTACAGTGAAAAGAGTAAACGGCAGTGCTTTTTTCTTCCTCTATTGTGATTGCTTTTTCTTCGTTGCGGGTCATTTCATAGAACAGATCACGGGTTAAAGGGGCAAGTTCTTCCAGAAAATGATTTTTGCGGATAAATCGAAACGGTCTCACTTCGAAAGACTGAAACACAAGCTCAGATTTGTTGCTGATAAATACGATCAGGGTTTGCAGACCAAGCTCACGTATTTTTGAGCTTAATTTTATGCCGTTTAATCCAGGCATTTCAATATCCAGAAAAAGAATATCGTAGGTGTTTCCTTTTAGAACAGACTGAAGCAGTGAATTGCCATCTGAAAACTCAGCACAGTCTGTTTGGTAATTGTGCTTTTGAAATGCTTCTATAATGTGAAGCGTCAGGTAATTTCGTATTGCCGCTTCGTCCTCTGCAATTGCAAAACGGACGGATTTGTTGATTACAGAATTCATAAGACCTCCCCATATTTATAAAACGCATTGCGTATTTGAAAAAGTTTCAAATTTTATATTCAGTATAGCACAATCCATTTCCGAACGTCATTGGAATATCTACATTTCAAGCCCTATTTTTACATTTCATGCCCCGTCCGAAACATCTGGAACCCCTATTTGACAATTGGTGCCACACTACTTCCTTTTTGAAAAAAAGTCTGTTATCTTCTCCTATACCAAAAGACATTGGGAAATGCAAAGAAAGAGAGGAAAGAACTATGAAAGAGAAGCTGAGAACAATATTTCTTAGCAGCAGTGTGTCCTTGTTGTGTTTTACATCAAAAGTAAGTGCGGCTGGCTTAGAGGTGCAGACAAGTGACGTAATAACGGTAGTAAAAAACTGTATTCCGTATGTGATCGGAATGCTTGCAGTAATTATAATTGCAATTGCAGTTGCTGTTGCTGCAAAAAAACAGGATTTAAAGAAAAAATTTATGATCAGAAAACAGTGCTTATGTGCAGGAATCCTTTCCTTTGTACTGTCCTTTAACTTAATCTGTAACGGACCCCTTAGTACGTTGCTGGATGTGCTTGTAAATCCGGTAAAAGAGGTTTCAGCAGAGACAAAAGAAGAGGCAAATAACCTGATTACAGATATTGCAGGAGAAGGTTCTGTTCTGTTAAAAAATGATGGAACCTTACCCCTTTCTTCCGACGTGAAAAACCTGAATGTATTTGGCTGGGCGTCTACCAATCCGTGTTATGGCGGAACCGGTTCAGGTGCAGTTGATACATCAAACTGCGTATCACTTCTGGATGGAATCCAGGCAGGTGGATATACTTTAAACCAGACTTTAATTGACATGTATACTTCTTACGCGGAAGCGAGGGGCGAAGCTGGAATGACAGCTGTTGATTGGACTTTGCCTGAACCTACAGCAGATTATTATACAGATGAAATTTTGGATGAAGCAAAAGAATTCTCTGATACAGCAGTGATCGTGCTTTCCCGAATTGGTGGCGAGGGAACCGATCTTCCTACTGACTTTGGAGCAAAAGATGCTGAAGGAAATAAAATTTATACATACAATGATAACAGCAGCGAATACAGCGATTTTGAAGAGGGACAGCATTACCTTGAACTTAGCCAGACTGAGAAAAATATGATAGACATTGTGTGTGAAAATTTTGCTCATGTAATTGTGATCTGCAACAGCTCAAATGCAATGGAGCTTGGGTGGGTAGAGAATTACGACCAGATCGGCAGCGTGATCAGTTGCCCAGGCGCTGGAGAAACAGGTTTCGCTGCACTGGGAAAAATCCTTAATGGAGAAGTAAATCCCTCTGGAAAACTGGCTGACACTTATGTATATGATCTGACAGCAACACCTGCATTCAACAATTTTGGTGATTTCACTTATGAAAATATGAATGAATTCGGCTGGGAAGAGGCCAATCCATTCAGCGGTGAGACAAAGCAGAACGATGTAAACTTTGTCAACTATGTTGAGAATATTTATGTTGGCTATAAATTCTATGAAACAGCATATGCAGAAGCGGAAGCTGGAAATATGGATTTTGACTATGATAAAGTAGTTCAGTATCCATTTGGCTATGGTTTATCTTACACCAGTTTTTCCCAGAAAATCGTAGATTCAAGCGAAACAGATGAGGGAATCAAGCTTACTGTCGAAGTTGAGAATACTGGTGATGTGGCAGGAAAAGATGTAGTAGAGGTTTATTATAATCCGCCATATACCAATGGCGGCATTGAAAAGTCAGCTGCTAATCTGATTGACTTTGGAAAAACAGGTGTGTTAAATTCTGGTGAGAAAGAAACTCTGGAGTTTACTATTAACAAGGAAGATATGGCATCTTATGATTATAAGAACGAAGGCTGCTATGTTCTGGATGAAGGCGACTATGAACTGAGTATTCGTTCAGATGCACATACGATTCTGGATACTGTAGAGTATAATGTGCCTGAAACCATCGTTTATGATGAGGACAATGCAAGAGAATCTGATCAGCAGACTGCAACAAATCAGTTTGATTTTGCAGAAGGAGATGGTGTTGTTTATCTGAGCAGAGAAAATGGCTTCGAGAATTACGATGAGGCAACAGCAGCTCCGATTGATTTCACAATGGATGAGGATAGAAAAGCAAATTATCAGAATATCACCAATTATGATATTGATAGTATGAATGATAATTCAGAGGAAATGCCAACTACAGGCGCTGATAATAAAATTAAGCTTGGTGCTCTCAGAGGAAAAGATTATGATGACGAAATGTGGGACAGCCTTTTGGATGAGCTTTCTATTGAGGATATGACCACATTGATTGCAGGCGGTGGTTATCAGACAACTGCAATTGATTCCATTGATAAAGTAGCAACAACGGACAATGATGGTCCGGCAACTATTTACAACAACTATACGGGAGCAACCGGAAGTGCATTTACAACAGAGGTTATGCTTGCAAATACCTGGAATAAGGATATTGCTTATGAAATGGGTAAGAGCGTAGGAAAAGAAGCAGACGAGATGGATGTTTCAGGATGGTATGCACCTGCAATGAATATTCACAGAACTGCTTTTGGCGGAAGAAACTTTGAGTACTATTCAGAGGACAGCGTACTTTCTGGAATTATGGCAGCAAATGAGATCAAAGGTGCTGATGAGTATGGCGTATACAGTTATGTGAAGCATTTTGCCCTGAATGACCAGGAGACAAACCGAATTTACCAGCTTTGCCTGTGGAGTACAGAGCAGGCAATCCGAGAGACTTATTTGAAGGCATTTGAGATTGCTGTAAAAGAAGGTCATACAGGTGCAGTAATGGATGCACATTGTTTTATTGGTGATAAGTGGGTCGGCGCAAGCAGTGAGCTGAATAACACAGTCCTTAGAGATGAGTGGGGCTTCCAGGGCTTTGTTTCTACAGATATGTTTGCTGGATATGGCTATTATGATGCGGATATAGCAATCCGTTCCGGTGTGGACAGTATGTTGAATCCAATGAATTCCCCAGACGCAACTGTAACGGATACACAGAGCGCTACTTCTGTGAATGCAATGCGTAAAGCCTGCCACAACATTTTATACACAGTGGTAAACAGCAGAGCATATAATGAGGAGAATGCATATTCTATGGTTCTTTGGAAGAAGATCCTGATTATGCTCGATGTGTTGGCAGCAGTTATTCTTGTTGTGATTGAGATACTTACAGTGAGAAAATATCGTAAGATCAAATAAAATGTTTTAATAATGATAAGGTCCTGCACCTGTGGAGAAATCTTCAGGGCAGGATCTTTTGTGCTTCCACAGCAGAAGGAATTCGGCAAAATGGGGGAATAATACCCACATCAACATTGTAACCGCGCATGCGAAGCTCATTATAGATGACATTTTCCATAGAATGAGTCTGTTCAAACTGGCGGAAATTGATCCTTGCATTGCGGAGTCCTAAATCTGTAAAATAATATTTTTTCGGCGTTTCGATATATGCTTTTCCCTTAATGTTATAACGACCGGCTGCTTCAATTAGAAAAGAATCTTCAAAATAATCCAGATATTTCTTTATAGTACTGGAAGTTATTTTGAATTTTTTTACTGTTCTGAAGGTGTTTTTCAGCTTTTCATCCATATTGTCTTTTCGGAGATAACCGTTTAGAACGGATTCGAAACAATCCAACATTTGCACTTCGTCCAGGAGAAGATAATACATTTTATCGTCTACAATCTGAGTACGAATGTAAGCCATAAATTTCTCTGGATCTACACCTCCTTGTAGAAGAGATTTTTAGTAATATATGTAAAAATCTCTTTTAGAAAGTTCGTGCTTCGCTGAAAGATAGCCAGCCGTTTCGGCAGGCTTTTTTCTTCATCTGCAACTGTCATCATACGTTTTCACACAAAGCAAAAGACTATAGTTACAGGAAACTTGTAAAAAAGAACTGCCAAAATGGAAAAATAACCTAAAAATGAAGGAAATAATTGGTAGTAATTACATATTGCAAATAGAGTATGGTGAGATATATTATAAGCACATCAGATGAATTTTATAATAAAAAAGAAATATCTGCTAAAAAATGGAGTTTATCTGTTAAAAATAAAAAAAATGGTATGATGAATTTGATGCGTTCGAAAAACGGTCATGTCTATTGTCAGGCAGAATTTTGGTAGTGATTAAGTGGTGAAAAAGGAGAAAGTATGAACACAGTATTGGAAAAAATTAAAAAAATGGGAATTGTACCGGTTGTGGTAATTGAGAATGAGAAAGATGCAGTGCCGCTGGCAGATGCTCTTTGTAATGGAGGACTTGCCTGTGCAGAGGTAACGTTCAGAACTGCAGCAGCAGGAGAGGCTATCCGTCTTATGAAAGAAGCACACCCGGAGATGCTGGTTGGAGCAGGAACTGTACTCACTGTAGAGCAGGTAGACCGTGCTGTCCAGGCTGGTGCTGAATTTATTGTAAGCCCTGGTTTTGATCCGGAAATCGTAGACTACTGTATTGAGAAACAGATCCCGGTACTTCCAGGCTGTATCACACCATCTGAAGCGGCACAGGCAGTACGCAGAGGCCTTTCCGTAATCAAATTTTTCCCGGCGGAGCAAGCTGGTGGACTGGCATTTATCAAGGCAATGGCAGCACCGTATACTTCCTTAAGTTTTATGCCAACAGGCGGAATCAATCCGGAGAATGTAAAGAAATATCTGGAATACGATCGTATTTTTGCCTGTGGAGGAAGCTGGATGGTAAAAGGAAAACTGATCACAGAAGGCAGATTTGATGAAATTGAGAAGCTGACCAGAGAAGCAGCAGAAATCGTAAAGGATATAAGAGGATAATAAAATGGGAAAAAAATTTGATATGCTGGCATTAGGTGAAGTGCTTCTTCGTTTATCGCCAGAAGGAAACGAGCGTTTAGCCCAGGGCACCAGGTTTGAGAAACAGCTGGGCGGGGCAGAATTAAATGTAGCTGTTGGCGCAGCCAACCTGGGGCTTACTACAGGTATTATTTCCAAGATTCCATTTCATGCCATTGGAAATTATGCGAAAAGGGAGATCAGAAGAAACGGTGTTGACACGGATTACCTGGCTGGAGATGACAGTGCAGATTCCAGACTGGGAATTTACTATTACGAATATGGTGCAGATCCCCGTAAACCTCAGGTGGTTTACGACCGCAAGTATTCTTCTGTGAATAAATTATCTTTAGAAGATTTTCCAGAAGAAATGTATGAAAATACAAGGTGCTTCCATACCAGCGGAATCACCTTGGGACTTGGCGGTCCGGTAAGGGAAAATGCCATTGAAATGATGAAAAAATTCAAAGAAAAAGGTGCACGGATTTCATTTGATGTAAACTTCAGAGGAAATCTGTGGACCGGAGATGAGGCAAGAGATTGCATTACAAAGATTTTACCGATCGTAGACATCTTTTTTTGCTCAGAATCCACAGCCAATCTTACCTTTGGCAAAACAGGGGATATAAAAGAGATCCTGAAAAGTTTTTCCGATGAATACGATATTGCTGTAGTTGCGGCAACCCAGAGAATCGTGCACAGTCCAAAGTCACATTCTTTCGGTTCTGTGATTTACGAAAGAAAAACCGACAGTTATTATGAAGAAAAACCTTATGAAAAGATCGAAGTTGTAGACAGGATCGGAAGCGGAGATGCCTATATTTCCGGTTTCCTGTACGGACTATTAAAGGAAAATGGAAACTGCCAGGCTGCGCTGAAATATGGAAATGCAGCCAGTGCAATGAAAAATACCGTCAGTGGGGACATGTTATGGACAGACCCTCAGGAAATCCAGCAAACGATCGAAATGCATCACAACATAGGACAGGATTTTGAAATGAAGCGCTAAACAGCCACCAGTCTGCCGACAGCTTCGTGATGACTTGTGCCATATAGGAACCTATTAGAAATAAACAGTTGCACTATTTTGCGGATAACAAAAAAGTGCAACTATTTTTTGACCTGTACAGCAAATTCGCAATATTTTTTCGGAAAGCTGCAAATATCTTGAATTTTTTCTGAAGGACGCTCATGTTATACTTTCATTATCAAAAAGGAAAGCAAATAAAAAAGGAAAGCTTTCCAAAACAACGGCTTTTAATGGAGGAAGAAAAATGAAGAAAAAAGTGATTAGCGTTCTGGCTGCAGCAGCAGTAGCAACATCCATGTTTGCAACACCGGTATTGGCTGACGGAAATGCAACAGCCGGCGTTGTATGGTACAATTTTGCAGATACTTTTATTGCAAATGCACGTCAGTGTTTAAGCGGAATTGCAGCAGCAGATGGAACAATCTCCATCACAGATGCTGACAGCGAAAATGATATTAATATCCAGGGAAATAACGTAAACAACTTCTATACACAGGGCGTTAAATATCTGGTATTGAATAACATTAACAATGCAGCAACAGACGACATTGCGAACCAGATGAAGGAAGAAGGAGTAGTTGGAATTTTCGCAAATACAACAAGTCCATCTGATGAAGCATTCGCAAATAATGAAAATTTGTGGTATGTATCTTCTGTATCAACACAGTCTGGTGAGAATATGGGTAATGCACTAGTTGAGTACTTCAATACTCATGAGAACTGGGACAGAAACGGAAATGGAAAAGTTGATTTTATTTTGCTTCAGGGCATTCAGACATTCAGCGATACAATCAACCGCTCTTCTTACAGCCTTGCAACAATCGAAGGCGCAGGATATGAACTGGGAACCTGTATCGGTGGTGATGATGTAACAGGTGTTAAAGGTGGAGATTCCATCAACGGAGTACTTTGTAACTTCTCTCGTTCTGAAGCGCAGGAAAATGTAGAAGCGCTTCTTGCAAGCTTTGGTGATGACATTGACTGTATTATAGCTGATAACGATGATGAGGCACTTGGAGCAATCGCAGCACTTCAGGCTCATGGATACTTCACAAGTGATGAGAATACAATCCCGGTAGTTGGTGTTGATGCTACAGCTGCTGGATGTGAAGCAATCAAGAACGGAACGCTTCTTGAGACAAGCCTTAACAATCCTGTAAAACTTGCAAAATCCATTTATAAACTGATGTATCTGTTAGAGAATGGTGAGGAGGTTACTACAGAGTCTATTGGAATTGACGGTGTAAATGTTGACGGACACAGCGTCATGATCGACTATATTTCTATTACTGCTGACAATGTAGATGATGCAAGCTACGATATTACAGACACTTCATTCTAAGTAACAGAATTTTGGCAGCAAGGCTGAATAAAGAGGGACTGTAAAGCGTCCCTCTTTTTATTGCCGAGAGCAGAACAGGAGAGAATAAGTTATGAGTAATTCCGAATATGTGCTGGAAGCCACAAAGCTTACGAAAACCTTTCCTGGTGTAAAAGCACTGGATCAGGTTTCCTTAAGAGTCCGTCCCGGAACCGTGCATGCACTGATGGGAGAAAACGGAGCTGGTAAATCTACATTAATGAAATGTATTTATGGAATTTATTCCCCGGACGAGGGAAGTATTTCCATAGATGGAAAACAGGTAAGTATTACCAGTCCAAGAAATGCTATGGATCAGGGAATCGCAATGATTCATCAGGAACTTCATCCTGTAAGACCACAGACGGTTGCAGAGAATATTTTCCTTGGCAGGATTCCTTACAAAAAAGTGGCAGGGGTACGCTGGGTGGATAAAGATAGATTGATAAAAGATACGGAAGAAGTCTTTAAGAAACTGGGACTGGATATCAATCCAAAGCAGAAAGTTGCAGAACTTTCCACATCTTATTGCCAGCTGATTGAGATTGCACGTTCTGTGTCCATCGGTGCAAAGATTGTTATTATGGATGAACCGACTTCCTCCCTTACAGAGACAGAGACAGAGATTTTATTCCGTATCATCAATCAGCTTAAAAGTGAAAAGGTAGCAATTATTTATATTTCTCACAAAATTGATGAAATTCTTCAGATCTCAGATGAGATCACCATTATGCGCGATGGACAAAACGTTGGTACATGGCCGGCAAGCGAGATGACAACAGATACCATCGTAAACAAAATGGTTGGACGTGAGATGACAGACCGCTTCCCTCCCCAAAAACACGTACCAGGCGCAGAGTACTTGCGGGTTGAGCATTTTACAAGTACAAATCCTCATTCTTTTAAAGATGTAAGTTTTTCTGTAAGGAAAGGCGAAATCTTCGGAATTGGCGGACTTGTAGGTTCCCAGCGAAGCGAGCTAATGGAAGCACTGTTTGGATTACATGGAATTTCTTCCGGAAAGGTTACCATTGAGGGAAAAGAAATTCACAACCGACAGCCTATTGATGCAATAAAAAATGGTCTGGCATTGCTTACAGAAGACCGAAGAAAAACAGGTATTATCGGACCTGGCTCCATTACAGACAATACTCTTGTCGTAGAGCAGAACGTAAATCCAAAACGATATCACAAAGCAGGACTTCCGTTTATTGATAAGGCAAAGCGAAATCAAGATGCGCAGAAATATGTAGATATGCTTTCCACAAAGACCCCAAGCCTGAAAACTGCCATCAAAACCCTTTCTGGTGGTAATCAGCAAAAGGTACTTCTTGGAAGATGGCTTTTAAGTGAGCCGGATATCCTGATCCTGGATGAGCCTACAAGAGGAATTGATGTAGGAGCAAAGTATGAAATTTATGAATTAATGGAAGAAATGGCACAAAAAGGCAAATGTGTAATTATGATCAGTTCGGAGATGCCGGAACTTATAGGTATGTCTGACAGGATCATGGTAATGTGTGAAGGACACAAGTCAGGTATTCTGGATAAATCTGAAGTAACAGATGAAAGAATCATGTTGCTGGCAAGTACATATGAAGCCAATGGGGAGGATAAGAAATGAAATCAAAAAATATGTCAAAAATTCTGATGGATAATATTCTTTATATCTGTCTGTTACTGATGATTGTGATCATCGCTGTAATTTCACCATCATTTATTTCTGCTCGGGTATTAAGTGATGTACTGACACAGAGTGCCCCGAAAATGCTTCTTGCTATGGGTATGCTGGTTGTAATCATTGCAGGTGGTATGGATATGACCGTTGGACGGCTTGCCGGTCTTGGTGCTGTTGTGTCCGGAACACTTGCACAGCAGTCTACTTACTATATTAAATTCTGGCCGTCACTGCCGGAAATGCCGTTGATCGTACCAATCGTTGTTTCCATTATCATTGGTATTATCTCTGGTGTAATCACCGGCCTTATCATTTCCAAGTTAAAAGTACCGGCATTTCTTGCTGGCCTTGGACTTCAGCTGATCATTTACGGTGGAAATCTGCTGTTCCTGAAAAAAACACCGAATAACTCACAGCCTCTTGCCGGATTTAAAACGTCTTTCACAAAATTCGGTACGGGTTCTTTTATGGGAATCAACTATCTGGTTATTGTAGCGTTTGTAGTTATGATTGCTGTTTACATTATCCTGAATATGACCACATTGGGCAAAAACATTTATGCTACAGGTGGTAATCGCGAGGCTGCAAAGGTAGCAGGTATCAACGTATTCAAAATTGATATGTTTGTTTACATCTTATCCGGAGCTCTTGCAGCACTTGCAGGATGTATGCTTGCAGCACGTACCGGAAGTGCAAATGCAACATATGCAGAAGGCTATGAGATGGATGCCATTGCAAGCTGTATCATCGGTGGTGCTTCTTTTACAGGTGGTATTGGTAATGTACCAGGAGCTTTTCTCGGAGTTATTATTTTCAGTGTTATCAGCTATGGTCTTACATTCGTTGGTTTAAGCTCTTATTGGCAAAACATTGCAAAGGGGCTTATTATTATCGTAGCAGTTGCACTTGATATGAGAAAATATGGTTCAGACAAATAAAAAATGTATCAGATTATCCGGGGTCCTGTTATTGGGACGCCGGATAGTTGTAGCTTAAAAAAGCCTTTTTCAAACACGCTAGGACATTTGCCTGGGAGAAAGAAAAATGAGATAATGGAACAGACTCTAAGAGAGAAAAGGAGTATGGACTATGTCTGAAAAAAAGAAAACAGCGGCAGCAGCGATTACACTTCTGTTTTTGGGCAGTATGCTTGTAGGGTGTAAGGCAGATACAACAGCTGATGGAATGGATATGACCCGGGTGTCAGTGATCCTGCCTCATGACGATGATGGATACTGGATGCTAATTGCTGATGGAATCAATCGGTCCGGAGAGGAACTAAAGAAGAGCTGTGGGATGGATATCAATATGATCATGCCACAGCTGAACTACAATGTTCCCCAGATGATAGATCTTTTGAAACAACAGATTGCAGCTCAGGTAGATGTATTGGTGGTGCAGGGGAATGAGGATGAAGAATATATTAAAACATTGAAAGAAGCGTGGAATGAAGGAATTCAGATTATTTGCGTAGACACAGATATAGAAAGTCTTCCTGCACATTTGTACATAGGTACCGATAATTACGAAGCCGGAAAAATGCTTGGAGAAGAACTGATAAACATCACAGGTGGAGAAGCAAATGTTGCAGTAGTCTCCGGGGAACCGGGATTTTCTAATCTTGATGAAAGACTGGAAGGACTTCAGGATGCTGTCAGAAACTATCCCAAAATTCATCTTGGAGATGTACAATATGATAATTATGATGGGCTTTCTGTTATGAAAATATACTACCAGGCTGCCAAGGAGACGGATACGATTGTCTTTCTGGAGGGAACTGGAGGAATAACCATCAGTGCCCGGTTTAACCAACGTGATGACCAGTACGAACACATTCTGGGGTTTGATGCTTTCCCTGGTGTAACAAGTGGGGTAATCGATGGAATTATTAAACAGGACACCAGAATGATGGGCGAGCGTGTCGTGGAAGAAATCGCAAATTATATCCAGAATGGAGAATACAGTTCGGAAAAGGTTTATACAGATATGAGCTGGCTGACAAAAGAAAACTACCGGAAAATTCTTTCGGATGAGGAAGTGGAATATGCCCGAAAACGGAACAGCGGAGGAAGTACACAATGAAAAAGGCACGTTTCCTTAATTCAGTTGGCAAAAAATATACTGTTGGCTATGCTATTGTAATGTTTTTTTCTATAATTCTGCTTTTGACTGCCGTTATATGCAATAATTATGTATCAGGACAGTATGATAATGCCATTAGTGAAATGTCTGCCATTAATAATCTGGAAAATAAAGTAGAAACATTAAATAGTGATGTAAACATGGCATACCTGTACCTGTCAGAAGAGGGAATAGAAAATTATCAAACAGATAAAAAGGCTGCTGACCAATATTTAAAAAGAGTAGAGAAATTACAGGAAGAGAGCTTTGTTCGGGAAGTAACAGATGCCTATTGTACAGTAGAAAGTTTTCTGGAAAAAGCAGATTACCTGACAAGCTGTCTTCAAGGGTATTTCGACAGTGATAAAAAGGCTGGCTTTGAAAAACTGGAGACCAGCTATAAAGAGCTTCAGGAGCTTTATTCTTATGTTACTTTACGCTTTCAGAAAGCATATTCTGCAAAATTAAATACGTTAAGCCAACTGGAATACAGACTAAATACTCTTCAAAAAAACATACTGAGGTTGCAAATCAGTATATTGGTATTTACGATTCTGTGTATTGGAGTGTATCTGACTAAGGTTATTAGGGAAATTTCAAGATCCATTGTGACGATGCAAAAAGGTATGGAATCTATTCAGGATAATGTGCAGAAGGCAGAACCTATTTGTATTGAAAGCAACGATGAGTTTGAAGAGTTTGCAGCTGCTTTTAACAAAATGACAGGCATTATACAGAAGCAGATGAGGGAAATTGAAGAAAATGCAGATATCAAAGAACGGCTTGCTGAAATGGAAATCAAAAATCTGAAGATGTTCAGTGAATTGCAAAAAAGTCATCTGGATTTTCTGCAGTCCAGGGTAAATCCTCATTTTCTGTTTAATACTTTAAACATGATTTCTTCTCTTGCAAGGCTTGAGAATGCAGACCAATGTGCGGAACTGATGGAAACTACAGCAGCTTTTTTGCGCTATAATCTGGATAACATCAGTAAAACCGTTCCTCTGGAAAAAGAGGTAGAAAATTTGAAGGATTATGTGGCAATTCAGGAATGTCGTTATGGGGGGCGCTATCAATATACCTTTGAAATTGACAGGCGGTGTCTGAATTATAAAATGCCTTGTATGATTCTACAGCCAATGGTGGAAAATGCCATTCAGCATGGAATTGCCATGATGATGGAAAACGGTCATGTATGGATCCGGGTCTATCCGAAGAGAAAACGCGTGTGTCTGGAGGTGCAAGATAATGGTGTGGGAATGACCAAGGAACAGATCGAAAGTATCTATGAAGATTTTCAAGAAAACAAATCATCTGGCAGCCAGATTGGTATTCGAAATATTTACCGCAGATTAAGATTGTATTACCATAACGACCTGAAATTTGAATTTTACGATATGAATCCGGGGCTGAAAATATTTATTTCACTTCCAGGAGGTGATGCTAATGAAGTATACAATGGTGATCGCAGATGATGAACCAGTGGTTTTGAAAAGTACAGAGCTTTTCTTGAAAAAGGAATTTCCGGAAATCGAAATTGTAGGAATGGCAGAAAACGGTATTAAACTAAAGGAATTGCTGGAATGTTATAAACCAGACATGGCAATTGTGGATATCCGTATGCCAGGTCTTTCAGGAATTGAGGTCATTGAACTGTTACAGCACAAAAAATGTTCTACCCATTTTATTATCAGTACAGCTTACAGTGACTTTGATTATGTAAAAAAGGCTCTTGATCTGAAAACAGATGGTTATCTTGTAAAACCTTCCAGAAGGGAAGAAAAGCTGGAAGTGATTGGGAAGCTTTGCAGGACTGTGGAGGATGAGAAAAAGAAAAATCTGCGTCAGGATGGAATTGAATCCGCTCTTGGAGTTGTAAACTCCGTGCTTGGCAGTGAGATTCTTATGTCAGTTTTTTCTGATAATTGTGACAACAAAGAATTTGCCGCATACTGCAATATCAATAATATCCAATTTTCTGGTGGCTGCATTGCCACATTCCTACCGCAGACCAAAACAGACCTCAGTAAAAGAGAATTAAATGATGAACTGGAGAAATGCCTGAACGGTTTTTGTGATTTTCTTGCTACCATAACCTCAAAAGGGATTGTAGTCATGTTTTTTGTTCAGGAGGAAGTGGAAAGGGAAAAAAGAAGAGAATGGAGCAATGACCTTGCCTCTCTTGTAGCAGAATGCCTGAAGGAAAGGACGAAAGTAGAGTATCTTTACGGAACTGGGAATGTGTACAATTCTTTTGAAAAAATGGCGGATTCCTATAGAGACAGCGTGCAAATGCTTCAGATTAACCGCATGGAAGAAGGAAGCATTCCGAAGGAAAGCGCAGATAAAATACAGAATTATGTGGACGAGACCAAACGTTATATAGATATTTGGTTTTCACATTCTTTACCAGTGCATGCATAAGTTCCGTCTCC
>ENA-OOZX01000536-OOZX01000536.1-human-gut-metagenome-genome-assembly--contig:-NODE-536-length-32975-cov-4.949119_pt1 | contig 32975 bp, 36 predicted proteins | sample MGYA00241048_ERZ501412 | MGnify/ENA primary metagenome ERZ501412 (study PRJEB25962, sample SAMEA2042518) | human gut metagenome | biome: human gut; feature: human-associated habitat; material: faeces... | reverse complement strand
TGATGAAATGTTAAAGTCAGGAGACGTTGTTGAAAAAATTGATAACAATAAAACTCCTTTCAAAAAAGATAGAAATTATAGTATTGTATTTTTAACTATTGGGGCAGAGTGGCAATAGAAAAAAATATGGAACTTTTTAAAACAGCCTATGAGCATTCATATGACTATATTTTTGAATATCCACTATCCATCATTTTAATATTAGCATTGATGTTCATAGGCTTAGGTATATGTTTCATTTCAAAGAAAAAAAGGAGGCGATTTGATGAAAAAAATGATTAGTATTTTGACAGTGTTGGTACTTAGTATTGTGACAATGTTGCCTGTAAAAGTAATGGCTGCAGAATATCCACATAAAAACAGTGAAGTAAAGCATGTAAATTTGCTATCTGATAAAACTGAGTATGGAATACAGCCACAAACGGATGGATACTATTATTGGAAAGTCGATAGTAAGACGAATCAGGGAACAACTTATGGTTCATGGAGATTGGGACCTCAGGGTGCCGGCCCAGGTACAGTTTCTGTAAATAAAACAGATACAGTGACTAACACAATTAGTGGATCATATACCAGTGTAGGAGATATATCCGCTTCTTTAGGAGCTACGATTGGGAAGAGCCAGTCCTATTCTGTACAGTACCCTTAATTTCCAGCCTGAGATGCTTTTAGGGCTATTTCAGGCTGGAAATTAAGGGATGTGCAGGATGTTCTTGAATTATTGTACACTTTAACGCCAGAACAATTAAAAGCGGTGAAACATATGATTTCATCCTATCTTGAATTCAAAGAAAATATGGAAGAACAAAATGAGAGATTAAAAAGTGGGATATCCAATAAATGGATGTCCCCTTTCTGCTTTACATATCAGCAGTCAAAATTATGGAATATTTGTTTATCATCTTAGCATGTAAGAAAACCGTGAATGTCAACTGATATTGGGGTATTTGTTGAATGCTGCAAATTTGGATACATTTATGTGGAGAAGGATAGGACCTTACAAGTTCTATCTTTTTTGTTATGCAATTTACAATATAAAAAATTTTTTAATCTTTAGAAAATCTTTATAGTTAATCAGTATACTAAAAAAATCAATTAAAAGGAGATGTATAATAATATGGAAACATTACTGAGAACAGAGAATTTAACAAAAAAATTCAAGAATCAGGTAGCAATACAAAATATTTCAATGAATGTACCTGAAAATTCTGTCTATGGCCTTTTAGGACCTAATGGTGCAGGAAAATCTACTACATTAAAAATGATAGCTGGAATCTTGAAACCTACCAGGGGAAGTATTATTTTTAATAAACATCCGTGGAAAAGGAGTGACTTATCAAACATTGGTGCATTGATTGAAACACCTCCTTTATATGGAAATCTAACTGCAAGAGAAAACCTTAAGGTAAGGACTGAGCTGTTAAATATTTCGGATGGTCGTATTGACGAGGTCCTTGAAATATCAGGTTTGACTGGTACAGGAAAAAAGAGAGCAGGACAGTTTTCTATGGGAATGAAGCAAAGACTTGGCATTGCAATAGCATTATTGAATAACCCCAAATTACTAATATTAGACGAACCTACAAATGGCCTTGATCCTGTAGGTATTGAAGAGCTGCGAAATTTAATAAGGCAGTTTCCGAAGCAAGGTATGACAGTTATTCTATCTAGCCATATACTATCGGAAGTGGAACAGATTGCAGATTATATAGGGATAATATGTAATGGGAAATTGGAATACGAAGCACCAGAGAACAAAGAAGATAATCTTGAAGCTTTGTTTATGGACATCGTAAAAAGAAATAGAAGGGAGATTATTTAATGAGATATATAAGATCAGAAAATTTGAAATATAAACGGTCTTTCAGCAGAAAATTAATATTTGTGGTACCCATCATTACAGCTTTTGTAGCTGTTATATTTGGTGGAATTAGAAATTTTCAAGCACAAACTATATATTGGTGGTATACATTTCTCTTACCGGGGACGGTTGCCATATACTGTTCATTGTCTGAGAAGAAAGAAAAAAGTGTACGCTATCACACCTTTTATACCCTATCTATTGATTTAGAAAATGCTTGGTATGCTCGAGTGTTAGTTATAGCATGGTATATGCTTTTGACAGGTATTATATTAGTTCTTCCGGCAGTATCAATGAAAATATGGGCACCGGCCATTTGCCAAATATCTAACGGAAAATTATTACTTGGCAGTATATGTATTGTAGTTATGTCATTATGGCAAATTCCTATTTTGCTTTTTTTTAATAAAAGAATAGGTATACTTTTGCCGCTTATAATTAATTGTATGTTGCCATTGGCTATTTCTCCGTTATCTAATACTGATCTATGGTTCTTGATACCTTATAGTTGGGTCTCAAAATCTATGAAAAGTATTATCGGATTAGACGTAAACGGAACAATGACGACCGTTTCCTCAAAAGATTCATTAGACTTTACTATTGGACTCTTATTATCTGTTTTACTATTTATTATAACTGTTATTATTACTGCAAAAAAATTCAGAGAGGTGGAAGGATGAAAAGTCTTTGGTATGCAATTAAGTCGGAAGTTGTAAAATTACGACATACCCCTATTTTTTTGTTGCACATAATTGTACCGCTTCTAGGAGGGTTATTATTTGCAATGTATTTTCACTTATATTCAGGACAACAAAGTATAACACAAAGACTGAATCTAATTTTACAGGCAACATCAGCATTTTTCCCTCTTGCAATTTCTATTGCTGTTAGTCTAGGTATAAACTTAGAAGAAGAAGGGCATTTTCAGGCACTTTTTGTAGGTATGGAGAGTAAGAGTAAATTAATTATTGCAAAGTTAATTCTATTCTTAGGAATAGGTGCAGTAGCCATTGTGATTCTCTTTTTACCAATTTTATTTTCAGTAGCAGTTATGGATCAAGAGCTTAGTATTTCTGTTCTTAATACAGTATTGTATAGTTATGTTTATTTAGTTTTAGGTAACATTGTAACTTATATAATCCATTTTTGGTTATCTCTGAAATCAGGGCTTGGAGCTTCAGTTATAACAGGGGTGTTGGAAAGCCTTATTGTTATTTTGTTTAGCAATCTTCCGTTGAAGTTAGTTATTAGTTGGGAATATATTCCTTGGGCGTGGGCAGTAAATATGTGTAGACAAGAAATTTTGCAATTTAACACTCAACTCTCTACTCTTCAACCCAATATTATATTTAAAGTTATCATTATAACATTTGTGTTATTGTTGGTGTTTTGTATATGGTTTGAGAAATGGGAAGGAAGAAAAAATTATGAAGAATAGTATATTAATAAAAAGGGTGATTCTGGTATTTTGTATGATATCTATAATGATCATTGGTTCAGGTTGTGCTGCTAAAAAGACAGTTTTAGAAAACCAAGGTAAAACAGAATGTTATTTAGACGAGAAAGATGCAACGAAATTTATATATAATGGACAACAATACACAATATTAAATAATACAGTGGATAAGAATTCATTAGGTGATTGGATTGGATTTATTCAAAAGTATGTTGCACTTGATGAAAATTATAACATACTAAAAAAATGTGATATGGGAGTCAACGTAGTAGGAGATTTAAGCGACTTAATAGATCATACAGATGGTACCGCATATTATGTGCCATATTTGAATGTATATAAGACAGAAAATGAGGGGGATATGAATAATTTAGTTGTAGATGTAGATAACGATTTCCATAAAGCAATTCCATCAGAAAATGCGAAAGATGGTGATTTAAAGATAATTTTTAAAAATCAAAATGACACCAAAGATATAGAAAATGATTTACCACAAATTGATAAAGAAGATGTGAGGAATTTGACTTGGGAAGGTAAAACATATCAAATTACAGATCAAGTTGTACCAAATGAAAAAATAGGCGATTATCTATGTACTTTATCCGGAAATATTACTTTTGATGCAGAAACAGGCAGGGAACTTACACATGATGAGTTAAATGCTATTGATATAATTCCGGGCGAACTGTCAAACCAAAAACGGGAGACTTGGATATATGATTCGGTATACACCGTTATTGGAAAGGATAAGGATAGTTTGGCAGTTGAAATTAATTATAAATGTGTATATGCTATATTAAAAGATTAGTATGGGTCAAACTTGTGACTATAATATCTAACAAATAAAAATTTTAAAAGGAGAGGATATCTTGATTAAAATTCTAGTTATAGATGATGAAGAGGCAATACTTGAGCTTGTCAAACGTGGACTAGAAAAGGATGGATTTGCTGTTGACACTTTGACTTCTGCAAAAAAGGTGGATGTTAGTAAACTGCGGCAATATAATTTGTTGATTTTGGATGTTATGATGCCGGATATTGATGGTTTCACATTTTGCAAAAAAATCCGTGACATATTCAATGCACCAATTTTATTTCTGACAGCTAAAACACTGGAAGACGAAGTATTATATGGTTTAGGTATTGGGGGAGACGATTATATTACAAAACCCTTCCGGATTAAGGAGTTAAGAGCTCGTGTAAAAGCACACTTAAGGCGAGAGTCCAGAGAAAATCATGATTATTTATTTTCAGAAGATGGAAATATTAAGTTTGATTTGTCAGCAAAAAAGCTATTGGTTTGTGAAAAGGAAATTCCTTTGACACATAGCGAATACAAAATATGTGAATTGCTGATACAGAATAGAGGACACGTTTTTTCCAGAGAGAAAATATATGAACGAGTTTTTGGATTTTATGGAGAATCAGCAGATAATACAATAGTTGTTCATGTTAAAAATATACGAGTGAAACTAAGTGAAGCTGGTGTGAATCCTATACAGACAGTGTGGGGGATAGGATATAAATGGGAGTAAAAATAAAAAAAAGGCAGTATTCTCTAAAGTTTTTTTTTATAAAGTTTATATTGTCATTGATTATAGGAGCTGGAGTGAGTATTGCCTTACCGCTGGTCTTGGCAACACTTGCAAGTAATATGGGATATATAACTGTTGCAAATTATAATGAGATACAGGCTGAGAAAACGGCAAAAATTTTAGAAACAGAAAAAAATCCTGACTATAAGAATATTCCAGCAGGGATAAAATACTTAATAATTAGCAAAGAATTCGATATCTTAAATACTAATATGAGCAATGGGGAACAAAAAGACGCATTGAGATATGCAAATGGTAAGTTTGAGAAAACAGCATCAGGTAAACAATTTATTTTAGTTACAAGAGATAAAGAATTCTGTATTTTACAATATTATATTGGTTCTCATTTCACCAATATATGGTTAGATATACATATGCCATCTCCAGATATTTTGATTAATGCAGGAATGATTTTAAATTGTTTATTTGTATTTAGTATTATGGTCTTTTTGTTTGCAAAAGAACTAAGAAAAGAGTTGAAGCCAGTAATGGATGCGACTACAAAAATAGAAGAGCAGGAGCTGGAATTTAATATTTCATCATCGAGGATAATAGAATTTAATGATATATTAAAATCTATTTATAATATGAAAAATAGTTTAAAAAAGTCTTTGAAAACGCAATGGAATATAGAGTGTCAGCAGAAAGAACAAATTTCGGCATTAGCGCACGATTTGAAGACACCGTTGACGATCATAGGTGGTAATGCTGATTTATTATCTGAAACAAATATTAATCAGGAGCAAGAAGAGTATATTAACCATATTTTAGAGAGCTCTAAACGCATGGAAAATTACATTGCTATATTGATTGATCTATCCAAGAATACTGGTGAGATTCCGATAAATAGAGAAAGCATATCTATTGGAAAGTTTATTGATAGTATAAAAGGACAGATGCAGTCTGTAGTTGCAATGAAAAAAATGAATTTAATAATTGCAATTATGGATGAATCTTTTAGGATAGAGATTGATACAGTATTAATGGAAAGGGCGATTATAAATGTTTTATCAAATGCCGTAGATCATTCTCCTACACATGGGGAGATTATTTTTAACGTGACGAAGGATAAAGGAAAATGTAAGATTAGTATTATAGATTCAGGTCCTGGTTTTACGCCGGCAGCATTAAAATATGGTTTAGAAAGATTTTTTATGGATGATAAGAGTAGAAATTATCAACACCATTATGGAATGGGGTTATATATTACAAATTCTATTGTGACACAGCATGGTGGAAAAGTAGAATTAAAAAATAAAAGAGGAGCAGAAGTAGATATTATTATATAGGAAAAATTCATAGTTCAGGTTAGCTCTGGTGGAATACACCAGAGTTTTTTTACTTTATAGGATTAGGGTGTCAAAAGCCCATTTTAATATTTGATTTTGCTTGTACCTTGAAAATTTAACACGAATTTGTGAAAGATATAATTTTTGCGCCTATAATTTATTGATATTTTGAAACTGTGGTTCATTGATTTTATGCTGTTTTCTTATTTGAAGCATACGAATCCAAGCTATTGATATAATCTAATAGCTTTTGAAAATCTAATGCTGCTATTTTAAATCCGAAGAATAACCGGGTACGTTTTTTGCCATGCACAGGTATCTTGTCCACATGATATCTTCGACGAAGAAGAGAGGGAATTGCTTCTACTCCATTTCTAAATTTTGCGTATTCAGAATATAGCTAGAAACGACATTGTAAAAAAATATATTAAATTTAGGAACGATTTTGATATTTTGCTGATTTTTATATTGTATAACTAATTTATCAAAAAGAAAGGAGGCACCAAATGGGAAAATTTGATGATTTCGATTTGGATGTAACAAAGACAGCAGCACAGGGCGGGATCGAGCCGAAGTATAAGAGCAAATCAGCATGTACCCCAGGATGCCCGACAGGAATCCTTATGACATGCCCACTTAAGACAGCAACATGCGGATGCCATATCACAGGTAAATAAAGTTTGGAAGTGAAGCGTAATGGCAAAATTTGATGATTTTGATTTGGATATTATCGAAAAAAAAGTAAGAAGAGATATTATACCTGCGAGTATTACAAGTCAACACTCTTTTTGTACCCCCAATTGCCTAACAGGATTTCTTTGTCCACCAAAAACTCAGCTTACATGCACATGTAAATTAAAGGGTCAATAAATCTGTTTTAGTGTACATACATAAAAAAGCTCTATTTTGATAATAGAGCTTTTTTTACGAGTAAATGAGTATTTTTTACATGTTGGGTGATTAATTACTAATTTTTGTTATTATTAGTTAGTAAAAACATAAAGGAGCAGATAATGGAAAATATACTTGTGATTGACGATGACGAAAAGATTTTAGAATTAGTACAAGAAGTTTTGAAAAATGAACATTATATAGTGGAAACAAGAAGCTATGTTGACAATACTAATATTGGTGAATTTGAAGGGTTTGACTTAATATTATTGGATATTATGTTACCGTTTTTAGATGGTTATGAAATTTTGGAGAGAATAAAAAACATAATAACATGTCCGGTGATCTTTTTATCTGCTAAGTCTAGTGAAGGAGCAAAAGTGAAAGGCCTGATGAGTGGAGCAGATGATTATATTACCAAACCTTTTAGTATCAGAGAGTTAGTAGCCAGAGTGAAAGTTGCATTAAGAAGAAATTTGAAAAATGGGAGTAACGGGATTTTAATCAATGGATTGGTGTTTAATCAAGATTCAAACTCAATAAAATTAGATAATGGTGAAATTTTATTAACGAAAAATGAGTTTCGCATATGTAAAATTCTTGTTCAGAATAGCGGAAAGATTTTTTCAAAAGATGAGCTATATGAATACTTATATGACTTAGATGCCAATGCACAATTAAGGACTATAACAGAGTTTATTTACTCAATCAGAAAAAAGTTCAAAACACTTGGTCTTGATCCAATAAAAACTATTTGGGGGATAGGTTATAAATGGGATATAAAATAATAACGATGAAGAGACAGTTATTACTGTACTTGATAAAATTGTTTATGGGAATCGTGATTATAATAATCTGTTGGTTGGCTTTAACTAATATATTTGTGGAATGCGGAGTGATAATTCCAGCAAATTATAGCGAAACTATTTTGGAAGAGAATAGAAAGCGTTTAGATGATATACAACAGATAACAGATAATGATTTACCATATGGAAGTAAGTATTCAATCTTTGATTTAGATTATAATTATGAACGTGGGACTATGAATAAATCAGATATAGAAGTAACTAAAAAAATATTATTAGGGAAAGAAAGTAATCTTCAAGGGAATTATGTTTACTCAGTAATTGCTAGAACAGAAGAATATTGCGTTATAAAGTATAATATTAAAGCACGTTTTAACTCTGACAATAAAATTTTCAATTATATAGATTATGACAATTTGTCGTATATCACAATGGTATTAGTGTTTTTACTATATGTGTATATTATGACATTACACTTAGTTGGCATCTGGAAAAATAATTTTGAAAAGATAGAGAAAATTACGCTGGAAATAGAAAAACAGAATCTGGATTTCACTTACGAAGAAAGTAAGATAAAAGAATTTTCTAATATTATTACAGCATTAATTAAGATGAGGGATGCATTAAAAGAGTCATTGTATCAAACCTGGAAGATAGAAAATGAAAAAAATGAGGAAATAGCAGCATTGGCTCATGATATAAAAATACCGCTTACAATTATCAGTGGAAATACAGAGCTTTTAAAATGTTATTCATCTGATGAGTACAGTTTATCTCATCTGCAAAGTATTTGGGGAGCTGTGGGCAAGATGGAGGAATACATTAATTTATTAATTAAATATGTGAAAGCTGATAGAATTGATTTTCACGAAAAGGAAAGTATGCCCTGCAACAGTTTTTCTCATAAAATAGTCTCTGAGATTAAAGAGTATATCAGCGGATCTGAAGAAATAATTAAATTTAATGTTGAAAAAGTGAGGGGCACTATTAAGATAGACTACATATCTTTAGAAAGGGCAATTTTTAACATTATTGATAACGCAATAGAATATAAGGTATATGGTGACAAAATAATGTGTTTTATTGGAAAAAAAGATGATTCTTATATATTTACCATATGTAATGAAAAAGGAGAGTTTAGTAGTCAGGTTCTTGAGAATGGAACTAAATTATTTTTTACTTCAAATAATAATAGAAATTCAATTCACTATGGTATTGGCCTAGCTTATGCGAATAAAGTTATTCAATCTTGTGAAGGGGAATTGGAACTATACAATTCTAAAGAGCATGGTGCTGTGGTAAGCATAAAATTACCGATCACATAGAGGAAAAGGGGGAAACCGTAAATTTGGTCATCCCCTTTTCTTACTTTTACATATCCGTGTCACTTTCTAATATAATAAGTAACTCTTCTAATGATGCTTCGTCTATAAATTTTCCTTCGGGAGTATATGAGTAGCCATATAAGATGGTTCCTTCGTTTTGCAATGACATATGTGTGTACACTAACTTGTCTTTTCCAAATGCTTCAATGTCTTCCTTAACAGAAAGTAGAAGTTCTTCTTTTGTTTTCATGGAAAGGGCGCCTTTATCTTTTTCTTAAGTATATCATATTTTAGGAATATGTTCAAAAAATCTTGATATTTTTTTGATAATTCCACTTTATAGTTGACTTATAACAGATTAGGAGGTAGAAATGAAAAATTTATACTATAATACTCAAAAGTTTATGTTTCGTATACCAACTGATGTAGAGAGAAAACTTGACTTTACGGAAGATGAGATAAAAAATGCGTGTTTAGATGCAAAGTTCCGTGAAAAAGTCAGTATAGCAAGTCCTGCATTAGTTGATATGATGGATTTGTACATTAAAAATCCAGAGAAATTATCTGAGAAGAAGTTAGTAAACTTCCAAAATTCAATTATGAAATATTTGATTAGGAGCAAAAATAGAACTACACCATTTGGGCTTTTTTCAGGTGTCGGTCTGGGAAAATTCGGAGATAGTGATACTTTTGACGTATCAGGGGCTAAATATCAAAAGAAAGTCAATATTGATTCAGAATGGCTTTTTGGATTTATATCTCAGTTAGAAAAGATTAAGTCACAAAGACTTAGGTTTAAAATAAATGATGCATGTTATATTAAAGGAAATAGAGCTATTCTTTTATATTCTACTGAAAAGGAAATAGAAGAAATTAGTGTAAGAGCGACTAGGGTCTTTGAAATTATTTATGAGTCATGCCAGGAATTCAAAGAATATAACCAGATTGCTGGAATCATTGAAGAAGAGTATCCTAATGTGCCAAATGAAAAAGTTACTTTTTATTTAAATGAGCTTATTTCAAAAGAAATACTAATTTCAGACCTTAGGCCGTCGTTAAATTCAAGAGATCAAATAGCATATGTAATTGAGCGATTAAGAGAAAGTGCGCTTTTTGAGGAAGCAGGAAATATTATAGAGATAAGAAAGATGTGTACCTCCTACATGAATTTACCAGTAGGTGAAGGGATAACTCTGTACGATAAAATAGTATCTAAAATGAAGCTACTGTATTCTTGCTCATCTTACTTACAAGTAGATACAGTAATTGAAAATGCTGAGTTTGAAATAAAATCAACAGTTGCAAATAAGATTAATAGGTTGGCAAGCTTTTTTGTTTATATAAGCAATGATAAGAATGAGAGTCACACTTATTTAGATGAATATAGGAATAAGTTTATTGAAAAGTATGGAGTTGACAGAGAAGTACCATTATTAGAAATGTTAGATTCAAATATTGGAATAGGAGCACCGACTTCATATCTTAATCCCCAAAATGATTTTTTCGAGGAAGATTCTACTAAACCTAATTACAATTTAAGGTTAAAAAATTATTTGCTGAATAAATATGAATCTGCTATTACCAATAAAACATCTATCACTTTAGAACAGGACGAAATTGAGGGGATTCTAAAAAGAGAAATTAAAACGGACGAAGTCCCCATATCGTTAGAGCTGTATTTCCAACTTAAAAAGAAAAATGATGAATTAAATCTTTGTTTAGGTCCTAATTGTGGTTCGCTTGTAGCTGGTAAAACTTTTGGTCGATTCTCCACAATCTCCGATGAATTTGCGGATATGTTGGAAGATATTAATAAGGAAGAAAGAAGATTACGTGATGATAATATTGAAATGTGTGAGATTGGGTTTCTTCCTGCACCGGCCAGAAATGGAAATATTGTTAGAACCCGCACATTTAGAGAAAAGAAAACGGTTATTTTTACAGCAGCAGATAAAGGAACTACTGATGTTATCAATATAAAAGATATTTCCATAGGGGTTTTTAATGAGTTGTTTTACGCAAGAGATTATAAAACAAAGAAATTAGTCGTCTTTGAATCTAATAATATGTACAATCCGATGCTAAATCCTAATATATTAAGGTTTTTACAGGACATATCACATGAAGGGAAGAGATCTTGGTCAGAATTTCCTTGGACATATATATTCTCAGAGTTCCGCCATGTACCAGCCATAAAGTTTGAGGATATTGTAATTGAAAATGAAAAATGGAAATTAAACCTTAGTGAGATGCGATTAGAAAAGAAAAATTTTGAGGAATTTAAATGCAAGTTTTTACAACTTATAAAAGATAAAAACATACCGGATGATATTTATTTAACAGAAGCTGATAACAGAATAAAGCTGGACTTAAAAAAAGAATTGTCAATTAGGATTATTTTTGATGAATTTAAGAAACATGGTAGTCGTGATCTGATTCTTGAAAGAGCTGAAACTGGTGAAAATATTACTTATAGTGGTGAAGGGGGTCATACAACTGAAATTGTAGTTCCTCTTTTCAGAAAAGAAAAGGAACTACAGAATATTTATCCGGCGGAGAAAGTGATTATTGAAAGAAAGAAACATTTAGAATTACCTTTTGAAAATTGGTTATATTTTAACCTATATTGCAATAGTAATCGTGAAGATGAATTGATTGCCTTTGATATCATGGATTTCTGCGAAGAGCTTAAAAAGAAATATGATGTAGATTATTTCTTTATGCGTTATGTAGATCCTAAACCACATGTACGGCTACGGATAAAAGGAACACAAGAAGTATTGTTACAGATATATCCGCTAATTATTAAATGGCAGCACCAATTATTGGATGATGGTATAATTGGTGATTTAAAAATTTCTATATATGATAGAGAGATTGAACGGTATGGCGGTTTGCATCTTATGGATATTGCAGAGCAAGTATTTTTTATCGACAGCTTTATTGTTGAAAGTATCCTCAGAATGAAGCGATTAGGGGTATTAGCTATTGATCAGGAGGATATAGCAATTATCTCAATCATTATGTATACTCAGGGATTTTATGAAACCTTTGAAGAACAAATGAATTTTCTGGCAATAAATTATCATACATCAGACTTTATGTCGGAATTTAAAAAGAAAAAGCAAAGATTAGTTTCATTATGCGGGTGTGAGAATGATTGGAAAGAATTATTAAGTAATGAAGAAGGAACTTCTCTATATAATTTATTAAATATGAGAACAGTTGTACTTAATAAATATAGGGATGAAATCAACAATATAAACCAGGATCCGTTGTTTAAAAATAGTATAGTTGCAAGCGTAATTCATCTACATTGTAATAGAATAATTGGAACGGATCGTGAACTGGAGAGAAAATTGATGGCATTTTCTGAAAGTATAATGTATGCTAAGCGATACATAATGAAGAGGAATGAAGATCATGAATAATAAGAAAGTAGGTTTTAAAGAAGTTTGGAGGGCTTTAAAGCAGATACCTAAAACTATAACTATAATTAGAAAAGTTGATAAAAAAGGATTTACACTTATAGTAATGCTAAGTATGATAGCGGGAGCTTTTCCTGTAATAACATTGGTATTATCACAGGAATTAATTAACTCAATAGTTAAGAAAAGCTCACCATTACGATATACCATCATTCTATTTACGATTTATATTATCGTTTCATTTTTAGGAAGTATTCTTGGAGAAGCAAAAGATTATATTGAAAGCAAATTTCAATATGTTCTTCAGTACAAATTGAATTACTTGATTATGGATAAGTGTACAAAACTGACATTAAAAGATTTTGAGACGCCTGCCATGTATGATAAAATTGAAAAAATCACCGGAGAAGTGGCATATAAGCCATATCAAATTATGATTGCAATTATAGGAATTATTACTTCGGTTGTAACAATGCTATCTTCAGCCTTTTTATTATTTGCATGGAATCCATATATATCTATGCTATTACTCGTAGTTCCTATTATATCAATGCTATATTACTTAAAAATAGGGCAACAGGAATTTGAAATAATGTGGAATAGAGCTAAAGATGAACGAAAAACATGGTATCTAACGTATTTACTGACGCATGATTTTTCATTCAAAGAGATATCCTTATTGGATTTGAAAGACTATTTTCTTAAAAAGTATTGGAGTATTAGTGCTCTTTTCATTCGCCAAAACACCTCCATCCTGAAAAGAAAAACGTTATTCAATATTCTATATGAGTTATCTATACAAATTGTGAGTGCAATCATTATAGGAGTGGCTATAATGTCAGCATATGTTGGTGAGATTCTTGTTGGTAATGTTATGAGTTATATTAGGAGTGTAGGGTTAGTACAAACAAATTCTCAGGCAATAATGTCAAATATTTATACAGTATATAGTAGTACATTGTATATGGATATGCTTTTTCAATTTTTGAATTACTGTGTAAAAGAAGATAGTTCAGAAAAAATAGTGATGAAGGAACCAATTAATAAAATAGATATTAAAGAACTTTCATTTTCATATAATGGAAAAACAAAAGTATTGGACAAAATTAATCTGACATTGGTACAAGGCGAAAAGGTCGCTCTTGTAGGTCCTAACGGATCAGGAAAAAGCACTTTTTTGAAAATTTTAGCCGGGCTCTATAACATCGAAGAAGGAGAAATATTGATAAATGGTAGATCGTTAAAAGATTTGGATATCAGAAGTTATAGATCAAAGATGTCTGTTTTATTTCAAGATTTTGTAAAATATGAGCTTAGTTTAAGGGAAAATATCGGCTTTGGAGATATTCAAAATCTAAACAATGATGAAAAAATGGTTCAAATGCTTCACAAGTTACAAACTAAGTTTTTGCAAACGGATAATGGAAGTTATAATTTGGATTTGCAGCTAGGAAATTGGTTTGAAGATGGATGTCAATTGTCTCAAGGACAGTGGCAGAAAATAGCATTAGGAAGAGTTTATTTTAGAGATGCATCTTTTTATATTTTAGATGAGCCAAATGCTGCACTTGATACAGTATCTGAAAGAGAAGTTTTTGAAAAGTTTTTTGAATTATCAAAAGATAAAATTGGCGTTTTTATTTCTCATCGCCTTAATGCAGCAAAAATGGCAGATAAAATTATAGTTATGGATAAGGGCAAAATTGTTGGAATAGGCAAACATGATGAGCTACTGCGAAACTGTATGACATATCAAAAGCTATATAAAGCGGAATCATATGAAAGAGAGGACATGTAGGAAAATGGAATGCGATATTTTAGCTATGACCAAGAACATTGCTACAAATTTAAGTGATTACGAAAGAATGTTAAAAATAATGGGGAGAAAAGAAAACCAACGAACTTGGGAAGGAATAGAATTTGAAGCATTTTCACCACTTACTTTGAGTCATGGTCTTCCGGGGATTTGTTTATTGTACGGAAAATTAATGGAATGTTGTCCAAAAGAAGACAAATGGGGACGATTTGCTCATAATTATTTATCACTAATGGTAGAAGAGCTAAATAAAAAGGGATTTCAAAGTCTGTCTATGTTTTCAGGTGCTGCCGGTGTGGCTCTATCAGTAGCTAGTGTTTCCAATGATTTTTTAAACTATAACAAATTACTAAATACGTTGAATGACTATATTCTAAATCGGTTTGAAGAGTCATACAGTAATATAGTAAAAGAGGAAGGGACACATTCACTCTATTACGATGTAATTGAAGGGCTGAGCGGTGTTTTGAGTTATCTAGGAATTTATAGAAATCAAAGAAAGTATTATAATGTCATCACAAGAGGATTGGAGATTCTTGTAAATTTGACTAAAGACATTGAGATTCAAGGTCAAGTTGTTCCGGGTTGGTATATTCCGGTTCAAAACCAATTTAGTGAATTAGAACAAGATCTTTATCCAAAAGGCAATTTCAATACCAGTTTATCTCATGGTATTGCAGGACCATTAATAATTCTTTCAGATATGATGGCTAATGGGATTATTGTGGATGGACAAGAAGAAGCTATAATAAAAATAATTAAATTCCTTTTTGATTTTAAGTTGAATGATGGTGAACGTGATTTCTGGAAAGGGCAGATAGATTTTGATGAAGTAGTAAACAAAAAATTAACCGATGAAAATATTATTCGGCGAGATGCATGGTGTTATGGAAATCCGGGAATATGTTATGCAATTGTATCGGCCGGTAATGCTTTAGACAATCAGCGTTTGATTGATTACGGAATAGAAAATTTGAGACTTACAATGAACAATATTAAAGGTATTTTTTCACCTACATTTTGTCATGGATATGCTGGTCTATACCAAGTATTAAATTCGGTAGAAATGTTGTTACAAAAGGAGTTTTTTTCTTTAGAAAAGGAACTCTTGAAGAATAAAATAATTGATTTTTATAATCCGGATTATATATATGGATTTAAAAATATGGAGCTTGACAATAAAATGGAGAAAATAAAACCATATGATGTATGTGGACTGTTAGAAGGAACGACCGGCGTATGTCTCTCTCTTCTTGAAGGAGAGAAGAAGAGCGATAATTTATGGAAGAAAGCTTTTTTATTGGCATAAAAAGATAGGATAGGAGTAAACGGTGAATAGTAAGTACTAAGATTTTCGCTAGTTTTCATGAGATAATTACTTTGAAAAATCTAAGATTTTTTAGAGAAATTATCTCATGGATAAAATAACTCATAAAGTTCGATGTGAACAATGGACAAATATCATCAAAGAATGTCTTGCTAGTGGAATGCCCAAAATGACTTGGTTCCGAGAGCATGGTATTTCAGATAAATCATTTTTTTACTGGCAACGAATTCTCCGAGAAGAAGCATACCTCTCTACATTAGAGAACACCTTGACGCCAGCTGTTAAAGAAAATTCAGTTCCAACAACTACAGATTTCGTTGAAATCAAAATGACTGATCACACAAGTTCATCTGCCAGTCCTTTTAAACCGGATGTTGTTATTCGAAGAGGATCTGTTTCAATTGAAATATCAAATACAGCTACAGAAGAACTTCTAAATAAGGTTGGGGGGGCTTCTACATGCTGTCGGATTTGAAAAAATTTTTATTGCCACAGGGTTATCCTCACGATATTTTTATCCTCATCTTTTTCATGATGCATTAATTTTAGCCAGTTTTTCAATAGAAATATAAGGATAACCTTAATTTCCAGCTTGAAATAGCCCTAAAGCATCTTAGGCTGGAAATTTACATGTTATTGGCACCCTGAATCTGTACTTCAGTCATACACTTCATGATAGAGCAGAATAATGATATCTCCATACCTGACTGCAAAATAGTATTCCGTTAACATTTGATCACACCTCTTCAGATTTACTGTGTAGGTACTGCTTGATTTCTTCATAGCTCCGTCCGCTTTGTGCTATAGCATCCAATAGCTTTTTCTGACGAAGTGCATCCCGCAAATCTAACAGATCTTTTAATGTTGCTGCCACAGCATCATATCGATGTTTTGCTTTCGCCAGATCTTGCTGTCTTTTTCAATTTTAGTATCCAGTAGTTCTGCGTTAATCTCACGTACCATATTTACCGTCTTTCTTTCTGAATGTTTGATTTCTTAAGTGTATTACTGATCTCTCCGACCCGATAAGTAATATTTCCTTCATTCATCCCAAAAGCCTTTAAGATTTTTTCTGCTTTGCTGTTACAGCATGATCCAACCGGTATACATTATCCGTCTGTCGTGTCATTTCAATCTTCTCAAGTTCCTTGATTACTGCTGGAACTGTCATATAATTCTGTTTACTCTCAAGTTTTTCATTTTTTTCCTGTAATGCAGTATAAATTTTGTTTCGGATTATCAATGCGATAAATTGTGTGAAAATCCGTCCTTCAACGCCTTCGTTTGTATGTGAACGCATGCTCTTATTTCCAAGGAATGATTTATCAGAGGCAAAAAATTTGATATTTACTAAATAGCTGGGAGAAATCCTATCAGATGACTTTTATAAAATGCCAATATATGGAGAATTATTACTCAAACCTAGTTCTCAAAGGCAAGTGTTGCTTTGACGCTTATAATAACAAGAAAACGTTCATAGAATAATTTATAAGTAAAACCTACTGTCGAAAGCAAAATAATGACATGAACAATCGAAGAAATTACATTTGGATATATGGATGTATTTTATGTGGTATGTTGAAATTATAATATTTACGAGGCGATTGCTGATTGTCGCATGTTTGAAAAAAGTGATTAAGATGTGTTAGGTGTTATTTGGATCGTTATCTCTTAACTTCCTGTAAAATTAACTCTCGTTTCCAAAGAATGGCTTATTTATGCGGATTTTGCGTATTGTATCGTTAATGATAAGAGAATTAATTACCTCTCGAGAATTAACATATAAAATACTCGCAAATCTACTATTCATGGGGGTTTTGGGCAATCGAGAGTTAAATTATCAGGAAGTTAAGATTATCTATTGATTCTCACGTCGGGTACAGAAACAAAATCTGATAACCTGTATGAAAAAAATAAATTTTTACTGACAATTACCGATTTCCCCTTCAATAATCCTACTATCTCTGTATAAAATATAATGACGTAATTGATTACTCTCATTATTTGTATTACGCCGCATGAATTAGGGTAGCATAGAATTACAATATAATTATGAGGTAATCAATTATGGAGAGTAGAATCAAACAGCTCAGGGAGAAACGAGGACTTATACAGGAAATTCTTGCAGCAGAATTAGGAATAACTCAGCAAATGCTTAGTAAATATGAGAGGGATGTCACATTGATAAAGGTGGATATTCTCAAGAAAATAGCAACGTATTTCAATGTAACTACTGATTATCTTTTGGGAGTTTCAGATGTAAAAAGGGATTTGCAGAGACAGATGAAAATGAATGAAACATTAGATGAGTATTATGACTTAATTGAGATATATAAGGATTTAGATTCGTATGACAAAGAAATGATATGGTCAATTATGCAGACGGTAAAGAAGGTGGGAGAAAAGCGAAAAAAGGACAATAAACTGATAGAAGAGAGTTGATGTGAATGCTGAATATAGCGATTTGTGATGATGATATTCAAACAACAGGGCAGATAGAAATGATGATTCAAAAAATAGCGAAAAGAAATTTTGCTGATGTAGATATAGAAGTATTCTGGAATGGTGAAAGCCTGGCAGATTCGGTTGTAGCAGGGGATGGATACGATATCATTTATTTAGACATAGAGATGAACAACGAGGATGGGATTTCAACAGCTAAAAGAATCAGGAAATATGATAAAAATGTTTTGATTATTTATGTTACCAGTCATGAAAATTATATGAAAGAATCTTTTTCAGTTCGACCATTTCAGTTTCTGGTAAAGCCAGTAAGTGAAAAACAAATGGAAACATGTTTTATGGCAGCTTATGAAGACATAAATAGTGGAGATTTTTACTTTCGTTATAGTTATCAACGTATGAATCATAAGGTATTGATCCGAGATATTTTATACTTTGAGAGCAGTAAACGGAAGGTGTTTATTGTGACTAGAGAAGAAACTTTTGAGTTTTATGGGAAATTAAATGAGATAGAGAACAGTCTGAAGGTATGTAAAATCTCTTTTTTACGTGTTCATCAGTCTTTTCTCGTAAATTATAAGCATATAAAAGGACAATCCTATGATTTTGTAGTAATGGACAATGGAAAAAAGATTTCCATTAGTGAAGACAGAAGAAAGCTTATCAGCGAGCAGTATTGTTCGATGGAGGATACATATTATGTGGATAGATAAGGCTTTGCCTTACGGAGCAGATATATTGCTGAGTGCTTATGCAGTATATCTGTTCTTTTATTATTTTGATATATTTTTTGCTCGAAAAAAGAGTAAAAAATTATGGGTGGCTGGATTGACGGAATTTGTTTTGTGGCAGTTTGGAATATCGACTATCATTAGTCTTCCTGCTTATGTAAATATTGCAGTTACAGTAATTGTTACATTGTTTGCAGTTACGATCACTTATGAGGGTATGTGGTGGAATAAGTGCGTGTTTGTGATTACATTTAATGCAATCTGGATGCTTATGGAAACCCTGAGTAATTATGTATTGATGATTTATTGTGAGCAATATGCTTCTATTCAGCCTATCGGCTCGTTTGTTTCTAAATCATTTTTTCTTGCAGTGATTATTGCACTGAAGAAAGTATTCACAGATGATGAGATTAAAGAACTGTCGGTTCGATACAGCATTATGCTCGTTTTGATTCCGATGGGGAGCATATACATATGAACAATGTATTTATGCTTGGATTTACAGTAAATGATAATCATACTCGTATTAACTCGGCAATTACAGTAATTATTTTGCTGGTAATGAATATACTTATATTTTACATTTATATGAAATTAGCCGATGATTTACGATTAAGACGTATGGCTTCCGTATATGAACAGCAGCTTGAATTATGTGAACGGCATCAGCAGGAAAGGGAAATTTCAATACTTCAATTACGTGATGCTAAACATAATATGAAAAATAATCTTGTGTCCATCCTTGCTTATGCAGAAAACAGGCAACATGAAAAGATTATTGGATTTATAAATGAAATTATGGAAGAAAGTGGAATGGCTATAGCTGCCATTTCTAACAGTGGAAATATAGTCATTGATTCACTGATTGGGTATTGGTATGTAACCGCAAAGAAGAAAGAAATAGATTTTAAAACGGATATTTGCATTCCTATGATGCTACCGTTTAAAGGCGCAGATATATGTTTGATACTTGGAAACTTATTGGAAAATGCAGTAGAAGCAGCACAAAAAGTGGATGGAAAGAAATATATAGAAATCAAAATGAAATATGATAAGAATAATATTTTACTTTCAGTAACAAATAGTTATAGTGGAAAATTGCTGAAAACAAAAGATCACCGATTAAAATCAACAAAAACTGATACTGAAAATCATGGTGTTGGACTGGCATCTGTTTACCGGGCAGTCGCAAAATATTGTGGGACCGTTATAATTGATGACTCTGTATCGGGACAATTTAAGATTCGGGTATTGTTATACGGAGGGCAGGAATAGTTACATAAACTCTCGAAATTATTACAACAAAAATATAGTCTATAAAAATGGTGGTAAAATAAAACGATAAATTAATTATGCTGCTATGAGGTCTTAACGTGGAGAAGATATTATTATTTAGCGATGATGAAAAATTGTTTGAGATTACTAAACAAGTAACAGAAGGAAAACAGGAATTAATATGGGGCAATTATCAGTGTTTGGAAACAAATGGATATCCATTCGCTGATGTTGTTATAATGCATTTTGATGAGGAGAAAATCAAAAAAGATATATTTCAGCCAATAATAAAGGTAAAAGGTAGATTAGGACATTCGACGCCAATCCTTGCTGTTATAGAAAATGGAAGTATGCAGGATATTTTTTCAGTTCTTAAAATAGGTGTGTATGATTACATAGAAACAACAGATAACTTAGAAAAATATCAGAAGAAAATACAAGATATTATTTTATGGGAGTGGTATTTGAAAAAATATAAAGGTGAAGTAAAAAAGCAATGATCAGTGTGGTCATTGTTTTTTTGAACAATATTGTATGGAAAAATTACATGAATACTCGTTTTTTTTACAAGAAAGAAAAAGGATAAGTTTTTTATAGTAGGATGTAAGAAAACAAATGAAGGAGGACTTCTATTATGAAGCTTAAAGATGTAAAAAAACAGTCGGCAAAAATGCTGGCAAGTGTGTCATTAAAACTTGGCAAAATGTCAGCCGACAGTGCGTGCTGTTATATTTATCATCAGCCGAAAATGCCGGAGAAGCTGAAAAATATGAAACAGTCTTAATATGAAACAACTTTCGGAAAAGATAACAAAATATGTTATAAAAACTGGTGCTGTTTCTCCGGAATTATATGTAGTATATCAATATGGCTTTCAGATTGGACTTGAGATGCTATGCTGTTTTGTAACTTGTTTTGGCATAGCAATATACATGCATATGATTCCGGAATTTGTAGTATTTACTGGGATTTTTATGTTATTGAGGACATATGCAGGAGGTGTACACCTTAACAGCTTTGGCACATGCTATGTATGTTCAGTTGCTGTACAGACACTAGTAATGTATTTTAACAACAAATACAAATTTACAGTAAGTATAGCGTGGATTCTTATACTAATGAGTGCAATACTTATATTGAAAGCTGCACCAGTAGAGAGTATTAATCGAGAACTTGACAATACTGAAAAAGAACATTGTCAAAAGGTAACTATGAAAATTTTAATGGGTGTTATTGCATTTGCAATTTGTTGTACAGTTGGTTTAATACAGGATATGCTTTCTTTGATTTCATTGACTACCTTTATAATTTTAATTTCTCAGTATGTTGGTATTTTGAAATATAAAATTGAAAATAGTAAGAATAAGCGGAGATGATAAAATTATTATTTCCGCTTTTTTATTACATAGAAAGAATGGAGAAGATTACTTTTTGAATATTAGATTATTTATATAAAAACGTCCAATGGATTTCAATCCGTAAGGACGTTTTTTATATATTACGAAAACTTTTTATAGAGTTTTTCTTTTAAACCCGAACAATGGGAAGTTCTCAATCGGGATAAGGGTGAAAGGGAAAAAGACCTTTGCTCATATCTTGTGGTCGGGAAGGAGGTGAACTCTATGGAGCAATCTTCTTCCTATGATGAGAAAACAGTCAGACATCAATTTGATCGAAAATGTAAATTAGCATTGAAAGGCGAAGTGGTGGATTATGAAAGACATTTGGCATATCTTAGAAAACATGAAGTTCTGTTTTCAGAATTATCGGAACGGGAAATAGAGAATTTTTCTATAATCAATGAGTATGAATTGGAAAAAAGCTATTTTCGTGCAGGTGGTTATGATGTGGTGGTAAAAGATGCTCTTTTGGCAGAAGCATTGAAAGCACTGACGGAAAGAAAACGGGATGTTATTCTTTTATCGTATTTTATGGAAATGAATGATGCTGATATAGCAAGAAAATTGAATCTTGTCAGAAGTACGGTACATGAGCATCGGACACGATCACTTGAAATACTAAAGGCTATGCTGGAGGAAAATGTAAATGAAAACGGAAGAAAAAAGTGCAAGTAATAAAAAATTGATATCGCTTTGCGTGATTGAAAGAGCATTGGAAGGTGATATCCAGGCGATAAATAAAGTATTGAAACATTATGAGGGATACATTGCAAAATTATCAATTAGAAAAATGTATGACGAATATGGAAGTGTTCATTATTGTGTGGATGAAACGCTTCGCAGACGCTTGGAAACAAAACTTATAAAAACAATCCTGGAATTTAAAATGGTTCGCTAAATAATGTATAAGAGCATCCCTTTCTACTGATAAGAATATTTAGCGTTGCTTGTACCTTGACAATTTAATATTTAACCTGCAGGACAAATGAAACAGAGGAGCTATATAGTAGATACGCCAGGACTGTCTGCATTATTACTTTACGACATCATGACGCAAAGTGGAAATGTTGTAAATGAAGAAATATCAAAGTGATATTGAAGTAAAGGCACGAGCGATAAATATTTGACTGTAATCAAAAAGTGGGATTTTTGCTGCGAAGAGACTGTTTCTGATAATGATACTTCCGGGAAGGCTGCCCGGTCTGAAAAGATGGTGAAATACCAATGAAGCTGTTACCCGACAGCTACTGCAGGATTTTTGGATAAAAGTAGATAAGAAAGAATAGAGAGGGAAAATGAATAGTGCAAAATTGTTGAGATACAGTATGCAGCTGTCAATGTTGAAACAATTACGCTCGTTAAAACTTATAAGTGAAACAGAGTATCAGCTGGTAGAGAAAAAGTTAAAAAAAGATTATGGTGTTATTTCTAATATTACCGCTTGACTATTATAGTGTTGCATTGTAAGATTATATCAACACTACGGTGGGAAAACAAAAAGAAAGGGGCGGTGAAATGGAAGTTGAAATCATTAAGGCGAAGGGTGCTGGTGAGGATACTTCTACGGGAAGAAAGATTGATAGATTAAGAGTTGCCGCATATTGTCGTGTTAGTACTGATGATGAAGATCAGATTAAAAGTTATAATTCAATGGTCAGATATTACACGGACTTGATAAAGAGTAATAAGCAATGGGTTTTTGCAGGGGTTTTTGCTGATAAAGCAATTACAGGCACGAAAACAGATAAAAGAGAAGAATTCCAATTACTGATTCAGGAATGCCTTTCAGGCAATATTGATCTAGTAATTGCAAAAAGTATTCCTAGATTCGCACGAAATACATTAGATACATTAAAATATGTAAGAATGTTAAGAGAGAGGAATATAGCGGTATATTTTGAAGTTGAAAAAATTAATACCTTAAAAGATGGAGAATTTTTACTGACTATTTTAAGTTCTGTTGCACAGCAGGAAGTGGAAAATACATCTGCATATGTAAAAAAAGGTTTGAAAATGAAGATGAAACGTGGAGAGCTTGTTGGTTTTCAGGGCTGCCTTGGATATGATTACGATGTAGTAACAAAGTCGCTGTCTATTAACGAAGAAGGTGCGGAAACGGTCCGATACATATTTGACAGATATGTTGCAGGTGCTGGAAGTACGATGATTGCAAGGGAACTGAATGAACAGGGAATTTCAACAATTAAAGGGAATCCGTGGACTTCTTCCAGTGTAATGGGAATTATTAATAATGAAAAATACAAAGGTGATATTTTGCTAGGGAAAACCTTTACAGTAGATCCGATATCAAAAAGAAGACTGGAAAATCTTGGAGAAGAAGATCGGTTTTACATCAAAAATCATCATGAACCGATTGTATCAGAAGAAACATTTGCAAGAGCTCAGGAGATACGGGAACGTCGTAATGGAGGACGCAAAAAGGGAGTAGCACCTGGAAAACGAGAAAAATTCAGTAGACAATATGCATTTAGTTGTATGCTTGAATGTGGATTTTGCGGAGCGAGCCTGTCAAGACGGAGATGGCATAGTAGTTCAAAGTATAAAAAGACTATTTGGCAGTGTGTCAAATCTACGAAACATGGAAAACGTTTTTGTCCGGATAGTAAAGGAATTCCAGAACAGGTTATTGAGGATGCTTTTATTGAATCTTATCGAATGCTATGTACTGATCATCGGGATGTGCTAGAGGAGTTTATTAAGAGAGTTGAAAAAACTTTATCTGAAGATTCGATAGAAGATAAAATTGAAAAACTCAATAAAAGTGCTTATAATATCCAATATAAAAGAAAGAAATTATTAGAGAATTATTTAGAGGGTGTTGTGGCTAAGGACATTTACGAAGAAACAGATATGGGATATGAAAAGAAATTATCTGAAATAAATGCTCAGCTGAGTATGCTCGAACAGCAATATGACAATGAAGGCAGTTTGCAAAGAAGACTGGCAGATTTCAGAAAAGCGTTGTCAAAAAATCAGATTTTAGAAGAATTTGACAGAGGAATATTTGAAAGTATCATCGAAAAAGTTATTGTCGGTGGTTATGATGAAAATGGAGAGAAAGATCCCTATAAAATCATTTTCATATATAAAACAGGATTCAAAAATGAAATTGGAAACGCAAAAGAACGATTTGGGAAGAAATCAAAAGCAGTAGAAACAGCGAAAGAAATGTGTTCCCATATCGTAGACGAGGTAAAGGATGTGTGTTCCTATGTTAGTGACAACACATGTAGAGACATGCGTTCTTTTGGGTAGGAAAATAGTCAACGATAAGAATGTTGAATATATGCACGTAGATTATGAGCCGGAAGATGCTGAATATCTGCGTGGTATCAAGGGTTCAGCAACGTATGCAGAAATCAAGAAATGGATTAAAGAGCAGTATAATGTTTCTGTATCAAGTCTATACATTGCTCAGTGTAAAGATGCGTGTGGCTTTGAGAAGCGTGATAACTACAATAAAGGTGTCGAAGGTCATAGGGTGCCAAATTGTCCAGCTGAGAAGCGGGAACTGATTATGAAGGCTTTTAAGCATTTCAAAATGATATAATGAGGTGGAATGAAAAGACCGTCCGTGTGGCGGTCTTTTTTCTATGCTGTGAAAAAAATTTTTTGGCTGGATGCGTTGATAGACGCACGTTAAAAAGCGATTAGCATAATTTTGGGTAGGAAAAGTATTGAAATGCGAAAAAGAACCTGCTAAAATGAAAGAAATCGAAGACAAGTACAGAAAAATGGAGGTATTCATAATGGCAAATGGAAAGTTTTTACCACTGGGAGAAAGAAAATATTTATCTATGAAAGACATGGCTGGTCACCTTGGATTAGGCTTTACAAAGGTGAAAGAGATTATCAGGGGTGGGGAATTTACAGGATTCATCACTATAGGTAAATCAAACAAAGTTATGATTGACCGTGTGGCTTTTGAAAAGTGGATTGAAGAAAAAGGTCACATTTAAAATTACATAAAAAAATAGCAACTGTGAGTGGCATCACTGTTGCTATCAAGGAAGTCAGTGCTAAGACTTCATATTCTCTTAATTTATGCTCATATATTAGCATATTTTGGCACTGACTTCAATAGGAAAACGTAGATTTTATACAGAAACTTATAGAAGGGAGTGTCATTTTTTTATGGCAAGAACATACGAAGAAACAATCTATGATGCAACAGTAGATGCTGTGAATGATGCATTAGCACAGCCAAAGTTGCCAACACCTGACGAAATTAAGGGTAATATTTTAGATAACAGCAGGAACGCAGTTACAATGTACAATTCGATTGCCCAGCAAGGGGCAAAGTGGAAGGTTCCTATGGAGTTGGAAACATACCAGATTGCGTATGTAATGCTGCATGTGCATTACATTGCATTGATTGAGACAACTGAATCTGAAGATGATGCCGATTGTTCTCTGTTAGGAGTATACATGGAAGATGGCGAGGATGAAGGTATTTATACAACAAAGGATTCTGAAATCCGTCGTATTGCAAGACTTTATAAGAGAAGAATTACATACAAAGAATTCCAGGAAATGATGTATATCATGAGAGAGGAAGCTCCGAGAGTGAAACGCTGTAGTGAGCGTAATCTGATTGCTGTCAATAACGGTATCTTTAATTTTGATACAAAGAAATTGATGCCATTTACACCGGATAAAGTGTTTACTTCAAAATCAAGAGTAGATTACAATCCAAATGCAAAAAATGTGGTAATTCATAACGACGAGGATGGTACAGACTGGGATGTGGAAAGCTGGATGGATACATTGTCTGATGACAAAGGTGTGGTAACAATTCTCTGGCAGGTGTTAGGTGCTACCATTCGTCCAAATGTATCATGGAATCAGGCTTGTTTCATGTATTCAGAATCTGGTAACAATGGTAAAGGCACATTGTGTGTGCTGATGAGACAGCTTGTTGGCGAAGGAAGATATGCATCTATTCCATTGAAAGATTTTGGTAAAGATTTCATGCTGGAACCATTGATTAGAGCCACATCTGTTATTGTTGATGAAAACGACGTCGGTACATATATCGACAAGGCTGCGAATTTAAAGGCTGTAATTACAGGTGATACAATCCAGATTAACCGTAAATTCAAAGCACCGATTTCTTTTAAGTTTAAAGGATTTATGGTGCAGTGTCTGAATGAAATGCCAAGAGTGAAAGATAAGTCGGATTCATTCTACAGAAGACAGCTTTTCATCCCGTTTACAAAATGCTTTACTGGAGCTGAACGTAAATATATCAAGGATGATTATTTGAAACGTAAAGAAGTCGTAGAATATGTGATGTATAAGGTTCTGAACATGAATTACTATGAATTTGATATACCAGAAGTATGTAAAACAGCATTGGAAGAATATAAGGAGTTCAATGACCCTGTAAGACAGTTCATGGCTGAAATTATGCCGGAATTACAGTGGGATTTTGTTCCGTTTACATTCTTGTATGATTTATACAAAGAATGGTACAAAAAGTACGTTGGAAAACAGGAAGTAAAATCATTACAGGTATTTATCAAAGATGCTCTGAATCTGCTGAAAGATTATCCAGATTGGGATTGTCCTGACAGTAAAAAAGCTGTCAGACCTAAGAATATGATGGATAAGCCAGAATGGATGATTGATGAATATAAGCTGGAAGATTGGTATAGCACTACATACAAAGGAAATGATTTAAAGAAAAAGTGTTGTCCGACGTTGAAATCAAGTTACAGAGGAATTTTAAGAGTCTAATAATACAGAGTGATAGTACAGAAAATGTGCTATCACTTTTTGTTTTTCGGGATTTTTTGAGAAATGTAGCAGAAATGTAGCACGTTTCGTGCTACATGAAATCCGTTGACTGGTACTGGATTTAGCGAATTTTACAAAAAAATGTAGCATGTAGAAAAATGTTGATGCTACATGAAATCCGTTGATACACAACAGATTTATCCATTTGTAGCAGATGTAGCACATTTTTTTAAGATATATACACGTGAAAAATAAAAAAAGCCTAAAAACATTGATTTATGAGGATTTTACTTTGTATCATTGTGATGTTATCTATAAGTGTATTTTACTTTGTATCATTATGATATTATGTGTAATTTGGATAAATCCGTTGATACGTAATGGATTTGTATTTAGTGTAGACTAAAATAAAAATGTTATATATATGTTCCCAAAAAAACGTGCTACACGTGCTACAAAACACATAAATCCCTTACCCAGTACTGGATTTATGCGTAGCACGTCGTTTTTTTGTCTGCTACACTGTCTGCTACAAAAACGCTGAATGTGCTGCTGGGCACTGGATTTATGTGTAGCACGAAATGTGCTACGTTTTTTGGCTTCTGGATTAGATGCTGATAACATCTATCATCACATTTTTCATGTGTGCAGTCAGCTAAACAATTCAAAACCCATCATTTAACACGCCGTATGACGTCATCATGAGCATAAAATATCAAACGTGTAAAATTCTGCGATTTTCTCAAAAATCTTCGCTATACACGATATTTTGGTGTTATACGGCTATACGAAAAAAATAATCCCTACTCGTTTCCGGGTAGGGATTTTGTTTACTTGTTAAGCTGACCTTTGGTAGCCATGTAAACACGTGCGTTCGTCCAATCTGGATGAGCTGCTCTCATGTTTCTGTAAACCTTCTTAAAAGTGTTCTTTGCTTTGTTCCATTCTTTAGCTGTCATAATCGTAATCTCCTTTTCTTTTTGTGTATGATTAATCTTTGATTATTTTCACAATGAAACCCGTTAGACTGTGTAAGCAGTATTGTTAAAAAATCCATCGTTACGATGGATGAAAGGGAGACCGAAGGTAAGAAAGTTCTGTTGGAGTATTACAAAAAAATATAGTTCCTGAGCTTTTGCCAAGGAACTATATTTAGAGTTTCTGTAAATCGTGAAGATGTTCTGGAATACATTTTAAATACATTAACTCTATAATATCTCTCGTTGTTAGTATATGTTATTTTTTTGTATTTGCATGTGTAATCTGCTGGTAATTCAAAACCCATCGTTTAACACGCCGTATGACGTCACCACGAACATAAAATGTCAATCCTGTAAAATTATGCGATTTTCGTTAAAATCATCGCTGTGCATGATTTTCAGGCGTTATACGGCTATATGTAAAAAAAATTACCCACGGAAGCTTAATGCTCCGTGGGTTTAGGCTTTATAGAATCAGTTTAAGATGCTTTCTAATTCTACTGTTTTGTATTTGCAGTATTCCAGATTTTCATCATCGATAGAGATGGTCATGCCGTCGCCACAGTCTGGACTGTGAAATACTTTTCTTTCACGTTTTATTTCTCCTGTTTCGATGTCTGTATATACGGTATGTTCTGCGGTGAACATGCGGATGATGTATCTGTCATCAATCACTGGTACATAGCAGTTGCAGTTGTCATCAGGCATATGTTCGTTATCCATAGCGATGATATATGCTTTCTTGCTTTTGTATGTAGTTACAGTGAATGCACCTAATGTCCATTCAAATGTAATGTTTTCTTTTTCCATAATGTCTGGAAATACTTCTTTTGTTAATGTTTGCCATTTCATAGTTTCCAAGCTCCTTTGTATATAAACGTTTCACGATGATTTTCAATCATTACAGAATGACACCCGTCGATGTGACGATAGTCACATCTTTTACAATCCTGTTTACAGGATTGATTTTGTCGTAGACTTTATAAGAAATACATTGAAAAACGCACGTTTATGTGGTAAAATGCGTTTGTAGGGTAGGAAAACAAAAACAAGTTGCGTAGCAGATATCTTGATTTTGTGTGAATACTCTTGTCACTCCTGTATGGGAGTGTGAATTGAAATACCCCGCCCTTCTCGGACACGAACACTACTGTCACTCCTGTATGGGAGTGTGAATTGAAATCTTTCAGAAACTTTGAGTGTAAAACACCATGGGCAAAATATGGCACATAAATTGGTCAAATTTTGGTCCTATTTTGCCCATAATTTGCACCATATTTTTCCCATCAAAATTTTTTGAACAATCTGCTGAAAATGCAGTTTTTATATATTCTATATTCATCCTGTAGATATTTAATAACTATAAAATATCTACTTAATATATATTTTTATATTCCCTTTTAAAACCCATGGATTTTTCCATGGGAATTTTTTGTGCCATAAATTGGTCCTATTTTGCCCAAAATATGGCACATGTTTTGCCCAAAGTTTTCCCATCACTTAAAATCATGATTTTGTGATACACGATGAAATTGCCATCCAATGTATTTTGGGTAGGAAAATTCGCAAAATCTATTGCAATCCGCATCTGTATCTATTATAATGTTTATAGATATTCAGTAGATACAAAATATCTATAAAATAGATACAACATATATAAAAGGAGTGATTTTAAGATGAAAACGATAGTATTCACATCTGAAAAAGGTGGCGTTGGAAAGACACGTTTATCAGATGAATTGTATTATTACTATACAAGGCAGAATGTTCCAACGTCTTTATACAGCTTTGATGGACAGTACAAAAATCGTAATAATGATAAGAAAGTAGACAATCCAGAGGTTGCCGTTGTCGATACACCGGGTAGAATCATGGATGATAAGACCATCCAGACTGTACAGGGTGCAGATGTGGTTGTGATTCCAGTGCGACCGACTGGTGGCAATATCGAAAGTTTTACGCGTACAGTATCTCTTGTAAAAGAGAATACAAACTGTCCGATTGTCATTGCTGTCAATGGTGTCAACAGATTTACAGCATCCGTGTCATTTATGGAATGGCTTCAGAAATACAGACAGAAAGAGAAGCTTGATACTGTATTGACCATTCCACAATCAGAGGTGTTGGTACAGGCTGAGAACTGTCGCTGTTCTGTCAACGAAATTAACAGGCATTCTCCAGCAACACAGGCTGTAAATATGATGTGCGATAAAATCAGTGCACTTGCAGGTCTGCCAGTTGAAAAACGACAGGCAAAAAGCAAGAAACTGATTGCAAAATAGATATTCAGTATCTATAATATAGATATGTAATATTTATTTTTAGATGAACATACAGCGTAAGGAGATGATTGAGATGCCAAGAAAAAAGAATATGTCAAGTCTTTTAGACAGTTTTGAAAGTGATACAGAAAAAGAACATGATGCAGCTGTGACAGCAGCGGTGAAGACACCGAAGAAATCATCAAAGAAAACAAACAGTGGAGATACAAGAGCAACAGCACTTGTATCAATGACCAAGGATGAAAAAGAACGGCTGACAACAAAGGCAAAGGCACACGGCTTGAGCCTGTCTGCATTTTTCAGATTAGCTGCTGATGAATACATGAACAATCACAATTGGTAATGTATGGATAGATAAGTGGAGTGGAATCCGCAGTAGCAGTAGCCGTAGATTTTGTGGGTATGTGGGTAACTCGGAGAGTTATCCATATATCCATCAAAATAAATACAGAATATATATCATGTAGATATTGAGTATATAAGAAAGGAAGATTTTATGTCAGACTTAATTGACTTGAAATCTCATCCAGTAAGCGTAGCATTGAATTTGCTTTTGAAGGATAGGACAACTGAAAAGAATATCATTTTTGCAACGGATGCGTATGAAGGTGTTGATTTTACAATGCCTATTACAAAAAAGATTCTTTCGGGTAATTCAGTTGATATTCGTCCTCGTGTATCAAAGAGCATGGAAGAACAGGCACTTCGTACACGAAAGAAAGCAGAGGTATTTACTCCGTCATGGATTTGCAATAAAATGAATAATCATTGTGATACAGAGTGGTTCGGTCGTGAAAATGTATTCAATGTAGAGCAAGACCATGAATGGACTCCTACAGAGGACAAGATTGAGTTCCCAGACGGAAAATCGTGGAAGGATTATGTAGATTCTAAACGATTGGAAATCACTTGTGGGGAAGCTCCATACCTTGTATCACGCTATGATGCTGCGACTGGTGAGATTATCCCGATTCATAATAGAATCGGAATTTTAGACAGAAAATTGCGTATTGTCAATGAGAATACACAGACCCGTAAGACGTGGAATCAGTGGGTGTATCGTGCATTTGAAAGTGTATATGGATATGAATATCAGGGAGATAATTTGCTGATTGCAAGAATCAATCTTCTTGAAACATTCTGTGAGTATACACGAGACAGATGGAATGAAGAACCGACAGATTCATCATTGAAGCGTATTGCAGATATTATCAGCTGGAATTTATGGCAGATGGATGGAATACATGGCGTCATTCCATATGTAGGTGCTGTATGTGAGCAAAAAGAGGAAAATGAACCACATCAGATGACCATGTTTGAAATCATGGGAATTGTTAATGAATCTGAGCCAGAACCAGAAGAAGTATTGCCTGAAACAATAGATTGTAAAATCTATGATTGGCGAGAAGATAAAAGTGTAATGTACAAAAGTATGAAGGAGGGATAAGGTCATGAAATTTGATTTTGTTATTGGAAATCCACCTTATCAGGAAAATGATGGAGGTGCACAAGCAAGTGCAAAGCCGGTGTATAATTTATTTGTTGAAGCCGCAAAAGAAATGAATCCAGAAGATATTTGTATGATTATTCCAGCCAGATGGTATGCTGGCGGAAAAGGTCTTGATGGATTTAGAAATGATATGTTAAATGATGTTCACATCAGGAGACTGCATGATTTTCCAAATACAAGTGATTGTTTTCCTAATGTAAATATTCGTGGCGGTGTGTGTTATTTCCTTTGGGATAAAGAATACAACAATGATGAAGAATTGGTCGCAGTTTCAACTCATTTAGGTGATAAAACAACAACCGTAAAACGAAAATTAAAAACAGCAGATTCAGATATTTTCTTAAGATATAATGATTCATTGACTATATTGGAAAAGGTGGTTTCTGGTGCAAAGAATAAATTTCTTTCAGATTATGTATCATCTAGGAAACCATTTGGATTACCAACAGATTTTGTGAAAACAGACAAATTTCATTCTACACATGATAATCTTAAAAATCCTGTTCCATGTTATGGAAAAAATAAGAAAATTGGATATGTTGAATATGATGACGTGCCAAGTCATGCTGAATGGTCGAAAAAATGGAAAGTGTTTACATCAAGAGCAAATAATATTGGTACAGAGCTTAATGATGATAATTTGAATACATTTATTGGAAAAGATGAGATTTGTACAGAGACATATGTTGTTATTGGTGTTGATTTGAATTTATCAGAACAAAGTGCTAGAGCGTGTTTGAAAAACATTTTAAGTTGTTCATTTTAACCAAATTAATATTG
>ENA-OOZX01000525-OOZX01000525.1-human-gut-metagenome-genome-assembly--contig:-NODE-525-length-33384-cov-8.431186_pt1 | contig 33384 bp, 30 predicted proteins | sample MGYA00241048_ERZ501412 | MGnify/ENA primary metagenome ERZ501412 (study PRJEB25962, sample SAMEA2042518) | human gut metagenome | biome: human gut; feature: human-associated habitat; material: faeces... | reverse complement strand
TCCAGGGTGAAGCGTATCTCCACCTCTTCGCCCGGTGCGACTTCTGCGGGCAGCGACCAGGTGGAAATTTTGAAAGAATACTCCTGCCGGACCTCGATGCCGTCACTGCAGGCTGCCGCCAGAAGTCCTGCGCACAGCAGGCAGGCGGCCGTTCATACGTGTGTTTTCATCTGTGTTGTTGTTTGTGTTAGAATTTGTTGTCGTTGCACCAGGCCGCCAGCCGTCGGTCGTCGTACATGGCGCTCGGTTTCCCGCACCGCTCCAGATGTTCGATGACGAGCGGTCGGGGCAGTATGCCCCGGCAGACATAGGTCGAACCGCAGGGTGTGCCTTTCGTGGTGGAGTATTCGATACGTCGGTCGAACATCAGCAGCTGCAGCTGAACTCCGGCCAAAGCCCGCATACAGCTTCCGTTGCTGAAAGTGTTGTTCGAAAGGAGCAGGGCGAAAGGCTTACCCAGAGCGATGCACCGACGCAGAATCTCGGTCTTACGGCTGTACGGCGGGTTGGAAAGCAAAATATCCCAATGCGGTGGTTCGAAGTTGAAGAAATCCTGTCCCCGGGACAGATGCGACCATACGCAGCGGATGCCGAGTGAGCGCAGGGCCCGGACGTATTCGCTGTATTCGGTATCGAAAGGGCATCATACGATTTTGTCGCGTGGAATATATTTCAAAACAGGAACTACCGCATAGTGCGGCGTATAGTATTCGTCGCCGGGACGTTTGTAGATACGTGCGATTTCCATAGCGATTGACGTAGCTTTAGTTGATGATGAAGCGTATCCCGACGGATACGGTGGTGCGGAAGAGTGTGACGGAGGAACCTGCGGTGATGCGTTGTGCCACTTCCAGTGACAGAGCTACCCGGTCCGAAAGAAAGGCGGACAGCTCCGCCGAGAGTGCTCCGCCCCATAGTACGGCGTCGCCGTTTACCAACCGGGCCCCGTCGTAGAGCGTCCTGCTGCGGCCGCCGACTGTTTCATAGCCGACCAGCAGAGTACCGCCCGCAGATACGCGGACGTGATAGCCCCGGTCGTGCAGCAGGTGGACGTAGTAGCCGACACCGGCCAGGTATTGCCGCTGGGGTATGCACTGCGGGCCGTAGCGGAAGTCGCGGTGCAGATATTCGACTCCGAACTTCCAATGTGTGCGGTTCCGGTTTGTCCGCTCCAGCGCTATGGCCGTACCCCATGCGTACTCTCCGTACCGGCTGCATACGCTCAGTCCGTCCACCGTTCCTGCCTGCATGTGTAGTGATAGCTGGCGGTGCAGGTCGCGCTGTGCTGCGACCTCGGTTGCCGGGCAGATGCCGAGGAGCAGAAAAAATGCGGTGATAAGTCCTTTCATGTCTCTTGCGTTGTTATCGGGATTCGGGAATAGGTTTGGCGGCGAGGATGTCTCGGTTTTCGACACGGAGACTTTGGTGGCGTCCTCCGCCTCGCTCATAAATATCTATGTGCAGAGCTTTACCGTCGGGAATGGTCATCTTGGGAATGGCCCACACGGTACGGCCCGTCTTGCCCGTATCGATTTCGGACAGGGGGTGCAGGCGGCGGACGGGAATGATTTCTATATCCTGCACGGCCGTGCGGCGGGGCAAGCGTTTGTCCCGAACATACATGCGGATATGGTCTATGTCGAAGGGTATGCGGCTGTCATTGCGCATTTCGATACCGAAATAGAGCCATCCCTCGCTGTCGATATAGATTCCTGTGAGAAGCGTTTGCAGTCCGTAGCGCTTGTAACCGATATGTTTAATCTGCGGCTTGTCATTGTTGTAAATTTGTTCCATCGCACTGTCTATGCGAGCTGCGTCATCCCCGTCCAGCGCATCGAGGCGCACAGGTACCGTCGGCGCTTTCCCTTCAGGAATTTGCGCTTGCAGGTCGTTCATAATGCGTATCGAGAGCTGCCCGGGGTCATCGGCATACCGCACGTCGAAAGCGTAGAAGCGGCCGTCGGCGGTGATAACCGTCAGATTGGTTTCTGCCTGAAAGTCGCGCACGGCAGCTTTCAGTCGCACGACGTTGGCCGCTCCTGTGGCTTTGTCGGCGATGATATCCGTCGAACCGAGGTCCACGTACTGCACGGGGGCAGGGAAAATCAGGTGCGTGGTCTTGTTGAACGACACTTCGACCTGACGGGGTGTTATCTCCGACTGCGGTATCTGGGCCTGCCCGCTGCGACCTGCGCAGAGGCAGAGCAGAAAGACGATGTATCTTTTCATGGCTATTTTTCGATTTTACTGTTCCGAGACAAGAAAAAGCGTGTGTCCCGCTTTGAGCGTTATTCGCACTTCGCGCAGTTTGGCCGAGAGGTACTTCGTGCCTCCCGAGAGGAGCGAGCGGGTAAGGTCTGAAGCGATTTGCTGACCTGCACCGCGTGTCACCGTAATCCCCGAGCCGAGGTTGTTGCCGGCACTCGCCGCTGCCTCTTTGAGTGCCGAGCGCTCTGCGGTATCGGGAATGAAGAGTCCCGGCTGGCCGTCCGTATCGTAGGCCGTAAGATTGACAGTGAGAAGTCCGGCGTCGGATGCGAGCGACTGCACCCGGATACCGAGCCTTTGGCCGCTGATTGTGGCCGTGCCGTAGATTATCGTTCCTTCCGGCAGGAGGGTCTCTCCGGCCTGCACCCGGTCGAGCAGCCGCAGGCGTACCCGCTCCCCGGCCGCGATGCGCTGTTCCCCGGCGATGCAGGCATGAATCATACCGGTCGGAGTCGTCGTATCCGGTCCCACTGCGGTACGGAATGCCCGGTTACGGGGTACGTCCGGCAACGTGTCGGGCACGGCGAGTGTCGAAGCTACCGACGAGACAGGACGCACGAGGACTATCCGTTCGGCTGTCCGCACCGTCGTGGGAACGGATGCGGACTGTTTTTTGCTTTCTGTCGTACCGTTTTGGGGAAAGTAACGTGCTGCCAGAGCGTAGCTGCGCTCCATCAGCGCTTCTGCGGAGGGCGGCTCCGGGGGCAGGGTTCGCTGTTCTTCGAGGCGGCGGGTCAGCTCCTCGACCTGACGCTGCAACGCCTCGAGCTGAGTATCGCTCTTCGAAGCCTTGTGTTCTAACCCATAAAAGCCGCTTATCGTCCGCGTAGCTTCGGCATGGGCTTCCCGCACCCCAACTAAAGCATCCGCCCGATGTGTCGGTTCTTCTTCCGTTGTATCCAGCAACGAGAAAGAGTCGCTGTCGAAACGCTGTATTCTGCGGCGTTCTTCCTCTTCACTTTCCACATGTGCCAGCGCTTTGGTCTTGCTCGCCTCGATTCTCACGCCGCGTCCGTCAGGAATAGAAACATCGAGTCCTGCGGCATCCTGCGGCATCGTACTACGGGCACTTCGAAAAATGAAATACATACCCGCCGAAAAAGGAACGAGCAGGATCAATACGGCAATCAACATTTTCTGTCGTTGTTTTCTGCCGGAGGCGCCGTTGCCTTCCTTTCCAGTTTTTTGTTGCTTATTCTCTTTCATCCCGTATGTTCAAAGGTTCAACGTATTCGATTCGTTCGGGAACAGTGCCTGAAAATCCCCGCACGAGCAGCCAGACATCCAGCATGGCCAACAGACAAAGCATTGTCAGAATAAGGATTCGTTTTTGCCGTTCGGAAAGCCTTTCAAGAGAGCTGCGTAATTTCGTTCGTATCGTTCGGAAAGATTCCTGCAATTTCAGACAGGTGCGTTTAACGGTCATGCGTTCCCAAGTTTTTATTTTCCACGATTGTGAAGCGTTCGATAAGGAATCCTTGCGGATTATTGTCCGAACGGGACACGTCCACCAGGCAGCAACTGGTAATCAGGCTGCGTTCGGTTACGACACTTTCACGAACTATCTGCTGCCGGGCGAAGGTCTTGATGCGATACGGATAGCTTCCGAAATCGCACTGCATGCTGTCAATGGCAATGCGTTGAATGACATTTCCGGCAATCAGGCGGTTGTAATATCCTGCCTCCTGCAAGTCTCGGTAACAACTTAAGGCGCTTTTGTCGGCCAACAGCAAAGCCCGGTTGATGTTGCCTTCTATCGCATCCTTATCCGGAGAAAGCGAGAAAAACAACTCATGAAAACGCCTCACATGCTCCCGGGCTTCTACCGGACGATTCTGCTGAAGGTCCTGCGACAGAGCGAGCATGAGCGATTTGCCCTGCTCCAGTACATAAATTTTTTCGCGTTGTTTCTCAGCGTACCTGAACGACCCCAATACGGCGATGACCGCTACCAGAGCGCACAGTCCCAAAAATAACATGCTGAAAAGTCTGATATGCCGGAAGCTGCTTTCAAAGTTCTTCAATGATTTGAACTCCATAATTTCTACTTTTTATTGATTTTGGTTGACCGCACGTCGATATGCCTGCGTACTCCTTCACGGGCCCTGCCCGCAACATTGCCTATGGTGGAACCCGCAATACCCGCTGCATGTGTCAGCGTCCAAGCTCCCAGATGGGTGACGATACGGTTATAGCTGCCGATACCCGACGCATGGACGATCCATCCGGCGATACTCGGAATGGTGAAATAACCGCAGATTCCGATGAGCAGAAAGACCAGCGATGCGCCGTTTTCGGCGCTGAACGTATAGGAAGGATCTATGGCCAGCATCTCCATGTCTTTCTGTATCGAAAGTACCTGTAAACGGGCCAGAATAGCGCCGAACAAATCGGAAATAGGCAGCCATAAGTATACGCTGATGTATTTCGACAGCCACTGTGTAAGCGAAGTGTGGAACCCGTCATACACGGCGACCGCAAAAGCCAATGGGCCGAGAATAGCCAGTACGATAAGGAAAAACGTGCGGATGGTGTCGATGATTAGGGAAGCGCAGTCGAAAAGCAGCTCCAGCAGCCAGTGAAACGCTTTGGTGATCATGCCCTTCAAACTCCATGACGAACTTTCCTCATACATCTGCTGCAAGGCCATCAGGTCCGCCGGTTCCAGATTCATCTCTTCGAGCATCGCGGTCGTCTCTTCGCCGGTCTGAGCCGTTGCAAGCTGGTCGAAATTCGCCTCGGCCGTCGCTTTCATCAGCTCCTGTTTGTCTTTCTGATATTTCCCCATATCGAATGTTTGACCGACGAGCAGTTTGTGCGTACCCTGAACTACCGGAGAGAGAATCCCGTTGATGGTACCCAGCACCAGCGGCTCGAAAAAGAGGATGCACAACCCCAGCGCGAACGGCCTCAGCAGCGGGAAAACGTCGATAGGTTCCGCACGTGCCAGAGATTGCCATACCCGGTAACTGATATACAACAGCGCCCCTAATCCGGCGATACCCGAGGCGATGGCAGTCATCTCCGAGCAGAGCGGCAGCATCTTATCGAACAGAGTCCGCAGTACGACGTGCAGATTTTCAAATGCGAGCGGTAGGAACATAGATATTTATCTCCAGAGGATTACCAATATTTCTCTTCATCCGTACCGTAAAGCGCGAGACTGCGTTTCAGATCGTTGCTTTCGCGGGCCCGAAGTACGGCGGTGGCGATATTGCAGCGTGTAAACAGCCAGGCCCTGTTGCGTAGATGCGAGAGCGACGTATAGCACTTGTCTATGATATCCAGCCTCTCCTTGTCCGTCATCGACATTTGCGACGGGTTGATGATCGTCTGCAAGTCGCGCAGCAGGTTCGTGCCCTCCTGTAACAGCGACGTGTATCCACGGGCGATAGCCGTCAGCTCCGAGACCGTGAGATACTCGTCCCGAAGCATCTTATCATAATTGTTCACGTAAATGTCCGATATCTCGCCTACCAGCAGGATACACTGTTGTACTCGGCGGGCATTCCGCACCAGATTCGTTACCCCGCGCAGTTTGTCGTAATACTCCTTACCCTGGAGGTATATCTTTTGTGTCTCCTGAAAGTTCCGGTACATCTGCTGTGTGGTTTTCGCGGCTTCGAAAATTTCGTTCGACGAATTGACAATACCCTGTGCCAAATTCGAAGGGTCGGAAACCACCCACTGCGCCCGGGCCGTTACCGATACGCAAAGCAACAATAAGCCCGTCAACAATATTTTACTTTTCATTCCGATTCTTTTTACGTTTGAATACCTCGGTTTTCCTGTGTGCTTTCAGTCGGCAGACATCGGCCGTACACACTCCCGGCGCAGGGCCGCAAGTATCTCCATCGCCGCATCGCACAGCTTCAAAATCACCTCTCGCTCCATTCCTTTATGCCTCGCTTTCGGAAAGACCGTCGTTTTGCATATCGTACAGTTCGTTGCGTAAAAGCGTGTCCTCCCGAAGGAACGTCCCATAGTCGGCACAATGCAACACATCGTTCTCATCCAGTATGATTCTTCCGCAGCTCTGTCCCAGCTCTCCAACCAGAACAATCTGTCGGTCACGCAGCACGGCCGACAAATCCCGCAACACGGTTTTGTAACAATGGGAATTATCACATATCAGAACAGACAAGCTATTCAGAACAGACAAGCTATCCTCTTGCGGGCTGACCAGCATTGAGTATGTAGTGCCGTTGCCGACCCAACTGCCGCAAATGCCGCATAAGCGTATGCGGGCTGCCAGGCGCTCCGCATATCCCAGGAAACGCCCCCGTTCGTTATGTTCCTTTCTCTGTTGTTTAAGCAGCTCGACAAATTCAGCCGCCAATTTCTGTTTTGCGTTCATCTGTTTTTCTGTTTATGCGTTATCGATAATCGTGCGGATAGTCACTTCCGGCGTTTCCGTTCCGCGTTCGGAAGCCATACGGCGGATGGCACCTTCCAGGTCCCCGCCCATACGTTCGGCCAGGGCGAATACTTCGGTCTTCTCGCGCTCCTCGGTCGTGTAGGCGTAATATTCGCTTTTAGAAACCTCGACGGCATAGACGGCCGACTGCACGCTGCCCAGTCCGATCCATACCTCCTTGTAGTTGCGACCCGGATGCCGGGCAAGGTTGAGCGAGAGAATCTGCGCCTTCTCCTTTTCCGAAAGTCCCAGCATGGCCTGTATGCCGTCGAATTTGGTCATGTACTTACGTTGGTCCAGGAGAATCTTGCAGTCGGCGTTGTTGATGATCGTCTCCTTGACAATCGGCGAGGAGATGATGTCATCGACCTCCTGCGTCACGACCACCGCCTCGCCGAAATACTTGCGGACGGTTTTGTACAAGTACCTGATGTATTCGCTCATATTGGCCGAAGCAAGGGCTTTCCAGCACTCTTCGATAAGGATCATCTTGCGCACGCCTTTGAGCCGGCGCATCTTGGAAATGAACGTCTCCATGATGATGAGCGTCACGATAGGCAGTAAGGTTTTGTTGTCGCGGATATTGTCTAATTCAAAGACAATGAATCGTTTATGCAACAAGTCCATCTCCCGGTCGGAGTTCAGCAGGTAATCGTATTCGCCGCCCCGGTAGTATGGCTCCAGCACGTTCAGGAAGCCCTCCAAATCGAAATCTTTCTCCCGGACGTTCTTCTGCCGCAGCCACCGGCGGTACTCCTGTCCGACGAACTCGTAAAAGGAGTTGAACGACGGGACAATGTTCGGATTGCGTTTCATCTCCGCAAGGAAAAGATTGACGGCATTCGAGAGCGCCACCTCCTCGGCCCGCGTCGGGGCTTCGTCCTCGCGTTTCCACAGCGTGAGGATAAGTGTCTTGATCGATTCCCGCTTCTCGATGTCGAATACCCCGTCCTCGCTGTAAAAGGGGTTGAAGCAGATCGGCTCCTGGTCCGTATAGGTCAGGTAGATGCCGTCCTCGCCGTGCGTGCGGCGGCGGATAAGCTCGCACAGCCCCTGATACGAATTACCCGTATCCACCAGCAGGATGTGCGTTCCCTGTTCGTAATATTGACGCACCATATGATTGGTGAAGAAGCTCTTGCCGCTGCCCGAAGGCCCCAGGACAAATTTATTTCTGTTGGTAGTGACGCCGCGCTTCATCGGCTCGTCCGAGATGTCCACCAAAACCGGAACTCCCGTCAGTCGGTCCACAAGCCGTATTCCGAACGGGGAGGCGCTGTCCCGGCCACAGGTCTCCAGTGCAAAGAAGCACACCGCAGGCTCCAGAAAGGTGGTGAAGGACTCTTCGGCCGGAAAGTCGCCCTCGTTGCCCGGAATCCCAGCCCAAAACAATACCGGCACATCCACCGTATTGTGATGCGGCGTGCACCCCATCAGGGCGATCTGGGCGCCGACTTCGTTGCGGACCCTCTTCAGCTCCGCATCGCTCTCGGCCCACGCGACCACATTCACATGGCAGCGCACCGACCGCCAACCGTTCGCGTGTGCTTCGTTCAGATACTCTTCGATCCACTCCCGGTTTACGGCATTCGAGCGCGAGTAACGCGACAGAGAGTTCATATTGCGCGAAGTGCGCTCAAGCGTCCGCAGGATCTCTTCATTATCGTCCAGAAAGACATACTGATTCAATATGTGGCTGCATCCCAGCAGCAATCCCACGGGTGAGGCGAACGACAGGCGGCAGTCCGACCGGTCGGTAGAAAGACGCTCGTAGCGCGTATCGGTAGCGACCATTTGGGCGATGTCGTCCAGGTCGGAGAGCGTATGCAGCGAGAGCGTCCGCTCGCCGATACGCACGCTGCCGGCATCGAGTCGCAGATCCTCCACCGTACCCGCTGTGCCGCCCAACGAGAAGTAACGCTCCAGCAGCCCCGGCTCCGAGGCCGTGCCTACGATCTCCTCCGCCGAGAGTCGGCGAAGGTGCAGGCTGCCGTTTTCGTTCAGAATACTTTCGGCCTGCGCCACCGACTCCAGAAATCGTGTCACGGCATCGCTGTCCAGCGCCTCACGCGGAATCAACGCACCTCGGCATAGGGACGAGAAGTCGCTCCGCTGCCTCATGCGTTCTTTGGTCGTGCGCGTGACAAGCAGGTAGCAACTGTGGTGCAGGTAGGGACGTTCGTTGAAGTGACGTTCGAACGAACGGGACAGAAACGACTCTTCCGCCTCGATTCGGGAGCGGTATCGCTCCTCGATGAAATAGTCCTGCTTGTGCACGACCGTGTAGTCGGGCAGAATAGCCAGCGCCTTGCACCATACGCTGTGCAGGCTCTCGTACTCGGCGGCGGTCTGCGTGAAGACCTCCGGGAGTTCCACCCGGAAAGCGACGGTAAGGTCGCCGTTCTTGCTGACGATACAGCCCTGCTCGACAGCCAGAAGCGGAAAACAGCTCTCCAGCGATACGGTTTTAAGCGTTCCCTGCATGGTCGTCGAAGTGATTAGTGATTCGTATAAGACGTCCTATTCTGCGGCGGCGAATGATGCGGCGCGGCAGACGAAGCCCCGCAAGCAGTTTCATCATCCCGTATTGCCCGTAGCGAGAGTTAAGACGGAAGACACCCCAGACGAGTGCAGCGCCCGCAGCGCCGCAGACGAAGATGCAGACTCCGGCGGAAAGGCCGGCAAGGTACATCGCAACGAATAGCAGGAAGAGACCCAGCAGTCCGCCGGCAAAAAGGTAAAGGTATTGCGCCCGCAGGCCGTGAAACTCCACACGCGCATCGACGCCCTTGTTGATATTATACGCTGCCATAGCCGTTACAGGAAGAATGAGCGCAATACCGTAGCACTGACAATCAGAAAAATACAGGCGCCGAACCATGAGGCGGCGGTTTTCGAGGTATCCGGGTCTCCGCTGCTGAATTTTTGGTAGACCTTTATGCCTCCAATCAGCCCAATGACGGCTCCGACAGCGTAAATCAACAGCGTGAGCGGGTCAAAATAACTCGTCACCATGGTGGTCGCTTCCGAGATACCCCGAAGACCGTTGCCTTGCGCTCATGTCTGCCCCACGGCAAACAGAAGGGAGGACAGAAGTACAGTCATTTTTTTTCGTTTCGTGCTCATTTCGAAATAGTTTAAAAGTGAAATAATTCGGGCGGCAGACCACTACCGGCCTGCCGCCGGTAAACTGGGGTCATGGGCGCTCAATTCACCCCGAGTCGTAATAGCACATCTTCATAATCTTGATGATTTAAGTGAAACAATCCATTAGAAAAAACTCCCGGCATGGTCCGGCGAAGGACCGTATTTCTCCTCGTCCGTAGGCTCCAACTCGTCGGCAAACGAATCTTCCTCATTCGGAATCCGGCTTAGTGCCTGCTGTACCTCCTGACGAATCCGCTCGGTATCGGACAGGCTCTCCTGATTCTCATTCAGTGCGAAACCTTCGTCATTCCATTGTGAGATGCCACGGAACGATTCTGCACTCCACGTTTCGACGACCGAGCCTCCCCGGGGGCTGTTTCCGTCTTCAAAGTTATCGCCCGCAGAGGCGTTTGATGCCGTTTTCGCGGCCATGTCACTTTCCGGCACCCGCTGGCATGAAGTGTACACTTTTCTTTCGATAAGCTGCCCGTCGGAAGAGTCCGCTGCCGGCAGCGTAACTGCTGGCGACGCCTCAGACGAAGAGTCTTTGCGACGTCGGGGCAGGTGCAGAAGATGCCGCCAACCCTCTACGAAAAGACTTCCGAGGTGTCCCCGGAACAGAAACTTATCCAAATAGAGATAGGCCGTACCGAGGCCCAGAAACGTGAAAAGAATATCTCTCATGGCTCTTATAACAGCTTATCCCGTGCCGAGGCTTTATAGCACGCATTGATCTCCTCCCGGTACTTCTCCAGATGATGCCGCAGTACGTTTTCCACATATCCGCTGACGGACAGTTCTCCCGAAGGTCCCAAATGCCGGACGATGGTCGAAATAGCGTCCCGCACTTGTTCGCTGACATAGACGGCCGTGCGGCGCTGTACGACCATCGGTGAGAGAAAGGTTTCGGCATAGGAGGATTTCCCGGCCCGGCGGCGAGGCTTTTCCGGGGCAGGTCGCTCGGCATCGGAAGCCTCGGAATCCGCCGCAACGCCCATAGCGGAATCCTCCAGAGCCGGAACGCTGTTCATGCGGCTGGCGATCATACGCAAGACCTCTTCGTCGAAAGGTTCGTTCTGTCGTCGTGCCATACTACTCTAATTTTGCAATAGCACATAATTCCGCAAGAAAATCATCCATCCCGCTATCGACGGTAAAGGAGCGGTCGGCGGCGAACAGCGTTGAGCGGAATATGCCTCCGTTGCCATCGGACTCTCGGCTGAAACGGCTCCGCATAGGAAGACGGCTCCGCATCAGCGAAAGACCGAAATGCCGGATGACTTGTTCATAGTGTTCGTACAGCGGAGTGCGTTCCCGTCGGTCAAGCATGGTCCAAAACATACTCACGCTCTTCAGCGGTGAACTCTTACGAGCGATAATCCCCTCGTTAATGGTTCGGGCGAAAGTTATCGAGCTCTCCAAAACCGTCTTATCTGCTCTGACCGGCACAAACAGATAATCCATGCAGGCCATAAGCCCCAATACCCCTTTGGTTCCGATGGTACCGGGGAAATCGACCAGCACGACATCCGGTACCTCCTCCTGTCTGATGTAGTTCGAGACGTCTGCCAGAGTATTCGATGGTTGGGTTTCCAACACGGGCCATACCTTCTGTCCCGTCTGTTTGTACTGCGTCATCATCTGCTGCTTGAGACGCTCGGAGCTTTCCATGACATCCAAATCCCGCTCGCGCTGCCGGGCGATGCTCCATTGCGGATAATCGCAGTCAGCTACCAAAACCCGGTAACCCATCCGGTAATGAAGCAGGCTGGCCGTGAAAATTGTGTAAGTTGATTTTCCGATACCTCCCTTTTGATTGGCGATCGAAATAAAAACAGGTTGTTTGTCCATATTCGATTGATTTAAGTGTATGAGTTTATTCAGTGAGTGTGTGAGTGTAATGAATGCACGATTGCAATACTTCAGTTCATTCAGTGGATTCATTCATTGCATGAGTTCATTCTGGCAATGAGTGCAGTCGTTCAGTGAATGCGTGAGTGCAATGAATGCACGATTGCAATATTTCAGTTCATTCAGCGGATTCATTTATTACATGAGTTCATTTCGGCAATGAGTGCAGTTGTTCAGTGAATGCGTGAGTGCAATGAGTTCATTCAATAAGTGCATGAGTGTAATGAATGCACGATTGCAAAGCCTGCGGCCATTCATCCACCGACAAAGAAACTACTTGAAAATCTTCTCGGATTCCATTTCGGGAATACGACACTCACAGGCACCCGCAGGCCGTTTCGGGTCATTGTGCCGTTATGGATTCTTTCGTAACATTGCACCGTCGGACGAACCGGTAGTTTCCCGGCATCGAAGGCCGCTCCGCGTGCGGAGCGGTTTTCTCGGCAAGGGCCGAGAGCAAGGTATCTTTTCGTATGCGGAAAATGTTTCCCGCATACGAAAAGGCCCGGCGGCCTTCGGCTGTCGGGCTATGGTTCGCTCCCAAGTCGCAAACCCTTTCAACTATCATTATGGCACACAAGAAAAGCGGACGGCCTAAAGCTGCCGACCCCAAAACACACCGTTACAACTTTCTGCTGAATGACAAGCAGGAAATCCGCTTCCGCAAGATGCTCGAAGAGGCCGATTGTACGAAGAACATCTCCCGATTCATCCTTTCACGACTCTTCGGCTGAGAGCTGAAAGTCTATAAAATCGATACCTCGAAAACCCAATTCATCGCCCGGCTGAACGACTTTTACTACCAATTCCAACGGATAGGAACGAATTATAATCAGATCGTCCGGCAGGTAAATACCCGTTATTCCGACCGCACGATCCTCACGCAGCTCGGGATTCTTACCGGCTATACGCGCCAACTGAAGGCGCTCAGCTTACGTATCGAAGCACTCGCCAAACAAATGCAGGAGCAATGGTCGCAAGAATAACTTATGGCAAAAATATCGTCGGCGTGCTGGAGTATAACAAGCTAAAAGTCGATAAAGAAACAGCCGGCGTACTGTGCTGTCACAAACTTCCGGTAATGCCCCTCGACGGTAAAATAGACTTTCATAAATTGGTGGAAGCATTCGCACCTCACTTGTCCGACCCGCGCTCCCGATTGTCCGACCCGGTATTTCACGCTTCGCTCAATCCTCACCCGGAAGACCGGCTGTCGGATGCGCGGCTCATCGAAATAGCGCACGAATACATGGAACGTATGGGGTACGGCGACCAGCCCTTCGTCGTCTTCAAACACGAAGACATAGCCCGCAGTCACCTCCATATCGTATCTATCTGTATCGGGCCGGACGGGAAAACGATCGACCGCTACAACGACCGTAAACGCTCTCAAGAAATTACACGGGAACTCGAACGACAATACGGATTGCACTCTTCGCAGGGAGAACGACCGGTATTCGAAGAGTTGCGGCGGGTCGATTATCGGGCAGGCAATGTACGGGCACAGGTGGCCTCTGTCGTGCGTAGTATGACGGATCGCTACCGCTTTGCATCGGCCGGAGAGCTGAACACGCTGCTGCGGCCGTTCAATGTCTGGCTCGAAGAGTGTCGCGGAGAAGCACGGGGCCGCACCTACGAAGGTGTCCTTTACGGAGCGCTCGATGCCTCCGGGGAACGCATCGGCAATCCGATCCCGGCCAGCCGTATCGGACGGGATGTCGGGTACGACGCCCTGCAAAAACAATATGCCGCAACGAAGAGCTGGATTCGGGAAAACAGGGAGCGGCTGGAGCCGACCAAAGAAACTATACGACAAGCGATGCGGCAGTGCAAAACACCGGAAGAGTTCGCCGAGGCGATGCGGAAGGCGGGACTCTCCGTCGTGTTCCACCGCAGCGGAAAGGACGACGGGAGGATTTTCGGCGTCACGTTCATCGACCACGACAACCGGCTGGTCATAAACGGCTCGCGGCTCGACAGAGCGTTTTCGGCGAACAACTTCGAGAGGCTGTTCGCGCAGGCCGGGGATGAAACCCGGAATACGGAAAAAGAAAACTTACCCGACAGTCCCAAGATACCAGGACGAATACCCGACAGGCATCCGCAACGAAGCGACACGGCGGGAAAATGGCTGTTGTTCGACCTTTTGGATACGCTGCTCGACGAAGCCGCAGCGCCCGATCCTTATGAAGAGTACGAAATGATCCAGAAGCGCAGAAAACGGAGAGTGCAGAATTAACTATACTTTTGGTAATTCAGAATCAAATTATTATATTTGCAATAATTGAAAATTAAATATCATAATATATCGATGCAAACAGTTCGGAATCCTTTTATTGTTAGTGGTTATGTCGCTGATGATTACTTCTGCGATAGAGAAGTAGAAACCGTTGAACTTATAAAAGCAATAACAAATGGGCGTAATATGGTGATAGTATCACCACGACGTATGGGTAAAACAGGGCTTATTGAACACTGTTTTCATCAAAAAGAAATTGTCCGCAAGTACCATACATTTTTCGTGGATATTTACGCCACAGGGTCATTGAAAGAATTGGTATTTATTCTTGGCAAGCATATATTTGATACGTTGAAACCGAAAGGCCGCAAGTTTATCGAAGGTTTCTTTGCCGCGATAAGCTCCTTGCGTCCGGCATTTAAACTTGATAGCATCACCGGGGAGCCTGTATTCGACATCGGTATCGGGGAGATTCGGCGACCAGAGACATCATTGAAAGAGCTATTTTCTTATTTAGAATCGGCAGATAAACCTTGCTTAGTGGCTATCGACGAGTTCCAACAAATCTCCCGTTATCCAGAAAAGAACGTGGAGGCTATATTACGTACCTACATACAAAAATGCACTAATACGAACTTTATATTTGCCGGGAGCCAGCGTCACATGATGCAGAATATTTTTTTCTCAGCTTCTCGTCCTTTCTATATGAGTTCATCCTTCTTGAATCTTGCTCCTATCGACGAAGAGCCATATCATAAGTTCGTACAACGACATTTCGAACATGCAGGCAAAGGTATTTCGGATGATGTCATTACACGCATATACCAACTATTCGAGGGACATACTTGGTATATGCAAATCTTTTTCAATCGGTTGTATGAACATACAGATAAAGATACGCAGGCTACTATAGTCGATGCAAATGCCGTACTACATGCAATAGTGGACGCACAGCAGACTGTTTATCAAAATATGGTTACGATGCTTTCCGAACGGCAGAGAGAGTTGCTATTTGCTATCGGAAAAGAAGGGCGTGCTGAAGAAATCACTTCAATGAATTTTATCGGTAAACACGGACTTCATTCTTCCAGTAGCGTACAATCGGCAGCTAAACAACTGCTCGAAAAAGAGTTCGTCACCAAAGAAGGAAACATTTATCAGGTGTACGACCGTTTCTTCGGATTATGGATTGCCCAAACATACGGTACCGGATATACAGTTTGATAAAAGGATATTAAATGCTATATATAAAATTTATTAAATTAGCAGCATTATTCTGAACTACAATAACATGAATTACTAATTTAATCTAATAACGATAACGATGGATAGCTCAAATTACAACGAATATAGAAATTTCATCTCCTCACTTTCTGAAGATAATTTTAATGATTTAGTATTAAGCTATATAAAAGAGTATTATAATACTAAAGATGCCTACATTTCGAATGGGCCATATGATGGAGGTAATGATCTTATTATTGCGGTTGATGGAAAAGAAATCAAGCGTAATATACAAATTACTGTGCAATCTAAAGAACTGCCTAAAAAAATAATAGAAGATGTTATTAAAGCCCACGACAATGTTGCTCAATATGCATATCTTAGCAAGCTGGACTTCTATTGTAGTCATCATATTTCTGGAGAAAAAAAGAATGAATTGAAGCGCACGGCTGAAGTTGATTACAATATTGATCTAAATATTTATGATAATTATAGGTTAGGAGAATTAGTGGCCGAATACAAATCAATGCAAGACGTAATTCGTAAAGTATATCGTAGAGCATTCCCAAACGAATCATTGCAATTAGACCGTAATACAAAGATTTTATTTGATCACTTATCTGTCAGTAAAGATATAGGAGCTATAAAAGTAAACTTTATAATTTCTTTTATTCTATTCCATTTTTACGAGAAAGGGATATCCACAACGGATGAAGTCTTTACTGCGTTAAATTCTACTTTTTGCAATAGATTCGATAGGCCTTATTACGAAAACTTGATTGGTAGATTGAATGAAAAAGGAGATATCTACGTGGTAGATAATAATAAGCCCAAAAAATTTGATTTATCTACATCCACAAGACGACGACTTGAAGAAATAGAAAACAACTCCAATCTTACAGAGATTGCTTTGTTGAACGAATTACATAGGATTCTTACAAACTATAATGTTAATTTAAATACCAAAGAACTCGGTGATAAAATTCTTAAAATGTTTAATGACAACTATTCATTAGACATTGAAGAGATGACTAAAGGGCAAGATAATCTCTCTAAGAGATTAAAACGAGCATATAATGATTTAGCATCGTACATTAGGAAAAACACAAAATTAGATGATGATACCTCTAAACAACTCGCTAATGAACTAATAAAAGCCAGCGATGCAAATCCTCTCATAAATAAAAGCAGCATTTCCAAGATGTTCATCAATTTATTCCGCAATGATAAATTGGATGAATACCTAAATACTTCCGAGCGTAAACTGTTTTTAGATACTCAAATACTTCTACAACTAATATGTGTAACATTCAAGGATTTTGATAATCCAGATCGATTATATTCTACAGTAAAAGTATTCAAAAACTCGATAAAGAAATCTAATATTCCAATATCTTTACATACAACGACGGGATATATAGACGAGGTTGTCGCACATTTGCATAATGCGTTGAAGTTAGAACGTTTTCTGTCACTTCCCTATATCAAATCCTTAGGACCCTCCAAAAATGTATTTTTCAACTTTTATCATCAACTATGCAATGTTGTGCATTATGATTCATTTGCTGAATTTGTTTCTATACTATTAGGTATAGATATGGATGAAGTTAATAGTGGAAAGGATTTTATATTGGAAGCGACACCGGTTTTGTCAGACATTTTAAAAGGTCTTGGAATATCTATAGAAACTCCTCCGATATTTGATGATTATCAGAAGTATCAGAAAGAATATGAAACGACATTAAGTTATCATAAGCTTGAGCATAAATCATATGAGGCACGCAAGAATGATTTAAATACTATTTTATATATATCTAAAGAATCACAGCAAAAAGAGGATGAGATATCTCCGTATTTAATTACATGGGATTCGTCATTCTATAACGTAAGAAATGATTTTCGTAAATTTACAGAACTTGGTTATTGGTATATTTATTCTCCTCAAAAATTTTCGAATACAATATCTATTTTGAACTTTAAAATAGATCCCTCATCTGTTAATAACAATATAATTTCACTGGTCGAAGAGAATTTTAATGCATCTAATGAAACAATTAGTTTTATAGACCTTTTGAATGGATTATTCGATAAGGAGGATGTTTCTGAATGGGCTCTTGCTCAGAAATTCGCCAAACTGCGAGCAAAATTAGCGAAAGAAGAAGAGGAAGAAGATAAAAATAAGGTGGAATTTAAAAATTTACCTATTGATGAATTTCTGCTGTTGATTTTGAATACCTATCAGAGTAATAGTAATGGGAATATTAAATATGCAGATTTGACGTCCCTTTTTCAGAATAATCAATATTCTGACCAAATCATGGATATAATAAATAAGTATATCCATGATTTTAAGTCTGAAGATAATAAGTTAAGGTCAGAAATACTTGAAGAAATGAATCGTCTTATATTAATAAATAGAGAAGAGTAGCAACTTGGCTTATCTAAATTTGTTTACATCATTTAGTTAATAAAGTCATAACCGGTCGACTATGCAATTTATAGTCGACCGGTTATTAATTATGATATTCTATATTATGTCGTATGACACCACATTCGAATGCAAAATCATTGTATAATACGTATTGCTGTGCTGCATATGTTGTTTTATCTGTTTGTCCGCAAATGTTCTGAATACCTGTCCTACTTAAACCGGCTTCCTTGCTAGCTTCCTCCCCAGCAATCTGCTCCCCAAGGTACAATAGTGCGAATCCATGAACATTAACCGAAGTGAGGCTTTCACCTCCAAACGGCTTGATCCCAGTAGCGAAGATATCAAAATACTAAGTTTCTTGTTCGTATCGTTTGCTATAAATCGGATGTTTGGTATTTAGGTCCAGGCTGTATTCTCCAGATTCAATCTTGCAAAACATCTCAAACAATCTCAGTTATGTTTGCCGAATACCTGTCAAAGCCCGGCCACGGTATCTAAGTGGTGCACCAACACATCACAACCCGGACTGGAGACACTGCTGGAGATCGCACGTGTCCTGGAAGTAGATATTAAAAAACTGCTGAACTCGACCCGTGATGATGTTCAGTTGGTCAGAATTCAAAAATCGTAAAGCCAGCAATATTATGAACAGTAATGATAGAGCCCGTCTTATAAAGCGCATCACCACCATCGAAGGATTGACCGACAAGGAGCGCAGCGATTTGTTGGGATTGCTGCGGGAAGATAAAAGTTATGGTCTTGTGTGGGAAGATAAGCCGGAAGATATCGAAGAGCGGCTTCGTGATGAACTGCCTGTATTGACGGAAATATCCGAGCGTGCCATCCTCAGTAAAGACGAGGATGCCCCCAACCATATTCTGATTGAGGGCGACAATTTGGAGGCCCTGGTCTCCTTGGCCTATACGCATGAGGGAAAAATCGATGTAATTTATATCGATCCTCCTTATAACACGGGAAACAAAGATTTCATCTATAATGATAGCTATGTGGATAAAGAAGACACTTATCGACACTCAAAGTGGCTGTCATTTATGAGTCGGCGCCTGAAAATTGCGAAAAAACTTTTATCCGATCGTGGAGTAATTTTCATTTCCATTGACGATAATGAGCAGGCGCAATTAAAAATGCTTTGCGATGATATTGATTTTTTTGGAAGTCTGAATTTCCTCGGTCAACTTGTCCTTAAAACAGCCACAGACAATAATGCTACTCAAATCAATACAGAGCATGAATATATGTTGTGCTATTGCAAAAACCGTGATTTTCAGGCTAATTGGAAACGAACGGGACAGGCAGCTCGATTAGTCATTGAGAAATACGGAGAATTACGATCTTTAGGTTTACCAATTCCCGACATTCAAAAAGAATTGCGCAAATGGATAAAAGCCAACAAGGATAATCTACCTCAGGTCACGCATTACAATAATGTTGACGAAAAGGGAGTATATAGTAGTTCCAGCAATTCATCTAACCCTCATCCCGGTGGTTACACATATGATATACTGCATCCCGTAACAGGATTAGCATGTCCCAAACCTCTAAATGGCTGAAGGTGGCCACAATCTACATTCGATACTTATGACAAAGCTGGAGAGATAGCATGGGGAAAAGACCATACGACTCAACCTCATGTAAAAAAACGAATAGAGACAGCAACCGATTATCTTAGGACTCTAATATATGAGGATAATCGAGGTACGACATTAGCTCTTGCTGAAATATTCGGAGGCAAAAAAGTTTTTGATAATCCAAAACCTCAAAAGGTTTTGCAGCGTGTATTGGATTTTGCTTCAGATAAGACATCTACTATCCTCGATTTCTTTGCTGGCAGCGGAACGACCCTTCATGCTACCATGCAACTGAATGCGGAAGATGGAGGCCATCGCCAATGTATTCTTGTCGCCAATAATGAGAATAACATTTGCGAAGAGATAACTTACGAACGCAGCAAACGGGTGATAAATGGATACACGACACCCAAAGGCGAAGAGGTTCCGGGGTTGACAAAAAACAGTCTCCGATACTATCGCACCGGATTTGTCGGTCGCAGCCGCTCTATGCAGAATATGCGCAAGTTGGTAAATCTCGCCACGGATATGCTCTGCATCAAGGAAGATCTCTATACAGAACAACCTGCATTTGGTGGTCAAAAAACCTACAAAGGGATATTCCGTTATTTTGACGACGGGAAAAAGCAGATGCTTGTCATCTATCGAGAAGAGGCCATAAACGAGCTGGTGAATATTATCTATAACATGGATGTAGCCCATCGAATCAAAGTATATGTTTTCTCGCCGAGCGAAGATCCTTGGGAGGGTTCGTTCGAGGAGGTCAGCGAAAAGGTGGAGTTGTGTGCGCTGCCGCAGGCAATCTACAACGCCTATCGTAGAGTTCTGCCTAAAGAGAAGGATGCTGTTGTCATGTCGGCAGAAGATCCGGTTGGTGATCTGTTGAACCTTACAGACGAGGAGGCATGAAAGAACTGCCGAGAAATATACATTAAAGATTCAATTATTCGAGAATATTGAATGACTACTCTTGGCAAAAAATAGCTCGCTGACGAAAATGGAAGAAGTCGGCGCAAACATTGAGAATAAAAAAGGAAGAAATAATAATGAAAAATATCATACCAGCAGAATGCCATCAATGAACTGACGAACAAAACAATCCGTCTATTAAAGTAGGATTCTTATACTAAAAGTTCTTTATTCGTCTGTCCAACGTTCTCTTCAAACCCATTTACCAATCACTTCACTGGACCTGTCACTACGACAGGAAACAATAAAGAAAAGCCCGGTTAACAAGATTATCAGTTGTTTCATTGATTTTTACTGACGATAAGAAGGCCTTCAGAGATATTTCCGAAGGCTTCTTGTTTCCCTTGTCCAACTATCCGCCCAACCCATAAGATAGTTTCGTTTCAACGGGAACACCGCTGAAAAACTATAACACTAAAAACTTCTACAACCCCTCTTCGACGGTTTTCGATTCGGTTCCTGATACTGTTCCCCTTTTCCGAAACGGAAATTTTAAATCGAGGTTAACCGCACGCCAGTTTCTCTTTTTGACTCAACCTTCAAAGCCTATAAGCGTGGCGATGGCTTGTATCGTTGTAAGAACATGGGCAATAATTTTACAAATTGTAAAGAACATTCACTTAATATTGTGAACAGTTTAATGAAAAACTACCTTTGGTAGAGTTCGCTCTGCCAAGGGTATTACTGACTACTTATCAATATTAAGACATTACTCTTGCCTAATCTTATATTGCTGTGTATATATGATGTAGAGAATAAATATCTAAATCATAGCCAATACTTCTTTATGCGATTATTAATTATTTATATGAGATATATTATCAACTATTCTGCTATGCGACAACGAATATTTACTATTTAATGGTCCCTTATAAGAAATATAAAGATATGAAAAAAATATTTATTGATGATGCTATATCAAAATAATTTACACCTAAAGCGACTTATTTATCAAAGTATTTGCTGTTGACATATTGTATTGTTATCTTGTTAAAAGAAACCTAATCTTGTAATTTATATTGGCATAATGAAACCGACGTTTACACCTTTCCCCGACTTTGTTTTCAGGACGCCATTATTTCCGCTGGATGCTCCGGCAGAAGATACGACCTTGAGTCCTGAATTTCGGGAAGCGCTCTATTTAGCCTCGCCGGAGCTGTATGAAGGTTGTGTATCGAAAGACCGAAAAAAGCAGACTAAATTCGAACGTTCCGTTCTGAAATACCGGCACCGGGCAATGACACGGTGTACTCCGTTCGGTTTATTCGCAGGATGCAGCACGGGAAAGATTGCGAACAGTACATTGATCGAATTACCGGCTACGACGGACAACAAACGCCGCACCCGGTTGGACATGCAATATCTGTGTGCTCTGATTCAGGAGATCGAGCGTGACCCCAACGTGCGGGAGCAACTCGTATATTACCCGAATGACAGCCTTTATGAAATCGGCGGAAAGTATCGCTATGTCGAATATCACTATAAGAAATCGCAGCGCCAGCATACGGTTGCTTCGTTGGAAATCGACGAAGCGCTGGCCACGCTCCTGAACACGGCGGCAGACGGAGCAACAATCGAACAACTGGTGCAAGCACTCGTCGATGACGAGATAACCACGGAGCAAGCGCATGAATATGTCATCGAGACTATCGCCTCGCAAGTGCTGAAAAGCGAACTCGATCCATGTGTCGTCGGTGAAGACGTACTCGATACGCTTATCGATAAACTCTCCCGCCTGCAAAATGTTCCGCTCCTGCAACCGCTCCGACAAATCCAGGAGCTTCTGAACCGAATCGACGCACAACCGATAGGTACGACACTGCCGTTATATGATGAAATTTTATCGATCGTAAAAAATATCGGCGTAGGCTACGAGCCGAAATATCTGTTTCAGACGGATATGTTCAAACCGGTGCATCGGGCACAGGTGGATGAAAAAACCGTATCCCGAATCGTTCGTTTGATCGACTTTCTGGCGAAGATTACACCACCGAACGAACATCCCACGCTGCAAAATTTTATTCAGGCATTCCAAAGCCGGTACGAAGAGGCCGAAGTTCCGTTGGCTGTGGCATTGGACGGGGAGTTGGGATTGGGTTATCCGGTTTCATCGGGTAGCGGCGACGTCAATCCTCTGATTAACGATTTAGTATTTCCCGGTCGTTATTCAAATACTGTAACTGTTACCCAAACTCCCGCCGACCGCATTCTATTCGAAAAATATATCGAAAATGCCCGCAAAGAAGGCCACGTCGTATTGCTGGAGGACAAGGATTTCGAGAAACTGGACTACAAACATCAGTTTCCCGATACGATTGCCGTTATGTGCAGCCTGCTCGATAACGATCTAATCAACATAAAATCGGTCGGCGGAGTATGTGCGGCCAACCTTTTGGGGCGCTTCTGCCATATCGACGAGAGTATTATGGCTCTGGTCAAAGAAATCGCCGATTTCGAACAGAGGCAAACTCCGGACGTTATCTTCGCCGAAATATCGCATCTTCCCGAATCACGCATCGGAAATATCGCCTCGCGCCCGGTATTTAGGGAACATACGCTGCATTATCTGTCGAATTACGAACACGACGGAACGGATATTCCCATATCGGACTTGATGCTTTCCATTCGGCAGGGACGTCTGTTTCTTCGTTCCAAAAAATACGACAAAGAGGTCGTTCCCCGCTTAACGTGTGCCCATAACTATTCGATGAGTCCCATTCCGATTTACCGTTTCCTCTGCGATCTTCAACACCAACGGATAACCGGCGGATTGAGTTGCGGTTGGTCGGGACTTTTGGCCACTTATGATTATCTTCCTCGGATTCAATACAAGAACATTATTCTTTCGAGAGAACTGTGGAGAATCAAACAGGAAGAGGTCGAAGGGATGGACAAATTATCCGATTCGGAACTTTCCGTCCGCTTCAGGGAACTTTTACAGAAACGACAAATGCCGACGGAAGTCGTCATTCCCGACAGCGACAACGAACTCTATTTGAATTTGGAAGATACACAATGCCAACGACTGCTTCTGGAAGAGATCGCCAAACGCAAACAGATCGTATTGGAAGAATTTCTGTTTCGTAACGACTCCGGTATTGTCCGCCGGGGAAAAGACCGATTTACGAACGAGGTGATTTTCGCCTTTCATAAAAACGAGCAACATGATACAGAGAAAGTTCATACCCGGTAGCCAATGGCTATACTTCAAAATATACACAGGTGTCAAAACAGCCGATGAGGTTTTGGCGCATACCATACGGCCATTCCTTCGGGAACTGTACGCAGAGCGATGGATCGACGGCAGCTTCTTTATTCGTTATAACGACCCGGATTTTCATATCCGCCTGCGGCTCCACATCGACCAATTCGAGAACTACGCCCCTATCTTCCGGCGTTTCGAAGTGTCGTTTCAGCCTTTGGTGGAAAACGGGGCTGTTATAAGGGTTTTATGCGATACTTACGTCCGTGAAATCGAACGATACGGGGCAGATACTATGGAGCCGGTCGAACGATTGTTCGGAATAGACAGCGGTGCGATTCTGGAATTACTCGAAAAGATTGAGGAATTACCTACGGACACGAGGGAAACGACCCGCTGGCAGTTGGCACTGGCATTACTGGATGATACGATGACCTCCTTCGGAAAAACACCGGACGAGAAGAAAGCACTGTTTTCCCGGATGGCCGAGAATTTCAAGAAGGAGTTCGGATTCACCTCGCATTCGTTCACGAAACAGATCAATGATAAGTACCGCCGTTATCGAGCGGACATCGAAAAAGCGTTGTCCGACCGCGAGATGTTTACGGATTACGAAGCCATATTACAACCTCGCAAGTCGGAAATCGGGAAAGTCGCTGCGGAAATTTCCCGAATCCAATCCTCCGGCCTGGCGGCACCTACGATCGACGAGTTGCTGGGCAGCATTTCGCACATGACGATGAACCGTTGGTTCCGTACCAATAACCGGCAGTTCGAATTGGTTATTTATGATTTTTTAACCAAATATTTCGAGTCAGCGATCGCACGGACAAAGCGGCTTGCGGAAAAACAATGAAAGTATTCATCCCTATTCGGTAAAAATGAAAACGAGAATCGAACATAAAATCCATGAAATAGCCGATGTGCTGTTTCGGGATATGAAAGACGGTAAACTCGACAACGAAGGTGTCGGGTTGCTGGCCGGACAGACCGGCATCATTATCTTCTGCAAACACTATCTGCAAGTATTTCCCAATTCGGAGCAAGAGGAAATTTTAGAGGGCTTCCTCGAAACGTATTTCGATAAATTAACCTCCGAAATAGGATTATTGACATACTGCGGCGGATTTACCGGCGCTTTGGAGGGTTTGAAATACCTGAACCGCGAGCGGTTGTTGGAGATCGACTATTCCGATGTAGAGAAAAACTACCGGGAATTGCTGCAAACATTCGCGATAAACAGTATTCTAAACGGGAATTACGACTACCTGCATGGTGGACTGGGCGTTGTCAAATATTATTGCGACGACGCAGAGTTTGTAAACCGGGCATTAGAGGCATTGGAGCAAACCGCTGAAAAAGGAGATAGAATCTACAAATGGAAATCTTCGCTGGGACAGGACAAAGGCATAGGATACAATATCTGCCTGTCACACGGGATGTCGAGTATAGTATCCGTATTGAGCTTGTTGGAAAGCGAAGGAATCAATCGGGAAAGACGAGACCGAATCATCAGGCATACTTGTAATTATATTCTGTCCCAAGAGATAGATCATGTTAAATACGGTGCTTTCTTTCCGAGCCAATCTTTGGAGAATAATCCTGGTGACGATAATCATTATAGCCGTTTGGCTTGGTGCTATGGCGATTTAGGTGTAGCGACATCGTTGTGGCAGGCAGGAAAAGCGTTGCATAACCGGGAATGGCAGGAAAAAGCATTGGAGGTGCTGCGGTTTTCGACTTCGCGCAGGGATTTCCGAAATGCCGGTGTTATCGATGCCGGTTTATGTCACGGAGCAGCCAGTGTATGTATGATGTTCCATTATGCGTACCGACAAACCGGAGAAAAGCTGTTCGAGGAAGTTCGCGATTATTGGTTCGATGTGACGTTAAATATAGGCAGTAGAAAAGAAGGATTGGCTGGATATAGCGCATGGCATATGGCTGAATATGGAGGTTGGGTAAAAGAATATGGACTTTTAGAAGGTATTTCCGGAATTGGCTTGTTATTGTTATCTCTATGTATATCCGATTTTCGGAATGCGCAATGGATGAAGTTTTTTTTATTAAACTAATAAAACTATAAGAAGAGAAATTATCGGCTTATTATTTAGCCTGCTATGCATCACGGCATGGGGGCAGCAGATCGCTCGCTTTACAGACGACGTCCCTTATCGTATTCATAGACTTCGAAAGTTTGAAATGGCTCGACGGCTACCGAAATATAGTATTCGAATTTCCGGCATTGCCAATATTGAGTCTGCTCCACAGCCATTGGCTCAATATCTTCGACGGGATATATTATATCCGCGACATCGAGTGTATGCAATTGAATAACAAAACAGAGGATCCCGAAAATCTGAAAACAGAGTAGGGGAAATAAAAAAATGTGCTATGAAAAAATTACGGTTAAAAAAGGAAATTATCCAGAATTTGGATATGCTTAAGATTCGTGGCGGTGATAATACTGCAACTTGTACCGTAATAGGTGATTCCGGTGGAACGAATTGCGGAAGTTGTACGACTTGTCCTACGAGGCAAATAGTCTGTCCCACAAGACAAGAGGACTGTCCCACCAAAGTAAATTGTCAAACCAAACTGTTGGCCACATGCCAATGTGATATGGAATCAGTAAATAAGAAATGTGATGGCGTAGTAATTGAGCCAAGTTGGTAGTCTGTATTATTCTTTCATTAGAGAAATGTTAATTTGATTTAGGGGATATTTATCCCCTAAATCAAATTCGCACAATTTTCTACATCAATGTCTTTCCCCAATTATATTCAACTCGATTCGATGGATTGCGGCCCGACATGCCTGCGAATTATCGCTGCATTTTACGGTCGGCACTACTCCCTGCAAAATCTGCGTGATCGCTGCCATATCACGCGGGAGGGCGTTTCGTTGTTAGGTATCAGCGATGCTGCCGAGAGTATCGGTTTGAGGTCGGTCGGTGTAAAACTTACCTGGCCGCAATTGCGCAACGAAGCCAATTTTCCCTACATCATACATTGGAACCAGCGGCATTTCGTGGTGGTATAAAAAAGCGGGGTAAACGGTAGTACCTTCCCCTCCTTTTGCGTAGCAGCCACTATAATCATATAACATGCTAATTTACAGAAAACTTTTAACAAAACAAATATTGTTTAGATGATTTATATCTGTTAAATTGCAAGAAAATGAAACCACACTTTTGATAAAGATTCTCATGACATAAATGTATTTTCACATAGTTTCATTAGTCTAAAAATAGTTCGAGGCCAGCCACCTTGGTATCTATATGGTTTGGAACCAAATAACTATTTATAAATCATAATAATCAATTCACGGCTTAGGCTTTCTTTTGTTATCTTATGAAGTATAACACAATATAGCGGATGCCGAAAAGCTATAAAAGAGTAGGCTAACCTTAAAATCTTTCAACTATGAGTAAGTTTAAAGTAATAGAAGAAAGTCGATTCCTGAAAAATAATCTTATGAAAGAGATTACTGGTGGCGTAATTATCAATTCAGGAACATGTACTATCCTCTCAGCACACGATGGATGTGGTGGAAGTTCCAGAATATTTACTACATGCAAAGAATCCTCGGTTGCTATGTATGAGTCTACAAATTGCGGAAGTGTTTTACCATATGTGACATGTACTGTGGGGATGTTATATGAACACTCAACCTGTGGACAAATGCCTACGTATATGACATGGTGCCCGGGTCAAGCGGATTATAATGGAATACCATAATCGGGAAAATTAAGGCGTTGACGGGCAAATGAAACATTTGTTTCATTTGCCCAAATAATAAAAACACATTCCAAAAAATTATGAAAAAAACACTATTAATAATTGTAGGAATGCTCTTTTTTAACGTGCAATCTTACTCGCAAATCATATCCAAAGTAGATGAGCGCTTTGAGCTTACCAGCATCATGTTCGCATTAGCGGGAGTACCGGAATATTGTGAATGTGCCATACCGTCTTATGTAGAAGATATTATAACAGAATTAGCTCCCTATGAGTTTACCGAGCCTATCAATTATATCCGCGAATTAAATACAATGCATGCGATAGGTTACAATAACGTGTCCACTACAGCGGAAATGTTAGAGATAAAAAATGGCAAAATACGATTGCAGCCTCAATTTGACATTTCACAAATATCAAAATATGATTCTCAATGGAATGAGGAGTTGTTTGCTAAGTATCTGAAAATGATCAATCAATTCTATAAAGAAAGTAATTTTCACAAATTCTACAAAGATCATAAAGAATTATATGATATCGCCACCAATCGGATGAATGAACTTCTGGCCACAATCGACACCCAATGGTTTTATTCTTTTTTCGGAAAAGAGTTCGATAAGGAGCTGGATATATACATAAGTATAACGAACGGCCCGAGTAATTATGCTTTGCGCAATGGAATATTGGTCGGAGTTATGAAAGATGGGAACGGTATGCCTCATGTGAATTCATTCCTAACATTACCGACCATAATACATGAATTCTGTCACCATTATACAAATCCATTATTTGATCGATGGTCGCCGCAAATGGAATATTCAGCCAATAAAATTTATCCGTATGTAGAGGATAAAATGCACCAGTTAGCTTACTCCGGAGCAGACGTCACATTAGAAGAATGGCTTAATAATTTATGCGTTCTTGCATACCTGAAAGAAACTGGGTACTCATCGTTCAATGCACGGGTAAGCTATCAAGTAGCAAGAGGTTTTATATGGATGCGGCGCAGCATGGATTTTATGGAAAACTTTTACGCGCACAGGGATCTGTACCCTCATATAGAAGATTTCATGCCCCAGCTCATAGCTTTTTTAAATTTCACGGCTGATAATTTTGATTCTGTCCTAACAGAATATCAAAACAGACATCCATATATTACCAATGTATATCCTGCAGTTAATTCGGATATTACCGGTTTCAACGAGATAATCATAACTTTCTCAGAACCTATGCTCGGCGCTTGGGGATTTTACGGAAGTGGCTCTGATGATCCTAATGTAAAAGAACTCTACATAAATGCCGTAGAATGGTCTGAAGATAAACTGCAGGTGAAACTGATACTGGCGCCTGAAGAATCCGAACCTAATTGCACCTATGGGATACAACTGCTGCCGGAAGGGTTTATATCGGCAAAATACTTTCACTTAGACAATACATGTAGAAATTTAATATTTAACACTATACAAAAATGAAGCTGTCTAAATACACGTTCTTGTTCGATACCGAGAACAAAGAGTATTACGCATACAATTCTCTTTCAAACGCCCTTATCGAAATAGATGCAGATTCCTATTTATTTCTTCAAAAATATCAACAGTATAAAGAACTACCTGAATACGTTATAGACCAAGATTTATGGGATACCTTATGCACTAATGGCATTATAACAGAAAATGATGAAGACGATTATTTGAAATATAAAGCGTCTATAACAAATACCCGAATCCAACAAATCGGAATGCATTTAACGTTAGCACCTACCATGGATTGTTGTTTCAGATGTCATTATTGTTTTGAGAAATATAAAGAGAAAAACTATATGACTGCTGAAACTATGGATGCAATCATAAAATACATTACTGCTCAACCCGATTTACAAATGATGAGGATCACATGGTTCGGAGGCGAACCATTAATGGCCATATCTCAAATAGAGGAGTTTTATGATAAGTTTTCTGCCATATGGAAAAAACCTATTTCTTCCAATATTATAACTACCGGATATCATATCAATGAAGAGGTCATACGTGTAATGAAGAAAGTTGGAATTTCTTCAACACAAATTACTTTGGATGGTATGAAGGAAACCCATAACAAAGTAAAACACTTGCCCAGCGGAGAAGATGTATTTGAAAGAGTATTAAAAAATATAGAATTACTAAATGATCTTGCTCCCGATATTAATATTGTTATACGTGTTAATCTGACACATGAAAACGCCCACGAATATATTCCGTTATGCCAGTTGTATTCCAAACGTTTCGAAGGACGTCGCCACATGGGAATTTCCCCTGCCTTCGTATTGGATAGAGGAGCAAGCAATTGTGACAGGAATAAAATCAAAAGCACGTTATTTAATCATAAAGAACGTTCGGAATTTATATTAGATTTAGCAAAGCAAGGGTTTGATTCTCCTTTTATTCGTTATCCTGAAAGTGCATTTAATGAGTGCGCTATACGGGACCATATGGCTATATCATTCGACCCTGAAGGGTATGCTTACAAATGTTGGGAGGTGATAGGTAATAAAGAGTATGCTATCGGTAAAATAAATAATGAGGGCCGTTTAATGGATATCAATGAAAAAATCTTGAATCGCCAATTATTCGGAGCCGATACCCTTGAGGATGTTGTATGCTCACAATGTAAATATCTTCCTATATGTAATGGCGGGTGCCCTCTTCAAAGAATCGAGAATAAATTTGACAACGGCCATAACTGTAATTGCACTTTTTATAAAGGTTATATGGCTGAATTCCTAAAAATTCATATAGCACGTAAAAAAGCTATTGAATTTCAAAGCACAAATAAATAGGACTTATGCCTTTCCCCCACTATACCCAACTCGATTCGATGGACTGCGGTCCGACGTGCCTACGAATTATTGCTGCGTTTTACGGTCGGCATTATTCCCTGCAAAACCTTCGTGATCGCTGCCATATCACGCGGGAGGGCGTTTCGCTGTTGGGTATCAGTGATGCTGCCGAGAGTATTGGTTTGAGGTCGGTCGGTGTAAAACTCACCTGGCAGCAATTGCGTGACGAAGCCAATTTTCCCTGCATCGTACATTGGAACCAGCGACATTTCGTGGTCGTCTATAAAATCGAGAAGAAACGCGGGCAGTGGTGGGTCTATGTTTCCGATCCGGCCGTAGGATTACTCAAATATAGCGAACGACAATTTCTCAAATCGTGGTTGCAGACTGGAGCCGAAGATTCCGTTTTGCAGGGCGACCTTTCCGGCGATTCCTCGGCCAAAGGCATCGCCCTTCTGTTGGAGCCGAAACCGGAGTTCTATGCCGAGCAAGGTGATGAGGACAAACGGCTGAATTTCGCCTCGATGCTGCGTTATCTGCGGCCTTACAAATCCTACCTGCTCCAACTCGGCCTTGCGATGCTGATTGCTGCCGTACTCGGTCTGATTCTTCCGTTCCTGACCCAATCAGTCGTCGATACGGGTATCGGGAATAGCAACCTTTCGTTCGTGGTCATGATTCTCATCGCACAGGTGGTGCTGACGCTCGGACAGATGGCCAACAACCTCATCCGCTCGTGGCTGATGCTCCACATGACCACACGCATCAGTATCTCGCTCATTTCGAACTTTCTGGCCAAACTCATGCGCCTGCCCATCGCGTTTTTCGACTCGAAGATGGTCGGGGACATCATGCAGCGCATCGGAGATTACAACCGCATACAAACCTTTCTGACCGGTTCGCTGCTGAGTATCGTGATGGCTGCCGTGTCGCTCGTCATATACAGTGTCGTGATGGCCGGGTACGATCTCGGCATCCTCGGCGTATTCCTGCTCGGCAGCGGTCTTTATATCCTGTGGGTATTGATATTCCTCAAACGCCGCCGTAAGCTGGACTATATGCGCTTTCAGGAGTCGGCCAACAACCAGAGCAATATCGTCCAGCTTATCAACGGCATGCAGGACATCAAGCTGAATAACTGCGAGAAGCAGAAACGCTGGGAATGGGAACGTATCCAGGCCAAACTGTTCAAAGTTTCGATCAAGAGCCTGACACTCGGACAGACACAGGAAGTAGGTGGTACGTTCATCGACCAGACCAAGAATGTTATCATCTCGTTCCTTGCCGCCAGTGCCGTCATCAATGGGGAAATGACGCTCGGTATGATGATGGCCATGCAGTACATCATCGGCCAGCTCAACGCCCCCATATCGCAGTTCATCGGTTTCGTGCAGGCCACGCAGGATGCGAAAATCTCGCTCGAACGCCTGAACGAAATTCAGGAAAAACCGGATGAGGAACCCGAAGACGCGGGTCTGATCCGCGACATCCCCGAAAACGCGGCCATCGAGTTCCGGAACGTAGTTTTTCAATACGAAGGGCCGCACTCGGACAAAGTGCTGGACGGAATCGACCTGACGATTCCGCATGACAAGGTTACGGCCATCGTAGGTGAAAGCGGCAGCGGCAAGACGACGCTGCTTAAAATGATGCTCGGCTTTTATGCTCCGGTCGAGGGGGACGTGTTGCTGGGCGGTCGCAGGCTCTCCGCTTTCAGCCCGAATTGCTGGCGTCAGGAGTGCGGGACGGTCATGCAAGAGAGTTTCGTATTTTCCGATACGATCGCCAACAATATCGCCGTATCGGATGAAATACCCGATATGAAACGGATCCGCCGGGCGGTGGAAATCGCCAATATCGGAGAGTTCATCGAATCGCTGCCATTGGGGTACAACACCCGTATCGGAGCCGACGGACACGGGTTGAGTACGGGTCAGAAACAACGCCTGTTGATTGCCCGTGCCGCTTACAAGGATTCCAAATACCTCTTCTTCGACGAAGCGACCAATTCGCTCGACGCCAACAACGAGCGCACGATTATGGAGCGTCTGGAGAAATTATTCAGAGGCAAAACCGTCGTCATCGTGGCACACCGTCTTTCGACAGTCCGCAATGCCGATAACATCATCGTTTTGGCACATGGGCGTATCGTCGAGCAGGGCACGCACGACGAACTGACGGCCAAACGGGGTTACTACTACGAGTTGGTAAAGAATCAGTTGGAATTGGGAAGTTAAAGAAAAATTACTAACTTTAATAAACTATTGGAGACTTGCCTTCTTCAATAAAATGGAAAATTTAGACTTTCGTTTTTCCGGTTCGGCAAAGGCAGTGAAAATCGCTGCCCTCACCTTGCCGAAGCCATTTTTACGAGAAAGCAAAACCGAGTGTGACGGCTCATAAGTTCAACTTAAACGCAAGAAAGGCAGTTGCAAAAATACAAATATATTTTGCCGAAATAAAGTATTTTTCGACAAAACAAGAGCAATATATGATGCTTAAACGGAATAGATTGATTTGCCGGTTATAAAACCGGCAAAGGGGATTTCATTTTAAGAAAGTATTCCAATGAAAAAGAAAATTCAATTAAAGAAAGAGATTATCTCAAAACTTGATTCTATCAAAGGGGGAGATAGTCAAATTACACAAGTGTCGACTATATACGTAGTAACAGATGGGGCCGCATGTGAAGGTACTACAGTACTTGCCAGTGCAGCGATGGGGCCCGCTTGTGCGCCAGGAACCATTATCCTTCTCTCTGCTAGACATTGTCCAACAGCACAAACTGATTGTGACACATGTATATGTTATTCGAGATGGTGTGGAGTGTAATTGATTGATTAACAAGATGGAGCACTATACAAGTGCTCCATCTAATTCATTTATCGTAAAATTTATGATAAAATAGACATTGTTCTCCAGTAAGCCATGCTAATCTAAATACAACGATTACTATATAGAGCAAATTGACATTGATAGAATCAAATAACCATACGATTAATGAATACAGGAAATAAGTCCATGCTACTTCAATTACAAATCTGGTTAAAAACCTATACCATGATTTGATTTGAAGAGAAAAGTTTATATTTTCAACTATACTGTTTTTACTGCGCAACTTCTTATTGTTCAACCCAATAATTTTAGATAGAAGAAGAGTCCATAATGATGATGTTAGTGCTATAATGCAACCTATTACTAAATTCATGGTGCTATAAATTTTATTGTTATCGCTTACGAATATAGAAATTTATTATAAAATATCCCTCCCTTTTTTATAATATTTTTTATTGAAGTATATCTGAAAAGATTATTTGTACCAATAGAAATGATAGAGGATTATTAATCACAACAATAAAAGGATAGATTATGCCGCGGTTCAGAGATAACTTTCACAGCGAAGAGGCGCAGGAGATCATGGGGCGTGCGCCT
>ENA-OOZX01000516-OOZX01000516.1-human-gut-metagenome-genome-assembly--contig:-NODE-516-length-33828-cov-4.979806_pt1 | contig 33828 bp, 29 predicted proteins | sample MGYA00241048_ERZ501412 | MGnify/ENA primary metagenome ERZ501412 (study PRJEB25962, sample SAMEA2042518) | human gut metagenome | biome: human gut; feature: human-associated habitat; material: faeces... | reverse complement strand
CAGACAAGAGCCGTTCCAGTTACTATAATTACTACACCAATAAGAAATGGGGTGCAGCAGCGGGCTACAGCTTAAGCGTTGACAGCAGTGTGCTTGGTATCGAAGGTGCTGCCCAGGCGATTATCAATACCATACATATTTTTGATGACCTTAAGAAATAATATACAGAATCATGTGTAAATAAGGAGTTCTCGAAAGAGAGCTCCTTTTGTAATTTGTTGCATCTCAATTCCTGTTTTCGGTTCCTGTTTTCAAACGCCATCGCCACTTTATATTTTTTTAATGAGACATTGAGACAAAACTGTGTTATAATAGATAGCAATCGCTGTTAAATAAATAACAGTACAGACACTTATTGGTTACTGTACAAACAGCAGGCAGTAACACATATTTTGCATTCATGTTTCAGGAGGACGATATTAGAATATGAAATTACGCTGGGACAATCAACATGTTCGCTGGGGAGTAACTTCTTTCCTTGTAATCGCAGCCAGTATGCTCTTTTATTATGGTGTTTTCCATATGAAGACACTGATTACAGGAATCCAGACATTTCTGGGGATTCTCACACCTATTGTTTATGGTGTCGTGATCGCCTTTTTACTGACCCCTGTATTAAATTTCCTGGAGAAAAAAATTATTTATCCGCTTCTTGCCAGGAAAGAAGTATCAGTAGGAAAGAAGGGGCGCAAGGCAATTCGGTGGGCATGCGTAATTTTATGTATGTTTCTCTTCCTTGCTCTTATTTATGCCCTTATTATGATGATTCTGCCAGAACTGATCCGAAGTATTATGGGTCTGATCTACAGTTTTCCAGCCTATGTGAAGGTTATTCAGAAATGGCTGCAATCTTTCATTGAGAAATGGAATCTGAACAGTGATGCACTGGACACTTTGAATCAGTCCATCACCACAGCTCAGGACTACCTGACTACGAATATCCTTCCGCAGATGCAGGAAATGCTAAAAAATATTTCCGCGGGTGTGTTTGAATTAATTAATTTTCTGAAGAATTTCCTCATCGGAGCTATCGTTTCACTGTACCTGATGGCAGATAAAGAGGGATTCATTGCCAAGGCAAAAATGCTCACCTACGCAATTTTTAATACCCAGCATGCGAATTTTATCATCCATTCCATGCGTTTTACCAATAGAACCTTTATCGGATTTTTCAGTGGTAAGATTTTGGATTCTGCCATCATTGGCGTATTGTGTTATATTGGTATGAACTTTTTAAATATGCCATATATACTTTTGATCAGTGTGATCATTGGTGTAACCAACGTAATTCCATTTTTTGGACCTTACCTTGGAGCAATCCCAAGTATTTTTCTCATCTTGTTGGTGGATCCGCTACAGGCTATTTATTTTGCAATTTTTATTCTTATTCTCCAGCAGTTTGACGGCAATATTCTTGGACCAAAAATTCTTGGTGATTCCACAGGACTTTCCAGTTTTCTGGTCATTGTCGCCATCCTTATTGGCGGTGGAATCTTTGGAATCCCAGGTATGATCATTGGCGTTCCTGTTTTTGCAGTGCTTTACGCGGCACTTGGCAGGCTTGTCCATATCAGCCTGATCTATAAGCAGGTTCCAGATGAAGAGCAAAAATATACCAACATTGACTGTCTGGATCCGGAAACACATGAACCCGTTCTTTTCCCGGCAGAAGAGCCGAAGAAGAGGGAGACACCCAGACGCACTGCAATGTTGAAATTTACCCTTACTTTGTTAAAAACGATCCAGAAAATCCTGACTACAATCTGGATTCTTATAAAAAAATATTCTGTGATAATTTATCAAAAAGTCAGACAATTGATAGAAGAGTACAGACAGAATCAAAACAGTAAAAAGGACGGAAATTAACATGCGGCTTTTAATACAACGTGTAAATCATGCAAGCGTAAAAGTAGATGGTGAAGTTATCGGAAATATTGGGAAGGGCTTTCTTGTATTGGTCGGCATAGGTCAGAATGATACCAGGGAAGTTGCAGACAAATATATGAAAAAAATGCTAGGACTTCGAATTTTTGAAGATGAAAATGGCAAAACAAACCTTTCCCTGGCAGATGTAAATGGGGAGCTTTTGATGGTTTCGCAATTCACATTATATGCCAACTGTAAAAAAGGAAACCGGCCAAGCTTTATTGAAGCCGGTGCGCCAGAACAGGCAAATGAACTTTATGAATACATGCTAAAGGAGGCTGCAAAAGTTGTTCCAGTTGTTCAGCATGGTATTTTTGGCGCTGATATGAAAATTTCACTGGAAAACGATGGACCGTTTACAGTGATGCTGGACGAATCGATCATGTAAAATTAACAGCAATTGTAACGAAACCGGCCAAGGCTATATTGAAGCCGGTGCGCCAGATGTTCAGAATCGTCTGTGACTGCATAATGAATGCAGTCGAACCATCAATTATATTTTAACATTTAATGAAACCAATTATATTTTAACATTTAATGAAACCTTGAAAAACGCCGAAAACAGCCAGAAGAAGTGGCTGATTCGGCGTTATACCACTCATCTAGATCTATACGACAAACCCGAGTTTTTCATATAGATTGGTATCATTATTACTTCTAAAGGAGAATCTTTCATGGATAAAAAAGTCACCTACCACGAACAGACTGACGTCGAAAATACCTTGCGGCTTCGTGATGTTCTAAAAACCTTGCCGCCATTTTGCAAGGATTTCTTTCGTGCCATTGAACCTCGTACCACAACTAAAACCAGAATTTCCTATGCATATGACATCCGCATTTTCTTCCAGTTTCTTCTGGAACAAAATCCAGCCTTCAGGGACTGGTCTATAGATGCCTTTACAGTGGATGTCCTGGATCAGATCACAGCTGTTGATCTTGAAGAATATGAAGAATATCTGAAAGTTTACCAGGCCGGGGATAAAACGGAAACCAATGGCGAACGTGGTCTGAAGCGAAAAATGTCCTCATTGCGAAGTTTTTATGCATATTATTTTAAACGTGAAATGATTCACACAAATCCTACCGTCCTTGTGGACGTTCCAAAGATTCATCAGAAAAGTATCATTCGCCTGGAAGCTGATGAAGTTGCCTTGCTGCTGGATTATATTGAGCACGGCGGGGACGACCTTACCGGTCAGAAAAAGGTATATTATGAAAAAAACAAAGACCGTGACCTCGCTCTCGTTACTCTTCTGCTCGGAACAGGTGTTCGTGTTTCTGAATGTGTAGGTCTTGACATAGAAGACGTAGATTTCAAAAACAATGGAATCAAGGTTACTCGAAAAGGTGGAAATGAAATGGTTGTATATTTCGGTCCTGAAGTAGAAAAAGCTCTGAAAAACTACCTGGAAGTACGCAAGAACATTATTCCTGTAGAAGGCCACGAACACGCTCTCTTCTACTCTACCCAGCGCAAACGAATTGGTGTCCAGGCCGTTGAAAACCTGGTCAAAAAATATGCCCGCCAGGTTACCACCACCAAGAAAATCACCCCTCATAAACTCCGCAGTACCTACGGCACCGCCCTCTACCAGGAAACAGGCGATATTTACCTTGTAGCGGACGTTTTAGGCCATAAGGACGTGAATACTACCAAGAAGCATTATGCAGCCTTAGACGATTCCAGACGGCGTCAGGCAGCCACTGCTGTAAAGCTGCGTGAAGATTAACATCTGCTTCACACGTACAATTGTTGTAATCACCGCATTTAATTCACATAATATTATTATTGTAAATCAATTCAAAACTTTCTGCAAAATCTCCCTCAAAGTGGAGCGTGCAGATTGTAGGAATGATTTTTCAAACACGCTCTAAGGCGCAGCTCAAAAAAGGACATGACCCACAGTCGAGTCATGTCCTTATGTACCTCTAATTTGGTTTTACTGAATTTATAGCTGCAATATCATATTATCCGAGATTATAATGCTACTGCAATCTTATCCTGTAATGCTTCCGGAATCTCTTCTTTGTCAAGCGAAATACTTACAACTATTGAAATTCCATATTTCTCACCGATCTTGTCCAGCTGATCAAGTGTATCTGTAACATCAGCGTCTTCCAACTTGGAAACCTTGAGGAAACTGTCCAGATAAATCTGCTCAAGATCATGATCCTGAGAAATAATACCACAGATGAAACCTACGAATTCATCTGCATTCTTCAATGGATAAGAGGAGACGTCGATAAGACGTACCTTATTGTTAAGCTCATACATATGTTTGGTACTCTTGTCAAGGTAAACAATGCTTCCGTTGGCTTCTTTCACCGCACCGTTTACTCTGTCTAAGAGCACTTTTGTTTTGCCTTTGCCTTTCTTTCCTACGATCAGTTCAACCATGATGTTTTCCTCCTTAGACAATATGATATTAAATTTTTACCAAAACCTTGTTTAATATGTTTCATATTATAGTATAATTTTTCTAAATTTTCAAGAGTTTTTTTAATATTTCTGTCTATTTTTCTCAATTGTGGCTACGATTCATAAACCGACTGACTAGTTTATATTCTGCAAAAGGGACGACATCTGCTCATACAGCTCGTCTTTTGTGGAGGCACCCATTACAATGGAAATGTACGGCTTTCCATAAGCATTCTGGCTCAGCAACGCCAGACAGTTGCCTGCATTGTCCGTAGTACCTGTCTTTCCACCTAGAATAGTCACATTCTTAGGAGGGGTAGCTTCTCCTGTGAGATAATGGTCTGTGGCAAGTAATGTGGTACTTGCACTGCTTCCGTCCGCATGAGTATATTCTACGGTATAAGATCCGGACTGTGTGATCTGAGTAAACTCCGGATAATTCAAAGCTTCCTTTAGCATCAGATAGATATCATAGGGAGTGGTATAATGGTTTTCGTCCTGCAGACCATGAGGATTGGTAAAATGAGTTCCGGTACAGCCAAGTTCCCTGGCATAACTGTTCATCATCTCCACAAACCCCTCTGTAGAACCACCCACATGCTCTGCAATAGCCGCTGCTGCATCATTACCCGAATAAACCAACAGACAATGAAGAAGCTGATCAAGAGTCACCTGGTCACCTGCCCAAAAGCCGCAAACCTGTGAACCCTCCTCCAGATTCAGATTCTCCTGTGTAATGGTTACTACATCATCCATATTTCCATATTTCAGTGCCAGCATAGCTGTCATGATCTTGGTGATACTTGCTGGATATACCTTTTGAAGTGCCTGCTTGGAATAAAGCACCTTTCTGTCATCCAGATCCAGAAGAAGTCCTTTCTGGTTTTCCCCAAGGGAAACACCATCCATAGGAACATCTGATACGACCACACACAAATTCTTAGCAAAACCATCAGCTCTCAGGCTGTCTAAGTCTGTAATTCCACCAGAAAACTCTCTGGAAGCTACATATGCATCCTCCAGCTTATCAAAAACAGTTCCATTTCGGAGAACATAAATTGCACCGATCCCAGTACCGCCAAGCACAACCAAAAGCAACAGTAAAAGAACAGTATTTCTGATCCTCTTTCTTCTGGAGCTTCGAAATCTTGCCTGTTTACGTCTTGAGTTCTTCTTTTTTGCGGCTGTCATAAATATTCCTCTTTCTTATCAATTTCTTTTCTCTTAAGTTCTTTATTATAAGTACTGCTCTGCAGACCTACATTCATCACAAGCCCCATACCGATAAACAAGCTGACCAGGGAAGTCAGACCATAACTTACAAAAGGAAGAGGCGTACCAGTATTAGGTGCCAGTCCAGTAGCAACGCAGATATTCAAAAAACTCTGTATAGCTACCACACTGCCAATTCCGCAGCAGATAATCTTCCCGGCCAGATCCTTGGCCCTAAGGCTCATCCTGATACATTCAACTGAAATCAACAGCAATAATACGACCAAAGTTGTACATCCTATAAATCCATACTCCTCTCCGGCAACTGCGAAAATAAAGTCGGTCTGGTTCTCTGCAACAAAGTTTCCGGCATTTACAGAAGAAACCTGGTCATCCCCGGTAAGTTTTTTTCCAACCAGTTCTCCGGAGGCAATCGCCGTCTTCGAGTTATTCTGCTGTTCAATATCCTCCTGGTATTCCTCGTTTTCCGGGTAAAGGAAAGACATAATACGTGTTCTCTGATAATCCTTGATCAAAGTCTGATCCGGCTGCACAACAATAGACAAAAATATGATCAGAAGGGGAACCGCGATCAGGATCGCACCTCCGATGATCTTGTAGCTCAGTCCTGCTATATACAGCAGAATACAGAAAATAATGGTTACCGTAATGGTATTTTTCATATCCGGTTGTGCATAAATAAGAGCCAATGGAACAGCCAGAAGGAGCACTGATTCTGCCAACACCCTGAAAGTATTGATATCATCTTCATGGTCCATAAAAAACTTGGCAAAAAACAGAATAATAATAACTTTGGAAAGCTCGGTAGGCTGAAAACGGAAACCACCGATATCCAGCCATCTGGACGCACCTCCAGCCTCACTTCCGAACAATCGTACACCAATAAGCATAAGCAGATTAAAACCATACATGATCCACTGGAAATTCAATATCCAGGAATAATCCATTAACGATAAGATCACCAGCAACACAAGCCCCATCACAACGCCCAAAAGCTGTTTGTTTCGAAGATCTGGCGACGCACTTGCTACCAGCTGCACTCCAAACAGACTGATCGCAGTCAGAAGGATCACTAGTTTAAAATTGTAAAAACGTAGCTTATACTGTTTAATCATAAATTTATCTGTCCTTTTTCGTCAACACAGGGATATACGCCATTAAGACAGGCGGTTCCTGTGATATCTGTATTTTCACTTTAGTTTCCTCTATGGTCACATACTTCTTTACTGTATGTACCAGGTCACTTTTTAACATTTTCATCATCTGCGGAGAGCATTCTATGCGTTCTGAGATAAGAAGAAGTTTCATCCTGTCGCGAGCATATCCTGCTGAACGCCTTCTTTCATTTAAAAAGGTCTTCATGCAAAATCCCTCCATTTCAGAGCATTAGTTGACATAACATTATTACAAACAACCAACATGCTATTTTGCGTAACTAATTATTACCTGAATATCAATGTCTTTTAAACAGTCGTGAAAACATACCTTTCTTCTGTCTGAGTTCTGCAAAGGGAACTTCCTCTCCCATAAGCCGTTTGCAAATATTTTGGTATTCCTCCTCCGCCTGAGAATTTTTACCAGAAAGAGGCTCACCCTGATTGGTTGCTATTACAATCTGCTCGTCATCTAAAAGAGTTCCAATCAGATCTACAGCCAGAATCTCTGTCACATCATCCACAGACATCATATCTCCCCTGGCGATCATGTCCGGACGAAGACGGTTGATGATCAGATGGATATCCCGCAGATCATTTGCTTCCAGAAGACCAATGATACGATCCGCATCGCGAATTGCGGATACCTCCGGGGTCGTCACTACAAGAGCTTTATCTGCACCTGCAATGGCATTCTTAAATCCCTGCTCAATTCCAGCCGGACAGTCCAGCAATATATAATCAAACTCCTCCCGCAGATCATCCGTCAGTTTGATCATCTGTTCCGGTGATACGGCGGTTTTATCCTTAGTTTGCGCAGATGGCAGCAGATAGAGCTCCGGATGCCGCTTGTCTTTGATCAGAGCCTGTTTCAGACGGCAGCTTCCATTCACCACATCTACCAGATTATACACGATCCGGTTCTCCAACCCAAGCACAACATCCAGATTACGAAGACCAATATCCGTATCCACAACCACGGTTTTCTTTCCCATCATAGCCAGACCAGTTCCTATATTGGCAACTGTAGTGGTTTTTCCTACACCGCCTTTTCCGGATGTAATGACAATGACTTCACCCATTTCTTCTGATTCCTCCTAAACAAAATGTTCCAAAATCCTGGTATTTCTCTTATGGATATGCCTGCCGGAACACTCCCGGCAGGCATATCCAGTACTGCTGATCAGACTATGAACAGCAGCAAAATCGTTTTTAGTCATTCGATGTATCACTGGTATCTGTAGAAGCAATACCTGTGAGAATAGAATCTTTATCTGCAAGATTGTACATATATTTAAAAATATCATTAGCAATCAGACATGCATTACCGGAGCTATAACCATTGGCAATACGGATTGCCACCGCATACTCCGGATCAGAAGCCGGCGCATAACCGACAAACAGACCATGGTTTGGATGGCGAAGATCCAGCTCTGCTGTACCGGTTTTACCTGCCACTTCTACTCCAAGACCGTCAAACTGGGAATGAGTCTGGATCACACGACGCATACCATCATGGATCACATCCCAGATATTTGAAGAAATATTTACCACATCCTCAATTTCCGGCTCATACTCCTGGATCACATCTCCCTTCGGGTCCATTACTTTGTCCAGAAGGGTCAGTTTAAATACATTCCCGGAAGTAGCCATAACAGTAGCATAACGAGCCAGTTCTGATGTGGTAAACAGGTTATTTCCCTGTCCCATATAAGATGGAACTGCTTTGGCATCGGAAACCTTCGGAGTTGCCTCTGAGAGCTCGATTCCAGTCTTCCGATCCAGACCGATCAATGAGGCATATTCCTGAAGCTTATTCAGACTCTGTACCTCGGAGAACTCATTGTCCCCAACTTTTCCCAGCTGAAAACCGATCATGTTAAAGAAATAGTTACAGGACTGCTCGATTGCAGTACGGATATCCAGACTTCCATGACCATTCTTATACCAGCAATTAATAGGCGGAGCTACATAGTCAAAAGTTCCGGTACATTCAATATATGTACCTTCGTCAATAATTCCTTCTTCCATTCCTGCAATTGTTGAAAGAAGCTTCAGTGTGGAACCTGGCGCAGTGGTTTGCTGGGTCGCTTTATTGAAGAACGGACTGGACTGGTCAAGTGCCAGTTTTGCATAATAATCTGTATCCATATCATTGGTCAGACGATTATTGTCATATCCGGGATAGGAAACAAGTGCAACTACATCTCCAGTCTTTACATCTACAACCACAGCGGACGCTGAGCATGGCATTAATGCCAGCTGTGCAGGCTCTATCTCCAGAGTGTATATCTTGTTGATCATAAAATCATAAGCTCCCATTGCTCCGGAAGCCAGATTCTCATAATCATCATCATTTTTGTCAAGGACTCCCTGCTCATAAAGCACCAGGCAGATTTCCTGTCCGGAAATTGTATCTTCCTGCAGCATATATTTGTAAAGGAGCTTGGAAAATCCAGTATCTGTACTGAGATAGTCGATAATATATGCTGTCAGTGCCTGATAAATTTCCTCAGAATCCAGATACTCTCCTTCCGGTGAAAAGCTGCTGATGTCGATCCAGCCCTGGCTTGTGGCATAAGTCAGGTAATCCTTCAGGCTGATGGTTTCATCTGTTGTCCAGGCCTTGTAAGTAGCATCTGATGTATCGATGGCATCTTTGGAAATAATTCCAAGCGTGTCTCTAAGAAGGTCATTACAAATGTAAGACAGATATTCCTGTGTTTCTTCATCTTCATCCTTATAGGCTGGCGGGTTTGAGCCATTCAGCTTCGTGCTTATTGTATCAAAAACTCTCTGCTGCTTTTGTTGAAATTTGGCATATAAATTTTTTTCTATGTCAGAGGCATCCTCATTGCTGAATTTGGTGATGTCAATCACACTGTTGGAAATCAGGGCATTGTATACATCATAAATAGGAATACGGATCTGACTGGCATCTGTGACATACGTGTAATCAAAAGTCTTTGCCGCATCAATTTTCGTCAGAAGAACACCAGCCACACGCTGTTTGAGGATCTGATAGATTGCCGATTGCCAGTCAGTATCAATAGTAAGCTGCACATCATCTCCCGCAACCGGCTCTACTTTGGTATCCTCGTCAATTTTCAGAACCTTTCCAAGGTTATCAACAGAAACCGTCTCCTTGCCGTCTGTTCCCTGAAGGGTAAGTTCCATATACTGCTCAATTCCTGCTTTACCTACGATCGCATCATTGGAATAATCCGGATTCTGTTTCCGAAGCTCTGTCAGCTCCTCAGAGGAAGCTTTACCAGTATAGCCAAGGATTGGCGCCATGCTTTCATCATCAATATACTGGCGGATGGAATCCTCAACCACATCAATTCCCTGCAGTCCGGTCTTATTCTCCATGATCGCAGCTACCGACTTTTCACTGACATTGGTAGCAATGGTAACCTGCATATATTTCTTAAAGCTGTTGGTATTCAGTTCGTAGCGGATAGTTGCAATATCAAGCATTTCCTGCTTGGTCAAAGTAAGAGGCAGACCATGGGAGGTCAGTTCATCCTCTGTATAAGCACGATCACCGCTAAGAACAATAGAAAATTTCTCGGAACCAGTGAGAAACTCCATCATCTGATCCGCAGTCGCCGTCTTCTGTTCATCTTTCAAATCATCGATCAATGCCTGTCCATAAATATCAGCACGGAAACGGTTCAGGGTAAAGCCCTCAGCAACATCAAAAGCATACTCTCCATTCTTATCTACTACAATATGGAAGGAATGGGTAATATCATCTCCGTTGCTGTGAAGAATCTGAAGCACCTGATAGGCTACACCATTTAATGTAAGATTCTTCTCCCTTGTAGAAGTGTAAGTTCCATTATCCTCCAGTGTCAGAGAATAGGAAAGCACATTAGATGCAAGAATATCACCATTTCTGTCCAGAATATTTCCGCGGGTGCTCTTGAGCACACGCTCTTTGGTTGTCCTGGCCTGGAATTTGCTGATGTAATCCTCTCCCTGAATAATCTGCAGATCAAATAATCTACGCACCAGAACAACTGACATTATCACAAATACCAAGATCAGGACTGTTGTTCGTTTTAAACTGATTTTTTTGTAAATTCGTTTTATTTTAGTACCCAAATTGACTCACTTTCTTTCCTGGTTATGTTCATGTAGTGATAGTTTATGTAACGGAAAATCCGGTATACAATCAAGGTAATAAATACCGTGTAAAACATTTCCGGGATAATGATCCTGTACAGATAAGTCCCAAGTCCCAGTCTGCCTCTTAAAAGGAACTGCAACCCATAAACAGACAGATTATATAAAAGATCTGCAATTGCAGTCAAAAACATAGGAACCTTCACATCATCATCGTAATAAATCCTGTGCGCATATCCACTTAAATAACCAATATACATATAGATCAAAGCATAAAATCCAAATACTGATCCAAAGAACAGATCCACAAAAAGCCCTGAAAAAAATCCTGCCCAAAGGCCGCTTTTGCGCCCGCGCATAAGCCCCATGGATACACAGAAAACCAGCATCAGATTAGGAGTTACAGAGCCAATAGAAATCAGATCCATAACCGTACACTGCAGAAGAAAACATATTACGATCGTAAGAAAATAGACAATCTTACCCTTCATCTGCGCCCTCCTGTCCGTCTGCTGCACTGCCGTCAGTATTGTCGCTACTCTCCTGACTGCTGTCGCCAGAGGTACTGTCAGAACTGCCGCTGTCAGAATTACCTTCCACCTGCGCGGTTCCGTCTACCAGATCCTGCTTATTCACAGTAATAACAAATACATCCTTCAAATGAAGGAAATCCACAGGTGTTACAATGGTTCCTGTCTTAGTCAGGTTATTGCTGTCTACCTGCACTTCGCTTACATAGCCGATAAACAATCCTTCTACAAATTTCTCACTGATATTGGAAGTGACAATACGTTCCCCGACAGTCACCTTGTTCTCCTGATCATAAAGCTGCTCAAAGCGAAGCTTTCCTTCATCAATCAGTTCCAGGTCTCCGTTTACAATACAGTTATCAGAAGTGCTTACTGTCATGGCACTTACACTGCTGCTGTCATCAATAATGGAGCGGACAGTAGCCCAGGAGGAACCAACTTCTGTGACAATTCCAACAAGCCCCTTGCCTGCGATCACATTATTATCGACCCTTATCCCATCATCAGAACCTTTGTTGATCATAAAGGTATCGTACCAGTTTCCAGGATCTTTGGAAATGATAGTCGCAGCCACCTTCGGATAGTCCTCATAGGTCTGATCCAGATTGTAAAGTTCTTTCAGTCTCTGATATTCCCCCTGATCCTGGATCAGTTTGTTATTCTGTGTAGTCAGACTGTCCAGTTCTGCCTTCAGCTCTTCATTTTCAAAAAGCAGATCCTGTTTGTCCTTGAAACTGTCCCTAATAGAACGGACCATACTGCCGATCTTTTCAATGCTTTTTTCAAAAGGGACTATGACAATTCCCGCTGTTTCCTGCAAAGGAGCTGTGGAAATACCTGAAGCAAATGTAGCCACAATACAGCTCAGACAGAAAAGTGTCATAATCGCCAGCAAATGTTTACTTTTCAGATTTATGCGAAATCGAAATTTTTTCTTAAGGTTTTTCATAAAATGGCACCCCTAAAAATTTATGATTTATAACTGTTCAGTACCTTCACAGTTACTATAATTTTCTTTGTGTGATGGGCTGAGCCCATTTACGAAGTTCTCTGTCGTGGATGATCTTCTCCAGACCTTTTACAGCTGAAGTTTCGTAAAGATCTGACAGGTTAAAAGAATAGCCTGTGTAACTTGCCAGATATGTATCTATATGAGGGATTCTGGTGCTCCCTCCGGTAAGGAAAATGCCTTCTTTCGCAATGTGGTAGGATATCTGCGGCGGGATACGTTCCAGAAAAACCTTCATCTGGGCACCGATCTCATTGACACAGTTCATGATTCCCGCATTGACTACATAGGCAGAAATAACCTCTTCCCTTGGAAGACCGGAAACACTGTCAATTCCTACAACCTTACGTGCCTGCTTATGCTGGTCTGCAAGCCGTCCCATTACCAGCTTCAGCCGCTTCCCGGTACGGGTACCGATCTGAAGATTATAACGCTTGCGTACTTCGCTGCACACGGCCTCATTCATCTGACGTCCGCCAATTGGAATCTTCTTGTTTATGATAATACGGCCTCCCGTAATAATGGAAAAATTCGTACTCTGGGCACCAATATTTACGATCATGCTTCCTGCATTGTTCTCCAGATCCACACCCATAGCTATGGCATCTGCAATAGGAGCCTCTACCATGTAAACCCTGTTCTTCCGCAGCCAATGTCCATTCGCCACCTGATAATAAGCTCTTTTTTCAATAGCAGTCATGTCCAGAGGAACTGCAAAGTACATGACAGAGCCTATTCCCAGAATTTTATCAATTTTTTTCATCATACTGTAAAGTACAATTTCCTGCAGTTCCAGATTGGCTATCATACCAAAAGCCATCGGCGAACTTACGGAAATATCAGAGGGTGCTTTCTCAAACATTTCATACGCTTCGTTGCCCACGGCTATGATTTTGCGGCCCTTGGCCGCAATCATGTTCTTCTCAATGTAGCTTTTATTTCGAATCATGGAATAGACCTTGACGGAACTGCTTCCAAGGTCTATTCCATATGTTTTTTCAAACAGCATATATCTGTCCCTTCATCCTTACTATGCCCTGCAAAAACAAATACCCGCCACTGGTTTACAGACGGCGTCAGCACTTCCGGCGGATCATTCCTCCGGCATCATTCCCTGTTCTTTAAAGCTAATGTATCTCTGGTCACCGATCACAACGTGATCCAGAAGCTTCACCCCAAGAATCTCCCCAGACCGGTAAATACGCTCTGTAATTTTCTTATCACATTCACTGGGCGTAGGATCTCCGCTTGGATGGTTATGAACCAGGATCACACTTACAGCGTGAAACTTCAATGCTTCCATAAAAACCTCCCTTGGAGTGATCAGAGTTGAATTCACGGTTCCCCGGGAAAGCATCTGCTCACCAAGAAAATGGTTTTTTCCATCCAGCAGCATAACGATCAATACTTCCTGCTCTTCGTGCCGGAGACGTTCCATATAGTATTTTGCTATCGTGATGGGTTCGTTAAAAGAAAGTCTTGGTCTGGCAACAGCAGACGCCATCCGCTTGGAAAGCTCCCCGATACATTTCAGCTGGACGGCCTTGACTTTCCCGATTCCGTTCACCTTCATCAGATCCGGAATGGACATATGTAAAAGTCCCAGAAGTCCCGGATAGGAGGTATCTTTCGTAAGACTTAAGATTTGATTGGCGAGTACAAGAGAATTGCAGCCTTGTACACCGCTTCTCAGGATCACTGCCAGAAGCTCGCTGTCGCTGAGCACGGATGGTCCCCACTGCAGACATTTCTCATAAGGACGTGACGACTCCGGCAGTTCTCTGATGGTCTGTTTCATTTCATTCATATCTTTCACCTGCAGTTCTCCAGGACTGACAGGATACTGCTCACACCATACCCAAAGCATACTTCGCGCAGCTTTGCCAATGAACAGTAATGGGACTGTTCTTCATGCCATAATAAGCAGATTCTTCTTATTCCCCGAGACACAAAGACAGTTTTCCCCGCATTGTGTTTCACAATGCAGACTCATTTTAGCATAAAAAAGGAGAGATGTACACTCTCTCCTAAAAATTTCTAAACTTTTTAGAAACAGCTTCCGCTACTTTTATGCCATCCATAGCAGCAGAAGTAATCCCGCCTGCATATCCAGCGCCTTCCCCACATGGGTAAATCCCCTCATAGTTTGCTTCCAGGGAATCCTTATCACGGACAATACGCACCGGAGATGATGTTCTGCTTTCCACGCCGGACAACACTGCATCAGGACGGTCAAAGCCTTTGATTTTTTTTCCAAAGGCAAGAACACCCTCTTCTATGGAATCACCGATCTCTTTTGGAAAAATACTGCGCACATCACCTGGAACACAGTCACCCTTAATACAAGGTTCTACATCTTTAAGTCTTGTACTTGGCTTATGATTCTGATAATCTTCAAACAACTGTACCGGAACCTTACCATTTCCAGCTTTCCACGCTGCGCGTTCCAGACTGCGCTGGAATGCTACACCGCCCAGTGGACCCTCTTCTGGAAAATCAGCCGGAGTCACCGATACGATCAGCGCACTGTTTGCATTGCGGCTGTCCCTGGCCTGATAGCTCATACCATTTACAGCAAGCATCTCCGGTTCCGAAGAAGCGTTCACCACATAACCTCCCGGACACATGCAAAAGGAATAAACACCACGGCCATTTTCACATGTGTGAGTGACTTTATAAGCAGCTGCTCCAAGTTTCTCGTTTTCCTCTTCCCCATAAAGAGCCAGATTGATCATGGACTGTGGATGTTCCATACGTACACCTACTGCAAAAGATTTTGGTTCCATATAGATTCCTTTTTTCTCAAACATGGAAAAAGAATCTCTTGCGCTGTGTCCAACTGCCAGCACACATACCTGGGCAGGAATCCTTTTTTCCCCATTTATCTCAATTTCTTTTAACTGACTGTTTTCAAAAAAAAGATCTGTCACTTTGGAACGGAACTGGAATTCCCCGCCCATTTCCTCAATTTCATGGCGAAGAGTCTCCACCACACCAACCAGCACGTCTGTACCAAGATGTGGTTTCTGCTGATAGATAATTTCTGACGGTGCACCCGCCTGCACGAAACGCTTCAGTACTTCATGATTTCTTCCTGAAGGGTCCTTTACCAGAGTATTTAGTTTTCCGTCGGAAAAAGTACCAGCCCCACCTTCACCAAACTGCACATTGGAATCCGGATCCAGTATGCCATTTTTCCAGAAATTCTCGACAGTCTTCTGACGGATATGCGCTTCCTCTCCCCGTTCCAGAACCAGAGGCCGATAACCTGCCCTTGCCAGATACCAGGCACAAAAAATTCCGGCAGGTCCGCTTCCTACAATGACTGGCGGATATTTCAGTTCCTCTTCACCAGGAGATGGAAATATGTATTCCTTTTTCTTGGTTGACATAATGTTATTATCATGAACCTTTCGTAAGATCTTGTTTTCCTGATTTATATCCTGCAAAGACACGTCTACTGTATAAACAAATTTCTTATCCTCTTTATGCCGGCAATCCAGTGACTGCTTCACTATTTCGTAAGTGAAGCCTTCATTTTTCAGACGAAGCTCCTTACGGATCTTTTGGCTTAACTCTTCCGGGGTATGATTGATTGAAAGTTTCAGCTGGGTAATTCGAATCATGTTATTCTCCTTTTTCAAACACGCTCTGACATTTTGCTGGCATTCACTCCTGCAACATAACCGCTGGACCAGGCCCACTGCAGATTGTAACCGCCACATTTCCCATCAATGTCCAATAGTTCTCCTGCGAAATATAGGCCTGAATTTCGTGTGGATTCCAAGGTCCGGGCGTTAACCTGCGTAGTATCAACGCCGCCTGAGCACACCTGTGCCTGTTCAAAAGACTGATAACCAGTCACTTTAAGCGGATAGCTGCTGATTGCTTCTTCCAGATCATTTGCTGACAAAAGCACTTTTGCAAGCTTATCCGGGAAAAGTCCGGTCAAAAAGTCTTTTTTTCCTTTATAGGGGCAGTTTTCCTTTCGTATTTTCAGAAAAGCTTTTAACTGTTCCCGGGAAAATTCTGGCAGAAAATTTAAAATCAGAGTCACATTTTTTCCCTGTTTCAGTGCACGGATTCCGTATCGGCTGACCTGAAACACCGGAATTCCGGATACGCCATAATCAGTAAGCTGTAGTTCTCCTGTTTCCTCTGTGACTTTTTCCCCATCCACAAGCAGCGTAATTCTGCCTTCTGTTCGAACACCTGCCCAGCCGGAAAAGCCTGTATTCCTGCATTTCAGGGCAGTTAAAGCTGGGAGAGGCTCTATAAGCCTGTGCCCCAGTGCTGCGGCAAGCTCATAACCGCTGCCATCTGAACCGGAAATTGCAGAAGCTTTGGAACCATTGGCAAGAATAACAGCCTCACCCTCGTATATCCAGCCTTCTACCTGAACCTTCCAGATATCCTGTTCCTTAAAAACACGTTGTACTTTTTGGTTGGTCTTGATCTTTACCCCAAGATTCCGTGCTTCCATACACAATACCTCGGCAACGCTTGCTGCCTGTCCGCTGTGAGGATAGAGATAGCCGCCGTTTTTATTTACAGGATAAATTCCAAGCCGGGTAAAAAATTTCACCGTGTCTTCTACCGAAAACTGGTTCAGAACTGCCTGTTCAAAGCCTGGATTTTCGCTTCGATATGCATCAGACGGCACCTGGATATTGGTAAAATTACATTTGCCGTTTCCTGTAGCGCAGATCTTTTTGCCTGGTTTTTCATTTTGTTCCAATATGGTTACAGCGGCCCCGTTTTCTGCAGCTGCAATGGCAGCCATCAACCCGGACGCCCCGCCGCCTGTAACGATAACACGTTTTTTCTCCATATAAACTCCCGTTTTTTACATCTGTTTTAAAGAACTTATGGTAACGGTTCAGCGCCTCCCTGTTACACGCCTGGCGTTGCACGAAAATTCATGTTTTTCATGATTTCACTGTAATTTTACCAAATCCTGCTCCACAAGTTTCTGCAAGGACATCATAACACCTAGTTTTGCATGCTCCCAGGTAAGTCCTCCCTGGAAATATACGGCATATGGCTCTTTCACAGGTCCATCTGCGGAAAGCTCAATAGAAGAGCCCTGTACAAATGCGCCAGCCGCCATAATGACCTGACTGTCATAACCTGGCATATCCCATGGCTCCGGATCAACATAACTGTCAACCGGGGCAGCAGCCTGAATCCCCTTACAGAATGCGATCAGACGCTCCGGACTTTTTAAAGTCACTGCCTGAATAATATCCTGCCTTGGCTCTGTGGAATTTGGAACCACGTCAAATCCAAGCTTTTCATAAATATTGGCTGCAAAAACAGCGCCCTTTAACGCACCCTTGGTCACCATCGGTGCAAGGAAAAATCCCTGATAGAAGGAGCGGTTTACGCCAAGTGAAGCTCCCACCTCAGCACCAAGTCCCGGACAGGTCATACGGTAAGAAGCATTTTCCACGCACTCTTTGGTTCCCGCAATGTAACCGCCAATTGGAGCAAGTCCGCCGCCCGGGTTTTTGATCAAAGAACCAACCACCATATCTGCACCAACATCACTGGGCTCAATCGTGTCAACAAATTCGCCGTAGCAATTGTCTACCATACAGATCACATCAGGCTTAATGCTCTTTACAAATGCGATCAGCTCGCCAATCTGCTTTACTGAGAAAGAGGGGCGTGTCATATAGCCTTTGGAACGCTGAATCTCAACCAGTTTTGTTTTCTCATTGATTGCTTTGCGGATATTTTCATAATCGAAAGTTCCATCCTCAAGAAGATCCACTTGACGATAAGTTACTCCGTATTCTGCCAGGGAGCCCTTGGATGGACGGATACCGATCACCTCTTCAAGAGTATCATATGGCTTTCCGGCTGGTGCCAGCATTTCGTCGCCTGGACGCAGGTTTCCAAAAAGAGCAATGGCCAGGGCATGCGTTCCACACGCAATCTGCGGACGCACCAGACATGCTTCTGTGTGGAATGTATCCGCATAAACTTTTTCCAGAGTATCACGACCGTAATCGTTGTAGCCGTAACCGGAAGAAGAACCGAAACACTCCTCGCTGACACGGTTTTTCTGCATAGCCAGAAGCACCTTCATCTGGTTATATTCTGCTGTTTTGTCAAACTTTTCAAAACGCTCCTTTAAGGATTCCTCTATTTCATGGCAAAAATCGTAAACCTGGGAAGAAATTCCCAGCTGCTCGTATAATTCTTTCATAATAATTCTTTCCGTCTGTCTGACGGTATTCCTCCATTTTTTGTTATTTTCAAAGGCGGGCGATTCCCCTGGGGAAAATCTGATTATTGAAATAACTACTCTCCAGTTATTCCTTTTTCATGGCAAACATTCAGCATATACTCCAGCATTTTATCCTCGTTATACCCGAACTCATCTTTATTCACCCACACTGTTTCCGGCTCTCTGCGGAACCAGGTGAGCTGGCGTTTGGCAAAGTGCCGGGTGTCGCGCTTCAAGATCCGCACAGCCTCTTCCAGCGGCATTTCTCCATCCAGATAGGCCAGGATTTCTTTATATCCAAGTCCCTGCATGGAAACCATACCTCTGTGATAGCCCATGTCCTTCAGCTTCTGGACTTCTGCCACAAGACCGCTGGTCATCATTTCATCCACCCGCTTATCAATGCGTTTATATAAAAGCTCCCGTGGTGCATTCAGCACAAAGTATGCCAGATTATAGGGGCTGATCCGTTCCTGCTGCTCCTCATTGTGTGCGGAAATAGGGCTATGGTTCTGATGATAAAATTCCAGTGCGCGGATTACACGCTTCGTGTTGTTTTCGTGGATCACTTCGGCGCTTTTGGGATCCACCTCTGCCAGCATCTGATGAAGATATGCAGCACCTTTTTCCTGGACAAGCGCCTCCAGACCGGCCCGATATCCATCATCCTGCTCGGCCTGGGTAAAATCAATGTCTCTGGTCACCGCCTGAATATAAAAGCCGGTTCCCCCCACCAGAATGGGAATATGTCCCCTGGTGTAAATCTTTTCCATGGCATCCTTTGCCATCTGTTGAAAACGCACAATGTGAAATTCATCCTCTGGCGTCAGCTCATCCACCAGGTAATGGGGAACTCCCTGCATTTCTTCTGGCATGATCTTCGCAGAGCCAATATCCATATATTTATAAACCTGCATGGAATCTGCAGATATGATCTCGCCGCCAATGGCTTTTGCCAGAGAAATAGACAGCCTGGTTTTTCCAACTGCAGTAGGACCGGTAAGGACAATAAGAGGTTTTTTCATAATCTCTCCTGTTTATACAATTCGCTTAAATTTCTTTTCAATTTCTGTCTTTGTCATCGCAATGATAGTGGGACGGCCATGAGGACAATTATATGGATTGTCCAGAGTAAGAAGCTCGTCGATCAGCTTATCTGCCTCCAGAGCAGACATCTGATGATTTCCTTTGACAGCAGATTTGCATGCCATTGTGGCAAGTCTTGCTGTGAAAAGGTCAAAAGCATCCTTTGCACCTTCTCCTCCCAGATTGTCAAGCATTTCCAGAAAGAGTTCTTCTTCATGGAATCCGTACAAATTTGTCGGAACTGCACTGATACAGTATTCCCTTCCACCAAAGGGTTCAATCTCAAAACCGTATTTCCTGAAATATTCTTCGTTGGCTTTTAATTTCGCCTGTTCATCCATGTTCAAGGTCACCACAAGCGGAGGATTCAGATATTGCGATTCAATGGACTGTTCTTTAAAACGTTTTACAAAGCGCTCATAATTTACCTTTTCGTGAGCTGCATGCTGGTCGATAATGTAAAACTGGTTTTCAAATTCCACCAGCCAGTAGGTGTCAAACAACTGGCCAATCAGCTTATGGCGGTTTCGGGATTCTGGTGCCAGAAGTTTCTCCTGAAAAAGCTCAAGCTGCTTTCCCCCAACGGATGGATATTCTGTACCTGGATCACTCTGTCCAGGCTCAGATTTATCTGGTATCTCATAGTTTACGGATACAGCAGTCTCTGCCTGATTATCGGCTTCATTCATTCTCTCAACCGATATGTTATCTTCTGCCGCTTTTTCATCTGCACTTTTATCCGCTTTTTCTTCTGCTTTTTCTTCTGCTTTTTCATCCGCTCTTTTATCTGCCTCCGCAGCCTCTTTTAAAGTTCCTGCAAAAAGAGCTTCCTCTTCCTTGCTAAATGGCTTCACCTGATAAATTGCCTGCTCACGAAGCACACTGCTGGCCTGACAGCCAGAGCTGTTTACAAGGCTTCCAGATGAATTTATTTTTCCAGTTGGAGCTGTTTTTTCAGTTAGAGCTGTTTTTCCAGTTAGAACTGTTTTTTCAGCAGCCTGTGAATAGCAGCTTTCATTATTCCCTGCGCTGCTTCGACCAGCTTTTTCAGCAGCACCTTCACAATGAAGTTCCGTCCTGCGACTTTTCTCAAATGGCTCCGGAACTGCTCCGCGGCTTACTGCTGCCACCTTTGATTCCCGCTCCTCTTTTCCCACTGGAACAACCGGTATCAGTTCTCTGTGAAGAAGCGCATTGTGAACAGCCTCGTAAATGGCATCATACACCTCCGCCCCTCTTGCAAAACGAACCTCCAGTTTCCGGGGATGAACATTTACATCCAGATCATTTCCTGTCATCTGGATCTGCAATGACACAAAAGGAAATTTATGCTGCATGACAAAGCCCTTATATGCATCCTCAATGGCCTTCGTAATAATATTGTTTTTCACAAATCTGCCATTTACATAGTAGTTCTCAAAGCTTCGGTTTCCTCTGGAAACCTCCGGTTTGCCGGCGTATCCCTCAATTTTCATAAAATCATTTTCGTAGGAGACTTCCAGAAGTGCTTTCGCCATATCCCGGCCATATACATTATAAATAACATCCTTCACATTATAATTGCCGGAAGTATGCAGTTTCACCTGTTTGTTCTGAATATATTTAAAAGAAATCTCCGGATGGGAAAGAGCAAGCTGTTCCATCATAGTTCCAATATAATTTGCTTCTGAAGAATCAGATTTCAGGAACTTGCTCCGGGCCGGTGTGTTGTAAAAGAGATTCCGAACCAGGAAAGTAGTTCCATCTGGAGCTCCCATTTCCTCAAGGCTTTGTTCTACGCCGCCTTCGATCACGTAACGCACGCCGCTGATAGCAGAAGGAGTTTTTGTGATCAGCTCCACCTGGGAAACTGCGGCAATACTGGATAAAGCCTCACCACGAAATCCCAGTGAGGCTATGTTTTCCAGATCTTCTACTTTTTCAATTTTGCTGGTAGCATGACTTAAGAATGCCGTAGGTACCTGAGCAGCCTCGATTCCCCCTCCGTTGTCTGTAATACGGATCAGCTTCTTTCCTCCATCTGTAATCTCTACTGTTACAGCAGTAGCACCAGCATCAATGGAATTTTCTACAAGCTCCTTTACAACAGAAGAAGGGCGCTCTACCACCTCACCTGCTGCAATTTTATCAATGGTATGTTTATCTAAAACTGCTATTTTTCTCAAGTTTTTCTCTCCATATAAAAGCAGGTTGACCGCTTCGGTTCACAATACGGACATGTCGCCTGCCGGTGACAGCACCATATATGAAAGTCAGCTGTCAGTTACCATCTGTTCTTTATCTTATTCTGAAGATTGTATAACGTATTTAAGGCTTCCATGGGAGTCAGATTTCCAATGTCAATGCCTTTTAATTCTTCAATAATGTCATTGTCTTGTACAGTGTCAAATAATGACATCTGCGCCATATCCATTTCTACCTTCGGCTTCTTCTTCGGTGAAGCCAGATCTTTTACAGCAGCAGTAATGTCTGCATCGCTTAATTCCTCAACCAGCTCTTTTGCACGGTTAATAACAGAATCCGGAACACCTGCCAGCTTGGCGACCTGAATTCCATAACTCTTATCTGCGCCGCCTTTTACAATCTTGCGGAGAAAAACAATATCGTCACCTTTTTCCTTAACTGCAATGCAGTAGTTGGTAACGCCAGATAGTTTTCCTTCCAGTTCAGTCAGTTCATGATAATGTGTGGCAAATAATGTCTTGGCTCCACAAAGCTTTGTATTACTGATATGTTCAATCACTGCCCAGGCAATGGCAAGACCATCAAAGGTACTGGTTCCACGGCCAATCTCATCCAGGATCAGAAGGCTCTTGGCAGTGGCATTTCGAAGGATATTGGCAACCTCAGTCATTTCCACCATGAAAGTACTCTGTCCGCTGGCAAGGTCATCTGATGCACCTACACGAGTAAAGATTCTGTCCACAATTCCAATTACAGCCTTATCTGCCGGAACAAAGCTTCCAATCTGTGCCATAAGTACGATCAACGCAGTCTGGCGCATGTATGTGGATTTACCTGCCATATTTGGACCTGTAATAATGGAAACTCTTTTTTTAGTATTGTCAAGGTATGTATCGTTGGCAATGAACATATCATTATCGATCATCTGCTCTACAACCGGATGACGACCACCTTTGATATCTATAATTCCGCCTTCATTTACCTTCGGACGTACATAATGATTGCGCTCAGCAACAAGCGCCAGGGATGCAAACACATCCAGACCTGCAATTGCCTTGGCTGTACGCTGGATTCTTATCACTTCCTGGCCAACTTTATCACGGACATTGGAAAACAGCTCGTATTCCAGGGCATAAAGTTTATCTTCAGCGCCAAGGATCATATTTTCAAGGTTTTTCAACTCCTCGGTAATATAACGTTCTGCATTTGCAAGAGTCTGTTTACGGATGTAGTTCTCCGGCACCAGTTCTTTAAACGTATTGGTTACCTCAAGGGCATAGCCGAATACACGGTTATATTTGATCTTCAGGGATTTGATTCCGGTACGCTCACGTTCCTTTGTTTCCAGCTCTGTAAGCCATTTTTTTCCATCTGTGCGGGCACTGCGGAATTTATCCACATCTTCGTTAAAGCCTTCACGAATAATGCCTCCATCCTTCTGGGCAAGGGGCGGTTCATCTACAATGGCGTGCTTGATCAGATCTGTAATATCTTCAAGACTGTCCATGTCCTCGTAGATTTCTTTCAGAATCGGTGCCTGAAAGTCCTTGAGAACCTGTTTAATATAAGGAATCATTTCCAGAGAGGACGCAAATGCTACCATATCTCTTGGATTTGCAGACTTAAAGCTGATGCGGCTGACCAGACGCTCCAGGTCATACACTGGATTGAGATATTCCCGGATCTCATCGCGGAGCATCGGTTTCTCATTCAGCTCTTCAAGAGCTTCCAGTCTGCGATTGATCTCTTCTGCATCGATCAGTGGCTGTTCCACATAACTGCGGAGAGTTCTGGCTCCCATTGCTGTTTTTGTCTTATCCAGTACCCAGAGAAGAGAACCTCTTTTCTGTTTCTCTCTCAGGGTTTCCACAAGTTCCAGATTTCTGCGGCTGGAACTGTCGATAAGCATATATTTCTCTGCTGCATAAGGACGGATAGTTGTCATATGGGACAATGCTGTTTTCTGGGTTTCCTTCAGATAAAGGAAAAGAGCTCCTGCTGCAATGATCCCGCAATCATAATCTCCGATACCCAGTCCTTCCAGAGAACCCACATGGAAATGTTCCTTTAATGTACGGCGGCATAATTCGTCATCGAAATACCAGGAATCCAGGGAAAAAACACAGATTCCCAGACGGTTCTGCAAATCATCCGTATCTATATTGGACATATAAAAAGAATCATTACAGATGATCTCCGCAGGTACAAATTTATTGATCTCATCCAGGAGTTTCTGAGGTTTATCCACCTCAGTAAGGAAACAGTCACCTGTAGTGATATCTGCGATAGCACATCCGAAATGTTCTTCCATGGACACAATAGACATCAGGTAATTATTCTTCGTCTCATCCAGAGAGGCCGCATCCAGTGTGGTTCCGGGAGTTACGATCCTTACAACCTCACGTTTTACCAGTCCTTTGGCCTTTTTGGGATCTTCTACCTGCTCACAGATCGCTACCTTATGTCCCCGCTCGATCAGACGGTTGATGTAAGTTTCCGCAGCATGATAAGGGACACCACACATGGGTGCCCTCTCCTCTAATCCACAGTCCTTTCCTGTAAGGGTGATCTCCAGCTCTTTGGTGACAAGCAACGCATCATCAAAAAACATCTCGTAGAAATCTCCAAGACGGTAAAATAGAATGCAGTCTTTATATTGTTCCTTTGTCTTGCAGTATTCCTGCATCATGGGTGATAATTTCCCTGTGTTAACTGGAAACCCTGTATTTACGCGGCTTGTAGATGCTTTATGTTCCTCTTTGACCCACTTTTGACCCATTTTTTTTTCTTCTTCAGTGTTTCTTGTTTTTTCCAAATATTTAAACCTCTTCCTAAAATCTCATTTCATCAGCAAAATCAGCTTTCTTTTCCTTTTAGATTTTTTTCCATAACATTACCATTCTTTTTCTAATAACAATAGATGATCATGCATGGCACTGGACTTAATTTTAACACAACCCCAAAAACCTTTCAAGACTGCCGATCTATCCATTTCTGAAATTTTTCTTATCAATCAGGGTTCTTCGCCCAATTCGTACCATGAAGGTATTATTGTTCATAAGTGTTCGCATTGTTTTCTCAGGCTTCCTGTAAGCTGCATCCGCTCCGACGACTTTTGCTTACTACACTATTTTTACTTATCTTTAGTTTTTCGCATCATTTTTTAAGCGATGGATAAAGGATTCCATGATAATCAAATTCAGGATTATCCAGCATCTTTTTTCTTTTCTTTCTAATATCTTTTTCAAATTCCTTTTATTCCTCAACAAATTCTGCTTAATTGCCCCTTCTGACATCTTCTGACAACTTTTTCATGTTCAACGTTTTTAATATATGGCATAATGTTATCCTTTTCTAATACAATATATTTATGGCTGATGTCTCTACAACTCTGATACAGAATAACTGCTCTATTATAACTGGATATTTACTCTTAAGCACGATATTATATAAATCAGGGCAAGCCCAACAGACCTGCCCATTTATAAATGCGTTCCTTATTTTATTGCACATAGATTTTCATCAATCCATTTTTGGACTTCATTCACATTATGATTTACAGCTTTTGCAATTTTTTCAACAGGCAGACCCATTTCTGCAAGTGAAAGTGCTGTTTCTTTTGCTTTTTTGAGTTCACCACGTTTCTCCCCACTTTCCATTCCCTCGCTGTAGATTTTCTCCATCTCATGGCACATAAGCTCAACTCCTTTCTGCGTGTCTTTTAATTCATGTACCCGTTTTGCAAGAACCGGACTGTGCATTTCATCAGCATTCTTACAATGCAGATCATGCATAAGTCTCCCAAGTTCTGTGTTTTCCTGTTTTCTGGAATTCACATATATAATATGTGCTTCGTCCTGAAAGCTATCATCGGCTTCTTTGATATGCCTGTCAATATGGTAAATAGGAAAGCCATACCCAAGGATGTCATCCCTGGTAATAAAGATCACATAGCTTTCCGGTAATTCATCCAAATCCTGACCCGGATTTAAAGTGTTCATGTCCATCAAACCACTATGGTAACGTGCCCTCTTAGGTGATGCACCTTCATTATCCTGCTGGATCTCCACATCAAACTGTTTGCCTTCGGAATCTCTGGCAACACAGTCCATGATTGCGGATCGTCCCTGCAGATTCTTATAATCCTTCTGGATGATCTGATCAATTACTCGCAGATCCTGTTTTTCCATAATGACCTGCAGAACATATTCCAGGCATTCTCTCTGTTTGAAAACATTTCTCATAAATATGTCACTCATGAGTGTAAAATTCTTAATAATACCTTTATATCTTTCGTAACGTACTTCCAATCCGTTCTCTGGCACAATTTTTTCATCTGCCACGTTCGCTGTCACCTCCCACTTTATTCTTTTTATGTTATGAAGAAATTTTCGAAAAAGCTTTTGTTTATTTTATCTTAGCATCAATGAATGACCTTTACAAGACACTTTTTCCCCGAATTGCATCGGGTGTTTTTTAACCTACCCGTTCCACATCCAGGCCTTCGTTCGTCGGAAGTTCGGTTCCAAATGCCTGAAATATTCCATAATTTCCATTCTTCTGTTTTTTTACTTCCTCCGGTAAATCTTCATTGGTCATGTAGGAAGCTACTGTATATCCACTTCCTGCATTATAATAGATCTGCCGGATGGCTTTACAGCAAATACTCATGTTTCAGCTCCTCTCTACCATGAGATCCAGAGGTAGTTATTGCATCCCATACTGGTGATGAAACCATCTTTCTTTAGTTTTTCCCGGATCACCTCTGTCTGTCCGGAAGGATATCCTTTTAAAATTCCAACCCTCTGATATTTCCTTTTTCCAATGGAAATGCTGCAGATTCCTTCTCTGTTTACTGAAAACCGATGTCGATTTTCAGATTCCAGAGTTTTCCGAATCGCCTGGATCCGCTCACAGCCCTCATTTTCGTACCATATGGCAGCCTGTGCCCTGCATCTTGACTGCTTCTCCTGATTATCGAAATTTATCGTTTCCGATCCCTTCTCATGATTTTTCGGTAAATCCTCGGTCTTTTCAGCATCTGCATGTACTTTACGGGCATCTGCATGGTTCTTTTGCTGTTTGTTGTCATCATCATTCTCATTCGTTTCCTCCTTGTCCTTTTTCATAATAAATTTTTCATAGAAAAACAATCCTGCTGCAACCGGAATGACCAGTGAAAGGGACTGTATGATCACTGCCAGAAATATCGGCCATAAAAATGGTGATACTAACAGACCAAAAATTCCAGTTATCACGCACAGCTTTTTATGTGCAGACAACCATTTGTTCATTTCCTCCATCATAAGCATTTCCTCCTATGATTTGCTCAGTCAAAATCCAGCTTTTCATCATCTGTTTCCATGTACCGGTCATCAATATCCTGACTACGCTCCCGGCTTCTTGCCGAAGTTCCTCTGGATCTTGTCCCTCCAGAATTTGATCTCCGTCTGTCATCTGATGCACCTGTCCTGGTATTGCTTCTGTACCTTCCAGCTTCACGTTCTCTGTCATAGTCGCGGTCATCCACTTCTGCTTCTCTTCCACTTCTGCTGCTTCTGGAAGCTGAACGCTGGTTTTCTGCACGGTCAGAACGGTTTCGATTAGAAGATGCCCTCGTTTCTCTTTCCGGTTCTTCCCGCTCGTCATTTCCAGATTCTAAAGCTTTCTTACTTTCTGCAAAAGAAATCTCTTCTATCATAAGCCGCATGCCATAGACATTTTCACCAGCCCGATTCTTGTAGTTGTCATTCTGCATACGGCCTTCTACCAGAATCTTGATTCCCTTAAACAGATATTTTTCCGCGAACTCTGCTTTTCTGCCAAAAGCCGTACAGCTGAAGAAATCTGCTTCCGGATCTCCTCTTCGTACAAATTTCCGGTCTACCGCCAAGCGAAAGTTTGCGATTGCAAGTTCACCATTCTCTGTCTGTGTGTAGCGTAAATCAGGATCTTTTACTACTCGTCCCATCATGATTGATTTATTCATAGTTGTTCTCCCATAGCTTTATAAGGTTTTCCAGTTTCATTCCAGATGCTCCCGCATACATTTGACTAATGCTCCCATACCATTTTTTCGGATCTCGCGGGCAGCAGAGTCAGCCGTACACAAATTTTTCGCCATCTCCAGTGATTCTTCTCCCGGATGTGTTGCAAACAATACCGATATCAGATAAAACAGAGATTTTTTGACCAGCATATCGTATGCCATCTTAAAAGACTCAGGCGAAGTTTCCTTTCCATCTGGATTACATACGATCTGCCATACTCCTGGGAAGGTGCACGACCTCTTTTTCCATCTTTTTTCGTTTCATAACGCCCTCCTTGCATTCTCTGAGTTTCTTTGTGTTTTTTTATAATCCTCCTTTCCTTATTTGCTGATCTGTACTTGTTGTCTGCCATATTTTTGCAACAAAAAAAGGCCATTTAGAAATTTTCATTCTAAATGACCTTATTCATTACAAAGGCAGGAGGCTTTTGGCTCCTTAATGTTTTACTCCCGGTCAGATCCGGAACCAGCGTTTCTTATCTGTGTCTACAGATACAAATACAAATCTCACAATCATATTAACACAAGATATTGTTGGCGTCAATCACACTTTTCTATATTTTGTGTTTGCAAAAAATCATAATCCTTGAATTATTATTTAGACATCTATTTTCTTATTGGCATATTTCAATAATTGATTATTAAAATTGTTTACTATAAAATACTCGATACAATGCTAGCTTATTGTGATTTCACTAATTTGAAACATTCCCTCTTTTTCTAACACATCTGCCGGATGAATTACAAAACAAATTTCTGCTATTTGTCCTAATGCCTTGGATTGCATTTTCTTTAAGGGTATATGTATTTTGTTTTCTCCATAATTTATTTGAAATTCCATAGTTTCCAAAAGTCTGATCCCATCAGAATGCTTGAATTCTACAAAAATTCTAGTTAATGAATGTGTAAAACTTGTCAGTAAAAAATTGAATTCGGCCTCATCGTTGAAATCCAGATATCTGCCTAAGTCTATCTTATCTGGGAAACCTAATACCATACTAATAAAGTTAGGATATTTTACATTTTCCTTTTCATATGGATTCATATTATAATTAACTACAATTGCATTATCCTTAATACTATATTTGACAATATCTTCTTTACATCGAAAATCAATCTTATCATCAAAATATGTTCCAATGTTTGCCATTTCGATAATATTTTGATTTTTTAATAAAATTTGATCTATCTCTGTTATAAGAGCATGTAATTTTCGATTTGCTCCTGCACCGATATGAATTTTTCGTTCCAGGTCTATATATTCAAGAAGTGATCTGATATCCTCTTTGTCATTAATTTCTCCTACCTGAATATTCATCATTGGTGTTCCCGCCAATGCCTGACTTTTGGTTACCGGATACAACGCATACGGAAAAATGTAATCTTCCCCATTGCTTTCATACTTTTTTATCAAATAAGAATATGCACCCCCCAATTCAATCATGCAAAATTTGCTCTCGTAATACTCTCTGCTTAAGACTGGAATAAAAAGATCGCAGGCATCTAATTCGTCAAATATTGTTTTTACAAAGTTTTTTCCAGTTCCAATGCTTCCCTTTTCAGAAGAGCAAAACACTTCAATTTCACTATTAATTGATTCTAAAAATTCTGCGAGTTTTAAAACAATTTTCTCGTTTTTTATTGAATGACTAATAAAAATACGCATATCTTAATTTCCTTTCTTTCAAATAAAGTTACTTGATATGTCCTAATACCAGCTCTTTCAAATAGATTTTTTCATTTTCAACATCTATAATTTTTTCTTCACGTAACCTTTCAATGATTTTATCCCATTCTAAATTATCCGGATATTTATCCAGAGTCCTCTCGCACCAATGCAGATATTCCTGCTGAACCTCTGATTCACAAATTCCCTGTTCGTAACAGTTCCGTTGGTGTAAAAAATATAATACATAAGCATCTTCCTGTTTAATTTCCTGCTTTGTAGCTTTTTGAATAAACAGAGCTGTGACGATTAATAATTGCAGGTAATTAAAAAAGCTCTCTGGTAAATTGACTGATGCAACCAGTTCTAATGCTGCTATAATTGCACTTTTGATATTTAGACGCACATTTCCTAATTTGTACGATGCGGATTCTTCTCCCAGAAAAATCATTCCCTTTCTGGGATCATCAGGAATTACCAGAATATTTCTATCAATAAATTCACCTCCAGCTTTTCCTTCAATCCCAAGTGTTTCTGCTTCTTTTATTACTTCATTGATTAATAAATGATTATACTCTTCTGCTTCATGTTGGGTCATTTACTCATCTCCTCATTCTGTTTCTTCGCTCTGTATGAATAATTTTATCCAATTTTCCTTTTTCTTTTTTTAGAAAAACCTGATCCCTATATTCATCATAGACGTCAAGGAATCCACCATATAGATGATTTCCATCTATCGTATCAAAATCATATTCATCTTTATCTACAATGGCAAATAACTTTCCTTTTCGCTTAACTGGGTTTGGATGCTCTGAGTCTGAAAGCATTGTCTTATACAATACACGGTCTGTATAATAATACAAGTCAAAAAAATCCATATACATTGCAGGTGCCAAATAAGTATATTTTTCCAGAATCGGCTCCTCATTACTCTCCTTCATGATAATTTTAAGGACAATATCATATGATTAGCGCCTATTAGGAAAACACACTGTCAAAGGGGTTCGTAGCGGGGGTTAGCCCGCTACTGCGGTATCTTCCGTAGTGTTGATTTCAATGTATTCGGCAATCTTGCGGAGTTCGTCAGCAAAATTTGAATTTCACGCTGATATTGCCGTTTTCATAGACCTTGATATAGTCCACAAGCTCAACCAAGATTTCCCGATTGAGGGCTTCAATGTTTTGATACTTCATAAAGGCTACCAGTGCGGGATGCTCATTGTCCACACCGTTTGCCAGTTCTGCGCGTTCAGCGTTCAGCCGGGTAAGCACCGCGGAAATATCAGAAGTCTGCCGTTCATAGTCAGCCTTCATATCCCGGTATTCCTGCTGGGTGATTTCACCGTCTTTCCAGTCCTGATAAAGAGATTGCTTGTAGCGTGTTATCTTTGTCAGTTCCCGCTCTTTTGCAGCTATCAGATCGTCCAGTCGGTAAGACTGGCTTTTTTTGATTGGAGCGGAATTGATCTGCATGACGATTTCCGAGTAGGAAACAGCCAAATGTACCTGATGCTGTACAGCGAACAAAACAGCAGCCTCCAGCCGTTCATGCTTGATTGAGTGCATGGTGCAGGCTGTCCGGGAACGGTTCTTGTAGGTTGAGCAAGAATAATATACATTGTTGTTCTTGCCAACGCATCGGGTAATGGCCCGCCCGCAATCGGCACATTTCAGAAAGCCGCTGAATAAATGTACCTCACGGCCTTTCGGGGAAGTACGGGTATCACGCTGTAAGAGAGCCTGTACCTTGTCGAAAGTTTCATAGTCGATAATGGCCTCATGCGTTCCAGCCACTTCCACCCATTCCTCGCGTGGAACAGCTTCAATCTGGTGTACCTTGTAGCTTTTCACCCGGCTTCGGCCTTGGGCTAAATCCCCGGTGTAGGTCGGATTGGTAAGAATGGAGTGGATCATGCGGACTCCCCACATAGGATCGTCATACCCTCTTGTCGAAACAGGCAAGCCCTTTTGTACCTTGTAAGCCGAGGGGCTCGGTACGCCGTGTTCGTTCAGGTACAGCGCGATAGCACGTTTTGATGACCCTTGAATAAGCATTGTGAAAATGAGTTTGACATTTTCAGCAGCATCGGGATCAACAATCAGCCTGTGCTTGTCCTTTGGGTGCTTTACATAGCCGTAAGGAGCAAATGCTCCGATATACTGGCCGTTGCGCCGTTTGTAATCAAATACTTGCCGGATCTTTTTGGAAGTCTGATAGCAGTAATTATCGTTCATCACGTTTGTAATGGGAACGATGATATTTGAAACGCTGTCGGGGTTCTTGTAGCTGTCCACATTCTCAGCAAGGCTGATAAAGCGAACACCCATTTGAACAAACAGGTTATCGATCAAACTTCCGGCATCGCTATAATTTCGTGCGAAGCGGGACAGGTCTTTTACTATAACGCAGTTGATTTTACCACTCATGACATCCGCCAAGAGCCGTTGAAAATCTTCACGGTTGGCGTCCGTTCCAGTATGACCATCATCCACATATTCCGTGATGCTTTCAAACTCGTCAATGTTGCGTCGGTAAAAATCGTTCAGTAGGTCACGCTGGTTCTTTACGCTGTTGCTATCGTCTTTTCCTTTTTTCAAATCTTCCTTTGAAAGCCGGATATAGATGCCCAGCCGCCAGCGGCGGATTGTGTAAGAGGGAGAGAAACTCTGCTGATACCCTCTGTTTTTTGCTCGTGCCATTGTTCCTCCTTCCCTATCACATTACACTTATATTATAACTCTGTCCGGGGAGGACAACAAGGATGCCTCCACTTCGGGACACTTTGTCTCGAAGAAGCAAAACGAGCTGTAACCGAAGTTACAGCCCGCTTCTTTGCCGCAGCAGGAAATCCGTCAGCTTGTCTTGGAGAGATGGCCCGCTTTCAGCAAATTCAATTTTCACGCCAACACCACCGATGCAAAAGCAGTATGGATTTTTGACAGTCTGCAAAAATCGAGAGATGCGCTCCTTTCGGGAAAGCGCATTGTCAAAGGTCATACCGCTCACATCAGGCAGGGACTCGGCAGCCACCGCGCCAATGTCAACGCTTCTCATTTGTTCAAGTTTCTGTGTAGTTAATTTCACGGTAAACCTCCTTCGCAGATTGATAGAACGCCTCCCGCTGTTTGGTGGGGAAACGCAACAGGCCAGCACCACCGGGATGCTAGCCTGTTGCCTTACTCCACCTTGGGACACTTTGTCTCGAGGTTCATTATAGTTTTTGAATATTAGAGAGCGCTGCACATATTTACTTGGCCTGTCCAAAGACAATCGTTATTTTCTGTGCGGCGCTCTCAACGCAAGTAAAGCGACAAGCCCGGAGGAACAGGCAGCCAACCTGTTCAGCGCCGGATCATGGCCTTGGGATGGCCGGGCACATTTACAGTGTTGGTGTTGTTCGCTCAATCTCTTTTGGGAGATGTCACCGCGCACCCACCGTCTGGCTCCACGTACTTACTCAGGGTTGCCGTTATTCCCTTGCGTTAGGAAGAAAACCTCCTCTCATAAACCGAGACATTTTTTCATCAATTCCAAGTGGGTTAAGAAGAAAAAATCAAAAAGTTTTTTTCATGCGTTCAAGGCCACGCTTGATCGACTGGCGAATAGACTCCTCATGTACGCCCTCGGCCTCGGCAATTTCCTTAATCGACTTGCCAAGAATGATATGTGCGTCAATTCTACGGCCTTGGATCTCCGGCAGAGAATTGAGAGCGTTCCACAGACGAAGAAAGGTTTCCATCCGTTCAAGGAGCTCCTGCGGGGTCGGCTCATGCAGGCAAGCGGAATACTCAATCCCGTCATCGCAGTCCAGAGAATACTGCGCCTTGTGCCGGGAGAGCCGCCGCTGGTAGGCCATTTCATAACGGGCATCGGCCTTGAATACCTCGGCAACCTCGTCAGAAACTTCGATAAGCTGATCCTGCGTGTACCAATAATAAAGATCTTTCAGATTGATAGTAGTCATCGTAAAATCCTCCATTTCAGTTTGTTCGGGGTTGGTCGGAAACGAAATGGAGTAATGGCGGAGAACGGCACCGCACCTCGGGACACTTTGTCTCGAAGTCTGAAAAGCAAAATGCGCCTGCGCGACACGAAGCCGCACAAGCGCACGAAAATATATTATCGGTTATGTACTGTTTAATTTCACATTCAAAGCCGGACTGCTCCGATGGAGGGGCTACGCTTTTTTTAGCTGGTGCAGATCA
>ENA-OOZX01000505-OOZX01000505.1-human-gut-metagenome-genome-assembly--contig:-NODE-505-length-34435-cov-4.452850_pt1 | contig 34435 bp, 27 predicted proteins | sample MGYA00241048_ERZ501412 | MGnify/ENA primary metagenome ERZ501412 (study PRJEB25962, sample SAMEA2042518) | human gut metagenome | biome: human gut; feature: human-associated habitat; material: faeces... | reverse complement strand
CTGACTCGAAATTTCGGCAGAAGCTGGGAATTTTGTCCCCCTGAAAACTCCTGCTAATTCCGGGTTTTCAAAATTTCAAATCGAATACTTTTATGTTTTCTCTCCTGCTTTTCTCTCCAAAGGATTTTTGAGTGCTTTGGAAACGACGAGAATAGCGGGCGGAAATAGACACGGAGAGTTGTCCGAGTGGTCGAAGGTGCAGCACTCGAAATCTCCTTCGGCTAACGGAAGCCCATCTTCCGAAAAGCCTTTAACCGTGCGAGTTTCTGGCATTCGCCCGCCGCAGGCACACCGTGAGTTCTAACAGGAATTCTAATACAACTGAATACTTGCGTTAATCTCGGTTTTCCGAGTTAACATACATGGAGAGGTATCGAAGTGGTCATAACGGGGCTGACTCGAAATCAGTTTGACGGCAACGTCACATGGGTTCGAATCCCATCCTCTCCGCCAACGGAAGCCGCATAAACCCAGTGTTTATGCGGCTTTTCCATACCTATATTGCAAAAGTAAGCAGTATCTATATTGGGGAGCAAATCTTAATGTGAATTGCGCAGTTTGTTCCCCAATGGTATATCCTTATTTTTGAATTGGCAAAAAATGAGAGGGCACCAAAAAGCGGATAGCGCAAATGCAAAACTTCCTTGTTTCTTGCCGTAATGTAACCGCATCTTTGAAAAACAAGGTTTTTATGATATAATAATCACGCTACTTAAACGCAAAGAGGTGTTTTGATGGAAATTACATCTTATTTAGAGCTATTGAAAAAGCAGCGCAGACTAATGACGCAACAGCAAATAAGTGCAATACAGGAGCAAGCAAGACTTCATGCAATTGCTTCTGAAAAGATGCAAATCAGAGATCGTCTGGAAGAACGCTACCGTGAATTATTTGCTAAGGGCTTTGAAAAACTTTCGACAACCTCAAATGTGCTTGAATTACTGCCTGATTGCGATACGGATGCAGACAGGCTGAAAGCGTTGATTGATTGCGTACAGGACAGCACCGCACCAATTCACAATATAACGGCTGCAATGAAAACCATTCCTGAATTTGCGGAATGTGAAAAACTGAATGTCGAAGTGGGCAAAGCGTATTATGAATTCTTTTGCGCAAATGATGCATTGAACAGACGGATTGATAGCGACAGAAGTATTCTATTTACGCCGCCGTACCGTAAAAGAATGCGCCAATTGGCTGACGACGGTGTCTTGCTGTATTTTCTTGAAACGCCGGATCTGCCACTGCTGGAAGAAGAATGCACTTCGGATTATATCTTGGAATCGTTTTCTTTCGCAGAATACTTGAGTGCAAGAGAGTTGCTATCAACATTTTATCAAGTGCGGAATCCCGGGATTCCGCTGCAAAGGAAACTGGAAGATGCCCATGCGGCACTCGAGATGATGTACAACGGTTGCTATCGCAGTGCCGCAAGAAACTGGTTTGCGCTTATCGAGCATGAGCACAAGCGCTGCGCAGATATTTTAGAAGGGTATTGGGAAGTAAAGAAAGAATACAAAAACGGCGGTCAGCGCTCTGAAAAAATATATATGATCGTTAAAGATATGATGGGCGAATGGGATACAGAGGCATGGAACAAGATTGATTCCTACTATAAAAAACTTACAACAAACCACAAAAGCTCTGATATAACATTAAGCCGCAATCCAATCATTCACGGAGATTATTACAATGATTCAATTGATGTATCGGAAAATGATGCATTGCGGCTATTCCTTCTTTGGATAAACCTCAGAGTAATAACAGATCAGCTTGCCTTTATTGAGGACTTTATAAGAAACCGGGTGCTGCTTCTGCCCTATTTTTGCGAGATAATTCCTTCAGATTGACTTTATAGAATTCTTGTGGTATCATATCCGTAGCAACTTTCGGCCAAGCAACGGCGAAAGCCAGGAGGTTGCTGATATGGAATCTAATCGTAAGAAAGATCCCGAATTGGCCGATTTTCTCCGCAGCAGTATCCAAAAATCCGGATTGACCTATGAGAAGGTTGCCGAGCAACTTAACATAAGCGTTCGGGCGGTCGGTTACTATTGCAGCGGAGAAAGAAAACCCGGTCAAAAAACATTGCTCCGTTTTGTGCGGACGATGAACATCCAAGCGAAAGATATCCCTTTCTGAGGGGTATCTTTTATTTTTTGAACCATGCGGTTCATCGAAAGTTATCGGTTTTGATTATAAAATATGAGTAACAACTGAAAAGGAGGTACTCAAAATGTCAAAGTATAAGACCATTGATGTGTGGAACCGGGTTTTTAGCACGAAGCAGGAGGCGTATGATTATACCGGACGGCTGATGAAAAAATCAGTCTGCGGGAATCCGAACAGTGCTTATCACCCGACGCTTGACCACATCCGCCCGCTTTCCGCCGGCGGCTGCGATGTCCTCGAAAACATCATCATTTGCCATCGTGATACCAACGAGGAAAAAGCAGATCACTTTCCACACTGGAAAGCGAACGGTGCCCATTACCACGCCCGCAGAGTCAAAGGCTCCCGGGTGGAATACGAGATTATTGAAGATTGAGGAGGAATTTCTATGAGTAAGCATTTCTTCGATTATGACGACGGTGATTTTGCGTATACCGTTTCCGACAATATGGCAATCGACTCCGACGGCAATATGATGATGCGCATGGGCGACAATATGGCTATGGATATGGACAGCGGAGAGCTTCACATTATTTCGTCATGGGAAGATGAAGATGAGGACGATTAAAAAATCGTTATAAATGAGCACCGCAGCCCCGACCTTTCAAATGAGGTTCGGGGCTGCGGTTTTGACACTGCGAAAACCGACCCCAATAAAGGAATTCCCTTATTTTGCTGTTCTCATAGTTCGACCCGTCAGAAACAAAAAAATGCTGCCCCACCGTTTCCGGTGAGGCATATATTATGTACTCTCTTTCATCATTTTTCTTTTCTGCCGCCGCTGTTCGTTTTCACGCTCACGGCGCCGGTTGTACTTAAATTCCCGAATGAGTTCCTTATATTTTTCCGTGCGCGGATGCGCCAGCCTTTGCGGTGATGCCATAAAGTTTACGAATTCCGCCTTGGCGCAGTACTGTATAGTGCCGAGCTTGATGCCGGTTAAGGCTTCTTCCCGTATCCATTCGTGAATGCGCTGCGGGCTGTGGCCGACAAGTTCCGCCGCCGTCTGCGTGGGCAGAGCCTCCGGCAGCTCTGCCCACTGTGAGTTCAGCCACCGCCGAAAGGCTTCACAGTTTTCCGGGGTGGCTTCAAACATCGGGAGCGGATGCCATTCGGTGCGGTTGGAGAACATGCCGCTCAGCTCCGATAAAAATCCCGGCTCGGTATCCATACGGGCTTTGAACCGCACCGCATCCTCTGTCCGCACCCGATATTTATGGGTTGAGTGTCCCGTGTTTTCGTGCGGGATATAATTATTGTCCATCAGATATTTCATTTTTCGTGTGGAGATATGCAGGTATTGGCGAAGCTCACTCCCGCTCATAAATTCTTTTTGGGTCATATATAAAATCATCCTTTCCGTCAGCAAAAATGCGCCCACCGTGGGCGCATTACTCTTTTGCTTTGTTGAAGATATTGCTGATCACATCGGCGCTTTCCTGTTTTTTGGACTTATCCAGATGCGCATAGATGTTTGCCGTGGTGGACAGGTCGGAGTGCCCGAGGAAGGTCGATACATTCAGCAGCGGCACATCCTGATTGATGAGGATGCTGGCGAAGGTGTGCCGCAGATCATGGAAGCGTATTTTTCGCAGGCCGTATTTTTGAATCAGGTCTGCGAACCGTTGCGTGACCCGATTCGGGCGTATCAGCCCGCCGAGCTGATCAACGCAGATATAATCGTCGTACTTGCGGTTGTAGCTGCCCTTGAACATACGGCGGTACAGGTCCTGTTTTTCCCGTTCCTCGCACAGCATTTCATACACCGGGTCCGGCAGCGGCAGCGTGCGGCGGCTGGATTTGTTTTTCATTTCCTCCACGGGTTCGACGATAACCTTGCCGTTTTCCTTATACTCAATGATCTTTGTGTCGAGCAGTATGGTTTTCTTTTCCCAATCTACTCTCGACCACCGTGCGCCCAACGCCTCGCTGCGGCGCAGCCCCAAGCCGCCTGCCAGCATGACCGCCGGGTAGATAATATCCCCGCGGATAAGCCCCAGCATGGCAATCAGTTCTTCCTCGGAATAGTTTTCGCCGGTGAACTTATTTTTCTTCGGGCGGTCGATGCGGTCAAAGGGGTTCGAGTCAATGAGCCCGTCCTTGAAAGCCCGTTTGAAAGCGCTGTGCAGGACGGTGTGATAGTGGATAACGGTGTTGGCGACAACGCCAGATGCGAACATCCAGTCATAAAAATCCTCAATATCCTTTGCGGTGATGCTGCCGACCGTCAATTCCCTGCGGGCAGTAAAATACCGCCGAATTCTACCGTTTATCATTCCGCGGTAGCTTTCGGCGGTACTCTTTTGAATGTTTTTCTCGATCTTTTTAAAGTAGGCGCACATATAATCGTAGATCGGGATATCCGAGGCAGGCTTTTTGTTTTGCGCGATCTGCTCGGCATAGCTCTGTTCAAAGGCCTGCACCACCTCTCGGTAGGCTTTGTTCACCTTTGATTTATTTGTGCCTTCGGGAAGACCGAGGGCGCGCCATACGGGTTTTGTTTTGCCGTTTTCTCTGACCTGTATCACGGCATACAGACGGCCTTTCTTAGCCTGTATGCTGGCTGCAAGTGTGTTTTTGGCATCCATTCGTCATCACTCCTTTTTTGTTTTTGCCAACACGAACAATACCACAAGTCGGTTCGCAAGTCCAGACATTATCGGAAGTTTTCTCAAGAAAACAGACTTTTGGGTTCAAACTCGGGACTTCTCTTTGCCGCAGATAGTCAATGAGCTGCGATTTGGCAATGCGGTTTTCTCTGCCAACCTTTACCGCCGGAAGGGACTTTTCTTTTATCAGCTTGTATACGGTCTTGGTGCTGACCCGCAGGATCTCCGCGACCTCGGCGGCGGTCAGCGCCGCCGGATAGCAGCGCAATTCTTTTTCGTGTTCTTTTTTCGTCATAGGCAATTCCTTTCTCCTACATCTTCATAGTAGGCTCGTCATTTTCCTCGGCGGTCATATCTTCCTCGCTGTCGGCTGCGGCTGTGAGGACTCCGACCGCAAGCCCGATAACGGCACCGAGGTTGGAGGCGTTTTCCTGTGCCTCAATGCGCTTTCGGCGTTCCTCCGGGTCCTCGGCAGTACTGTCAATTATACTGCCAGCTTCCAGAATACCGCGCAGACCAACAGCGACAGCGTCATTGCCGATACCGCCGTGGCTATCATAATTTTCAATATTTTTCGGCGCAGTTTCTCTATCGTGCTGTCCAGCGTCTCGGTACTCTTTGAAAGGGTTTCGGAGCAATTCGAAATAAACCGCTCTTGATTCTTCCCAGCCTGTTCGATGAGGTTCTGCATCTGCGCCGTCGTTTCTTTGTTGACGGTCACTACCTCCCGCACCGTATTCTCCATGTATTCCGCCTCGATATTCTGTATCTTTGTGCAGTGGTCGCTCAGTTCCTCCCATGTTGCCAGCTGTTCTATCAGCTGATACAGCTTTGGCTGAAATTCCACCGCGTCCGCCAGCAGTTTGCTCTCCCGCTTGCGCTGTTCTATCGGGATCGCATACACCTGCGGCTGATACGGGATCTGCTCCAGCTCGGACAGCGTCCGCGTGTTTTTCTTTCTCAGCATATCCATTGCCGAATTCTGCTGTTTGCCGTTGTCTGATTGTGAATTCATATTCCAATACCTCTTTCAAATATTTTTCATCGTGCAGGCGTATATCTCTACACTTCATTCCGTTCGGACAAGTGAAAGTAATATATTTTCGCTCATCCGTCCATGAGACCCCGTAACCGAGCCGTTGCATTTCACGCATAAAATCATTTTTGCTGCCGCTGCGGTTCATCACAAAATCAATATCGGCCATCAGCTTGAATTTCCAGCTGTCGCCCTTGACTGCAGCACGGTACTCGCGGCTTGAAATATTTGCACCGTCTTTTTTATACGGTTTCAGAACACTCAACCCGTGTTCGCTACAGATACTGTCGCTGAGTGTTCGCAACCGAGTCAGTGTTCCGGGGTTCTGCCTGAGCTTATTACCGTTTTCATAATGCACGGAGTTTATCACAAAGTGATTGTGCAGATGCTCGGCGTCGGTATGGGTAGTGACGAGAACTTCATGACCGGGCCACGCTTTTTCTGCGAACTCCAAACCGATTTTGTGAACCTGCTCGGCGGAAATGTTTTCATTTGGCGAAAAGGACTGCACATAATGATAAAAATTCATGCCGCCTTTTTTGTGATGTGCGGTCTTGGTCGCCATAAATTCCGTAAAAGCATTTTCGCCGTTGCAGTTTACACCGCCCACCAATCGGCGGCCGCTGTCTGCGTCCGCAACCTTTTTCTGCTGCAAACAGTATTCGATCACCGCTTTCATTGCGCTGATGCTTTGCCTCGATTCGGGAATAAAACTGACCGTTGCCATTATCCTTTCCTCGCAATGCTGAGCAGCTGCTCGTAGATCTTTTTCTGCCCGTCGATCATATCTTCAAAATTGTATGACCGAAACGCGCCGGCATTGATCTTCGCCGTGATTTGATTCAGGTTATTGCCGATGCGTTTGAGCTCGATCAGCAAGGGCTTTACATCTTCCGCAACATGGATGGGCATTTCCAGCGACAGCAAAACGAGATAGTCGGTGATGCTGCGCTCGGCGCGTTTTGCGTTGCGTTCGATGCGTTCTTTTTCGGCTTTGGTCAGCCGAATCGTCAGCGTAGTGTCACGCCGTCTTTGTTTACTCATAATTTCACTCTCCGTTTCCAAGTTCAGTGGGTTCGGGCTGCCGCCCGTAAATAAAGGCGTTTCGGCGAGGACAGCCGGACGCTCTGCTTGCCCCGGACGATGTCCGGGAAATCGGTAAAACCGACGCTCCCGCAAACGCCCCGAATTCGCGTTGTTTCCGGCGCATCGGCGGGTTTACCCTACTCCCCGCCAAAAGCGGCACAAATCGCCTGTAAACCGCCGACAGGGACGAAAGGAACGCTTGGGACGAACCGATTGGGGGTACCCCGATTTAACCGTCACCAACGGCACTTTCGTCACCGGCAGAAAAGGAATATTCGATTTCCAGCAGTCGGGCGCCGTTGCTGCGGTGACTGCGAAAACGCACGCCGAAATCAGCAAGGCGATATTCCCATAGATTCATCAACCGTTTGAGTCCTCTTGCCGATACCGCCTGCCCTGCGTATTCGTTATACTGCTCGCAAAACTCCGTGTTGCTGCCGCTGTACTTTTTCTGCGTTTTCATAAAATCAACCAGCAGTTTCATCTCCTTTGGCAGCAGCATTTCCCGATTCTCCATACTGTCGCCGAGCATTTTCCAAACAAATTCCTCTTTGGAAAATCGCAATTCAAGCTGGCGGTCCTCCACATCACGGCCGGTGCAGTAGAGGGTGGCGTTGTCGGCATTGCGGCGGCTCTTGTCCAGCACGAAAGCGGTATCCACTGCGCCTACGATTCCGGTGGTGCCGGTCAGCTTGTTGAACGGATCGCTGTCGCCCTGTTTGCGCAGGTGATGCACCAGCAGAAGACAGATATCGAGCTCGTCCGCTAACTGTTTTAATATCCGTATTTCCTCATAGTCGTTTGCGTAAGAGGTGTCGATGCTGTTGTTGCGCACAATCTGAAAGGTATCCACGGCAACAAAAACCGTGTCGGGATGCTCTTTCACAAAATACCGTATCTGTTCGCACAGACCGTCAGACAGCGTTCCGGCAGAGGTAGCAAAAAACGCATTGGGCGGCACTTCGTCGGTGATGCAAAGCAGACGGTTCTGCACACGGCGCAGAGTATCCTCCAAGCAAAGGTACAGCGTTGTTCCTCCGGCTGTTTTCAACTCCCACATCGGTTCGCCCTTTGCAATACGCACACACAGGTCCAGCACCCACCACGATTTGCCGATCTTTGACGCGCCGCCGAGGATACATAATCCCTGCGGTAGCAGCGTGTCAACACAAAACTTTGTCGGCGGAAGTTTCATGTCCATTAAGGTTTCGCCGTCGATAACGGCGAGTTTTGTTTTTTCGTCAGCCATACTGAAATCTCCTTGTAAAAAAGTAAGAGCAAAAGCAGCGGCGGCGGAACCGATGCTTTCGCTCTCCTATCTATCTAATGGCTGAAAACAGAAAAATTACATAAAATGCTGTGAGCGCAAAAATTCGTTTCTGAATTTTTTGTAATTTCCGGTGACAGCGAAATGATTTTATGGTATACTGATTACAGAAACGAGGTGGCGCGCATGAATCTGATTGAAACAAAACCTGTGGGCGATGCGAATTTTTATAAGTTCTCTGTTGACTTTACAGGTGACGATTTTATTTTAGGCGGCAAAACTCTGCCGCTCGGAATCATTACCCACGATATATTAAACATCCCCGCCGACAAGTTGCTCTACGTTTTTAAGACGGGCGATAAACTCAATGATTTGTATAACCGACTGAATGCGGAAAATTACAGCGATGAGCTGTTTACAAGCATTCGGAAGACCGTAGAAAAAATACTTGATATTATCGGGAAAATAAAACCGTTTTCGTATTTTAATATCAGCGAAGAGTACGAACATATTGATTTGCTTCTCGGTGATGATAAAATCAAAGAGTGGCAGCGCAGCTTTTCTTCCCTGCCGATACCGAATATCAATTTTGTTCCCGAAGGCACGGCCATGCATGACCATGTTATCGTTCTTACCGAATTCATAAAATCCTACATTTATCTTTGTGCCGACACCTTTAATTTCTACAAGGTTGCGATGATGTATTTTGTAAATCTCACCGAGAACGGATTTCGGGACAAAGCACTCCTTGCCGGTTTTACAAAAGAATTTTTCGGAAGTGAAGACGTGGCGGAATGGATCGAGGAACTGAACGCTACTGAAATCACACACAATTTTACACTTGAACCGGGAGTTTGGATGGCGCCGGTTGTCCTTGAAAACAAAAATGGCTCTGCTATACTCGGCCGCCGAATTCATTTCGATCGTATGCTCAATTTTTATGTTACCGATCTATTCGAAGGACTCGCAGCCGGACATTATTCCTGGCAATGCGGAATCTGTCACCGATTCTTCTTTATGGAAACCGCGCATAAGCAGCTGTATTGCAGCACCGTCAATCCGGAGTACGGCGTTCCCTGCGCCTATGTTGCAAAGAACAAGCTGAATATGCCGAAGCAAAAGAAAAAGGACGGTTTCGGCTATGCGACTTGGAAAAAGAGATACGATTCTCTGCGCAACGAAAAGCATAAGACCAATAAAAATCTGCTGTCCGCCAAATATGATATTGATGTGTGCGATAAGGCAATCGAGCTTGCCAAACGGCATTATGAAGAGGCACAGATCGATTTTGATTATGCGCAAAATCGGTATGAGCAGGATATGGTTTTACGGAACCTGATCAACGAGGCAAAAGCGGCACTGGGTAAAAAATAATTCTATTTTTCTTTGGGAAGGAGGTGCGCGTATGAACGCCGAATACAAAAAGGCTGCCGAAAAACTGCTTTGCGGCATTACGGATAAGAGGCTGCACGAGCCGGCAATATGGAACGATATTCTTTCTTCTGTCCGTTCAGGTAAACTGCGGCTTTGGGAAATTAACGATGAAATTCTGCGTATCAAATATTTTTTCAAAGAAAAAATCGAACGCGCATCTGCCTTTACCGAAAGTGATAAAAGCGGCGTGCGGTTCGATGATCTGAACGCATATTTTGTTGAGGCAATCAAGAGCCAAGATAAAGGATATTTTGAAGCATTCATCCGCGCGTATGAGCCGGTACTGCAAAGCCGTGCCGAACGGTTCGTTGCACATTATAATCTGTCTGCGGATGACACCGAGGACATCAAGCAAATCTTTTTGGAAACATTGTGGTTTGCTCTTCTCGGCTATGACGCCGCCGATCCCATTCCGCTTTTGCAGTATGTGAAAAAAGCGGCGGTCATGCGGCAGCTGGATTATATCCGCACGACCAAAAACGCCTGCACCGTGCCGACGCAAAACGGGTATGCCGAGCTGCGTAAGGTTATGCGCATTTATAACAGCGCTCCCGAGCTTTCCGCCGATGCGCGTATTGCGCTTGCCGTAAAAGAGACGGGCTTTGTCGAGAAAAAAGTTACCGTGCTTGTCGCTGTCGGCAAGGCTTGCGAATATCCCATCGGCATTGTCCCGGCAGAAGAAAACGAAAGCGCGGCGGACGGCACCGTTGCGGACGAGCTGATTGAAGATCCGTCCGTATCTCTGTTCGAGGAAGTGCTGCGAAGTATTTACCGTGACAATTTCCGCACCGCCGCCGATAAAATCACACCTAAGGATAAGCAAATTTTATCTCTATCTCTCGGCGTATGTTTTGATTGCTTCGGCGTTTTCAAGCCCAGCACCTATGCGAAAATAGCATTGAAGCAAGGTGCGTCAGGCGAAAAAAGTATTGAGAAAAAACGCAAAGCGGCAATCGAAAAGTTTGCCAAGGAACTGTGCGATATGGGCTTTTGCGACGGCGTTTTCTTAAAGCAAACGGCTATAACAGTTATAAAAGAAAAAGGCAAGAAAATAGTGCAGTCAGCCGCCTACGCCTATACACCCTACGGTGACGGAAAAGCCGGAGAGATTCTGTATACCGCCGCCGGAAAGCACCGCTTTCAGATCGTCCGCCTTGCGGAATTTGATGTGACCGGCGCTTACGCAGAACAGGCCGCAAAAATCATCGACGGCATGAACGGAAATTTCATTAAGGAGCGGTTCTATGCCATTCCGCTCGAAAGCCTGCCCCGCGTCAATACCCATAACGCAAAACCAAAACTGCCGTTTTGTCATTCGTCACACACAGACGGACAGGGATAGTTTCAAAGCCTTCTCTCGATTTTTCGGAAGAAGGCTTTTTTCTGCTGTTCGATTTATGATTTTTTCTTGCAAACCCCGAATAAACCCCTATTAAGCCTTGTGAAATCTCAAAAAATGTGGTATAATATATATTGTAGTATTGTATTTTCGTGAAAACGGAGGGTTCCGCTATGGATAACAATCTTGAGCGCTGGTATTCGATGAAAGAAATTATGGAATATTTGGGCGTCAGCCGTGATACCGTTCTTGACTGGATTGAACGCAGAGAAATGCCCGCCGCCAAGATCGGCAGGCTGTGGAAATTCAAAATAAGCGAAGTTGATGCCTGGATGAAATCCGGCGTTGCGGCGGATAAGTAATATTCGGAGGTGCGCTATGGCACTTGAAAATAAATTGGGGATGACAAACTCTGCCGACCTTGCCCGCGAGGAAGAACGCATCAGCAAGAAAAAAGCGCTTGAGCTTTTTGATAGCGGGTTGCTTGATCAATTGGAAGCGGGAAAATTCTCCGCCCTCAAAGCGATTCATAAGTATCTCTTTGATGAAATTTACGATTTTGCCAGAGAACTGAGAACCGTAAACATTTCCAAAGGCAACTTCCGTTTTGCGCCGCTGATGTACCTTGAAGCGGCACTTTCCAACATTGATAAAATGCCGCAGTCCACCTTTGATGAAATCGTTGAGAAGTATGTGGAAATGAATATTGCCCACCCTTTCCGAGAAGGAAACGGGCGCAGCGCCCGCATTTGGCTTGATCTCATTTTCAAAACAGAACTTCACAAAGTTGTTGATTGGAGCAAGATTGATAAAGAAGATTATCTTCTTGCCATGGAGCGCAGCCCGATAAAAGATATTGAAATCAAACATCTTTTGAAAAATGCACTCACCGATGACGTGGATAGCCGAGAGGTCTATATGAATGGCATAGACTACAGCTATTATTACGAGGGTTACACGACCTTAAAAACAGAAGATTTGAGCAAGGAATGAGGTGCAAATATGCCGGATAAAAATTGGCAATTTGAACTTGAAGAATATATAAAGCAAGGCGAACCCGACAGAGCCGAAAAAAGCGAAGCGTGGCAGACTGCCATCGGCTTGCAGGCAGTTGACGGACTTAACACATCCGAATATTTGCTGGATACCGCAAAGGAGCACATTGAGGGCAAAATCACCATTGATGAAGCGCAGAAGCGGATTCACAGTTATTATGAGCAGCGCACCACCCGAACCGAGACGGAAAACGAAACCAAAGAGGCAGATATCGTTTCGGCAAGAATCACAAAGCTGCTGGGAGAAAAAGCGTTTCAGTTTTCACCTGCCGAGTGGATTACCATTCACCGCAGATTGTTTGAGGGCGTATTCGACCACGCCGGTCAAATCAGGCAATATAACATTACCAAGAAAGAGTGGGTGCTGAACGGAGATACCGTAATTTATGCGGATTGGAACAGCATTAAAGAAACTTTGGACTATGATTTTGCCACCGAAAAGCAGTTTTCTTATGAGGGACTGTCGGTTGAAGCAGCGGTAAAGCACCTTGCAAAGTTTGCATCGGATATTTGGCAGATTCACCCCTTCGGTGAGGGAAACACCCGTGCCACCGCCGTGTTTATGATTAAATATATGAAAACCTTCGGATTCCGCGTCAATAACGATGCGTTCCACGAAAACTCTTGGTATTTCCGCAACGCGCTGGTCCGGGCAAACTATAATAATTTGCAAAAGGGCGTTCATTCCACAACAAAGTTTTTGGAATTGTTTTTCGCAAATCTCCTGCTCGGCACAAACCACGAACTCAAAAACCGTTATATGCATATTGATTTTGCGGATGAAGGCACTCTCCAAAGTATCAATTCCAAAGTTTCAAAGTATCAATTTGACACTTTGGACTGCACCTTAGAAGAACTTGCGGTTTTAGAATTGGTCGCAAAGAGCCCGGCAATAAAACAGCAAGAAATTGCAGAACAAACTGGAAAATCCATTGCAACGATCAAGCGAATTATGAAATCGCTGCAAGATAAAAACTATATCCGCCGTGAAAGCGGCAAACGCTACGGCAAGTGGGAAGTGTTGGTTTAGGATACAGCCGTCAGCTGCGCCTATATGCTTTCCGGATCGTCTGCCTTGCAGTATTTGATGTAACGGGCGCATATGCACAGTGAGGTGTTAAAATCATTGAAAGTATGACCGAGACTTTTGCTCATGAGAGATTTTTACGCCATATATCCGAATTACCCCACAATAATAAATGTAACGCAAAATTAAGACCGCTGGGTTTTACAGAGCATGAGTTGATTCAGGCAACACAAACGATGTAATAGATAAAAATACATACTGAGACTCCCATTAGTTTTCGCCGCAGGGAATCTCAGTATGTACTGTTTTTATGGGATTTTTATTATACGATCAATCCAAGAAGTCCGTATTTTGATTTCCACAAAAACATGAGTTGTTCTACATTTCGCAAAAGTCCTTAGCAAATATTAATTGTGTGAATATATCATCTATTTGCTTTGCAATCTGTTTTGACTCTATAAGTGTCCCCAGCTCTATGTTGCCTTGTTGTCCGTGGTAGGAAAGGTTCGCAGAAGTAATCAGCGTTTGCTGCTGGTCAACTGATATAACCTTCGCGTGAAGCGCAGCCATCTTATCATCATCTTGGCGATAATTGTAGATTTTAAGAAAGCGACCTTTGTATCGGAGAATTTTATCAAAACTCGGCTGTTTATCTATATCGTTGACAAAGAACTTTACAAAAACTCCTCGTTGGCTTTTTTGAATGATAGTATCAGCCAGTTCCGAAAAATATGAAGATAAGGAATAGCCTGTAATTAGAATATTCCTGTTTGCTTCATTGATCATCGATTGTACGACATTCATAGTTGTTCTTGCGTTTATGGCAAAAGACGGAGGTGCCGTGACCACAAGGGATACCTTATCTGCCTCTGACATATTCATTGCACCGATAATTGTTCCTATGATGTCCTCGCAATGTGCATCAGATAACTCAGGACAGCTTCGCTTCAGCATCGACACTGCATTTGCCGTACCATTGGCTGCATCGCTTTTGACCGTATTTAAAAATATCTCTTTGTTTAGATTTCCACCTGGCATAGGTCACCTACTAACTCCTTAAAATATGAGCATTCCTCACGTCCCGGAATAGGAACAGCAAGACCTCTGTCCAGCATTCTGTTCCCGTTCTCGCACGCCGTTTCAGATATCATGCAGCATGAATGGCAGGCAGCTCCGTTTGAGTTTTTGCCAGCCGGCAAATTACTCATGCATTCCGGATCATTTGTGCAAACAAGAGCCTCTTGGAAAGCGTCCCTCATGAGATTAGTCATCTGATCGATATTGCCGAGTTCAACCAATCCGCCAAGTGAACCTTCCTTATCGGAACTTCCTGTGTATAGCAAAATGCCTGCCATTTTATCACCAAAGTAAATTCTTTCTCTGATAGCCGAAGAAGAATATCCAGATGACATAGACATCTGCTTAATCATCAAGTGAGCAAAAGTGTGCATCAGAACATAAACGGCATTCCTTACTACCGTGATTGTCCAGCCTTTGGACTCACAAAATTCTCTGTATGAGTCAGAGTACTTTTCTGACAAGCCTTTCACCGCAGGTGAATTGAGCCATGCTGCAAGCGTATCTTTATTAAACTCTATGAAGATGCCTTCGCCGTTTACTTCAGCTGCCGGCAGCCAGCGTTCCTGCTTTCCCTTGCTTAAGGCCACAACATTCGGCTGCTCATCAGCATCCGGATCGGGGGCATCTACTCTTGTAAATCCAAGAAGAACACGAACCTCTCTCAATCTGGTCACTCGGATGATACGGCTGAAATACTTCTGCAAATATCCCGGCAAGGCATCCTCCTCAGCCTTGAAGTGCTTCTTGTTTGATTGATATGCCGGATCATTGTGGTGCGTGATGGCATTGTATTCCATCTGCTTTATTTCAGTGAACTCTTTAATGTTGCTCATGCGCCGCTCAAGCGCATCATCAAATTCATCCCTTGAATATGCAGAGAAATACATCTCATATATTTTGGTTATTCCATCATCACCCATAAGCTGTTTTGCAAGCTCTATGTCACGCAAATGTTCATCAATCAGGTTGTACAACGGATTAATCCACGGCGGGATAGAAATTGCACTCCTGCTCACAGCAAAATAAACATTAGAAGCACCACGCTGTGATGGGATGAGGGGCTTGTCGCATTTATGTTTTTTTACATTCGGTCTAAACGGATGGTGGCCGGAGCAGGCAACACCGTCAAAATTATCTCTCTGTGTTGCTCCACTCATGCTCCGTTTAGCACCGCAGGAGCATTCTACCCACATATCCGCAAGGGTGGAAGTATTACCTGTAGAATACATCTTTAAGGTGCCGTTACAATCAGACTCTCCTCTATGTACCCACCACTTCCAAGGAAAATCCGACATATGTCCATCCTCGCAGATTGTGATAAAACGGGACGGATAGGCTGGACGATGGCATTCAGGGCAAGTGACACCGTACTTGAGATACTTATCAAGATCAAAATACTTTCTGGCATCAAACAGCTTTCCGCACTTAAGATTAGAGCATACATGCCAGTACGGGAAGGTCACAACAGGAACATCACCCGAAAAACTTGTCCGCGGCATATAGAAGCAATCGACACCTAAATATGATGCAAGCCTGCCATCGATTATTTTTTGTCCCTTCTGTTTCCAATAGGAGATGTCCAGAATCGTAACCGAGTCCTTAACCGCATCGACCACTGATCCGGGGCCAAAGGTGGTTATAATCTGGTTTGGACGTAACTCTCCAAGTTTATTATTATCAAAAGCCATGTCAATCCTCCGTGTAATAGAACATATTCGCAGAACTCTCAACCTCACGCATTGAACGAAGTGTAGCCTTTTCATTCTCATCGTGCGGCTGGTCATACGGATTCATCAACCTGTTATAGCGTTCAGTTCCGACCACGTAATACCGCAACGGTTTCGTCTGTGCCGCCTGCAGTTTCCACCAGTCAATGAAGCGATCTATTTCTTCCTCCGCATCTGCTCGTGCTGATGGCTTTATGATATTAAGCCGGTCAATAATCAGTTTCTTCACCGAATCGAGCTGCTCTGTAGTTAGTGAACCGATAGCGGCCGCATCCGGATTGTTTGCCATGTTCGGGAAGTTCAGGCGTATTGCAGATATTATCAGCGCGTGCATGACGCGGTCTCTTGCTCTGGCGGAGAACGGCGTTGCCGTTGTTCCCTCGACAAAACGATAAAGCTGCGAATGATAGCCTGTAAAATTCTCATAGTGCGATAAGTCGCGAGGACGGTACGCATTGTAGAGCGTGACCACCAGTCCGGGGAATGCACGACCGATACGGCTTGTTGCCTGGATGTATTCCGAGTTCTGTTTCGGCTGACCTGTTACAACCATCAGCCCAAGGCGGTCAACGTCCATACCAACAGCAATCATATTTGTGGCGATTGCCGTATCCAGACAGTCTTTTGAAGCACAAGTCGTTTCAAGTTGATTCAGCTTTTCAGGTATCTTGTATGATGACATACGGGAAGTAATCTCCACGTTGTGGTTCAGGTACCGCTGCTTATCCAAGCCATACTTATTCTTGATACGATAAATTCTCTTCGGAATGTCGTCTTGCAAAAGTCTGACCGCACCGCCAAGCTCTCGGATACTGTTGAAATAACCGACAAGAGAATAGTACGGATCAATCACATCCTTATACTCATCCTGCAGGGAATATGTATAAGCAGCCTGCAGTATAATGGCGTAAACACGAAGCAAAGCAGTCTTAACAGATTGACCTGGTGCGCATACACCCACATATTTTCGGAACGGATCATCATCTACGGAAATCTCTCTGATGAAGAAACTGTCCCCAATTTCAAAGCCATTCGGAGGGAACTGCGTTGTATTCTTTCTTGCGTAAAGGCATCTGGTCTGTGCCGCCGCATTTTTGATTGTAGCTGTTGAAACGACATACTTCGGCTTAATACCATCGTGGATACACATATCCTCGATAATCGTCTCGTAGGCACCGTAAACCGTACCAAGCGGTCCCGTGATAAGATGTAGCTCGTCCTGAATAATAAGTTCCGGTGGCAGGAACGGTCTGATGTTTACCATCGTTGATGCCGGCAAAGGAGCTGTTTTGTTGTGGCGGCCGTGTTCCGCTCCAATAGCAACATAACCATCTCGGCTGCATTTCCTGTCCACTCTGCCAAAAAGTGCATTTGTATTCACATCCCAAGGCAGGCGCGCAAATTTATCAACAGTCGACAGAATAATAGTCGGACACTTGGCGTATATTTCCTCATCGACAAGATAAACCGGGATTGGTATCCTGTCGTTTTTGTATCCGTAAAACTGACAATCCCGATCGGAGCAGAAAATCTCGATAGACTTCTTATCGGGGTCAATGTTAAAGTTCTCTTCCTTGAGAGGCTTTCCGCAGAACGGGCAGGTTAAAAGCTGCTTATAAACATGGTTTCTTGCGCTCCTTGCTGCCTGCGGATTATCAGCCTTTTCAATAAACTCATCAAATTTGTTAGGCGTTACTCCGCCTCCTACCCAGAAACCAATGCTGATAGGTTCTTTCCCAAACTGCGGGTATGCCTGCCGTCTGATCATTTCGGCTGCAAGCACCATCTTTGTAATACGGTCTCTCTGCTGCGTGGTGAGCAAGCGGAGCGTATAACGGAGCATAACGGTCACGCCGCCATCTCGATTGTATTCCTCTTCATCAGACGCTCTAAGCCTTCTGTTGGCGATAACGAATGCCATAAGGCCAAGGTAAGCCTCTGTTTTACCGCCGCCTGTAGGAAAGTAAAGCAGGTCAACAACCTCACGGTCTTTATGTTTCGGATCAACGATTCCCGCAAGATTCATCAGAATAAAGGCAATCTGGAACGGACGCCATCCGAAGTTGTTATCATGATTCTTCGGATTAATGAAGTCTTGGAAATTGCACTCTGTCCCTGTGCCGTGCTTTTTTGCGTAGCCCTTGATACTATTCTGCAAGAAGATTACACGGTTCATGAAACAGAAAGCCTCAAATGAAGTGTCGTCATTCTCAATAATGCTTATGCCTTCGCGGATACGCTTCAGAGCGTCTTGACAGCGGTCAATGACCTTGTTGCCGATCTTATCCTTAAAATCGGGATTGCTCATTCTTGCGTTTCCGAGAAGCGTAGAGTTAATCCACTTCTCATAAGAGTTAGCCAGGGTATTAAGTTTACCGATGGTTTCTTCCTTTTTCGATTTTACAGACATGGTAAATGTCGAGAAGAAGTATCGGTCAAATCCATCCAAAGCGGCGCTGACACCCGGAAATTCATATTCTGGTATAAACGCTGATTTCACATATGTTGTTCTGCCATCAACCGGGGTATCCCACACCGCTGCGCAGCCACGTCCGCGTCCCATGATCGGGCGCTGCTCAAAATAAAACTCATCGGAGGCAAGTATCTCTCTGCAAATATGTTCTGCAATAAACGAGGCAGAACCGTCCTCCGCATAAGCCTTGATTTCCACTTGGAACATAATAGCCTCTGCACTGTTGGCAGGATTCTTTCTCTTGTTAATAACATATGCCGTTACAAGAGAATATCCTCCCTTCAAAGGAATACGGGACACATGAACATGAACATTGGAGTCGCAGACAAGCTGGTAATCCTTTGTTCGTGTAAAATCCTTAAACTGGACACGAACCGTTTCTTCCATAGGCTGGCGCGTATATATAGCACGGCTGTGTTCTTTTTCATCCTTACCGGTATATTTTTCAGAGGATTTTACATAGTCTCCCCATGTCACATCCAAGTTGATACTCTCTGTATCGCTTTGGATGTAGAAACTGATACCGATAGAGGACGGCAGCTGAAAATGTGTAGTGGATATAGGCTCGTTGTCATCATCCTCGCCTGCCGTAAAATCCTCGCCATCCTCAAATGCCATATCAGCATCAACTTCCTGCTCTCCGGCGCCAGAGTAATCCTCGTCATCGCTCTGAATATCGAGCATACCCACGAGATAGGCATAGCGTGGATTCTCTTCAAGAACCTCTTCCTTTTCTCTGGGACCGATAAGGTCAGTTCTTATGGCATCAATGATTTTCTGCCTGACCTCCGAATACTTAAATCTGTCAGCCATTATGCCTCCTCCTTCACGGCGTGAGCCGTACCGAGTGTATACCTGCAAGTATTACCGAGCTGAATGTTATCATCGGAGATGAGTTTATACTCCCATTTTTTATGGTCCGGGTCTGCCGTAGTTGCAAACTGACACCACTTAATGCCTTCTCGCGCCTTGGATACGACTTCCTCCGAGGTGACCTCATTCAATGCTTTAACCTCGACCATGTACTTTCCTGTGGTGGTTTCCACAAGGAAGTCCGGGTTATACTGCTGCCCAGCTTTCCAGAAAAGGCCAAGCTGATTCAAAGGCGGTTTAATCCAACGGATAACATCCGGATCTTCCTCCAGAATAATGGAGAACAGACGCTCCGTGTCGCTGTCAAAAGCATTCGCCGGATAATATGACTTCTTGTAGCCGGTAAAGAGATACTTCTTGATATTGCTCTTGTCAGAGAACGGTTTATCATACTTAACCTTTCCGTCTTCTTTGACGTTCTTCACGAACTTACGGAACAGAATAAGGTCTTTCTGAATGATGTGAACATCCTGCGTTTTTCTGTCCATATGCTCATAAATCTGCTTGCGGATATCGGCCACGATCAAAGAAGCATAGCGGCGAACGATTCTCCGTTTGTTTTCTTCATCCCCGGGTATCTGGCTTAAATACTGCTCAACCACATCAATAACAAAATCCGCATCGTCATAAGACAACTCGCTGATGGAATCGAGGAGCATACAAGCAAGAGTGTTCATGGCGTCATTGACTTCAAGAATCTGCGCATCCACGACAGAAAGAAGCTGCTGATTGATAGCGTCAAAACGCTCAATCTTTGCCATCGCAACCTCAAAATCAGCGATGGTACGCTTTACCTCGAAACGGTTAAACTTCACCTCGGATGTGGTCTGGACAAGAATTTTCGGAACAGAGATAGCCTTTGCGGAATACTCTGTTACGGCTTTTACAAACTCATCTTTACTCAGAGGCTGTTTGCCGGATTTTGAAGCTGTCGGTGTTTGCGGCTGCTCCTGCGCAGTTACAGATGGCTCAGTAGTATCCTCGGAAAGCATTTCAGGATGAAAATCAAATAATGTCATCTGACCTGGGTCTTCACCTTTATCCTTCTTTTGTGCAGCCATAAAGTTCTTCACATATTCCTGGTAGATTTCAAGCTGTGTTTTCGGATTGCTGACCTCGGCAAAGGACTTCACGCCGGATGCAGTAATTGCAAAATCAAGCAGAGAAAGTTGCCCGTCATCTACGGTAGCGGAAACACCAACGGAATCAGACGGCTCAACCGTTGTTTTATCAAGGTCGCGGTAACGGAAGATGTCGCTGCTCTTAATCTCATCAACAAGTTCTCTATAGTGGTCGTGAGCAACGATATCAAGAGAGTCCAAGTCCTCGTTTCCTGTCTGTTCTCCGAACGGAAGTCTTAACCCACGACCAATAGTCTGCATAGCAAGGATATCGCTCTTTGCAGCGTTCAGCGGGATAATCGTAAACAGATTATTGACATCCCAACCCTCCTTCAGCTTGTAAACGTGCAGTACGATTTCGATAGGGTTAGAAGCACTCTCAATAGAGAGTAAAAGGCGGATGTTTTCTTCAGATTCTTCGCCGGACTGTTTAGAATGGATTTCTATGACCTTGCCTTTATATTTGCCTTTCTGAAAATCATCGCTGTCAATCAAAGCCCGAATTTTCTTTGCATGGTCTGTGTCCTTGCAGGCAATAAGCACTATCGGCTTCACATAGTCCAGATCGTTGTCGCTGCAATACTCCCGCAGCACAGCCTTGCGATGCTCGTGGAGAGTAAGTCCATCGCGGATTTTCATTTCCTCGATATCATCTTGGTTATAGCCGGCCATGTTGGAGCGTCCCATTACAACTGGGATTTTCAAATAGCCCTCAACCGCACCACGAGCCAGGTCATAGGCGTAGATAACATTTGAGGTGGTCTTCGGTGTGGCGGTGAACTCCAATCCAAGGACAGGCTTCAGATAGTTGATTGCCTTCATCGAAGCCGGAGCGTAATAACGATGTGCCTCATCCATACAGATGACGAGGTCATCGAACTGCGCCAATACATCAGCGAAAGAGGCCCCCAGAGTTTCCTTAAACTTATGGAAGTTGAACTGCGTGTCCGTCTTGCTGTTAAAGATTTTTCCAATATTGAAGATGAAAAGCTGAATTTCCGAGGTCTTCTCGATACGGAGAGACATCTGCTCAAACTTCACGGGATAGGTATCATAATTCTCACCATCGTAAACCTTCGGTCTACCCATTTCTGACTCAAGTCCTTTGAAGATATACTTCGGATGGTTTGGATTGGACTCCTTGCGCAGCTTTTCATAGATGGTGTTTCCGGGAGCAAGAATGAAAAAGTGCTTATAGCCCTTCGTTTTGTACAGATAATAGATGCTTGCTCCCATCAGACGGGTCTTTCCGATACCCGTGGCCATAGCATAACAGAAGGACGGGAACTCAAACCCGGCTTTAACCTTGCGCTGTTTCTCGCAGTATTCCGATGCAGCAGCCTCAACGACATCCTTGCTGTCCTTCTTGTAATCACAATGCGAACTGATAGCGTCGAGGTAAGAGAGAGCCTCCTCCTGCGGAGTTCGCAGGCTCATTGCGTATTTGATTTTGTTTACTATCTCAGACATTTACTGTACCTCGCTTTCAAAATCGCACTTCTCAAGAAGGTCTTTCGGTATTTTCTTTACCTCGATGTTATCAGGCAAAATCATATCCGATTGAATTTTCGTGCCGTAAATCAGGAGCGACTGACCTTCGGCAAGCCGAGCAGACAGGGATTTTATATATCCTGCGTTTACAAACTCCGTGGTGATGTGAATAAACCGTTTCTCCGAAGAATGACCGTGGAAGACATCCTGCGGCTTGTAACGGAACCCCTCAATCTTACAGATAGCCTCACAAAGCATCTCGAAAGTGTAGGAAGGATTGATCTGATAAATCGGCAGCTTATCATTCTTAATAAGCAGGCTTGGAGCCAATTCGTAGAAGTGGTATCCGCCGCCGCCTTCCCAATCCACGAAGCGACTAATTCCTGCATCATCTTTTCCGTCTATAATTCCATCTAACCGTGGTTTACAAAGGGTATATGCATGGTCGCCAAGTTCTATGCCGATCCACTTCCTGCCCATCTTGTGAGCAACGGCTGCTGTTGTACCTGAACCAAGGAAAGAATCTAAGACATATTCGCCAGGTTTTGTGAACATATTAAGAATTCTCAAAATCAGACGTTCGGGCTTTTTGCTGTTTTTAAAGTAAACAGAACCCTCATTGTCGACATTTCCCATATCTAAGTAGAAACCATCCCACCAATCGCCGAGTATGTTTGAAAGCTTCATAGTATAGCCGTCTATGGAGTCCACCATTTTAAACTTCAGGGAAATGGGGATAAACTGATTGAATCCCGTGTTAGTTCTTTTTATGTAATATTTCCCGCCTGAATACTCCCTTTCAATCACCTCATAAGTGTCCTTTAAAGTAGAATTGAGGAATGTTTTTTCTTTTTCAGCACCTGCCGGAGCAGTGTGTGTCCTCCCTATGACATTCATATTGTTATATACATATTCTCTGAATGTCTCGCTAACCTTATAAAGCTTGGTTAGATTGGCTGCCTTTACATCGATGTAATACCTCTTAAAGTCAGCTATAACCTCTTCTTCTTGCAATAAATTACAAAGCCTAAATTTCCCGTTCTCACTTGGTTTGATTATAGAGCTATAATGAGAATCATAGTCGGCTTCTTCGTACGCCGGACTAATTCTAAGATTCCGAGAATAGACATGGATGTATTCCACGTTTTTTACAATCGTCTTGTCCGAGTGTTCAATTTTAAATCCGCTGGTCGCCGACATTCTCACAGCAATAGTTGTAATATAAGCACTGCGAGTGAATACCTCATCCATCAAAGCTTTCAAATAGGCACTTTGTTCCTTATCTATCTGAACAAGTATTACACCGTTCTCAGTGAGTAGCGAATCCAATAATTGCAAGCGTTGTTTCATGAGAGATAGCCATTCACTATTTGCTATGTTGTCATCGTACTGCCCATTTGCAGCATTTATATTATAGGGAGGATCGCAGTAAATACATTGAATCTTCCCTGCATAATCTTGCTGTAACGCCTGCAAAGCTATAAGATTATCTCCATGTATAAGCATATTGTCGCTTGATGGGTCACCATAGGAATTGCTGACATCTTCTAACAGAATCCTCGGTTCAACGACCTTGTCATCGTATTTTCCTACCCAAGTCAATTCCAGTTTTCCTGTCTTTTGCATAATAATCTCTCCTAAAACTTCAGCACGATGTTAACCAATAGAATCGGATTAATATCAAACTGTTTTTCAAACTCTGCGATTTCCCGTTCGCCCTCGGCTTTAAAGCTGGCACCTTTTTCGTGAAAGGACTCCTGCAGCTTTTCGAGTGCCTTGGACTTTTCGGCTATCCTTTTCCGTATATCCATCTTCTCGTAGAAGTTATCAGAAGCGCGCTCCTGTTCCTTCATGACACCAATTTCAGCGTCCATTTCCTGGTATGTCGCTATCAGTTGCTCCATCTGGATGCGCTCCCAGTTCTCAATCTTTCTGCGGTTATAGGCTTTGATTGGTTCTGACTGCTCCTGATAGCGTTTAACCATCTCTGCGGTCAGATTGTCGTAAATACGCTGATAGAGCTTCATCTCGGATTCTGTCGGCGTGAAATAGCGCACATCTATATCGTCGATCTGTTCAAGTCCAGAAACGAGATCTATCTCATCAAAATTTATGTAGTTGCCTTTTTCATCACAGAGTAACAACACCGGAAAGAGTAGTTTTGAAGAATCGCAGAAGGCTCCTATGAATAGAGTTCCATGAGATCCGAGAACCTGTTCACCCCAATTATCGACCTTCCAATAATGAAGCCCGCCGTCAACTTCCGGTTCATCAAATGCACTCCAGTATTCCACATCGTGCAGATATCTTGCGATGTCAGACTTCGTGGCATCGAGCGCCTGTTCCTTTGCACCGCTGCTTTCGGTAAGCAGAAGGGAGCGAAGTTCTCTTGCTTTCTTATCCCGCTTTGCGTTCAGCTTGCGATCCAGTTTATCAAATGCCTTTTTGAATTCCGCAGTGGTATCGCAGGTCTGATAAATCTGCAATACCATTTTTTCAAAACTGGTGCCTGACTCTAATGCGCCAAGTGCGATATCCGATGCGCCGAACACGCCCTCAAAGAGTTCAAACTTCTTCGAGAGGATATCGTAAACACGCTGGTCGGCAGCATTCTGTGTGTTCAGCAGATTGATTGCCACAACGTCATGTTCCTGTCCGTAACGGTGACAACGGCCGATACGCTGCTCAATCTTCATCGGGTTCCACGGCAGGTCATAGTTGATGACCGTATTGCAGAACTGCAGGTTCAGACCTTCGGAACCTGCATCCGTGCAGATCAGTATCTTTGCGTTATGGCGGAAGTAATCCACGATGGCGTGTTTATATTCCACGCTGCGACCGTAGTTTGCCTTGCCGAAATTCTTGACCTGCCATGCCTTGTATATTTCCTTCGTCATGGTGTCATCGAAGTCACCATTAAACAGAAGAATATCCTCGTCATCGAATCCCGTTTTACGAAGTTCTGCGGCTATGTACTTCTGTGTGCGCTTTGATTCCGTGAAGATTACTACCTTCTGAGGGATTCCTTGTTCCTGCTGATAATCGAAAGCAATCTGTATGGCGGTTTTCAACGCATTGACCTTTGCGTTTGTCTTGATACGCTTTGCTACATCGATGATGATATTCACCTCATCAAGTTCAGCTTGGATGAACTGTTTCTGAACAATGGTATCTTCATCCTCGGTCTCCTCAAAGTCCGACTCATCAATCTCATCCTCCACATAGCTCCAGAAGAGGTCGAAGCCTTCCTGCGCATTTGCAGACTTGCTGCCCTCATATAGCTTTTCGAGTCTGTTCTTCAGAATTTCAAAAGTCTCTATCAAAGCGAAACTCGAAGAAGCAAGCAGCTTTCTGATAACAAGGATGATCAGCCCGCGGTTTGAGGTCGGTATGGAATACAGCAGCTCACGCTTCAAAAAGTCGTTTACCCGCTGGTATAATTCAATCTCATCCTGCGACAGGGTGAAATCCACCGTTTTGCAGGTTCTCTTTTTGAAATTCATGTACTTTGCCACATCTTTGCGGAGTGTCCGATAAAGAACCGGCGAAAGCTCACGCTTAAGGTCAGAGTAATCCTGTCCCTCGATGTAGCGTTTGTTAAAGACCTTCTCACTGCCGAAAATCCGCTGGTCGATAAAGGAAACCAGCCCGTGAAGGTCTGTCAGCGAATTCTGAAGAGGTGTCGCGGTCAGCAGAATCTTCGGTATGCCCTTTGACAGTTCATACAGATTCTTTGCCCTTTTGGTACCATGAAACACGTTTCTCAGATTATGCGCCTCATCGATAATGATGAAATCCCACTTCACCTCCGGGAACCGTTTCATCAGCTTGGATGAATAATCATAGGAGGTAAGAACAATTCGGACAGATTTATTATCAGTGAGCCTCTTGCGCCAGTCAGAACTATCTTTTTCCACAGTCAGCCTGTCAAGTATCACCGACTCCAAGCCGAACTTATCCTCAAGTTCCAGTTCCCACTGTTTTCTCAAAGATGCCGGAAGCGCAATCAAGACACGCTTTGCGCCGGACTCAAGAACATATTTCAGCACAAGTCCGGCTTCGATGGTCTTTCCGAGACCAACCTCATCTGCCAGAACAATGCCGCCTGTTTTCAACGCCTGGATAGCAGCGCAGAAGGCATTGATCTGATGGGGATTCAATTCAATATTTGCATCCAAAAGGAAGTGGAACGGAGAAGCCTCAAGTTCCAGCTTTTTATATCTGCTGAATTGTTCAAGCAGCAGGTTACCTTCCATCTGAATCTCCTTTATACAGTTGCTCAAAAATACCCATCGCTATCCCTTTGGCCATCATCGGAGGCACAGCGTTTCCAATCTGGACGTATTGCGATGTGCGCGGACCCTCAAAGAAATAGCTGTCCGGGAAGGACTGTATTCTTGCCGCCTCACGGACGGTAATTGATCTGTTCTGTTCAATGTCAGGATGAATAAAATAATGACCGTCCTTTGAAAGGTGCGCTAAAATGGTATGGCAGCACGATTCATCGCCCTCGACAACTTTGAACCTGTCCGTAAATGAATGCCTGTTCTTATGAGTTTTCAATTCATCCGGGAGATCATTGTAATTCAGGCGCTTGTGCCCATCGTTCCACAGTTCAACCGCTCGCCTGTAAATCTTGATGTCCCGATCTATATTCGGGCGGCAATTGTGATGGGTCAGCACATCATCCTTCGTCCGTATCCCTGACTCCGTGACATAGCTTGTTGCTTTTGTTTTTGCGTACTTATCGGAACTCTCGCCTGGATGCAGCTTTGGCAAATCAGCGAAGAGGTCATTTACTATAGCGTCCGTTTTTATTTCAAGAAAATCGGGATATTTCAGACCGCTTTTCTTTAACCATCCTACGATAATCATTCGTCGTCTGTTTTGGAGTACGCCAAAGGTGTGGGCGTTCTGCTCACGGCATTCAATTTCGTAGCCCACTCGTTTTAAGTATTTCTGAATGTTCTTCCAGGTAGCTCCTCCATTGGCCGATTCAATACCCGTGACATTCTCGAAAACGAACATACGAGGCTGATAGCGTTTTAAGAAACGTGCATACAGTTTGTACAAGTAGTTACGAGGGTCTTCCGCCATCGGCACTTCCATGTGACTACTTTGCGCTCTGCCCACCAAAGAATATGCCTGACAGGGCGGACCGCCTACAATGACATCGATTTTTGTGATGCCTCGTATTTTCATTATTCCATCAATAGTTTTGAAGATTGCTGGGAGCGTCTCGTCCGACATCGTTTCATTGATGATAGTTTTTGTTATGGAAGCAGGAATCTGCTTCATAAAATCGTCGCGAGAGATTTTCCCGGACACATACTTTTTATATAAACCGAGATTGTCTGTGCCCTTTAAGTAGTAATAGGCACTTCTCGTTTCAAGCGTTTTAGCTGCAAATTCATTCATCTCGACATGAGCGACAGGCTTAAATCCAGCCTGAAGAAACCCTTCCGAAAGCCCGCCGGCACCCGCAAAGAGGTCGATGAAATTATAACTATATTGTTCTTCTTTCTTTAACATAGTATATCCTCGGCATTCAATATCGCTTATTCCCTATTTTCTTAATTATCTCCTTTTTCAAACTCAACGATATCAGCAATATTGCAGTCGAGGACAGTGCAGATTTTGCGGAGAGCTTCCATAGAAACATCCTCGCTGCGGCGAAGTTTTGTCATCGTGCTGGAAGAGAGTCCCGTGGCTTTATGCAAGTCTGATTTACTCATTTCTTTGTCAACAAGGAGTTTCCACAGTTTTTTATAACTTGCTTTCATCATTTGAAACCTCACATTTGAAAGAATTACAATTTAACAATCTGCATTATATCACAAGAGCATCTTTTTTTCAAGATAAATCGACGCTTTTCCGCCGAACTTCGAATATTATTCGATAACTTTCTGCTTTTTCCGTTGCCGTCATGCGCAAAAAAGCCACTATGGCAAGCTCGTTGTTTCAAGTTATTGCATAAACTTGAAATAGCGCTGCTGTGAAGGCTGACTTATCATTTTCGCAAACGTACAGTATATTACAAAAACCTCACGCACGGCACTTTCAAAGCCATGCGTGAGGTTTTCAGTTTTCATACGGTATTCTGAAATAATCCAGGTATTTCTTGAATGCATCCTGCGCCGAGAGGCAGGTGTCGGTCAGGTATCCTTTTTCCCGGTCCCACTCCTGCAGTCCGCGGTAATAGAACATTTTTATGCTTTCCTCAATAATAAACGGCACGATATTGTGTTTCAGACACTCCTTGAATATAATCAGTCGCCCGACACGCCCGTTGCCGTCCTGGAAGGGGTGGATACGCTCAAACCGCACATGAAATGCAAGGATATCTTCAAGCGTCACCGTTTCCTTGCCGTTATACTCATCAAGCAGCCTTTTCATTTTCGCCGACACTTCCTCGGGCAAAGTGGTTTCCCGCCCGCCGACCTCATTCGGCATCTTTTTGTAATCACCAACGGCAAACCAGTCTTTCTTTGCGTCACTTGTTCCGGTTTTCAGAATAAAATGCAGGTGCTTGATCAATTTCTCGCTGAGCTGCGCTTTTGCTCTTTCAATGACCTCGTCAATACAGCGGAAGTGATTGGCGGTTTCGATGATATCGTCCACCCGCACGCCTTCCTCGGTGATGCCGACGGTGTCGGTTTCAAAGATAAAGCGGGTCTGTTCGTGTGTCAGGCGGCTGCCCTCCATATGATTGGAGTTGTAGGTCAGCTCCACCTGCACTTTATGGTAAATTCCGCCGTGGGTTTGACTGTGCATTTCTTCTTTCAGAATATCCGCTAAAGTACGGGGCGCGGGTTTGCTTTTATTGCTCCGTTCGGGCTTCTCGGCGTTTTCGGGAATGTTCCATGTCTTTCCCGTCAGAAAAGCGCCGGGGACACGGCCTGCCGCGCAGTAGTTGCGAACGCTGCGCTCGGAGGTGTTCCAAAGCGCAGCTATCTCTTTCACTGATAAATATTTCATCTTCCTGCCCTCCGAAATTACTATTATCAGTATACCACATTATCGGCAAAAAATCAATCGACTAGAGTCTGTTTTCACATATATTTTTGCCGATAACGGCAGTTTTGATTCCGCCCCTGCATTTTACTACATGACTTTGGGTGCAGTCCGGCATAACCGGTGCTTTTCACGCACTGCCAAAAGCGTGATTCTGGGGCAAAAAAAACGCTCGGTTCTATCAAAAATTCTAATAGGCTTTTCCGAAAATCCGTTAGAACTCGGCGAAATCGGAGGAGACTCTCGGACTCGGATTTTTACTGAGTTTTCGATACGAACGGGTGCGAAAAGCCTTGAAAACACGGCGTTTTCGGGGTTCTCGCATCTGCCGTTATCTTCCGTCAAATTCCGCCAAGTTCGTTTTTTGACACTTGACTCGAAATCAGTTTGCGAGCAATCGCACATGGGTTCGAATCCCATCCTCTCCGCCACAAAAAGCCTGTAAACAAGCCCGTTTACAGGCTTTTTAATTTTTGCCTAAAGGGCAAAGCCCGCACGATTTTCGGTTTTCAGGGGAGAAAATCAGCTGTTCTCCCCGGCACCGATCGACCCCCAGCGGCTGCTGAAGTCGCCGCCCTCCGGCAGGGCAAGCCCTGTCTCCATCGCCTGTGCCGAGGTGATCTTGGATTTGTAATCCAAGTGGGCGTAGATATTCGCCGTGGTGGTAAAGTCGCTATGTCCCAGCCACTCCTGAATGTGCTTGAGGGGGACGCCATTGGCCAGCAGCAAACTGGCGCAGCTGTGACGCAGATCGTGAAAGCGCATCCGGCGCAAACCGTGACTCTCCAGAAATTTCGGAAATGCGTTGGTCAGGTATTCCACCCGCATCCGCTCGCCCAACTCATCCACGAATACAAAGCCATCGTATTCATAGTTGTAGCAGTTGCCGCAGACCTGCTTGTTCAGCTCCTGCGCCTCTTTCACCTGCATAAAGTATTCCCGGAAGCTGCCGATGAGCGGCAGGGTGCGCAGACTGGACTTGGTCTTGGCGGATTTCTGCTCAAACTCCTGATACTTGCCGTCGATGATCGTTGAGGTCACGGTGCGCTTTACGGAAATGGTGCCTTGCTCAAAGTCGATGGCGTCCCATTTCAAGCCCACCACCTCGCCACGGCGAAGTCCGTAAAAGGCAGCCACCAGCACCGGCAGCTCCAGTTTAGTGCCCCGGAGAGCTTCAAACATCTTCTGCATCTCCTCCGCCGAGAGAAAGACCGGCTGAAAGCTGTTCTTTCTGGGCCGGTCCACCTTGCCCGCCACATTCTGGATCAGCATATCGGTCTTGACTGCATATTTCAGTGCCGAGTGAATGACGGCGTGATAATGGATAACGGTATTGGGCGTGACCCGCCTGAGCATTTCGGAATAAAACATCTGCAAATGTCGGGCTTCCAGTTCCCGCAAGGTCAGATTCCTTTGGCGGAAGTACGGTCCGACTGGCTTCTTGATCATTGCGGCGTAAGAACTGTATGTTGCCACCGCCAGCCGTCCCTTGGCGATCTCCTGCAGCTGGAAGCGGTATTCCTGGCGGACCTCCGGGTATTTTTCCCGGTCTACCCGGCTAAGGAACATCTCCAGCGGGCGGACCCACAGGCCGCCATCCCCGTACAGCTTGCGGTAGATGACACAGGGCACGCCGCTTTCCGAATCGTGCGCCAGGCCCTCCACCAGGTAATAATCGCCCTTAAAGTGGCGGTAAACTCTGCCGATCTGCAATTCCTGCATGGTGTTGTCCTCCTTAATTTGTCAAGCATATTTTTGCGGATATTTGGAATACCGGGCGGGGGTTGTATTGACTTTTTCGATGTAAAGTGCTAAAATAGCAGGGAGCAGCAAGCCGGCCGCAAGGCACGGCTTGTTTTATGGAAACGGAGAAAATGAAATGAAACATCAAAAAAGCACACGGAGCTTTGCCAGCCGGTGGGGCTTCATTCTGGCCTCGGTCGGTTCGGCGGTAGGAATGGCCAATGTATGGGGTTTCCCCAACAAACTGGGCAGCAATGGCGGCGGGGCTTTCCTGCTGATCTACCTGCTGTTTGTCTTTATCTTCAGCTATGTCGGCCTTCCGGCGGAATTCGCCATGGGGCGGCGGGCGGCCACCGGCACCCTGGGGGCCTATCGCAATGCCTGGGCCACCCGTGGAGAAACAGCCGGGAAGGTGGGCGGTGTGCTGGGCTGGCTGCCGCTGGTGGGCTCCCTGTGCATTGCTATCGGGTATGCCGTTATTGTTACCTATGTGCTGAAAGCGCTGGTGGATTCCCTGACCGGCACCCTGATGACCGCCGATACCGCCGCCTGGTTTGCCTCTTTTTCGGCGCAGCCCTATTCGGTGGTGCCTTATCACATCATCGTAGTGGTGGGCACCCTGCTTACGCTGTTTCTGGGGGCCCACAGCATAGAAAAGACCAATAAGATCATGATGCCGCTGTTTTTCCTCATCTTCCTGGTGCTGGCGGTACGGGTATTTTTCCTGCCCGGCGCCGCGGAGGGATATCGGTTTATGTTTACTCCGCGGTGGGAGGCCCTGACAGACCCCATGATCTGGATCTGGGCCATGGGGCAGGCGTTTTTCTCGCTTTCGGTCACCGGCAGCGGCATGATCGTCTACGGGGCTTATCTCTCTCCGCAGGAGGATGTGGTGGGAGTGGCGCAGCATACCGCCCTGTTTGATACCATCGCTGCGGTGGTGGCCGCGCTGGTCATCATCCCGGCCTGCTTTTCCTACGGGCTGGATGTAGGCGCGGGACCCAGCCTGCTGTTTGTCACGCTGCCCACCATTTTGCAGGATATTCCCCTAGGTCAGCTGTTTGCCGTTATCCTGTATATCGCCATGATCTTTGCCGGGGTCAGCTCGCTGCAAAACATGTTCGAGGCCGTGGCGGAATCGCTCCAGCACCGGTTCCCCCGGCTGAGCCGCACCGCTACCCTCATCATCCTGGCCGTACTGTGCCTTGGCTTCGGCATCGGTATGGAGACCATCTCCCAATGGGGGCCGTGGATGGATCTTGTTTCCATCTATATCATCCCCATCGGCGCTACGCTGGGCGCTGTTTCCTGGTTCTATGTAATGAAAAAGGACGAGCTGCTTTCGGCCATCAATACCGGCAGCGAGAAGACCCGCGGCCGCCTGTGGTATGGCATCGGCCGGTACCTTTATGTTCCGCTGGCTGTTATCCTGTGCTGCGTTGCCCTGTTTATGAAGGTCGCGTTCTGATCCCATAAAATACTGCCTCCCGCCGGAGAGAGCACGCCGGCATCGGCAATACTCCGCATGAGCTGCGCCATTTCCTCGTCCTCCTTCACCTTAAAGGGGTGATTTTGAAAGGGTGTGAGGGCAGCCAGCGGGATTGCCTCTACCTTTGGCTTTTCGCATCGAGCCGTTCCTCCGTGCTCATAAAAAGTTCCTCATACCCGGTCAGCCCCAAATCAATCGATCGGTCGTTCTTCATCGATTCCTTCCTTTCATCGTATAATCGTCTTTTCCTCTTGGGACGGTTGCTGATTTCGCAGCACCTGCTTTTCCCGCGGGGATAGGTAGGGGTCGTTTTCCACCCACGCATCCAATTCACACGGCAAGAGGGCTTTCAGCTTTGGGTTATCCTCAATCATGTTATAGGCGGTTTGCTTTTGCTTCCGAAGCCGGGAAAGCTCTGCGGTGCAGGCGGCGCAGGACTTTTTCAGTTCGACCCTCTCCGCAGGATCGGCGCAGCCTCGCTGCTTATTACGGATTTTGCTGCGTGCAGCGGATATTGCATCCATCTCCCTGTCCATTCGTGCAAGAAACCTCTGCACATCCTCCGGCGTGTCCAAATGCTCCCGACACACCAGCGTTATCTCAGCGGTGAAGCGATCCAGCTTGCGGCAAGCCTCCCGGCACTCCGCCGACAGGGGCTGCCGATACTCCTTTTCGTACAGCGGCGCAACGCCCAGCACGATTGCCACACAGCGGAAGAAGCTCAAATACCCGGTGACGCGGGGCAAATGCAAATAAAAATCCCGCTGCCGGTAATATTCTTCCGGCGGCGGATTTTTCCTGGCATATTCCCGTGTGTAGGGCCTCATGAATTCAAAATAGCGCCGGGTCACACGGATGTCCCGCTGGTTCTCCAGCAGCCTGTCCTGCAGCGCCTCCTTGTCATATTCGGCTCCCAGCCGGAAGGTGCGCATACGCTTTTTAGCGCTTAGAGAGCGGATGGTGGCGTACCTGCGGTAGGGATCGCACACGAACACATAGCCTTTCTTCCGCAGCACGGCGCTCAGCTCCGTCCAGCTGCTCGACATCGTCAGTGCCTCGTCCAGCGCCCGCCGCATGAGGTTGTAGCGGGTAGGTTCGCCGTTCTTTTCGGAAAAGTAGACCGACCGCGCCGTTTTATGCCGCTGGGGATTTTTCACCACCGACAGGCCATGTTCCTTGCAGACACGGTCAGACATATCCCGCAGTTTGTAGTAGACCTCGTATTTTGCCTTCAGCTTTTTGCCCGTCCACATATTCACTGGATTCACAACAAAGTGGTTGTGATAAGTGCCGGTGTTGAAGTGGGTGGCAACAAGCACCTGCCGGTCGTTCCCCCAAAGCCGCCGCGCCGTCTCCACGCCGATGCGATGGCATTCCTCCGCCGTAACCTCACCGGTCTTGAAGGACTGGTAGGCGTGGTAGGCCACATTGCTGCCGGCTTTGCCGAAGCGCCTCTGCACGGCAGCCATCTCTCTTGCGGCAGACTCCTCCCTGCAGCCAATTCCGGTGACGGCGTATTGCTGCTCCCCCTCATCCAGGGTTTTTTCTTTGTCGGCAGCATGCAGAGCGGGTAAAACGGAAACCACACATCACAGCCTGTCTCGCGGCACAGCTTACGCATCACAGGCAGGTCGCCCTTATCGGGACCGATCACCATACCGCCGCCGAAGAAATAGAGAATCGCGCGCTCGGACGGCTTCGAGTTTTCTCGCACGATCAGGCAGGGAAAGCCGCCCACTGTGATCGTCTCATAATGTGCTTTGTGGTCGGTGGGCGTAAAAACGCCACGATGCCGGTTCTGCTTTTCAATTTCCTTTCGCAGTGCATCCTCCGGCAAGGCGAAAGCCTTTTTCGCGCCGGAGAGCTTATACGCCGTGCGCAGGATGGATGCAAAAATGCTCATGATTTAGCCCCTTCATTTCCACGCCGTAATGCAGAGCCAGCTTTTCTTTTTCTGTATCTGCACATCGTGAAAGCCCGCCTGCTCCAGATACGTCTTCAGCTCGGCGTCCTTGTAGATGGTCATGCCGCCGATGATCTCCGTCCACTTCCTGTCCTTGTCCGTATCGCCGTTGCTTTCGTTGCAGATGAGTAATGTCCCGCCGGGCTTCAGCACCCGGTAAACCTCCCGGAAGCACTGCGGCAGATCGGGCCAGAAATAGACGGTTTCAAAGGCCGTTACCGCATCGAACCAGTCGCCTGCAAAGATCATATCCGCCACGCTGCCTTGCAGAACGGTGCAGCGGCCCTCCGCTATGGCGGCCTCGTTGACCTTTTTGGATTTCTCCACACTGACGGGGGAATAGTCAATGCCCTTGACAATACCCTCCGGGCATTTTTTCAGAAGTCTCTTGATGTTCGCCCCTCCGCCGCAGCCGCAGTCCAGCACCTTGGCGTCC